>Ga0070739_10005909_pt1 | contig 13716 bp, 12 predicted proteins | sample Coa_R1_7_FD_66445 | JGI IMG/M metagenome (GOLD analysis project Ga0070739, IMG submission 66445) | Surface soil microbial communities from Centralia Pennsylvania, which are recovering from an underground coalmine fire - Coalmine... | ecosystem: Environmental > Terrestrial > Soil > Unclassified ... | reverse complement strand
CAGATCCTCTCGCAGTGGTTCTTCGGCAAGCCTGGCCCCTTCGTGAGCGGGACCTCGGCGACGCTGTGAGCTTCCGGACGATTCATATGGGCTCCGAACCAAGCGAGCCCGGATGGTGAGCGGAGCCCACATGAACCCGATCCACCGGACCGACGAGCAGGTCGTGGCGGCGCCGCACCGGATGCTCGGCATCGACCCGCTGCTCCTGCTCGCCGCCGTCGGGCTGGCCGCCTGCTCGCTCGTCACGCTGCACGGCGCCACCTCGAGCTACTACGTCGAGCGCCAGGCACTCTACGGCGCAGCCGGACTGGTCCTGGCGATCGTGGTCAGCCGGTTCGACTACTCCCGCCTGCGTCAGCTCCGCTATCCCTTCTACGGGCTGCTGATCGTCACCAACCTGATCGTGTTCGGGATGCCCAAGCAGCTCGGTGCGACCCGCCACATCCCGCTGCCATTCCTACAGGTCCAGCCCTCGGAGTTCGGGAAGCTGCTCCTGATCCTCACGCTGAGCGGGGTCATCGTCGAGCGCTCGCGAGTCCTGCACGAGCGGCGGACCACCGCTCGGGTGATGCTGTTGGCGCTCGTGGCGGCGATGATCGTGATCGGTCAGCCGGATCTCGGCACCGGGCTCGTCTATGTCGTGATCGCCGCCGCCGTGCTGTTCTTCGCCGGCATCTCGTGGAAGCAGCTGACCGCTCTCGCGGCCCTCTTCATCGCCGCCGGGGTGCTCGTCCTGGCCGTGGCGCCGGGCCTCGGGGTCAACGTGCTGAAGACCTACCAGAAGCAGCGACTCACCACCTTCATCAACCCGCCCCGGTTGTGCACGCCGAAGGACACGACGTGCTACCAGCTCAACCAGTCGCTGATCGCGATCGGCTCGGGCGAGAAGACCGGCCGCGGGGTCGGTGGCGCCACCCAGACGAAGTTCCACTTCCTGCCCGAGGCCCAGAACGACTTCGTCTTCGCGGTCGTGGGGGAGACCTACGGCTTCGTCGGGGCGGCGCTCGTTCTGTCCCTGTACGCGCTGTTGATCTGGCGCACCTTACGCATCATCACGATGGCCAAGAACCTGTTCGGCACGCTGATCGCCGGCGGCATCCTCGCGATGCTGATGTTCCAGGTCTTCGTGAACGTCGGCATGACGATCGGGATCATGCCGGTCACCGGGGTACCGCTGCCGCTGATGAGCTACGGCGGCTCCTCGGTGCTCACCACCTTCCTCGCCGTGGGCCTGCTGCAGGCGATTCACGCCCAAGCGCGAATCGCCAACGCGGGCAAGGCGAGAGTCTTGATTTGAACAAGCTTGAGCGGATGGCCCGCTGAGGCCGCCGCTGCACATCTGCAAAGGACGAAAAATTGAAGAAGCAAGTGTTGGTCAGCGTCGACCGTGGAGAGACCCGCGTGGCGCTGCTCGAGGCCACCGGGACGGTCGCCGCTCGCAAACCGGCCTCGTCCGGACGCCGCCGACGGCGGAGCGCCGGGCGGGTGGGGCCGGATCCCGGCTACCGCGTCGCCGAGCTCTACCTCGAGCGCCGCGGCGCCCGCTCGATCGTCGGCAACATCTACAAGGGACGGGTCGACAACGTGCTGGCCGGCCTGGAGGCCGCCTTCGTTGACATCGGGCTCGAGAAGAACGGGTTCCTGCACGTCGACGAGATCGTGCTGCCGGGAGTCGAAGCGCCCAGGCGAGGCCGCGGCTCCGGTCGCGACGCACGCCAGATCACCGACCTGCTGAAGGCGGGCCAGGAGATCGTGGTCCAGGTGGTCAAGGACCCGCTGAAGACGAAGGGGGCCCGGCTTTCGATGGACCTCACGATCGCGGGCCGGTACATGGTCTACGCCCCGTTCGGCGAAGGGGTCGGCGTCTCCCGCCGCCTCGATGACAAGGAGCGCGATCGCCTGCGCAAGGAGGCGGCCAAGCTCGACCTCGAGGGCGCGGGCGCGATCATCCGAACCGCCGCGCAGGGCGCCAAGCGCGTCGACCTCGAGCGCGAGCTCCAGTACCTGTTCAAGCTGAACGAGGTGCTCCAGAAGCGGGTCGAGTCGACCAAGGGCCCGGCGCTCGTCTTCCAGGAGGCCGATCTGTCGGTCCGGGTCGTCCGCGACATCTACTCGGCGGAGTTCGAGCGCGCGGTCGTCGACGACGAGAAGCAGCACCACCGGCTCGTGTCGTTCTTCAGCCGCACGGCGCCCGATCTCGTCGACCAGGTGGAGCTGTGGGCCGAGGAGAAGCCGTTGTTCGAGGCCTACGGGGTCGAGAAGGTCCTCGACTCGACGCTGAGCCGCCGCGTCGATCTCCCCAGCGGCGGCTACCTGATGATCGACTACGCCGAGGCGCTGACCGTCATCGACGTCAACTCGGGCAGCTTCATCGGCCGCGGGAAGGGGGCCCGGCTCGAGGACACGATCACGAAGACGAATCTCGAGGCGGCCGACGAGGTGGTCCGCCAGCTCCGGCTGCGGGACATCGGCGGGATCATCGTCATCGACTTCATCGACATGGCGAGAGCGCGCAACCGCGACGCCGTGCTCAAGACGCTGCGCAAGGCGCTCGACGAGGACCGCACGAAGACCTTCGTGGTCGAGATCTCCCCGCTCGGGCTGGTCGAGATGACCCGCCAGAACGTCACCGAGGGGGTGCGCGAGATCATGACCCGCTCCTGCCCGACCTGCGACGGCGAAGGGGTGATCAAATCCGAGGAGACGATCGCGATCGAGTTCGAGCGCCGGATGCGGGAGCTCGCCGCCCAGACCGACGCTCCGGCGCTGCTGCTCCAGATCAATCCTCGCGTCAGCGCGGAGTTCACCTCCGACGGTGCTCGGGTGCTGCATCAGATCGAGTCCGAGACTGGCAAGTGGTTCCACTTCGAAGGCTCGGAAGGCCTGCCGCTCGACCACTTCGCGGTGCTGCTCGAGGGCGAGCGCGAGCAGGTGCTGGAGCGGGCGCTGCCGTTCCGCGAAGGAGAGGAGGTCCACGTCGAGATCGTCGAGCCGCACATGTACAACCCCGACGACGCGGTTGCCAAGATCGACGGCTACATCATCGCCGTCCACGGCGCGACGGGCGCGGTCGGCGAGAAGCGCCTGGTGCGGATCGAGGAGGTCGGGCGCACGCAGGCGGTCGCGGTGCTGATCGACAACCCCGGGGGACCGTCGAATGACGATCAACTAGAATCGGAGTCCCGGCCGCGTTCGCGCCGAGGCGGCAGACGTCGGTCGGCCGCCAAGGCGGGCGCCGGCGCGGGCGCGAAGGCATCCTCCAAGTGAACATGTACGCGATCGTCAAAACCGGCGGAAAGCAGTATCGGGTCGAGCAGGGCCAGTCCCTGCTCGTCGAGCGCCTGCCTGCCGAGGAGGGCGCCTCCGTGTCGCTCACGCCCCTGCTGGTCGTCGACGGTGGCGAGGTCACGGACGGCGACGCGCTCGCGAAGGCAACGGTCGGCGCCAAGGTGGTCGCGCACGAGCGCGGGCCAAAGCTGCGCGTCGTCAAGTTCAAGCCCAAGCGCGGCTACAAGCGCCGCACCGGGCACCGCCAGGAGCTGACCCGTATCGAGATCACCGACATCAAGCTGTCGGCGGCCAAGCGCCGGACCAAGAAGGAGGAGGCAAGCGATGGCTCATAAGAAGGGGCTCGGATCCTCCCGCAACGGCCGCGACTCGAACGCCAAGCGGCTCGGCGTCAAGGTGTTCGCCGGTCAGGCGGTCACCGGCGGCGAGATCATCGTCCGCCAGCGCGGCACCCGCTTCAAGCCGGGGGACGGCGTCGGCATCGGCAAGGACGACACGATCTACGCTCGCGCGGCCGGCACCGTCCAGTTCACCCGCGGCCGCCGCGGCCGGGTGATCTCGGTCGATCCCGGCAGCGGCGACTGATCCGCGGGCGGTCTTCTCAGGTCTAGGCGAGCGTCGGCTCGCCGACGCCGGCGCCTCCGGCGATCTGAGCGGTGCACATGGGGCATCGGCGCGCACCGATCGGGATGTCCGAGGTGCACTCCGGGCACGGCTTGACGCTCGGATCCTCCTTCGCGCGGCGGTCCATCAGGAACTGGACCGGCTTGACGACCGCGAAGAACACCACGGCGGCGACGCACAGGAACCAGATCAGGTTGTTGATGAAGTCGCCGTACAGGAAGTGACTCGAGTTGACGGTGAACGAGAGGTTCTCGAAGCTCGGCTTGCCGATGATCAGACCGATGATCGGGGTCAGGATGTCGGCCACGAGTGCCTTGACGACGGCCGCGAATGCGGTCCCGACCACGACCGCGACCGCCAGGTCGACGACGTTGCCACGGAACAGGAACTTCTTGAAATCGGTGAACAGCGAGCTCATCTCATGCCTCCCTCGAACTGGAATTACCTCGCGCGACAATAAGCGCAAGTGAAGGACAGAGCGCGAATATTCGTTGAGGCGGGCCGTGGCGGCGACGGCTGCCTGTCGTTCCGACGCGAGGCGCACGTCCCCAAGGGCGGCCCGGACGGCGGCGACGGCGGGCGCGGAGGGGACGTCGTGCTCGTCTGCGACGACTCGCTGCGCGACCTCGCGCACTTCCGGCGCCGCTCGCACTTCCGCGCGGACCGCGGCGGGCACGGCCAGGGCGCGCAGCGCCACGGCGCCGACGGCGAGGGGCTGGAGATCGCGGTCCCGCCCGGCACCGAGGTGCTCGTCGAGGCGGACGGCACGCGGCACGATCTGATCCGGCCCGGCCAGCGCGCGCTGGTGGCGCATGGCGGGTCGGGCGGGCGCGGCAACCGCCGCTTCCGCGGCCCCACCCACCAGACGCCGCGTTTCGCCGAGCGGGGGCTGCCCGGCGAGGAGAGCTGGCTGACCCTGCAGCTGAAGCTGCTCGCGGACGTCGGGCTGGTCGGCCTGCCCAACGCCGGCAAGTCCTCGCTCATCTCGCGCCTGACGCGGGCGGCGCCGAAGGTGGCCGACTACCCGTTCACGACCCTCGAGCCGGTGCTCGGCACGTTGCAGGTCGACGATCGCCAGCTCGTGATCGCCGACATTCCGGGCCTGATCGAAGGGGCGAGCGCGGGCGCCGGCCTCGGTCACGACTTCCTCGCCCACGTCGAGCGCACCCGCCTGCTCGTCCACGTCCTCGACCTGGCGCCACTGGACCGCTCGGACCCCGTGGCCAACCACGCCACCGTCGAGCACGAGCTCGCGCTTCACGATCCGCGCCTCGCGGCTCTTCCCCGGGTCCTGGCGCTGTCGAAGGCCGATCTCGTCGACCCGGGTGCCGCCGAATCCGCGCGTAACCTGTGGGCGGCCAGGGTGGGGGAGAACGTCCCCGTCATCCTGACCTCCTCTGCGACCCACCAGGGCCTTGACGAGCTCGCCGCGATGCTGGTGCAGCGAGTCCCCTTGCAGACGCCGGAGGCCGGGGCCACCGGCATGTACGCCGGTGGCCCCGTAGAGACGGATCTCGGCTCGCTGGCCGAACACCGGGTGTTCCGCCCCCAGCCTGCCCGCGCCTTCCAGGTCGTCCGCTCGGGACCGCACCGGTTCGAGGTCAGCGGCGAGGGGGTCGAGCGGCTGGTCGCGCGCTACGACCTCGACAACGAGGACGCGCTCGCCCACCTCGAGCGGCGGCTCCGGGGCGTGGGGGTGATCCGGGCGCTCGAGTCGGCCGGGTTCGAACCCGGAGACGAGGTGGAGATCGCCGGCGTCGCGTTCGAGCTCGACCCCGGTTAGATCGGAGGAACTGCCCCGCCGCCCGTGCGGGGGCACCGAAGCCGGGAACTGCCCCGGCGGCCGCCCGGAGCAATAGGATGCGCGCTGGCCGGATTGCCAGAGGGATCCACACAGGAGGAGCTGTTGATGCGTCGTGTGATTGCCGTATGCCTAGGACTCGCCGCGTGCGCCTGGATTGCGCCCGCAGCGGCCGCCAAGCCCAGGGTGCTGCGGGTCGGCACCTACAAGGGCATCCACGGTCAGTTCAAGTCCATCCAGGCGGCGGTGAACGCCGCCAAGCCTGGTGACTGGGTGCTGGTCGGGCCCGGCGACTACAAGACGACATCATCGAGCGCGCCGAAGGGGGCCACCGATACCCCGGCCGCCGTGCTGATCACGACGCCGCGCCTGCACCTGCGCGGCATGAACCGCAAGACGGTCGTCATCGACGGCACCAAGAGCGGGCCGAAGTGCAACGCGATCACCGCCGATCAGAACTTCGGGCCGGCGGGCGACAGCGGCAATCCCCCCAAGGGCCTGAACGGCGTGATGGTCTGGAAGGCGAACAACGTGCAGGTCGAGAACATGACCACCTGCAACTTCCTCGGTGGCTCGGGCGACGCCGGAAATGGCTTCTGGTGGAACGGCGGCGACGGCAGCGCCAAGCTCGGTGGGTGGGGCTACTACGGCGCCTACCTGACCTCGACCAGCACGTACTTCGATCCGAACAACAGCCAGGCATCGGCGGAGTACGGCATCTTCTCGAGCAACTGGGTTGGTGGCACCTGGTTCAACATGTACGCCTCCAACATGAACGACTCGGGCTTCTACATCGGAGCCTGCCAGCAGCAGTGCCACCAGACCGTGAACGACATCTGGGCCGAGTACAACGCGCTCGGTTACTCGGGTTCCAACTCGGGTGGCTACCTCGTCGTCAAGAACTCACAGTTCGACAACAACGAGGACGGGTTCGACACCAACAGCCAGAACGGCGACAACCCGCCGCCGCAGAACGGTGCCTGCCCCAACAACGGGATCAGCCCGATCACTCACACCCACTCCTGCTGGGTGTTCATGCACAACCGGGTCCACGACAACAACAACCCGAACATCCCCTCGGCGGGCTTGGCCGCCGCCGGTCCGGTGGGCACGGGCATGTCGATCTCCGGCGGGCGCAACGACACCGTGATGGACAACGTCTTCTACAACAACGATGCCTGGGGGACGATCTTCGTGCCGTTCCCCGACAGCGGCCCGCCCTGCACCGGCGGCACCAACATCGGTGCGGTCTGCCTGTACGACGAGTCGGGCGACGCGCTGCTCGACAACACCTACTACGACAACGGCGGGTACAAGAACCCGACGAACGGCGACTTCGCCTTCACCAACACCGAGCCGGGCCCGACGAGTTGCTTCTCGGGCAACAGGGACACCAAGGGACCGCTGACCGGCACGCCATATGCCGAGCAGATGTACCCGAAGTGCACCGGTAAGACGGTTGCGCCCAGCGACACCAATCCCGAGTCGGCGCAGTTCACCGAGGAGGTGGCGTGCGACTCGACGCTGGTCGTCTCGGGCACGACGAAGGCGCCCTGCGCGCCTGGTGACAACTACCCGCGGCGCACCAAGGTCGACATGGACCACCCACTCCCGGCGAGCATCCAGACGATGCCGAACCCGTGCAAGGGCGTGCCCGCGAACCCGTGGTGCCGGGTCCACCGCAAGCGGGGCAAAAGCGCCGACCCGCGCAGACACCGCGGCCCGAGCACCGATCCCGACCACGACGGGGATCGGGACCGGCGCGGCCAGCGCTGAGAGACCAACAGAGCGGGGGCCCTCGGGCCCCCGCTCTAGCATCTGGCCGCGATGAGCAGCATCGTGGTCAAGCTGGGCTCGAGCATCGTCGCCACCGACGAGGGGGCGGTGCGCGAGGAGGTGCTCGCGCAGATCTGCGACCAGCTCGCGGAGCTGCACCGGATGGGCCGCCAGCCGATCGTGGTGACGAGCGGCGCGATCGCCCGGGGGATGGGGGCGCTGGGGATCCCGCCCACGTCGCGGCCGCGTGCGGTCGACGAGCTGCAGGCGGCGAGCGCCGTCGGGCAGGGCAAGCTCTACCAGGTCTACGACGCGCTGCTCCAGGCTCGGGGCGTCCCGAGCGCGCAGGTGCTGCTCACGTTCTTCGACATGAGCGCGCGCACCCACTACCTGAACGCGCGCCAGACGCTGCGCAAGCTGCTCGAGTGGCGGGTGGTGCCGGTGATAAACGAGAACGACACGACCACCACCGACGAGATCTCCTTCGGCAACAACGACTTCCTCGCGGCGCAGGTGGCGATCCTGCTCGGGGCTGAGCGGCTGGTGCTGCTGACCGATGCCGGCGGAGTCTTCACCGCCGACCCGCGGCTCGATCCGTCGGCCGAGCTGGTCGCCAGGGTGGACGAGTTCGAGGCCCTGTCGAACCTGGCGATCGGTCACCAGCCCTCGCCGCTCGGGTCGGGCGGCATGCGCTCCAAGATCGTGGCGGCTGAGATGGCCACCGCGGCGGGGATCCCGACCGTGATCGCCAGCGGGCTCGAGCCCGACACGATCCTCGCGGCAGCCGCCGGAGAGACGACGGGCACGTTCTTCCCGGCGCGGAGCGGCCGCTACTCGAGCTTCAAGCTCTGGCTCAAGTACGCCAAGCCGGCGCGCGGGCGGGTGCTGGTCGACGCCGGCGCGGCGCGGGCGCTGCGCGACGGCGGGACATCCCTGCTGCCGGTCGGCGTCGTCGAGGTGAGCGGGACATTCGATGCCGGCGACGCGATCGAAGTTGCGCACGACGGAGCGATCGTCGGGAAGGGGATCGCGAACTACTCCGCCGACGAGCTGCGCCGCGTGCGGGGGATGAAGTCGGCCGATGTGCGCGAGGTGCTGCCGCTGGCCAGCGAGGAGGCGGTCCACCGGGACTACTTCGTGCTCGCGTAGTCTTTGGGCATGGCGACGACGACATCCACAGCGCGGTCGGTGACCGAGACCTGCCGCGCGGCAAAGGCCGCGTCGCGCACGCTCGGGACGCTCGGTTCCGAGGTCAAGAACGCCGCGCTCGAGGCGATCGCCGATGCGCTGATCGACCGGACGCCGGAGATCCTCGAGGCGAACGGCCGCGATCTGGAGGCCGGCCGCGAGTCAGGGCTGGACGCGGCGCTCCTCGACCGCCTGTTCCTCGACGAGGCGCGGCTCCACGGGGTCGCCGAGGGCACGCGCCGCATCGCCGCCCTGCCCGATCCGGTGGGCGAGGTGATCGACGGCTTCCGTCTCCCCAACGGACTCGACGTCCGCAAGGTCAGGGTCCCGCTCGGCGTCGTCGCCGTGGTCTACGAGGCGCGGCCGAACGTGACGATCGACGCGGCGGCGCTGTGCCTCAAGTCGGGCAACGCGATCGTCCTGCGCGGCTCGAGCTCGGCTGCGCATTCGAACGCGGTGCTGTCCGAGGTGGCCGCGCAGGCGGCGTGCGGGGCCGGCGTGCCCGAGGGCGCGATCTCGCTGGTCGCCGGTGGTGGCCGGGACGAATTGGCTGAGCTCGCCACGCAGGCCGGGACGATCGACCTGATCGTCCCCCGGGGCGGCGAGGGGCTGAAGGCGGCCCTGAAGGGCGTCGCGACCGTGCCGGTCATCTACGCCGCGTCGGGCAACTGCCACGTCTACGTCGACCGGACCGCGGATCTGTTCGCCGCCCAGGAGATCGTCGTCAACGCCAAGGTGCAGCGGCCGGGCGTCTGCAACGCCGCCGAGACGCTGCTCGTCCATGCCGCTGTGGCCGGCAGGTTCCTGCCCCACGTGCTGCCGGCGCTGCACGAAGCGGGCGTCGTCCTTCACGCGGACGAGCGCGCGCGGGCCGCCGCGCCCGGCCTCGCGATGCTGTCGGCCACTCCAGAGGACTGGGATACCGAGTACCTGAGCCTCGACATGGCGATCGGCGTGGTCGACTCCGTCGAGCAGGCGATCGATCACATCAACGCGCACGGCAGCGGGCATTCCGAGGCGATCGTCACATCCGACACCAGCTCGGCCCGGCTGTTCGAGCTGGGTGTGGACGCGGCCTGCGTGTACGTGAACGCCTCGACGCGCTTCACCGACGGCGGCGAGTTCGGCATGGGCGCGGAGATCGGCAACTCGACACAGAAGCTCCACGCGCGCGGGCCGATCGGGCTGCGCGAGCTCTGCACCTTCAAGTACCTGGTGGAGGGCGCGGGGCACGTGCGTCCGTAGGGCCGTGCGCCTCGGAGTCTTCGGCGGCGCGTTCAACCCGCCGCACATCGGCCATCTGATCTGCGTCCAGGAGGCCTGCCTCCAGCTCGGCCTCGACCGTGCGCTGGTGGTTCCCACGGCGCGGCCGCCGCACAAGGAGGTCGACGACGAACCCGGGCCCGAGCACCGCTTCGAGATGTGCCGGCGGGCCGTCACGGGCGACGGGCTGCTCGAGGTCTCGCGCCTCGAGCTCGACCGGCAGGGGACGTCCTACACAGTCGATACCCTTGAAGCACTGCATTCCCGGGTGCCCGATACCGAGCTGTTCCTGATCGTCGGCGGCGACGCCGCGGCAGGCCTGCCGGGCTGGCGCTCGCCCGAGCGGATCCTCTCGCTGGCGAAGCTGGCCGTCGCCGATCGGTGCGGAACGGCTTCCGGCGGCGTCACCACGGCCCTCGCCGATCTGGGCGGTGGCGACCGGTCCGAGTTCTTCCGGATGCCAAGGATCGAGATCTCCTCGACGGCCGTGCGGCGGCGGGTCCGGGAGGAGGAGCCGATCAGGTATCTCGTCCCCGATGCGGTGGCGAGCTACATCCAGGAACACCATCTGTACGGAGGATGCGCACAGTCATGACACCCGAGGAGATCGCGGGGGCGATCGTCCACTACGCCTCAGATCGAAAGGCACTCGACATCGTCCAGCTCGACCTGAGGGAGATGGTCTCCTACACGGACTACTTCGTGATCTGCACGGGACGCAGCGACCGCCAGGCGAAGGCGATCCACGACGCCATCTACCAGGGGCTGAAGGACGAGCACGGGATCCTGCCTGGCCGCGTCGAGGGCGTCGCGCAGGCCAACTGGATCCTGATGGACTACATCGACGTGGTCGTCCACGTGTTCACGCCCGAGACGCGCGAGTTCTACCGCCTCGAGCAGCTGTGGGGCGAGGCGCCGGTGCTGGAGCTGGCGGCCCAGCTCTAAAGCGCCTGCATCAGCTTTGGCGCGACCTGCTTCTTTCGGCTCATCACGCCGGGCAGCTCGATGATGCTGTCGTGTGGCTCCTTCCCGAACGCCCGCGCCACCGGCCCCACGTCGCCGGCGACGAGCAGTTGCGTCGCCTTGTCGAGCACGTCGGTCACCATCAGCGCATACACGTGCAGGTCGCTTTTGCCGCGCTCTCGCTTCATCGCGTCGAGCAGCTCGTCCTTGCGTTCGAGCAGGCCGTCGCCCACCACCTCCACCTGGGCGATGCAGATCGCCTGGCCGCCGCCGGTGTGGTAGCTCTTCGCGTCGCGACCGATGATCTCCTCGGCGGTCACATCCGACACGTCTGAGCTGGCCTCGAACATCTCGCGCCCGAACTGCCTGGCATCGACGGTGAGCACGCGCTCCAGGTACTCGACGGCGGCGTGATCGCGCCGGGTCGTCGTGGGGGAGTTGAGGATCACCGTGTCGGAGAGGATCGCCCCGAGCAGCGCGAGCGCCGTCGACTTGGTGGGCTCCATGCCGTTCTGGCGAAAGCGCTCGATCACCAGCGTCGAGGTCGAGCCGACCGGGTCGAAGGTCGCCATCACCGGCACGCGCGTCTCGATCGAACCGATGTGGTGGTGGTCGAGGATCTCGATGATCTCCGCCTTCTCGACGCCGTGGACACTCTGCGCCTGCTCGCCGTGGTCGACCAGCAGGACTCGCCGGCGCGGCGGGTCGACGAGGTCCGATCGCGTCACCAGCCCGACCGGGCGGCGCCGGTTGTCGACCACGACCGCCGCGCCGTAGTGGACCTCGCGCACCTGCTCTGAGACGTCGCTGAGCAGATCGTCCTTGTCGACCGTCAGCGGGTCGGCTTCCATCAGCGCGCGGCACGGCGCCGCGAGCGTGATCATGCGCCCCGAGACGTACGTGTCGAGTGGTGAGACGATCACCGCGGTTCCCTGCTGCTCGGCGAGCGCGAGCACGTCCTCCTCGGGGCGGGCGCTGTTGGAGACGACCAGCAGCGCCGCCCCTCGCTCTATCGCCAGGCGCTGAGCGTCGGCCCGGTTGCCGACCACCACGACGTCGCCTTCCGAGATGCCGCTCGCGCTGCCCGCCGCCATCGAGTGCACCCACACGCGGCCCGAGAGCTGACGATCCTCGCCGGTCAGCAGCTCGCCCTCGAGGACGCCGACCACGGCGTGGACGTAGGTGGCCTCCCGGAGCGTCGAGCTCTCGCGCGACTCGCGGATGTACCGGCGAGCGAGCGCGCGGCTCGTCACCACGCCGACCAGCGAGCCATCGTCGTCCACCACCGGCAGCACGTCTAGGTTCGCCGCCGACATCGCAAGGCCGCCCTCGCGCACGGGATCGTCACAGCTGATCTTCGGGAACTCGGTCTGCATCACGTCGCAGGCGCGGAGCAGGATGTGCGGGAGGAACTCCGGCTCCGGCGCGCCGCTGCGCTCGAGCACCCAGCTGGTCTGAGCGTTCAGATTGCCGAGGCGAACCGGCACGTATTCGTTGTCCGAGTCCAGCCGCCGCTTCAGCTCGGCGTACCCGATCGCCGAGGCCACCGAGTCGGTGTCAGGGTTGCGGTGGCCGGTGACGTAGATCGTCGGCACGTGTTCGATTATCCAACAGCGTCAGCGCCAGGGGACGAGTCTGAGCGGTGACGTGCGAGCCTCCACGGCGGCGGCGAGCGAGTAGAGGTCATGCCGCCCGCTCCAGACGGGGAGCGATCGGCACCAGGCGGACACGCGGACGGCCGCGGAAGGTGACCACCATCTCCTCGCCGTCGGCGACTCGTTCCATCCAGTAGCCGAGACGCTCGCGGAACGCTTCGGAACTGAGGCGCGGCGGCTCGGAACGCTCCTCCGTGGAGTGGAGCTGAGGGGATTCGAACCCCTGGCCTCCGGCGTGCCACGCCGGCGCTCTGGCCAACTGAGCTACAGCCCCATCGAATGCGTAATCCTCGGCAAGGTTAATACATGCCTGCTGATTGTTGCGGGCGGGCCTCACACGCAGTTGGACCGCTTGCAGCGCACCCGCGGACGGACTCCGACGCTACTTGGGCGGAAGGAACTCCGGGACCTCCAGGTCTCCGGTGTCCGCCGGCCGCAGCGCTTCACCGGCGCGCCCGGCACCACCAGGCCGGGCGCGGCGCAATCCCGCTCCCGCCTCCGGGTCGACGCGGTCGAGCTGGGTCAGCATCGTCGAGTGCACGGCCTGCACGTCGCGCAGCAACCGCTCGGCGTTCGAGCGCAGCGAGTCGCCGAGCTCGCGCAGGTCGGAGACGACCTCCTCGCCATCGCCCCGGACGGCGCCCGCGGTCTCACGCGCCGAGCGGAGCATCTCGCGGACCTTCTCGTCGGCCTCGCGACGGGTCTTCAGCGCGGCGTCGCCCGCCTCGCGCAGCATCTGATCGGCGGTCTCCTGGGCCCGGGCGACGATCTCGAGCGCCTTGCTGGTGGCCTCCTCCTTGGCCGCGGCGGCCTCCATCCTCACGCGGTCGGCTTCGGACTGGGCGACGGCGACGATGTCGCGGCCCTGCGAGGTCGCGTCGGCCGTCAGGCGCTCGGCCTCGGCACGGCCGGCTTCGCGCAGCCGGGCCGCGTCGCCGTGGGCTGCGCGGACGATCTCGGCAGCCTCCTCCTCGGCGGCCCGCACACGGTTGTCGGCGGCGCGGTCGCCCTCGGCGATCCGGTCGCGCATCCGCTGCTCGGCCTCCATGCGCAGCTGCTCGGCCGCCGTCTCGGCCGCTCCGACGATCTCGGCTACGCGCGCGTGTACAGGAGCGCCGTTCTTGCTCACGCGAGCAAGCGTAGACCCGCACCCGGCGC
>Ga0070739_10005906_pt1 | contig 13718 bp, 11 predicted proteins | sample Coa_R1_7_FD_66445 | JGI IMG/M metagenome (GOLD analysis project Ga0070739, IMG submission 66445) | Surface soil microbial communities from Centralia Pennsylvania, which are recovering from an underground coalmine fire - Coalmine... | ecosystem: Environmental > Terrestrial > Soil > Unclassified ... | reverse complement strand
CAAAGGGTGCTGGAATGCCGCGTTGCAGCTTGCTCGGCCTTTCCACTTTGCCTTCCCGAACGCGAGCGACGATGTCACGCGGGGTAGCGCCGGTGAAGGGCGGCTGCCCGGTGAGCAGGAAGTACAACACCGTTCCCAAGGCGTAGATGTCGCCCAGCGGAGTCCCCGGCGCGTGTGGGTCGGTCTGCTCCGGTGCCATGTACGGCAGCTCGGCCATCAGCTTCTTGCCCAGGATGGCCTTCTGAAGCTTGCTTCCTTCCAAGGCGCGGTTGAGCATCAAATCCGCCAACTTGGTCATCCGGTCCGACTTGCGAATCAGCACGTTCCGCGGCGTGATGTTGCCGTGGGTGATTCCCCGGCTGTGCAGAAAGTTCAGGGCTTTGCCCAGATGGACGGCCACTCGGCAGGCGCGCGTCCAATCGTAGCGTCCGCCGCCTTCGCTGAGCCGCTGGACCAACCGTACCAGACTTTCTCCCTCGACGTACTCGCGCGAGATCCAGCAGTAATGCCCAGTCTTGCCCGCACCGCAGAGCGCCGGCAAGTGCGGATTCTGTAGAGGCGACAACACCTTGAGCGCTTTGATAAACCGCTGCAGCTCCGCATCGTTGGCCGGGAAGTCGGGAGAGATCACCTTCAAGGCGACGAGCTGCTGGCTCTTGGTGTCCAGAGCACGGAAGACGAGGCTCGAATGCCCACGGCCAAGCAGCGGGCCGATCTGGAAGTGTCCGAGCGCCTGTCCTTCGAGTTTGAGGAGCTTGTCCACCGGCGGATGCGGCAGAGAATAGGGGTCTTTGGCGCCTGTTGTTGTAGCCTCAACCGTCGCTGTGTCGTGGGCCGTGGTTTCTGTGTCCTCTTCCACGACTTCCAAGTCGTATTCGCCCTCTTCCCCTTCGTCCGCAACCTCGATGCCTTCTTGGTCTTCCTCGCTGTCGTCGGAAGCGTCGTCCTCGGACGGGACGATCTCCAGGCGCAGATGCTCGTTGCCCACGCGGAGAACATCGCCGACCTGAAGTAGCTGTTGCGCGATCCGCTGGCCGTTAATCAGCGTGCCGTTGTCGCCGCTGAGATGCGTGACGAGTACGGAGTGGTCGTCAATTTCTAAGGAGCAGTGCGCGCGGGAGACGTACAGATCGTGCAGAACGATGTCGGCGTTTTTTTTGCTTTTGCCGATGGTGATTGTGCCGGAATCGGGAAGGATATAGGCTCGCCCTCGGTCGGCCCCTTCGACGACGAAGAGCTGTTTGACCAGGCGCGGCGACGTCACAGTCGAAGAAGCAACGGCGGCGGGAGCCGGCTTCGGGGCTGGCTGGTTCTCCTCCTCAATCAGGAGTTCATCGGGAAAGTCGGGGAGGACCGTTGCTTCGGTTTCCGCGCCTTCGCCGGCACCCGCTCCGAAGTGGAAGTGCGAATGGCCGAGGTGGAGAGCCTCTCCCGGATGAAGCTCGCAGCGCATGGGAGCGTCGCCGGGTTCTTGGCCGGTCCCCGTTGCGGGTTTGGTGATTAAGACCAGATCCTCATCGACCTCGACCTCGACCTCGCAGTGGATGCGCGAGATGTGGAGGTTGCGGAGAATGGCCTCGGCGTCGGTGGAATTGCCGCCGATGGTCATGATGCCCTTTTCGACCGAGAAGAAAAAATGCTGTTGGTCTTCACGGTCGATGATCAGAAGTCGCTTGACCATGTGCGACCTCCCTGGGGAGACAGCAGTGCCCGAAGGCGCGCCGTTCAGCTGAGTTTGATTGTTCTGGAATCTTTGCGAGTTCTACGGGTTCAATTAAACTTTATGACACCGACATTGTCAAGAGTGTGCGCCGCCAATAGGCTCACGTGACCAGTCTTAGCACGCACGCCAAAAAAGGATTCGCCGCTTAGCAGGGCCACGGTGCCCCGACGCTTACGGCCCGGTCAGCCGCCACAGCCGCCACAGCCGCCTCCGCCACACCCGCCTCCTCCGCACCCGCCGCCGCCACAACTGCCTGCCACGAAGCCGCCATCTCCCCCTCCGCCAACCTGCCGCGGAGGCCGAGGATACCAGCCGGCGAGCGGGGCCAGTAGGGAGCCGGTTAGAATCGTAGGCCCGAACAGCGCGACGGCCAGAGCCGCCGACTCGGCAAGCTCACTCTCCGCCTGCGAGCAAAGCTCCCGATTGGCGGCGCGCAGACGTTGCAAGACGTGCTTGCCGCGCCGCGTCAGCCGGTTGAGCTGAGCGACCACGACAAGGATGCTCAGAACAACTCCCGCCGCCAGGGTGATGACGAGGAAGGCGACCGGCTTTCCTTTCTCCAAGCCAAGAACCAGCCGAGGAAGCCCCAGTAGCATCAAGACCAGGAACGCCGGCAGCAGGGAGGCGCACCCAATGCCGGGGAGTTGGTTGGCCGGCAGGAGGTAACCGGCCTCCTGTAGCTTGCTCGCTTGCGGGGCGAACACGTCCATCACGCGCGACTTCAGAGCCTCGAATGCGGCCGGATCGGAGCGCTGAAGGGGCAGAGCCGCCAGCACCGCCTCCTCGGCCCACGATAATCGGCATGACACGTTCGCCGTCGGCTCCAGACAGGTTCCATCTTCGGACACGCGCGCCGCACCCCGAGCCACCAGGCGAGCGATGGTAGCCAGGGTCAGTCGATCAGCACTGCGACGTGTGTCCTCGGCGGCCAGGTAGGTCGCTTCCTCCCAGCTCAACTCCGGCTGCTCGTCGCCCGGTTGTGGTCCCGGGGCGCGCTGCCACTCGCGGATCACCAACCCCAGCCCGGCCGCGAACACCAGAGCCGGAATGAGGACCCAAAGAAATTCCACTCCTCGCAAGGCGAATGGGTTCAAACCACCGCCGGCACAGCCGGCAACAAGGAGCACCCCCAGCACCGCTGCGGCTGCCAGGGCCGCCCGCCGGATCGGAACCTTCGGCAACACCCAGTAGGCGGCACGGTTGATGCGGACAAAGTGATCCTTGCCGAAGCGGACATCGACGGGCGGCCAGATGTCCGCGGGCGGCTCCTCTCCGAAAGCGGATCGATAGGAAGCAAGGGTCTGCTCGTAGAGGGCGCGATACTTGCGCGACTCCTCGGCTCCTCCCTGGGTCGGGTTGTGGTGCAGTGGGCGTCCCAGCAGGTTCCGACACAGCCGCTCCCAGTAAGACCGCGTATAGGTCAGGTGCATGTGCCAGGCCTGATCGACCGCCTCCGAGGGCGTGACGACGTGGCCGGCCGTCATGGCCAGGTAGACAAAGCGCTTGTACTCGACGATCACGCGCTGCGTGTAGGCGCGGGACCAGCCGTTCTCCCGAGCCAGGCGTACCTCGAAAGGCAGCTCAGGCGTGCCGTCATCAATGCGAAGGTCAAGGATCTGTTGGTAGAGAGCCTGCGAAGTGTCCGACATGGGTATTCTCCTTGGGACGGGTTCTCTGAGGACTCAGACACCGTCGCCGAGAGAATTGACCGAGCATTTTTTCGAGCGCTTGAGATGTTAGTATGGCAGTGCTGATCGTAGGACAGATTTTCAACTCTTCCTCGGGAATTCGATCTGACGCATTTTGAGCTTTGTCGGCATACCTCATCTTGTCGCCAAACCTCTCTCGGCTGTCGGCAAACCTCCTAGGAAGGACGTCCTACCAAGAAAGAGCCGCTACAGGATAAACGGTGGCCGGCTGGCTTGCTTGATGGGAAGCGAGCGATATAATTTTTTTATGATTCGCATACGCTTTCCAGACACGGCATCGGAACATCGCGCCTTGGGTTACTTGGTGGGCCGCTTCTCGTTTAAGAGTTGGGCTACGGGGGAGATGGTGCTGCCGGATTACGCCCTCCCTTGCTTGGCCAATGAAGGCATCCCATTCATTGTGGAAGGGCCTGCCACCTATGAGCAGCTCATTCCGTCGCTACGAAATCCTCCTGCCCCGGCAGTTTAACGATGGGCAGCCTGTTCCCGATGAACTAATGGCCGACACCGTGCTTGACCTGCGTAAACAGTTCGGCGCCGTGTCCGCGGAAACACAGATTATCCGTGGCCTTTGGACGCTTCAAGGACAGTCCTATCGCGATGAGTTGTCCCGAGTATTCGTTGATGTGCCAGATACAGCGGAAACTCAGCAATTCTTCCGGGAATTCAAAGAACGCCTCAAAGAACGTTTCCGCCAAATCGACATTTGGATGACTTCGCACCCTATCGATGTGATCTGACGCATTTTGTCCGGCTTTGCCCACGAACCTCGCTATGCCAACAAGTCATTGCGAAGCCTCCGAAGATAGAAGAATGCCCAACTCGAAAACAGAGCAAACGGCGACCACATCAGGGCAAAGAGCAGAAGCAAGGGCGCAAACCCCTTCGCCTCACGACTCCCGCCCAGCGCTAAAACACCCATAATAGCAAAGGTTGCCAGTGCGGCGTTGCTGAGAATCGCGAGAATCAGATGGCATATCATTCCCACGAGAAATCCGCGCGGACGCCTCCTGGTCATTTGAACAGAGGAATAGGCCATTGCTGCCCCCCAGGGGGCAAGCACCAGGATATAGAATATAAGGGGGTATTCCCGGTAATTCATGAAAATCACGGCCGCAAACCCGACAGCGTAGGAAAGGCTGACCAAGACGAGAAGCCACTGAAAGACCAGCAGCCAGATGAGGCCAGCCGGCAGTCGGTTATCATTGCGTTCGTTCATGATTCAAACCTGAGTTAAAGACTTCCAGCCGACCATACCAGATCCTAGGTCGCCCAGTCGCACGCGAAAGCCATCGTCTCTGTCCTCTGGTCGTATATGGCACGTCGCCGGCGCTCTTGTCACGCGCCTCTCGGTCGCACGCTAGAGAATTCTCTCGTTTAGGCAAGAACACAAATAGTTCGGTACGTTTTTGGGTAAAGTCATGCAGTCTGACACATTTTGTCAGCCGCCGCTTTCTCCTCTGCCAAATTGGCGGTTCTGTGTCCGCCGGGAAGCGATGATGATTTGTCTCAATTTCTTGTTATTCAATCAGTTACGCCGTCAGCGCAGTGCGGCATATAACTTGCTTACGTGGTCCCACGCAGCCAAGAGTGAGATTCCCTATCGCGGCTGGCTCCTCCGGCAAGCCGGAGACGAAACGAGGCAGCCGCGAAGCAGATGGAAACCATCGAGCAGAAAATGAACCTAGTAAAAGGAGAAGCGTGAATGGGGGCCAAGCAACTCACATATAGCGATGAAGCGCGGCAGAAGTTGTTGTCCGGCGTCAGCAAGTTGGCGCGGGCGGTTCGTTGCACCCTTGGGCCACGCGGCCGCAATGCCGTGCTCGATAAAGGATGGGGCAGCCCCAATGTCACCAAGGATGGCGTCACCGTGGCCGAAGAGATTGAGCTGCAAGATCCCTACGAGAACATGGGAGCGCAGCTGGTAAAGGAAGCGGCCAGCAAGACCAGCGATGTGGCCGGCGATGGCACTACCACCGCCACCGTTCTTGCCGAAGCTGTCTACCGCGAAGGACTCAAAATGATCGCCGCCGGTCATGATCCCATGGCTCTGACGCGCGGCATTCAGAAGGCCGTCGAGCGGGTTGTCGAAGAGCTGGAGCGGCTGGCCGAGAAGATCGACGACAAGGACGAAAAGGAGATCACCGAGGTCGCTACCATCGCTTCCAACAATAATGCCGAGATCGGCAAAAAACTGGCCGAGGCCATGAAGCTCGTCGGCGCGACCAACGGCGTTATCACTATCGAGGAAGGCAAGACCGCCGAAACCGAAGTCGTCGTGGTGCAGGGCATGCAGTTCGATCGCGGCTTCTTGTCGCCGCACTTCGTCACCAATCCCGATACTGTCACCGCCGAGCTGGACAATCCCTACATCCTCATCTACGAGGAGAAGATTAGCTCCGCCAAGGCGCTCATCCCGCTTCTGGAGACGATCTCCAAGAAGAAAGAGCCGTTGCTCATCATCGCGGAAGATGTCGAGGGCGACGCGCTGGCGACGTTGGTGCTCAACAAGCTCAAGGGCATCCTACAAGTCTGCGCTGTCAAGGCACCGGGCTACGGCGACCGCCGCAAGGCCATGCTCGAAGACATCGCCACGCTGACCGGCGGCAAGGCCATCTTCAAGGATCTGGGCATTCAACTGGAAAACGTGCAGCTGCGCGATCTGGGCCGGGCCAAGAAGGTCAAGGTTGATGCCGAGAACACGACCATCACCGAAGGCGCCGGCGACAAGAAGGCCATCGAGGGCCGCTGCGAGATGATTCGCCGCGAGATCGACAAGACCGACAGCGATTACGACCGTGAGAAATTGCAGGAGCGTTTGGCCAAGCTGGCCGGGGGCGTTGCGCAGGTCAAAGTCGGAGCCGCCACCGAGACGGAGATGAAGGAACGCAAGGCCCTGTACGAAGACGCTCTGCACGCCACACGGGCGGCGTTGGCCGAAGGCATCGTACCTGGCGGAGGCGTTGCTCTGCTGCAAGCCCGCAAGGCGCTGGACAAGTTCGACACCGGCAACGAGGACGAACAGTTCGGTGTGCGTCTGGTGCAGAACGTGCTGGAGGTGCCTTGCCGGGCCATCGCCGAGAACGCCGGCCTGGATGGTTCCGTCGTCGTCGCCAACATTCGCCGCAGCAAGGAGAAGAACTACGGCTACGACGCCGACAAAGGCGAGTATACCGATCTGCGGAAGCGCGGCATTGTCGATCCCGTCAAGGTGACGCGAACCGCGTTGCAGAACGGCGCCAGTGTCGCATGTCTCTTGCTCACTACCGAGTCGATGGTCGCGGACATCCCCGAGAAGAAGAAGGATGAGGGACATCACGACCACCACGGCGGCATGGGAGGCATGGGCGGCATGGGCGGTATGGGCGGCATGGGCGGCATGGGTGACATGGGGATGATGTAGTCAACGACAAAACGGGCGAGCGGGGTCGCGTAAGCGCCCCGAGAGAGAAGCACTCGGGGCGCTTACGCGACCCCGCTCGCCGATTCGGAGAGGAGCCTATCATGGCAAAAGAAAAAGAACTTAATCTGCGCATTCGGCCTTTGGATGATCGCGTGGTAGTGGAGCCGTTGGAGGCGGAGGAGAAGACGGCGGGCGGCATTCTGTTGCCGGACACGGCCAAGCAGAAACCGCAACGTGGCCGCGTGGTGGCGGTTGGCCCCGGCAAGCTCCGCGACAACGGCGAACGCATGGCCCTGGCCGTGCAGAAAGGCGACGAGGTCATCTATGGCCGGTACAGCGGCAGCGATGTCGAGGTAGACGGCAAAGACATCAAGATCATGCGGGAAGGCGACATCCTCGCCAAGGTCACCAAGTAAAACTAATTCACCGCAGAGATCGCAGAGAGCGCAGAGAAGGACAGTAAAAAAATCGGAAATTTCTACCTTGTTTTTTCTTTTCTCTGCGTTCTCTGCGATCTCTGCGGTGAAATCTTCATTCGGAGAACATACAAATGGCAAAACAACTGCTCTACACCGACGAGGCGCGCAAGAAGCTGCTCGCCGGCGCTGATAAACTGGCTCGCGCCGTGGGCATTACCCTGGGACCGACCGGGCGAAACGTCATTCTTGACAAGAGCTTCGGCGGACCGGCCGTCACCAAAGACGGCGTCACCGTCAGCAAAGAGATCGACCTGCCCGATCCCTTCGAGAACATGGGTGCCAAGCTGGTCAACGCCGTGGCTCAGAAGACAAGCGATGTGGCCGGCGATGGCACCACGACGGCCACCATTTTGGCCCTGTCCATTTATCAGGAAGGTCTGCGCAACATCACCGCCGGCGCCAATCCGATGGGCGTCAAGCGCGGCATCGATAAGGCCGTCGAGAAGGTGGTTGAGACGCTGGACGGCATGTCCAAGAAGCTGACCAAAAAGGAAGAAATGGCCCAGGTGGCCGGCATCAGCGCCAATAACGATCCGAAAATTGGTCAACTGATGGCCGACGCTTTCGAGAAGGTGGGCAAGGACGGCGTCATCACGGTCGAGGAAGGCAAAACCTCCGAGACGACGTTGGAGTTCGTCGAGGGTATGCAGTTCGACAAGGGCTACATCTCGCCGTACTTCATCACCACGCAGGAGATGACCTGCGAGTTCGAGGACGCCTTCATCCTCATCCACGAAAAGAAGATCAGCAACGTCCGCGATATGTTGCCGCTCTTGGAGAAGGTGGCCCAGACCGCCAAGCCGCTGCTCATCATTGCGGAGGACGTGGAGAGCGAGGCGCTGGCCGCTCTGGTCATCAACAAGCTGCGCGGCGTGTTGCAAGTGTGCGCCGTCAAGGCACCCGGTTTCGGTGATCGCCGCAAAGCCATGCTCGGCGACATTGCCGTTCTCACCGGCGGTCAGTTCATCAGCGAGGATCTCGGCCTGAAGCTGGAGAACGTCGAATTGACGCAGTTGGGCCGGGCCAAGACGATCAAGGTCGAGAAGGAAAGCTGTACCATCATCAACGGCGCCGGCAAGAAAGGCGACATCGAGAAGCGCATCAATCAGATCCGCGCTCAGATGGAGCAGACCGAGAGCGAGTACGACAAGGAGAAATTCAGCGAACGGCTGGCGAAGTTGACCGGCGGCGTGGCCATCATCCGCGTCGGCGCTGCCACCGAAGCGGAGATGAAGCAAACCAAGGGGCGCGTCGAAGACGCTCTGCACGCCACGCGCGCCGCAGTGGCCGAGGGCATCGTACCCGGCGGCGGCACGGCACTGTTGCGCTGCATCCCCGCCGTGGAGGCGCTGGCCGAAAAGCTCAAGGGCGATGAGAAACTCGGTGCGGAGATCGTGGCACGGGCGCTGGAAAAACCGATTCGCACGATTGCCGAGAACTCCGGAGCCGACGGTGCGGTTATTGCCGACGAAGTGGCGCGGCAAAAGTCGGCCAACTTCGGGTATAATGCCAATACGGGCGAGTTTGTGGACATGTTCAAGGCCGGCATCGTTGATCCGACCAGAGTGACTCGCTCGGCGCTGGTAAATGCCGCCAGCATCGCCGGACTGATGCTCACGACCGAGGTGATGGTCACCAAGATCGATGAGGAAGAGCCGGCCAGCAAGGTGCAAGGCGCCATCCGCTAACCAAAAGTTCTGAGTTCCGAGTTCTGAGTTCTGAGCAAAATCGGAACTCAGAACTCAGAACTCAGAACACGGAACTCAGAAACATGCCTATGGCCAGCTCGAAGCGGGACTATTACGAAGTCCTGGGCGTCGCGCGCGACGCCGATGACGACACGCTCAAAAGGGCCTACCGCAAGTTGGCCATGCAATATCATCCGGATCGCAACATCGGCAATGCCGAGGCGGAGGCCAAGTTCAAGGAAGCCTCCGAAGCCTACGAAGTGCTGCGCGATCCCCAAAAGCGCCAGCTCTACGATCGCTACGGCCATGCTGGCCTGGAAGGGACGGCCATGCCGAACTTCGCCAACGCCGACGCCGTCATGGATCTGTTCGGCGATCTCTTCGGCGATTTGTTCGGCGGTCGGCGGCGGCGCGGCCCGCGAGCGGGGCGCGACCTGCAAATGGCCCTGGAAATCGAGCTACTGGAAGCGGCGCGCGGTGTGCAGAAGGAAATCAAAGTCCCGCGGATGGAGACTTGCTCCGATTGCCGCGGCAGCGGCGCCAAGCCCGGCACTCGTCCCGCGACCTGCCGGCGCTGCGGCGGACATGGCGTTGTCATTCAAGGGCAGGGTTTCTTCCGCATTCAGCAAACGTGCGGAGCGTGCGGCGGTCAAGGCGCGGTCATCACCGACCCTTGCCGTACTTGTCACGGTCGCGGAGCCGTTGAGGTCGAACGCACCTTGACGGTGAACATTCCGCCGGGCGTGGATAATGACGTGAGTATTCGTTTGGCCGGCGAAGGCGAAGCCGGCGAACGCGGTGCGCCGCCGGGCGATCTCTATTGCGTCCTCCGCGTTCGCAAGCATCCGCTGTTCGTCCGCCACGGGCAGGATCTTCATTGTGAAGTGCCGATCACGATCAGCCAGGCGGCGTTGGGCCGGCCCATTGAGGTACCGACGCTGGAGGGGAAATTTATCACGCATACGCTCAAGCGCGGCACCCAGAGCGGCGAGGAGGTTCGCATTGCCGGTCACGGCATGCCGCATCTGCGCAGCGGCCGGCCGGGAGACTTGGTGGTGCATGTGCGTGTCGTCACGCCACGCCGCTTGACCAAACGCCAAGAGGAACTTTTCCACGAATTGGAGGAGATCGACGGGACCGAGATTCCCCCCGAACGGAAGAGTTTTCTCGAGCGCATCCGCGAGTTTTTTACGCCGAATGCGTCCGAGCCTGAAGCGTAAGCGAAGACTCTTCGCTTACGCTTCAGGCTCGGAAAGAAGGGACAGGCCATGACGGAACACAAGGAACAGAACTCCGCCGCCTTTAGGAATAGTGCCAACGAAGCAGCCGAGGAGCAAGCTGCCGAGCAGGTGCTTGACGATCTGGACAGCCTACGGGCCAAGCTCCAAGAGGCCGAGCAGAAGCGCGACGAATACCTCTACTTGGCACAAAGGACGCGAGCGGACTTCGAGAACTATCAGAAGCGCATGAAGCGCGATCAGGCCGAAGAACGCCGCTATGCCCAGCTGCCGTTGGCTTCCGATCTCTTGTCGGCCCTGGATAATCTCGAACGCGCAACTGCCGCTGCCGAACAGGCCGGCGAGAAAGGCCCGCTGGTTCAAGGCGTAGCGATGGTCCACACGCAACTGCTCGACATTCTGCGTCGTCACGGTATCACGCCGATTGAGGCCCAGGGCAAGCCATTTGATCCCAATAGCCATCAAGCGGTGATGCAGCAGCCGAGCAAGGAGCATCCGCCGATGACGGTATTGCAAGTGCTGGAACGCGGCTACATGATTCATGACCGAGTGCTCCGCCCTGCGCGCGTGGTCGTCTCCACCGCGCCGGAGCAAACGAACAAACCTGAGTAACGCCGCTTGCCGCCTCCCGTTGGGGCGCAAGCGGCGTTAGGGGAGATAAGAGCTATGCCGACTTACGAATATCACTGTGATGCGTGCGATCACAATTTCGATGAATTTCAGTCCATGAGCGAGGCACCCCTGAAGAAGTGCCCGCAGTGCAAAAAGCCGAAACTCCGCCGTGTCTTTGGCACGGGGGCTGCCATTCTGTTCCGAGGCTCCGGTTTCTACGAAACCGACTACCGCAGCGAATCGTACAAGCAGGCGGCCAAGGCGGACAAGGAGGCGGCGAGCAAGGCATCCACGGGCGGCACAGACGCTACACCCTGTGCAAACGGCACGGCCTGTGCTTGCGCAGGGGAGAAGGGCAAGAAAAGTGAGTCGAAAAGCTCCAAGTCCTGAACCGGATCAACCGACAATAAGGTTGGCCTGCCCGATCTGTGGTCGGCAAATGGTAGGGCGCAGCCTGGCAGAATGGCCTTCGTTTCCCTTCTGCTCGGCCCGCTGTAAGACCATCGACCTGGGTCGCTGGTTAGGCGAAACCTATCGCATACCGGCCGAGGAACCGGAGGAGCAGTTCTCCTCCGAGGAGCCGGATCTCCCCTAAACCGGCCGACGACCGGCCGTTCCCATAGAGCAGAGGCGTGGCCCGCGGGCGACGCCTCTCTTTTTGTCTTCACCCTTGGCGTCTGCTTTGCAACAATAAACGAACCGGAAGCGTTAGCGACGGACCGACCGGCGAGACACCGGTCCCACTAATCTTGGTGGGACAGCCGTCTCGGCTGTCCAGGACCGGCGAGACGCCGGTCCCACCGGAAAGTGTCATGCGTTACCTCATCGACGGCTACAATCTGTTGCACGCGATGGGCCTTTTGTGCGGCAAGGTCGGCCCACACGGTCTGGAGAGGGCGCGTTTGTCCCTATTGAATCGGCTGGCAGCAGATCATGGTGATCGCGCAGGTGATGTGACCGTTGTTTTCGATGCTTCCGGCGCGCCGCCGGGCGTCGCCGCGGAAGAGGAGTACAACGGCGTTCACATCCGATACGCTCTCGGCGGCGAGGCCGACGAGCTTATCGAAGACTTGATTCAACATGAGGCAACGCCGCGACAGCTGACCATTGTTTCCGACGACCATCGCCTTCAGCAGGCTGGCAGTCGTCGTCGCTGCCCGGTGAGCGGCTGTCTGGATTATTTGGAAGAAAGGGAGCGCCGGCGACGGCGAAAACCCGTGCCCTCCGAAGCACCGGTCAAACCGGATCGCATCTCGAACGAAGAAACCCAGCACTGGCTGCACGAGTTCGCCGACTTGGTCAATGATCCGAAATGCCGCGAGGCATTGGGGCCAGATTTCCGGGATTGAATCGAGTTGCGCCTTTCCGAGCCGCGCACGCAGCGCAGCGGAGTAAGCGGCAGCACGGGGCGTCCGCTTACTCCGCTGCGCTGCGTGCGCGGCTCGGATTAAGTAACGCTAGCGCGTCCATTACGACCACTGCTCGGTCAGCCATTGGATGAGCATCGGCAAGGAGGCAAATAGCAAGGCGAGCAAACATACTGCCACCCCTCCCAACGGATAATCGCGAACCCGGGTACCGAATCCGCCCCATATCCCGACACCCCCAGCGACTGCGGGAGGAAGCGACTCGCTCTCCCTCCGAGCACGGTACAGTCCGCTCAGCCCCAGCAATAGGCCGATGCTGCTCAGACCGATCGATAAGTAGCCAAACAGCGGCAGACACAAGGAGAAGATGGAGGCCATGCCCAGGGCCATGGCGGTGATACCCAGGCGCGCCGCCGGTGGGAAGGGAGGATCCTCAACGGACGAAGTCATCTCTCCCGTTGCCGTTCCTTTTTTTTCGGCCTCTTCCACCGCCTGCACCAGCTCGGTGGGAACAGCGATGACGGCATCGCAGCGCGGACACATGACACGGCGGCCGGCGAGATTCTCGGGAGGATGTAGTTTCTTGCGGCAAGAAGGACAAACAATCCTCGGCATAGTTCAACCTCGGTAAGCACCACACTTTCCTTAGCGCGGAACAGGCCGAGTGAGCGCCCGGCGTCCATTCCGCTTACCCGAAGGGCGAGGCGACAAATGGATCAACATGTGCTCTGGGCGCCATAGTGAGCGAAAATGCAAACGATGTGCCGCCTTCACAACTGATTTCTTCCGCAACCATACGGCCCCGGCAGAGGATGCCCTCGTTGGTGCTGCCGGAGAGCAGAAGAAGGAAGGCTCAGCCACGCTCGGCGATGGGCTTAACAGATCGCACATCCGGTCCGATGTAACGGCCACGCGGCCGGATCAAGCGATTGTGTTCCTGCTGTTCTATGAAGTGCGCGCTCCAACCGGCAACCCGCGCCATAACAAAAATGGGCGTAAATAGCGGAATCTCTAGGCCAAGCGCATGATAGAGCCGGCCGGCCGGCCAATCGAGATTGGGAAACAGGTGCTTCTCTTCGCCGAGAATGCGTTCGATGATCTCAGCCGTCTGCTCCCATTGGAGCGCGCCGGCCGCCTCCGCCGCTTTGTGGGCGTAGCTCTTCAGGATACCGGCGCGAACATCGCCGGTCTTGTAGACGCGATGGCCGAAGCCCATGATGCGTTCCTTGCGGGCTAGCGCGTCGCGCACCCATTTTTCCGCGTTGGCCGGGCCGCCGGTTTTTTGCAGCAACTCCATGACCTTTTCGTTCGCGCCGCCATGCAGCCGGCCCTTGAGCGCGCCGATGGCGGCGACGATGCTCGAATGCAAGTCCGATTCGGTCGAGCAGACGACGCGAGCCGTGAAGGTTGAGGCGTTGAATTCGTGTTCGGCGTAAAGGATCAGCGATACGTCGAAGGCGCGAGCATCGGCGGCGCTAGGCTCTTTGCCGCGAAGCATG
>Ga0070739_10005905_pt1 | contig 13719 bp, 11 predicted proteins | sample Coa_R1_7_FD_66445 | JGI IMG/M metagenome (GOLD analysis project Ga0070739, IMG submission 66445) | Surface soil microbial communities from Centralia Pennsylvania, which are recovering from an underground coalmine fire - Coalmine... | ecosystem: Environmental > Terrestrial > Soil > Unclassified ... | reverse complement strand
CGTCGTGGCGCTGCTCGGCGGCTTCTACTACCTGCTCCCGCGGCTCGCCGGGCTCAAGCAGACCTGGGGCCAGCTCAAGCACGGCGACCCGGTGCTGCTCGGGGTGGCGGCGGTGATGGAGCTTTTTTCCGTCGCCGGCTATGCGCTGCTGTTCCGCAACGTGTTTGGCCGCGGCGTGCCCCGGATCGACTGGCGCGCGAGCATCCAGATCCCGCTGGCCGGGATCGCGGCGATCAGGTTGCTGTCGGCGGCCGGGGCCGGTGGCGTCGCGGTCACGGTGTGGGCGCTGCGGCGCGCGGGGATGGCGGCGGGGACGATCGCGTGCCGGATGGTCGCGAGCTACGTGATCCAGTACTCGATCTACATGGCGGCGATGCTGGTCTGCGGCCTCGGGCTCCGGTTCGGCCTGTTCTCCGGCGGCGGCTCGTTCTCGTTGCTGATCGTCCCGGCGCTGTTCGCGGCGATCGTGATCATGATCGTGGCCGCGATGATCTTCATCCCGCGGGACTTCGAGCGCCGGCTCGGCCAGCTCTCGCGGCGGCGGGGCCGGATCGGGCGCTGGGCGGCGCGGGCGGCGACGGCTCCGGAGACGCTGGGCGCCGGAGTGCGCACCGCGCTCGACGTGCTGCGCGAGCGGCCGCTGGCGCTGCTCGGGGCCGCCGCCTACTGGGGGTTCGACATCACGGTGCTGGGGCTGTCCTTCCACGCGTTCGGCCAGGTGGTGCCGGTCGCCGTGCTGGTGATGGGGTACTTCATCGGCACGCTCGGGAGCCTGCTGCCGCTCCCGGGCGGCGTCGGCGGCGTCGAGGGCGGGATGATCGGCGCATTCGCCGCGTTCGGCGTCCCCGGCGGCCGCGCCGTGGTCGGGGTGCTCGCGTACCGGGCGATCTCGTTCTGGCTCCCGACGATCCCCGGGATCGTCGGTTACCTGCGGCTGCGGGTGACCGTGCGGGGCTGGCAGCTCGCCGATCAGGTGGCCGCGGCCGATGACTGAGCGCGACGGCCTGGCTCACCGCGTCGCCCGCCTCATGTGGCGTGCGATGCGCTGGATCGCCCGGCTGATCCGGGGCGAGGTGGTCAAGCGCGTCGGCGGCCCCGCGCGCGCGCGTGTGATCGTGATCTTCGCGCTGGTGCTGGCGCTGAACGGCGCCGACACCTCGACCGTGGGCGCCGTCGCGCCGCAGCTACAGAGCTCGCTTCACATCGGCACGACCGAAATCGGGCTGCTGAGCTCCGTCTCGCTGCTGGTCGGCGCGGTCTTCACGATTCCGGTCGGGCTGCTCGTCGACCGCACCAGGCGAATGCCGTTGCTGGCGGTCAGCATCGTGCTGTGGAGCATCGCGTCGCTGTTCAGCGCGTTCGCCGGCAGCTATTCGACCCTGCTGCTGACGCGGCTGCTGCTGGGCGCGGTCGCCGCGACGGCGGGGCCGGCGATCGCGTCGCTCACCGGCGACTACTTCCCCGCGGTCGAGCGCGGCCGGATCTGGGCGTACATCCTCGGTGGCGAGGTGGCCGGGACCGCGGTCGGCTTCATCATCTCGGGCTCGCTCGCGAGCCTGATCGATTGGCGGGCGGCGTTCGTCGTGCTCGCGCTGCCCGGCTTCTTCCTCGCCCGGGAGCTGTGGCGGACCGTCCCGGAGCCGCTCCGGGGCGGCCAGAGCTACCTCCAGCCCGGGGCGATCGATCTGAACCTCGCGCTCGCGGCCGCCCAGGCCCGGGCCGCCCGCGGCGAGTCCGGCGACGCCGATGAGGACCGGACGGCGGCCGCCCAGGCGCAGGCGGCGTACGACGCGGCGCGGCGGGCCGGGGCGATGCCCAACCCAGCGCTGATCCTGCACGAGGACGCGACCCGGATGCCGCTGATGGCCGCGGTCCGCTACATCCTCTCGATCCCGTCGAACCTGATGATGATCATCGGCTCGTCGCTTGGCTACTTCTATTTCGCCGGGCTGACCACGTTCGCGCTCGAGTTCGTCAAGAGCCACTATAGTGCAACCCAGGCGCAGGCCGAGCTCGTGCTCGCGCTGCTCGTGATCGCGTCGATCGTCGGGACTCTGGTCGGCGGGCGGCTGACGGACGTGATGTTGCGCCGCGGCGCGCTGCGGGCGCGGGTCTGGGTCCCCTCGATTTGCTACATCGGCGCCGCTGCGTTCCTGATCCCGGGCTTCGTCGAGAAGCAGCTGTTCGGGTTGGCGCTGTGGTTTGTGATGATCGGGGCCGCGCTGCTGGCGGCCGCCAATCCGCCCGTCCAGGCGGCCCGGCTCGACATCATGCCGGCGGGGCTGTGGGGTCGCGCGGAGAGCACGCGGACATTCATCCGGTCGCTGATCCAGGCGCTCGCGCCACTTCTGTTCGGCGGGCTGACCTCGCTGATCGCGGGCTTCTACCCGAAGCAGTCGCCGATCGGCACGCACGCCCGCGCGGTCACGGCCCCCCAGGCCCACGGACTCCAGATCACGTTCCTGATCATGCTCGTCTCGCTCGTCGCCGCGGGCATCCTGATGGCGCGTGCGCGGGAGACCTACGCCTCGGATGTGGCGACGGCGGCGGCGTCGGAGGAGCAGGCGGGCGCGGTGGGGGCGGTTGTGGCGGCCCCGGCTGGTTAGGTGATGCGCGGGGTCGGCTGGGACGGCCGGGGTTAGCTCGTCCGCTCGGCGCGCTGGACGGCGGCGGCCAGCGCGTCGGCTCCGACCAGATGCTCAAAGCCCCGCACCAGCGGGCGGACGCTCGCGAGACCCAGCCGCCCCTGGGCTCCGTACGCCCTGACGCGAGTCTCGGAATGGAGCACCGCGGCCCCCGGACCCACGGGCTCGACCCAGTTGGCCAGCACCACCTTGGCCGTGCCAGACGTGGACCACTCACAAAAGCGCTCGCGAGCGATCGCGGGATAGTCGCGGCGCAGCGTCCAGATCTTGCCCACCAGCCCCGAGACGAGCAGCCGCTCGGTCTCGGCGAGCACGGTGAACGGCGGGTTGCGTAACAGCTCCTCGAACGAGCCTGTCGCCGGCACTCCCGGGATCCGCCAGCGAACCAGGCGTCCCAGCAGGTGGGTATCGGCCAGGCGCAGCTGGCGCGCGGCCAGCCACAGCGCGTCGGCGTCGGCACCGCTCCGCCGGTGATGGGAGACGCTGATCGCCGGGTCGGGCAGCCATCGATCGAGTTCGGCTTCGGCCGGTTGCACTTTTAGGATGATCCCCATTCCGGCGCGGGACCCGGTACCGTCCGATCAGCGCAGGCCGGGCGGGATTGCTGATGACGCCGGGCAGCGGATGGCCAGCGCTTTTGATGAGTATCGCTTCCACCACACACATCGCGCCGGGCTTCTCGCGGTTCGCGATCGGGTTTGACCATCGCGATCGCGCCCGCCTGCACGCGCTGATCGACGAGGTCCTCGACTCCGAGCGATGGGCGGAGGGGGCGATGGTTTCGCGGTTTGAGTCGGCATGGGAGCGGTGGAACGAGCTGCCCGCGGTCGCGGTTTCGAGCTGGGCGGGAGGCGCGCTCGCGGCGCTGGAGTTCGCCGGGGTGCGGGGCGAGACCGTGCTCTGCCCGTCGAACACGTTCATGGCGACGCCGCTCGCGGCGCTCCACGCGGGCGCGCGCGTGGAGTTCGTCGACTGCAACCGCGAGGACCTGTGCATGTCGTTCGCCGACTTCCAGGCCCAGGCCGAGCGCCACCGTCCACGCGCCGCGATCCTCGTCCATATCGGCGGCCATCTGGCGTTCGAGACGCAGGAGATCGCCGACTACTGCGCCGAGCAGGGGATCTTCCTGCTGGAGGACTGCGCTCACGCCCACGGCGCTGCGTGGAACGGCCGCAAGCCTGGCTCGTGGGGAGATGCGGGGGTCTTCTCGCTGTACGCGACGAAGACGATCTCGACCGGCGAGGGCGGCGTGCTGGTCTCGCGGCGCCCCGAGCTGATCGAGCACGTGCGGGCGTTTCGCAACTACGGGAAGCCTGACTATCGGGTGCGCGGGCTGAACTTCCGCATGAACGAATTGACCGCGGCATTGGGACTGGTGCAGATCGAACGCCTGCCGGAAATCGTGCGGTGGAAGAACGCCGTCGCCCGCGAGCAGCTCGACCCGGCCCATCCGAGCCGTCTGCAGCTGCCCGAGGGGATGGTGAGCGGCCTCTACAAGTACATCGTGTTCGACTGGCTCGAGCACTCGACGGGGCGCGTCTACGACGAGCCCTGCCACTGGATCATGGGCTCGGAGCGCAAGCTTGCAGGCACCGACTGGGTCGCGCGCAACCATTCCTGCGTGCCGCTGTATTACCGACCGCAGGAGATGGCGCGCTGAGAGTTCTGGTCACAGGCGGGTCGGGGTTCATCGGCTCACACGTCGTCGACCGGCTGCGCGCCCGCGGTCACGAGCCCGTGATCTACGACCTGCAGCCGTCGTTGTGGCACCGGGACGGGTCGGTCGAGATGGTGCTCGGCTCGATCACCGACCGCGAGGCGCTCGAGCGAGCGCTGCACAGCTGCGACGCCGTCGCGCACCTGGCAGCGGTCGCCGACGTCAACGACGTCCACGCCGAGCCGGAGGACGCGGAGCGGATCAACGCGCGCGGGACGGTCACGGTGCTCGAGGCGGCGCGTCGCACGGGCGTCAAGCGGATCGTCTACGCCAGCACGATCTGGGTCTACTCCGACTGCCAGGAGGAGGCGGTCGACGAGGAGACGCTGCTGCCGGCGCCGAGTCACCTCTACACCAGCACCAAGCTCGCCGGTGAGCTCTACTGCAAGGCCTACCAGGAGCTCTACGGGATCGACTACACGATCCTGCGCTTCGGGATCCCGTACGGGCCGCGGGCGCGGGAAGCCGCGGTGATCCCGGCGTTCGTCGGCAAGGCGCTGCGCGGCGAGCCGCTGACGCTCGCGGGCGACGGCTCCCAGTCGCGGCGGTTCGTGTACGTGGAGGACCTCGCCGAGGGCGTCGCGGCGGGACTCAGCGATGTCGCGGTCAACCGCGTCTACAACCTGGCCTCGGACGAGAACGTCTCGATCAAGCAGATCGCGGAGACGATCCGGACCGAGCTGGGCGGCGTCGAGATCGTCCACGCGCCGGCCCGGCCGGGCGACTTCGGAGGCAAGATCGTCTGCAGCGAGCGGGCGCGGCGCGAGCTCGGATGGAGCGCGGCGACGCCGTTCACCGAAGGCGTGCGGCGATACATCGCGTGGCGCCTCGAACAGGAGCAGGCTGCGGCCGAACGCGCGGCCGACGCCGTGATCCCGGCGGGCGAACCCGACGTGGAGGCGCGCCCTCGCCAGATCCTGATCATCTCCGCCGACATCGGCGAGGGCCACGACCTGCCCGCGCGCGCGGTCGCGCGCGAGTTCCACGACGAGGACCCGGACGCGCAGGTCTCGATCGTCAACGGGCTGCCGGCGATGGGGCGGATCCTCACGCACGTGCTGCGCGAGAACTCGGCGTTCATGTTCCGCTGGGTCCCATGGTGGTTTGACTTCCAATACCGGCTGTTCATGTACCTGGCGCCGACGCGGTGGCTGGCGCGGACGCTGCTGCGGCTGCTCGGCAGTCGCGGGCTGATGCGGCTGATCCGCGCGCACAACCCGGACCTGATCGTCTCGACCTATCCCGGCGTGACCGCGGTGCTCGGCGAGCTTCGCCTGCGCCGCCGGCTGCGAGTGCCCTGCTACTCCTCGATCACGGACCTCGCGGGGCTGCATTTCTGGGCGCACCGCGGCATCGACCTGCACTTCATCACCCACCCCGAGTCGGCCGAGGAGGTGGAGCAGATCGCGGGGGCGGGAAGCGTCCGCTGGGCCAAGCCCCCGACCGCGCCGTCGTTCCTCGCCGCGCGGCGGCGCGAGGACGCGCGGCGGGCGCTGGGGTTGCCGCTCGGCCCGAAGGTGATCGCGGTCTCGGGCGGCGGCTGGGGGGTCGGCGACCTGATGGGCGCGACCCGCGCCGCGCTTGCCGCGCACCCGGCCGCGATCGTGCTGTGCCTGTGCGGGCGCAACGACAGGCTCCGCGCCCGCGTCGCCAAGGAGCTGGGTGGCGAGCCGCGGCTGCGGTTGATGGGCTTCACCGACCGGATGGGCGACGTGCTCGCCGCGAGCGACGCGCTGATCCACTCGAGCGCCGGCTTGACCGTGCTCGAGGCGATCATCCGCGGCTGCCCGGTGATCTCCTACGGCTTCGGCTACGGGCACGTGCGCGCTTCCAACCACGCGCTCGAGCGGTTCGGGCTCGCGCAGGTGGCGCGCTCGGTCGACGAGATCGCACCCGCGCTCGAGCGGGCGCTGGCTCACCGGCCCGATCCCGATCCCTCGTTCGCGCGGCGTCCGTCGACCGCTTCGCTGATCCTCTCCGACGAGCGCCGGGCGACGCCGATCCCGGCGTGGCGTCTGCGGCTCCTCCGCGGCGCGAGCACTGCGGCGGCGACGCTGGGCGTGGCGGCGTGGACGCTCACCACCGGGGCCTCCTACAGCCTCGTGTCGCACATCGTCCACATCCGCCCCGTTACCAGCGTCCAGACGTCGCGGCCCGAGGTCGGGGTCCTGGTCGACGCCTCGAGCGCGCAGGTCGCCGACCTGGCGCCGGCGCTCTCGCGCGAGGGACTGCACGTGACGTTCGCGCTTGGCCAGCCGTCGAGCGCCGCCGCCGCGAGCGTGCTGCGTTCCGGCGACCAGGCGATTCCGCTGCTGCGGGGCGGCGGGCTGGTGCGCTGGCTCGGGACCGGCGACCAGCTGCGCGACCTGTGCGGGCCGCTCGGGCTGCACCATCGGTTCGTCTACGCCTCAACCGGCCCGAGCGTCGGCCAGTCGTGGCTCGCGCACACCGCCGGCGGACGGCTCGTCGCCGGCGCCGTCGTGCTCGACGACCGCGACGACAGCGCGCGCCTTCATCCGGGCGAGGTGGTGGAGGTCAGAGCCTCGCGCGACGCGACCGTGACGGTCCTGCTCGGCGAGCTCCGGCAGGAGCTCCGCGCCGACGGCCTGAGTGCGGTTCCCGTCGGTCGGCTGATGCGCGATGGCGGGGTGTCGGTGTAGGGGTTTCGGTTGGGGCGTGCGTGCGGCTCGGCGGTGCGTCGCCCGCTCCGGTGCGAGTCCACCCCCACCCCCCGCGATGTGGGTGATTTTTACCTCTATGTTGGAGCGATCCCGCACAAAGGGGAGCGGCGCGGCTCCATCGGGGCCCGAGCTAGTGCCGCACCCAGCTGTCGCGCGGGTTGCGCAGCGGCGTCAGCGTCGGCTCGATCTGCTCACGCAGGTGCTCGTACTGCGGCGTCAGCGACAGCTTCTGCCCTAGTGACTCGAGCGGCTCGTCGACGGTGAAGCCGGGCCCGATCGTGGCGATCTCGAACAGCACGCCCGAAGGCTCCCGGAAGTAGATCGAGCGGAAGTAGTAGCGGTCGATGATCGGCGTCGGGTGGGCGCCGGCGGCGAGGATCGCCTCGCGCCATGACTCCTGGTCCTCGGGGTGCGAGGCCCACGCGACGTGGTGGACGCTGCCCGCCCCCTGCAGCCCGCGTTCCTCCGGCGGCGGCTCATACGCGTAGAAGCCGCCGCGGTGATCGCCCCGAAGCTCACGCGTAGTGATCCTGCCGTGTGGACCAACCTTCATCGCCGGCGAGAAGCCAAGCGTCTCCTCGAGCAGGCTCTGGCTGCGGTCGGGATCGGTCGCGTACGCGCGCACAGCGTGAAACCCCTGGAGCGCCATCTCCGCAGGGATCTCCGGGTGCTCGGCGACCAGCGGCTGGTCGGTCGTCTCGACGACCCGGACCTCGTGCGTCAGGCCTTCGGGATCGTCGAACACGACGCTGTCGCCGGTGTGGTTGAAGTCGTAGCCGTGCTCGGTCAGCCGCTTGGCCCAGAAGCCAATCGCCGCGGGCTCTCGCAGCCGCCAGATGATGCGATGGACCATTCCCGCGCCGGGCCGGCCGCGCGCGATCCCCGGGTACTCGAAGAAGGTGAGGTCGTCGCCGGGGTCCCCGGCCTCGTCTCCGTAGAACAGGTGATAGACGGATGTGTCGTCCTGGTTGACCGACTTCTTCACCAGCCGCAGCCCCATCACCCCCACATAGAAATCGACGTTCTGCTGCGCGTCGGCGGTGATCGCGGTGATGTGGTGGATGCCTTCGAGCTTCATCGCGCGGGTCTCACCAGTGCACTCCCCTGATCCTCAAGTGCACTCCCCTGATCCTCACCAGTGCACTCCGGGTGTCGCCCGGACGAACGCCCGCTGCTCAGGCGTCGGCTCCTCTTCCTCCTTGGGCTTTGCTCCATCACCCTCGGGGAACATCAGATACGCCTGGTTTGCGACCAGGTCCTGCGCCCCCGGCGCGAGCGCATACGTGATCTGCCCGATCGTCCCAAGCGTCGTCGCCATCCGCTTCGGCCGCTTGCGGATCGCGTCGGTGATCATCTCGGCAGCCTCGTCCGGGCTGAGCGTCGGGAAGCGGTCGTAGATCTTGGTCGGCGCGATCATCGGCGTGCGCACGAGCGGCATGTAGATCGTCGTGATGTGCACGCCGTCGCCGATCACCTCGGGGCCGATCGAGCGCGAGAACGCATCAAGCGCTGCTTTCGATGCCACGTACGCGGAGAAGCGGGGGGTGTTGACCTGGAGCCCGATCGTCGAGATGTTGATGATGTGGCCGCTTCGCTGCTCGCGCATCGCGGGCAGCAGCTTGAGGATCAGCTTGACGGGCCCGAAGTAGTTCAGCTGCATCGTCCGCTGGTAGTCGTGGAAGCGGTCGTAGGCACGGCTGACCGAGCGCCGGATCGACTTGCCGGCGTTGTTGATCAGGACGTCGACCGGGCCGTGCCGCTCGAGCACCTCGTCGGCCATCCGATCGATGTCGTCCATATCGGTGAGGTTGCACGGATGCGAGTAGGCGACGCCACCCAGGTCCTCGATCTCCCCGGCGAGCTCGTCGAGCTTTTCCTTGGTCCGCGCCACCAGCAGCACCGTGCCGCCCGCATCGCCGATCTTCAGCGCCGTGGCGCGGCCGATCCCCGAGGAAGCGCCGGTGATCAGCACCGTCTTGCCCGCGACCGCATCCTCGAGCGAGGGCGCGAGCACGCCCCCGACCTCGGGGATGCGCCGCCCGAATGCCTGCAGCGTGCGGACCCCCTGTGCCGCGAGATCGAGGGGATTTGGCGCCATCCGGCTCACCGTATCACCGGGGTTCCGTCCGCGCCGAATGCGAACATATGTTCTTCTCGACTATGCCTCCCACGATGATCGTCTGCGTCCTGCTTCCACGCTTTCAGCTGACCGTCGCCGCGGGCGAGCGGACTGAGTTGCTGCGGACGCCGGCGGCGCTGGCTCCACCCCCTGGCGGCGTGCAGGTGGTGGGCGAGGTCTCGCTCGCCGCTGAGGCATTTGGCGTGCACCCGGGGATGCGGCTGGGCGAGGCGCTCGCCCGCTGCGCGCGGCTGACGCTGGTCCCGCCCGATCCCGCCAGCGTGGCCGACAGGTGGGAGCGGCTGTTGGTGCGGCTGGAATCGATCGGTGCAGCCGTTGAGCCAGAGCGGCCCGGATTGGCGTGCTTTGACGCGCGCGGATTGCTGCGGCTGCATGGAGGGATCGAAGGAGTGCTGTCCGCGGCGCACCGCGCGCTGCGGACGCCGGCGCGGTATGGAGCTGCGCCTTCGCGGTTCGCGGCGGTGGCGGCAGCGACGCGGGCCCGCGCGCGCCGGCCGATGATCGTCTCCGGCGGCCGGGACGCGGCGCGCAGGTTCCTGGCGGCGATGCCGGTCGCGCTGCTGCGAGCCCGGCCGGCGCTGGCAGCATTGCCCGAGTCGCTGGAGCGGCTGGGCATCTCAACGTTGGGCGAACTGGCGGCGCTGCCCCCGGCCGCGCTCGCCGATCGCTTCGGCGCTGAGGGGCTGCTCGCCTACGAGCTGGCGGTCGGAGGGGATGGTGCGCTGCGCCCCCGGCCGCCGAGCGAGCTCGTTCGCGAGTCGCTGGAGCTCCCCGAGGCGGGATCAGGCATGCAGCTCGAGCAGGCGCTTGGGCTGCTGATCGACCGGCTGCTGGCGCGACCGCAACGGCGAGGGCGGACCATCCGCACGGTCGTGATCTCCGCGGTGCTGGTCGAACGAGGCGGAACCTGGCGTGAGCAGGTGGTGTTCCGGCAAGCGCTCGCGGATCCAGCGCGGATGCGGCTGGCGCTGGCGCCGCACCTGCAGTCGATCCCGGCGCCGGCGGAGGAGTTGCGGCTTGCGGTCGAGCAGTTCGGACCGCCCGCGAGCGATCAACGGGGGCTGTTGGATGATCCCGTCGCTGTCCGCACTGCCCGGCTGCGCGAGGCGATCCGGCAGGCTCGCGCCGCCGCCGGGCCTGACGCGGCCCTGCGCGTCCTTCCCGTCGACCCCCACTCGCGCGTGCCCGAGCGCCGAGCGGTGCTGACGCCGTTTGAGGGATGACCGGTCCCCGCCGCCTCGCCGTGCCGCGCCGCGTCGCGGTCACCGCCGACCAGGACGGCCGGCCGCTCCTCGTCGACAGCCGGGCGGTCGACAGCGTGCGCGAGTCGTGGCTGGTGGAGGATCGCTGGTGGACCGACCGCCCCTTGCGCCGCAGCTACTGGGAGGTGGTCACCGCCTGCGGGCGCGATGAGGTCGTGTTCTGTGACCTTCAGAGCGGAAGGTGGTGGCGGCAGCGATGAGGGTCGCCATGCACCCGCCTTAGCGCCGCGACCCGGCGCCCGGCGCCCGCGGCACACCGGCTCCTACACTCAGCGCCAAGATGCCGCAGCGCTCTGATCCTGGCCCTCTCGCCGTCGGCACCTGGAGCGGTGGCAGGTTCATGCGCTTCGGCGAGCCGCTCGCCGACGAGCGGTTCATCTCGCTGATCACGCCCGACGAGTCGATCCGGACAGTGATCACCGCCGATGTGTACGGCGAAGGGGAGGCCGACCGGATGCTCGGGCGCGCTCTCCCGGGACGCAACCGCGACGAGCTCTGCGTGGTCGGCGCCATCGGTCACGACTTCTACACCGGCGAGCGCGACGGGCCGCGGGGGTTTCCGCGGTTCACCGACCCGCGCCTGCGGTCGGAGGCCGGCTACGGCGACTACGTGAAGATGGCGACCGAACGGAGCCTCGAGCGCTGCGGGGTCGAGCAGTTCGACCTGCTGCTCTTGCACAACCCCGACCGCACGGGCTACACCAGCGAGGCGGTGTGGACCGGCATGGCGGCAGTCCGCGACGCCGGGCTGACACGGATGATCGGCGTCGCCCCGGGACCCGCCAACGGCTTCACGCTCGACCTGATCGACTGCCTCGAGCGGTTCGGCGCGCTGATCGACTGGGCGATGATCATTTTCAACCCGCTCGAGCCATGGCCGGGCGAGCTGTGCCTCGCTGCCGCGGCCAAGCACGACGTGCGGCTGATCACGCGCGTCGTCGACTACGGCGGCCTGTTCTTCGATGACGTGCTTCCCGGCCAGCCGTTCGCGCCGGGGGACCACCGGGGGTTCAGGCCTCCCGGCTGGATCGAGGCTGGCCGCGAGCGGCTTGACGCGATCCGGCCCATCGCCGAGCGCAACGGGTTGACGATGATCCAGCTCGCCTGCCAATGGAACCTCGCCCACCAGGCCGTCAGCTGTGCGGTCCCGACGCTGATCCAGGAGGCCGGCCCTGACGCGCGACCGGTCGAGGACAAGCGCGCCGAGCTGGCGGCGCTGCCGCCGGAGATCCGCCTGACCCCCCAGGAGATCGAGGAGATCCGTGCGATCGGTGACAACACAGGCTGCATGGCGCTGAAGGGCGCGAGCCCCGAATACTCGGGCGAGTCGCGCCCTGACCGCTGGGAGCTTGACGCGCGGCTCGAGTCGCTCGCGGCGCGCTGGGGAATCGATCCCGCTCGCGACCTCACGCAGCACGTTCAGGCGGCACCGGCATGAGCGACTTCAAGCTGACCGGCGGGTGCGGTTGCGGCGCGGTCCGCTTCGAGGTGACCGAGCCGCTGGTGTCTGCGCGTTACTGCCACTGCACGCGCTGCCAGCGCCGGACCGGGACCGCCGCCTCGGCGAGCGCCGCCACGGCCCCCGGCTCGTTTCAGATCGTGCAGGGGGAGGACAAGCTGAGGGCGTGGAAGCCCGAGGGCGGCCACGAGAAGTGGTTCTGCGGCGAGTGCGGATCCGCGCTGTTCACCCGCGATCCAAATGACCACGACCGGGTCGGCGTGCGGCTCGGCGCGATCGACGGCGATCCAGGGGTCCGGCCGAGCGTGCGGCAGTTCGTTGCCTACGCGGCGGTGTGGGAGCCGATCCCCGACGACGGCCTCCCGCGCTACCCGGAGCAGCGTCCCGCCGATTGACGGACTCGGCCTGGTCCCGGCTCGAGGAGATCAGCGCTCGGGCTCGGCGGCTGCGAGCTCGGCCTGCATCCAGTGGCAACCCGCCGAGAGGTCCTCGACGCCCATCGCCGCGGCGACGTTGATCCACATCCCGTAGCGGAAGAACTCATCGAGCCGCTCGGGGTCGGCGTTGGAGAGCTGCTGGACATGCGCGACCAGTTGCGCGTACAGGTGGCGGACGCGCTCACGGATCACCGGGTCGTCACACGCCGCGTAGGCCTGATGCTGGAGCAGCAGGTAATAGCGGTGCTCGCCGAGCAGCTCGCCGACGTACGCCCTGCCCATCGCGTGCAGGACGTCCATACCTGCTGGCGCTGTCTCGGGGTCATACTCGGCGGCGGCCTGGTCGAACGTCTCGGCGACCAGCTCGAAGCCACGCTGCACCGCGGCCAGGAACAGCTCGCGCTTGCTCCCGAACAGCGCGAACACGTACGGCTGCGCGACGCCGACGCGCCGCGCGATCCGATCAACCGGCGTGCCGTGCAGCCCGCCGTGCGCGAACTCGTGGACGGCGGCATCGACCAGCGCATCCCGGCGCTCTGAGGCCGGGACGCGCTTGTGGGTGGTGGTTTTCTCGGTCGCGCTCATGGCTACGCCGGCACCGGCACCGTATCGAGCTGCGCGGCAGCGTCGGCCCGAGTCGAGAACGGCAGCGCGGCGGCGATCAGGGCACCGGCGACCAGCACCCCGACCCCGACCCACATCGCCGGAATCAACCCGCTGACGAACGCCTGCGGCGACAGGTAGCTGCCGTGGCTCGTGAACACCGTCGCGAGCACCGCGATCCCGAGCACGCCACCCAGTTCGCGGATCGCGTTGGTCGCGCCCGACGCCTGCCCCGTCTGCTCGACCCGGACCGATGCCAGCACGGCGTTCGCGGAGGGCGCGAACACCAGCGACATCCCAGCGCCCGCCAGTAGGAACGGCCCGATCATGCTCGTGTAGGCGAGCGTCGTCGATGCCTCGCTCGCGAGCCATCCGAGCGCGACCGCCTGCAGCCCGAGGCCGGCGACCATGAACGAGCGGCTGCCATAGCGCTCTGAGAAGAACCCCGCGAGCGGCGAGACGACCATTGCCGCGCCGGTCCACACCAGCAGCTTGATCCCGGCCTGCAGCGGGCTGTTGTGCAGGACGTTCTGGAGGAACTGGCTGAGAAAGAAGATCGAGCCGAACATCCCGAAGTACATCGACAGCGACACCGCGTTGGTCACGGCGAAGCCGCGTCTGGCGAAGAAGCTCATCGGCAGCATCGGCTCCCGGGCCCGCAGCTCGTAGGCGATGAAGGCGACGACGAGCAGCGCGCCGGCGCTCAGCGCGACGACGATCTCGGTGCTGCCCCATCCCTGCGACTGCGAGCGCACCAGCCCGTAGACCACGCCGA
>Ga0070739_10005904_pt1 | contig 13722 bp, 9 predicted proteins | sample Coa_R1_7_FD_66445 | JGI IMG/M metagenome (GOLD analysis project Ga0070739, IMG submission 66445) | Surface soil microbial communities from Centralia Pennsylvania, which are recovering from an underground coalmine fire - Coalmine... | ecosystem: Environmental > Terrestrial > Soil > Unclassified ... | reverse complement strand
GAGGCAGTTCGCGTCGTGCCATGGTGAGTACCGCCTTGTACTTGCGACCAAAGGGAAAAAGCAATTCCTCAGCCCTTTATAGGACACACGACTCCGCCTTGCAAAGCTGTGGATGGCCTCATGGCCAAGGTCAAAGCAATGATTGCCTTGCTATAGAATCAGGAATTCGTTAGGCTCTTTCAAGATGTCCCTGGTGGGCCACTGGCGGTACCCTTTAGGGTAATCGGGAAAACGCCGGCATCGTGCCGGGTGGGTGAGTAATCCCGTGACCTATCGGTCCTTGGCCTTACGCCCGTACCCGTGTTTCCACCAGGGACGTTCCTTGCAATGCGCTCGGAACCGACTTGTTCGGTCCCTGAGAAACCGCGAGACTGCCTGATAAAGTCCCTGGTGGGCCACTGGCGGTGCCCTTTAGGATAATCGGGAAGGCACCGGCGTCATGCCGGCTCGGAAGCGATCCCGTGACCTATCGGTCCTTGGCTAACCAGCCCGCACCCGTGTTTCCACTAGGGACGTTCCTTCCAATACTCTCGAATCAACCGACACATCTTTCTAGCGGGAACTAATCATCGGCACGTGTGGAGCAGCAAGGGGCGGCGTCGGCGCGGCCAGCGGCGGGACGGGGCTTTCCAGCGGTGGCGTGTAGCAGCAACACGCGCCGCAGGGAGCGCAGCACGGGGCTACGCAGCCGCCGCAGCAACAGTGGCGGTGGTGACAACCGGATGTCATCACAAGCAAAGTCAGCGTCAACGGCAACAACAAATAGCCAAAGCGCATGGGGAGGACTCCTCTCTTCCTGGGAAGTACGGCCAACCTGGCATCCAGGCGGACGCGCGATTGATGCAGGATGCGGAAGGTACGCTCGGCGCACCGGCAGTGTCAGCTGTCCGGGGGCTGGCCGACAGCCGACGCTACCGGTGCGCCGGTTCCGCATGGGGGTGAGGCGGGACCGTGCGGAGCGTCGTCAAGCGGCGCTCGCAATTCACCGTAGGAAAGTATGCCTCTGTGGTGCGCAGAAGCAACAATGTCGTTGTTGCGAAATGCCGATTTTTCGTGTTCAGCTGAGAAAGGCTGCCCGGTGAGCGGTGTGAATCAGATGAAGCGAGTACAGGGCATGGCGCGAGCGTAGCAAACGAACCCGCCGCGCCAGCGAGGACGCTGCTTGCCGACGCGGCGCGTTCGTTGGTAGGGTGGGCCTCGCTACGCTCGACCCACCCTGCCCCTACTCTGCGTCAAATTACGCTCTTACGGAACGCGAGGGTTGTCAAGGCCCCACACAGGTGGGGCAGTTGGCGGTCACCGGAGCCGGAGCAGCGGGGACGGCCACGGCCGGACCTGCCGGAACAGCCGGGCCACAAGGGCAAGGCGGCCCATAGGCGCAGGGGCGCTTGCAACCGCAATGGCATCCTGCACAGGCCAAGACGGCACCGACAAAGGCCGCCACCATCAGTTGTCGCATGAACATGATCTCATTCCTCCACTGGAATCGCGCGGCGGCCGGAGCCTTCCAGCGACGCCAAACTACAGACATCCGGCCGCCGCTCCCATGACAAGGCGACAAGGGGATAGAAGGGTCGTTCCTTCCGTTACCTTGTCAGGGCAGCCGTGCTTCTCTTACACGGTAGGTTCACGCGCGACGGCAATCAACGGTGAATTGAGCCGGAACCCTGTTTTTTGGCCGGATTTTCGGTCGAATCTGCCGTCCACAGCAAGTGGGGCAGTTTCCGCAATTGTTCCGGTGGCATCAAACAGGTCGATTGCGTGGAATGCACTGCCGCCAAGGGCGGGAATTGGACAATCGCGCGACTGCGAACTACCTTTGTATGATCCCCTCTCTGCGGAGAGCCTGGCACCTGGACAACGAAGTAGGGGCGAGGAAGAACATGACTGTCTTGCTCGAGGCCAACGCCGAGCCGATTCCCGGTTATCGTCTGATCGAGCCGTTGGGCAGCGGGGGATTCGGCGAAGTCTGGAAGTGCGAGGCGCCCGGCGGGCTGTTCAAGGCCATCAAGTTCGTGTTCGGCAATCTCAATTCGCTAGATGTGGACAGCTCCCGCGCCGAGCAAGAGCTGCACGCCCTCAATCGCGTCAAGGAAGTGCGCCATCCCTTTGTCTTGTCGATGGATCGCATTGAAATCGTCGAGGGCCAGCTGGTCATCGTCATGGAGTTGGCCGACAAGAGTTTGCACGATCTGTTCGAGGAATGCACTGCGTCCGGCCTGGTGGGCGTGCCGCGCGACGCGCTGTTGCGCTACATCCGCGATGCCGCTGAGGCGCTGGACCACATGAATGAAAAGCACAACTTGCAGCACCTCGACATCAAGCCGCGCAATCTGTTCCTTATCAGCGATCGCGTCAAGGTGGCGGATTTCGGACTGGTCAAGCACCTGGAGCGCTCCGGCTTATCGGGAATTCTCGGCGGCGTGACGCCGCTGTACGCGCCGCCGGAGACGTTCAGCGGCACCATCAGCGGCCGCAGCGATCAGTACAGCTTGGCCATCGTTTATCAAGAGCTGCTGACCGGCCAGCGTCCCTTTAAGGGCAAGAATGCTCGGGCGCTGGCGCAACAGCACATGAACGAGGAGCCGGAGCTGCGTCCGCTTCCCGAAGGCGAACGGCCCGTCGTCGCCCGCGCCTTGTCCAAAGATCCGGCCAAGCGCTTTCCCAACTGCCTGGCTTTCGTCCGTGCTCTGTACACGGCGCGTACCCCGGTGGGGCCGGCGTCTCGCCGGTCCGAAGCCACCGACCGGCGAGACGCCGGTCCCACCGGACTGGCCTTGGAGGGAATGCGCCCCAAGTCCCTCGTCGATACCATGGAAAATATGCTGCTGGAGCAGCTGCCCGACGAGGAGGGCTTGCTGGCAATCGAGGCCCTGGACAAATCGGCCGGCGAAGAAGTCTCCCGCCTGGGCATGACCGTGGCCCAGCCGGATACCGGAGCGCTGCGGCCCACGCTCCTCATCGGCATCGGCTCGTTCGGCCGGCGCGCCCTGCAAGAGCTGCGCTGCCGCTTCCTCGACCGCTTCGGCGATCTCGATAAGGTTCCGCTGATTCGTTTCCTTTATCTCGACTCGGACGGCGACGCCGTGAAGGCGGCGACGCGCGGCGCTCCCGAAATCGCTTTGCGACCCACCGAAGTCCAGCACTTGCCGTTGCAGCCGATCTCGCACTATCGCCGCCGCCAGCTGGATCAGCTGAGCGATTGGCTGCCGCGCGAAAAGCTCTTTGCCATGCCGCGCGCCCTCAAGACGCAGGGTTCCCGCGCTCTGGGCCGGCTGTCTTTCACCGACAATTATCTGCGTCTCCTCGCCCGGCTGCGCCGCGAGATACAGTCGGCCTGTCACCCCGATAGCATCTATCAAACCGTCAGCCGAACCGGCCTGGCCCTGCGCGACAGTGTGCCGCGCATCTACGTCATCGCTTGCGCCAGCGGCGGCGGCAGCGGCCTAGTCGTCGATTTGGGTTACGCACTTCGCCGTCTGCTCAACCAGCTGCACCAAGCGGAAGCCCGGCTCACCAGTTTTCTGTTCTGCGGCGCGCCCGACGATCCGGCCACGCCGTCTGCGGAATTGGCCAACCTCTACGCCACCTTGACCGAGCTGAATCACTTCAGCGATCCCTCGGTGCCCTTCACGGCCCAGTACGGCAGCGACGGCCCGCGCCTGGTAGACGAAGGCGCTGCTTATGATTGCAATTACCTGGTGACGCTGAGCCACCGCACGCCGGAGGCGCGGCGCGAGGCCCTGGCGCACCTGGGCAGCTATCTGTTCCACGAATTGACGACGCCCCTGGGAATGCGGCTGGACCGAGTACGCCTCAGCCGCAGCGCGCTTCCCTTCCGCAGCTTCGGCACCTACGGCGTCTGGTTCCCGCGCGGCCTGCTTTTGCATCTGGCCGCTCGCGGCGCCTGCAAGCGCCTGCTCGAACAATGGCAAGCCGAAACATGCGATGAATACGCCATCATTGCCGACAAGCACGTCTCGTCGCCGCAGGACGATTCCGCAAGCGAGAATGTTCTCGACGATAAGCCCGGTATCACCGCCCATGATCTGCTCGAGGCCGCCCAGGCGCGCGTGCTGGCCGATCCCGAGCTGCAAGCGGACGCCCTGGCCAATCGCATTTTGGACCTGGCCGGTCAACAATTGGAAGGCAGTCCGCGCGAATTGCTGACGCGCCTGTTGGCCGCCGTCGAAGAGCAATCCAAACAGATGGTGGCTCAAGACGATCCGGGCGCTTGGGCGCGGCAGGCGCTGACGCGCGTGCAAGACTGGCTGGGCGGCGGTCTGCAACCACCCGGCACAACTGCCGTGGGACATCGGCGCAAGAGCCGGCTGACCCGCGCTCTGGAGCGCGCCGCGTCTCAGCTCGCCGAACAATGGGATCAGCAATTCGGCGCGGCCGCCGCCAGCCTGATGGAGCATCCCGGCGCACGCATCGCCCTGGCCGAAGCCGCGCTACAGCGCTTCATCCGTTACTGCCACGAAGCGACGGAAAGTCATCAGCAGCGCTTACAGCAACAGGCCGACAAATCGCAGGCCTGTCAGAACCAGCTGCAAAGCGTTCTGGATAATTGTGTCGAAGGCATCGGCGGATTCAGCTGGTTTGGCGGCAAATCGCGGCGGCTCTTGCGTGTCTTCGTCGATCATCTCGCCGCCTTCGCTCGCCAATGCTTGGCCGAGGATACGCTGGCTGCCGTGCAGATGTTTTATGGTCTCTTGCAGGGCCGCCTCGCCGAGCGTCTGCGCGACCTGACTTTTTGTCGCCAACGGCTGCGGCACATGCAGGAAGCGCTCGGCGACAATGGTGAATGGCGAAGCGGCAGCGCCCTCAACTCGATGGCGGACGCTGGCCTGTCGCTTCTGGACGAACCGCTCACGGCCGGGACGGAAACGCCCACGCCGATGCCGTCCACGCAATCGTTCTGGGAATCGATCCGCGAATCGGCCACGGCCCGCGTCGTCCTTCCCGACGACGTCGCCGACCTCGAGCAGGCCGCCCGCCGCTTCCTGGAGACGCTGACGCCGGCGCAGTGGACCCAGCTCGATCAGGCGATTCAGGATCACGTCTTGGCCGCGCGCGACGGCTTGCAGAAGGCCTTGACGAGCACGTCGGATCTGATGCGTCATCTGCTGGCCCCGCTTCTGGGCCAGGCCGTCGCCTGTCTCAGCAGTCACTTGCCGATCACCGATGTCGCCCAGGTGGAGCTAGGGATCGAGGATTCCGATCTTGCCCAGCGCATCCACAAGTATTTCACCTACGCCGCACCTGCATTACGGCCCGCCGGAAGCAAGCGCCGCAGCGGCGTTCATCAGGCCGTCGCCGTCGCGCCCAGTGGGATCGACGTCACGCCGGCAGTGCCCGGCGTCCCGCCGGGTGGCAGGAAACCCGCGAACAAAGACCACAGCTTCCTGTTGGTTCCGGCCAGCGACGCCGGCAAGCAGTACGGCGAATTGGCGAAGAGCGAGCTAACCGGCTTGCACCTGGTCAATGTGCCCGGCCAGGCCGACTTGATGTTCTGCCGCGAGCAAGCGGAGCTGAGTCTTGAGGATCTCGAACGCCTCCTGCGCTCTTGCCGTGCTGCTTACGAGGACGCGGTCAACCTGCCGCAGATTTCACCGCACGCACGATTTGACATTCAGGATTGGATGCCGCTCGATCCGTAAACCGGCGTGCCACTGGCGAGCGGGGGGCGAGCGGGGGCAGTTATGCCCCCGGAAACGATCAATCAATCACTGGGGCATGACCGCCCCCGCTCGCCGGTGCCTTTTTCTACGCCGGCCCCTTTTGCTACACTCCGGAACGACAGCCATGACTGGTGGCCATCCGGCAATTGCTCGCAACGCTCGGCCTCTTTAACGGGCAACCGCAAAGCTTACTTCGCAGCCCAGACCTGCACCGCCAGTGGCAATCCGAGCAGTGTCGTCTCGTCCGCCGCCACCTGCGCCATGTCTTGGGCGATTTGCATCACCTCTCCTAGCGTTGCCAACCCTTGCTTTACCAGGGCTGGCGCGAACTGATCAAACGTCATAGCCAAGAGTCGCTTGGTTTCTCCGCGCAGCACCAGCGGGAAATGGGCGCTAGCCTCGGGCGCGCCGAAGCCGGCTTCCCGGAATAGGCGCGGCAGGGCGGAGCCGAGTCGGTAGTCCTCGCCGCACTGTTCGCGCAATTCCCGGTTGAGTTCAAAAAAGCGTTCCATGCAGCGCGTCCGCGGATTGCAAAGCCACTGTCCCAGGTCCAATTCCTCGCAGACGACACGGCCACCGGGCCGTACTAGATCACGCAGCACTCGCAATGCCTCCAGCGGCCGCTTCAGGTGGATCAGCACCAGGCGGCAATAAGCCATGTCAAACGATTCGGACGGCAATCCTGGAGCGTAGGCATTGCCTTGCTGAAAGGTGACATTGGTCAGTTTTCGCTCGGCGGCCTGCCGCCGCGCTTGCTCGATCTGCGGTTGATTCTTGTCAAGACCAATGACCGCGCCGCCCGGGCCGACTTGGCGAGCAATCCAGCACGTCATATTGCCGGTGCCGCAACCGATCTCCACCACGCGCAATTCTTCCGCCAGCCCGGCCCGGCGCAGGACGGCATGCGAAGCGTGTCCGTAAACCTGATTGAGCAGACGCAATCGCTCAACATCTTGCGAGCCGGTGGCCAGAATATAGGCTGTGCTGCTGCTTTTCATGGAGCAGTTCCCGAGGAATGAAAGACTGCTGAGTTTGTCTCAGGTTCCTACGTCAATCTCAACGAGACTCAAGACGAGTCGAATCCGCCCACAAAGACAACACAGCGTGATGCGAGTGTGCGCGAGACACGGCCTGTATCGAGTGTCGCACCACCGGAAATTCCAACAGTCGCGTAGGCGCCAGTTCAACGATTCCACCGCGGCTCCGAGCGTCAACCGCCTGGGAACCTAAGCAGTACCAGCTATAGGCCGCCACGAAATAAGGGCTTGAATTCGCTCGTCTATAATCCGAAAACGAGCGTGCGCGATGGTCATGAACAGGTAAGAATATTTCGGCTGGCAGGTCATATCCGCCGTCTCGCGCACCAGAACTATGCCTTTTCTGCCCGAAATGCTCTTTTTTCCTTGACAAGCTAAGGATGACCATTCATAAAGGAGAATAGCTCAATGAAGGTATTTGTCACTCGACTGATGACAGCTTGAGGAACATCTTCCCGCACTTGCCGGTGGAATCCGTAGGCGAGGACGGGAACCCGCCCTAGTAACTCCACTCCGGAAACAACGGTGTAAGATTGCGCTGCGGAGGCGATACTTCCAGAATGCCGATGCCTGCGATATTACTCGGGAGCTTCTCCGGGCCGTGGTGACAGCTTTTGCTCGCTTCACGCTGGAACTGCAACGAAACAGGTTTGGCCTATGGCTTTAGAAATATCGCCCGGTGTTTTTCTATCCTTTTTGTCCCTCTGGGAAAGGTGAGACTCCTATGTTAAGGCTCGTATTCACAAGAAGAAGCAGGTCGCGTGGTTTCACGTTGATCGAGCTGCTGGTGGTTATCGCCATCATTGCTATCCTCATTGGATTGCTGCTGCCGGCGGTGCAGAAAGTGCGCGATGCCGCCGCTCGCGCCCAGTGCCAAAACAATCTCCATCAGATGTCGATTGCGGTCCAGAACTGCTCCGATACTTATCAGGGCAAAATGCCTCCCGGTTTAGGCGGTTATCCGAACTACACAGCTCCCACGCAAGGTAATACTCCCGGCTACCGCTCGATGAGTTCGTATGGCGGCCTCTTCTTCTATCTCTTGCCCTTCATGGAGCAGGCAAACATATACAACGCCTGTGCACTCACCAAACCCGGCAGCAACGGCGTTGATCCGGAGCTTGGGGCCGTCAATTGTGAATCCCGCGTGTTGAAAAACTTCATGTGTCCCGCCGACCCCACTTATGGCAGCGGCCTTGGCGGAGGGTGGGCCGCCGTAGGCAGCTATGTCTTCAACGGCATGGTCTTCCAGTCCGACTGGCTCGGCTATTCCCGCTTCCCCTCCTCCATCCCCGACGGCACTTCCAACACCGTCTTCTTCACCGAAACGTATTCGATGGCCACGGGCACAGATGCGAATGGGAACATGCAGCCGAATCTATGGTGGTGGGACTACAACGGCTTCGAGACGCCGTCGGGTATTTCCAACTTCTACACCGACTGCGGCGGATTGCCCTTTTATGGTCCGGCCTACGTGCCTCTTGTCACGCCGTCACCGAACTATTGCATCAATAACACCGTGACGGAAAGCACCTGGGGCGGCCTGTTCAGTGTTTGCGGGTGTCGGGCCGTTTCACCGCACACGGGTGGAATCAACGTCGCCATGGGCGACGCCAGCGTCCGTTTCGTGCCCCAGGGCATCAGCGGGGGTACCTGGTTCTACGCCTGCACGCCCTCCGGCGGCGATATCCTCGGTGCGGATTGGTAACGCGGATTGACCGGGTAAGCGACGCTTCGCAGAAGCGTCGCTTACCCTGGTGTCTTTCGGGAGCATCTTCATGAACCCTCGTGCGAATCGATTAGTCTTCCGAGTGGCTTACGTTTGTTTGTCGATTGGGCTATTGGCTGTGATGGTCGGCTGTGGAAGCTCACGCGCGCCGCAACAGGCGGAAGTTTCGGGCAAAGTGCTGTTTCAAGGAAAGCCCTTGCCGGGAGGCCAAATATCATTCGTCGCTCTCAAGGGAGGGTTTTCCGCCGTGGGAACCATCGACGAGAACGGCGATTACCAGATCAAGGCTCCCATCGGCGAAGTGGAAATCAGCGTGACCAACCGGATGTTGCAGCCAAGAGGCGCAGTAGCGGGAGCGGCCCCCCGCCTGGGCAAAGCCCAAGCCGGGGATCAGCCCGTCAAAGGGCGATATGTACAGATACCCCCCCAATATGAGGATCCGCATACATCCGGTTTGAAATACACGGTGAAGAAGGGTTCGCAGACCCACGATGTGGAGTTGTCGGCCAACCCCGGTTAGGCGACCGCTCCCCCTCGCCGGAAAAGTAACACTTCACATGCAATGGGCTACTTACTGAGTCCAACTTAGCAAAAGTCCCTGGCGAGCGGGGTCGCGTCAGCCCCCCGAGGGCTTCTCTCGGGGCGCTGACGCGACCCCGCTCGCCAAACGGTAACATTGGCAATGCTGGACTCCATAAGCGATAGCCCCCTCTTCCTCGCTTACACTTCCGGCTCGCTAACAGGCGGCTGGGAAAGGCAATTGCTGCATGGATTGCAGGCAAGGTCATCTCGACAGCCGCGGCCGCGGCTGAATCACACGTTATTTTATTCCTTTATTCTCAAAAGACTTAGAGTATTCTTTGTCTTTATCCGCAGGCGATGCATCAGCGCGGCATTATCTTTGCTACATCCTTACCGTGTACTCTCGTAGGATCCCATGCGCGGCATGACCATTCGTCCTCATTTCCAAGCTCTGCCCGGGAACGTCAGTGAGGAATCTCTTTTTTTCGTCTTGTCAGTGGCTGGATGCGGAGAAGGGGCCGGCAACGAGACGCGCTGCCGCACAGGCGGCTATACTGGTTTTATGACATGAACATTTTCGCATTTTTTACCTTTTTGTCCAAAAAAATCTTTTTTTCCTTGACAAGCAGAAGATGAGCGAAATATAAAAGATTCAATCTCTACGACTCGTTCGTTGCGTTGCAGAAAGTTTGAGAACCGCCCTTCTGTCCTTGCAGGCGAGATCCGTAGGCGAGAACGGGAAGGTGCTCGAATATAAGACTTCGCCCGGTGTTTTTTCTCATCCCTGTTTGTCCCTCTTGGAAAGCGAGGGTCCGATGTTAAGGTACGTACTTACAAGAAGAAGCAGATCCTTCGGGTTCACCTTGATCGAGCTGCTGGTGGTGATCGCCATCATTGCCATCCTCATCGGGTTGCTGCTGCCGGCGGTGCAGAAAGTCCGCGAAGCCGCTGCCCGTGCCCAATGCCAGAACAATCTCAAGCAGATTGGATTGGGCATGATAAACATGGCCGACACCAATCAAGGCAAATTGCCCCCCAGCATGGGCGGCTATCCAACGGTCCCTACTCAGGAGCCTCCGCCTAATGCTGCTCTTACGCGGTGTACAGGGCTTAACGCTTCGTTTGGCGGGCCCCTCTTCTATCTCTTGCCCTTCATCGAACAAGGAAACCTGTTCAACTCCTGCGTTACCCAAGGCGGCGGCTATGATCCGGAGTGTGGGGCTCGCCCGAAAGCCGAAGGCGGCGTCTTGACAGATTTGGTGAAACCTTACCAGTGCCCTTCCGATCCCACCTGGGGCAGCGGCCTGGGCGGGGGCTGGGCCGCTGTGGGCAGCTACGCCTATAACGGCATAATCTTCCAGCCCGTTTGGATCAACGGCTGGTCCAAATACCCCGCCAGCATCCCCGACGGCACTTCCAACACTATCTTCTTCACCGACGTGTATTCCATGGGCACCATGCAGTCGCCGATTCAACAGCCATCTCTGTGGTGGTGGGATTATAATGGCTTTCAGTCGGCTTATAACAGCAACTTTGCCTGGGACGATTGCGCCCCCCTGAACTATTATGGGCCAGCCTACCCGCCGCTGGTCACGCCGAGTCCGAACTACTGCATGAACAACGTGGCTCCTGGCGTGAGCGGTTTCAGCGTGTGCATGTGTCGGGCCACTTCGCCCCACACAGGCGGGATCAACGCGGGCATGTGCGATGGCAGCGTCCATTTCGTGGCTCAGGGAATCAGCGGAGCCAGCTGGTTTTACGCTAGCACGCCCTCTGGCGGCGAGGTCCTCGGCTCGGATTGGTAACAAACAGCAGTGTATGAATCCTCGTTTAGCCGCGAGCCGCAGGCGAGCGCGTGGGGCAGGTTTCTAACCTGCCCCACGCGCTCGCCTGCGGCTCGCGGCTAAGCGAAGTTCTCCTTGGACGAATCCCAACCCAACATCATTTTTTGGGAGCGCTTTCATCATGAATTCTTGCAACGCTAAGCCGATCCTCCGCTTGGCCTGCGGCGGTCTGTTGCTTGGACTCTTGATTCTTTCAGTCGGCTGCGGTGGACGTGAACGATCGGTGGAACACGCGGAAGTTACGGGCAGAGTGCTCTACGACGGCAAGCCCTTGCCGGGTGGCCTAGTGAACTTCGTCACCGTCAAGGGTGCATTCGCCAACTCGGGTGTCATCGACGAGAATGGCAATTACTCAATCAAGTCCCCTGTGGGCGAGGTGGAAATCGGTGTGTCAAACAAAATGCTTGAACATGGGGGAGACGCTGTCAAAAATAAGGAGGAAGCGGTGAAGAGTGCCCGAAAGGAGAAAGGCGGCGCAGGCGGAAGAGGCCCACTTGTGAAAGGGCGCTTTGTAAACATCCCTGAAAAGTATTACGACCCCACCACTTCTGGTTTGAAATACACCGTGAAGCCGGGAGCGCAGACTCACGACATCGAGCTATCGTCCGCCCGTTAAGCCTCCCAAGCGGCAGGAGGTCTTACTTGCTCTTCTGCATCTCCCGCAGCGCTGCCTGCGCCCGCTCAAAATCGGGCCGGCAGCGCAGCGCGGCGCGAAACGCATCGGCGGCCGCAGCGGTATCGCCCAACTCCCGGAGGCAATGACCCAGATTGACGTGAGCGTCGGCGTGATCGGGCTTCCGATCGATGGCCCTGCGAAAGCTCTCGGCTGCTTCGCGCATCCGACCCCGCCCCGCTTGTACGCAACCCAGGCGAAACCAAGCGTCCGGCGAATCAGGATCGATCTTCACCGCCTGGGCGAACACCTGTTCCGCCTGTTCGACCCGCCCTAAATGACGCCAAAACTCGCCCAGGAGCAAGCGCGCCGACGCCGCCTGCGGATAGCGTTGAATCGTCTCTTCGAGTAGCTGTACGGCCTGTTGCGCCTGCCGCTGCGCGAACAGGTTTTGAGCCTGCTGCAAGCGGACCGGCAGTCCCCGCTGCAAGAGCAACACGTCTTCCACGAACGGATCGGGCCACGAGTGATCTTTGGGTGCCTCCGCTGCTTGCTTCTGTTCCAGGCGTGCTTTGTCCGGCTCACCCAGGCGCGTCCAGGCCTCGGCACGCAGCCGGTACGCCAACCGCTGCGCATGCGCGTCGTGGGTGCAGGGATCCAGGTGTTCCAGTGCGCTGCGCCATTGGCCGCGCAAGACGGCGAGCCGGCCGAGGCCAAGTTGCACGCGCACATTGTAGGGCTCCACTCTCCGCGCCTGTTCGAGATGTAACTCAGCTTCGTCGAGCCGGCCTTGGTTGAGCAGCGTTTCCGCCAGCCGCAGCCGTGGCACGAGTGGACGATCACCACAGCGTTCGACCGCGCGCTGCAAACAAAGGATACTGGCATCAGGATTCGTCAGAATCAAACTCAATCCACGCAGATATGGCCAATGACCATCGGAGGGATCAAGGCGCTCGGCCTGGGCGAAACAACGCTCGGCTTCGCCCTGGAAGTCATGGGCGAAGAAAACCATCCCCAGCCGGCCCCAGACGGCGCCGTTGTTGGGCTGTTGCCGAACCTTATTGCGCGCCGCCGTGATGGCCTCCGACACGTCCGGATCGACCTCGGCCAGATCCGGCTCCGGCGGCTGCGGGAGACGTGTGAACCACAGAGACACAGAGACACAGAGAAGACAAAGAAGAAGAACAATGACAGAAAGAAGCACAAGGGCGCGGGAGCTAATTTTCCTACTCATTTTATCTTCCTCTTTGTTTTCTCTGTGCCTCTGTGTCTCTGTGGTTCACACTTCTCCCCTTGCCGCGCTCCAACACCAGCACGCGATCGACCTTGCCGCAAGCAAAAACCTCCGTCGCGGCCTCCACCGGACCATCCGGCCAATCCACGCGGATCTCCTCGACATGATCGATCGCTCCCAGACCGAAGTGGGCGCGGGGATCACCGCTGCACAGGTAGCTCTGCCCTGGATTGATGAGGCCGACCCGCGAGCATCCGCCGGCCTGGAAGCGGATAACAGCGCCATAGGCATCGCGTTGGCGTGCCGGATCGCGGGCGCGGACAATCAGCCAGTGTCCGCGGCTGGGCGCGACGTTACGATAAAATCGCGCCGGAGCCGCCACGGCGGTTGTCACCAGATCGATGCCGCCATCCTCGTCGAAATCAGCCCAGACCAGTCCGCGGCTGATGGCGAAGGCGCCGCAAAACGCCTCGTTGCCGCGCGAGATGTCGCGGAAAACACCGTGGCCGTCGTTACGGAACAACTGATTGCGCTCGGCGTAAGGCCCCCAGTAGGGAGACGACTCGTCGGGATTCCCAGCCGGGCTGCGCTCGACGCGGCCATTGACGACGGCGATGTCGAGGGCAGCGTCGTTGTCGAAGTCGGCGAGGATGGTGCCAAAGCCGGTGCCGCGCCAGTGCGGCATCGCCAAGCCCGCCGCCGTCGTGTCATCCTGATACAATCCCGCCGCCGTCTGTCGCCACAACGTATGCGTCTGGCTGGTCAAGTGCGTGATGAACAGATCGAGCCGGCCATCGCCGTCCACGTCGCCGATCGTGACGCCCATGTTGGACGGAGCGTTGCCCAGTCCATCGAAGGCGATGCCGCGCATCATCCCCTCATCGGCGAAAGTGCCATCGCGGCGGTTGATCCACAGATGATTGGCCGCGGCGTCGTTGGCAGCGAGGATGTCCGGCCAACCATCGCCGTTGAAATCGGCGCAGACCACGCCCAGGCCCGGTGCCGGCCGCGCCAGCCCTGCCGCAACCGTAACGTCTCGGAAGCCGAGCCAACTTCCCT
>Ga0070739_10005903_pt1 | contig 13726 bp, 8 predicted proteins | sample Coa_R1_7_FD_66445 | JGI IMG/M metagenome (GOLD analysis project Ga0070739, IMG submission 66445) | Surface soil microbial communities from Centralia Pennsylvania, which are recovering from an underground coalmine fire - Coalmine... | ecosystem: Environmental > Terrestrial > Soil > Unclassified ... | reverse complement strand
GAAGCTGGTGCCGGTGATGCCCCAGGTCCAGCCGGGGTGCGTGCGGGCCGGGAACACCTCGACGTCGGCCACCGGCGCGGCGATCGCCGCCGCCTGGCGAGCCGCGGCCCAGACCTGGCGCGGCACGCGGAGCTGGGCCTCAGGATGGAGCACCTCGTAGGCTCGGTCCCACTCGCCGTTGGCCAGGAAGTCGCCGACCAGCACGCTGGCCGTGTCCTCCGGCGTGGTCGCGTCGTCGGCCGGGCACTGGTCCTGAGCCCGGGCCAGCGGCGGCCGCAGCGCTAGTCCGAGCAGGGCGATACCGAGCAGCATCCGCCACATCTGCGTCTCCTCAGCGCGGAGCATACGGGGCCCCGCGGATCGGCCCCCCGTATGCAAGAGGCGGGCCAGCGAGCGGCGACAGTCCGCGCGATCGCTGGCTGGCGGCGACCATAGCAAACGAGTCCGGCGCCCTAGGGCTGCACTCTCCGTGCGCAGCGCGGCGTTCTCCTGGCGGAGCGCCCTCAGTTCCTCCACAAGAGGAGCTGGCTCGGGCGCCGGCGTCGTCGCAGCGGGCTCGGCCGCCAGCGGCAGCATATCACGCTCGCGCCGCGGTTGTAGCGCGGCGCGGCTCGTGGGGCAAGCCCGCCGCGGTGGCCTCTCGAGGCGGCCCCGAACGCTTACCGTAATCGACTGAATAGCCAGCCCGGCCATCCAGGCCCGGCGCCGCGCGGAACCGCCTTGGGGTATGGACAGGCGGGCCAGAGATAGTACTGCTGATTGATGGCCAGCAGGTCGGGCGAGCGCGTGAAGCCGGGGTCCGCGTGGTGTTCCTCCGTTACACTTGCTGGCTTCCGCTCGTTCCCTTCAACCTCCGCGTGACGGCCTGCTGGCGCTGGTAGCGCTTGGAAAAACCTCGAGGTGAGTTAATATTAGGCTCGACATGGCTCCGCGATCGGGGGCCGAGCTAGATCACTCCTGTGCTCGACAAGGCTCGTGGATTTGCCGAGCCGTCGCCCGGTGACGCTGATGAATCAGACTCGAAAGGCCGCTGGATCGCCCTCAGGCCGGCAAGTTACTGACGTGGTCTATGTGCGCAGCGGGGAATCGGCTCCGTCCGTAATCCGGTTGCGCCGTGATCGGCCGTTTACCATCGGCCGCTTGCCTGACAGCAGCCTGGCACTCGTCCATGACAGCCGCATCTCTCGCCGCCACGCCGAGATCCGGTACGCCGGCGACGCGGCCATAGTCTACGATCTGGGGAGTGCGAACGGGACGCTGCTCAACGGTGAGGCGCTCCAGGCGCCGATGCCGCTGGCTCCTGGAGATTCGATTCGCGTCGGTAACACCGAAGTCGTGTTCAATCCCCTCCCGCCGAGCGAAGACAGCGAAGCTTGGCTCATCCGCCAACCGCGGGCTGCAGAGCAGCCTGGTCTAGCAGACATCCGGCTGCCAGCGAATGGCGCTCTGGTGCTGGGCCGCTCCCCCGAGTGCGATGTCATCGTCCCCGATCCTGCGGTGGCGGAGCGCCAGGTTAGCATCGAGTCATTCTATGGCGACTACGCCCTGACCGTACTCGACGCTTCCACGTGGACGGCCCTCAACGGACAGCGGATCGTAGGGCCGGTACGCCTTGAGCCGGGTGATGACCTGGAGCTGGGCAATCTACATTTCCGCTTCGAGTACCGCCAGCTCCCGACGACCTCAGGCCAATCAGCCACCGGCGCAAGGGAGCTTTCTCCCGCAGTTGCAGCGCTGCGCACCGTCGAGCCGTTCGGGTGCCTGCAGACTGAACTACTCGCCGATTTCGCGGCGCACTGCGAGTGGGTAACTCTGGACGCGGGCGCGGAGCTGACCGGTAAGACACCGAGCAAGAGCTCCCTCGCCTTGTACGTTTTGATCGAGGGCACAGCCCACATCGTCGGCACGCTCAACGAGCGGCAGGATCAGCAGTACGTCGTGGCCGCTTTGGGTCATGGCGACTTCATCGGCGGGCGAGCGCTCCGCACGGGGACGCCCTATCCGCGGCGCGTCGTGGCCGATACGCCCTTGCGTGCCTTGTGTCTCACCCACACTGCCTACAGAGCCCACCTCGCCAGCGACCCGCGGCTGCGGGTGTTCGTGGAAGACGTGCTCCCCGAGGTGGAGCTGCGACAGCAGCTCAAGCGTGCGCTACTAATGCGCCTGCTCCTGCCGGAGATCGTTGACGCGCTGCGGCAGCGCATGCAGCCCGCAAGCTTCGCCGCCGGCGACGTGCTGGCGCATCGTGGTCAACCGTGCGACCGGTTTTTCGCCGTGGTTGACGGCCGCGCCCGCATTCAGGTGCCGCGCGGCAAGGGAGAGGTCGCGCTCGGCTACATCGGAGCTGGCGAGTGCTGCGGCGAAGCGATCGCCGTGCCCGATGGGACCTACTCGTACACCGTGCTGGCCGAGACGCCGGTCGAGGTCTACACGCTGTCTCGGGCGGACTTCGACGCGGTCGTCCGTGGCCATCCCACGATGCTAGGGTTGCTCGCTAGCGGCCTCGAGCTAACGCCCCCAAGCGTTTTGCTGGAGAACGTGTCGCTGTTCGAGTCCCTGCCGCCGCAGTTGACAGCGCGCATCGCGGCGCAGATGCGACTAAAGACCTTCCGGGCCGGCGAGGTCGTCGTCGAACAGGACCAGCCGGCGAGTGCCTTCTACGTCGTGAAGAGCGGGACCCTCGAAGTCTCCTTTCGCACTACGACCGGCGAGGAACGGTCGATCACGACGCTGGGACCAGAGCAGCACTTCGGGGAAACCGCACTCCTTACGGGCGAAGGCCGGAACGCCACGGTCCGCGCCGCTGAGGACTGCCAGTTGTGGGCCCTGTACAAGGACGACTTCGAGGACGCCCTGCGCATCGGTCGCGCTTTCGAGCTCGGAGCCTACCTCAGGCAAGACTTGCGGATGCGCTCCCGCCCGCGCCGGCTGGACGACGTGGACGTCGTGCGCCAGACGGACGGCGACACAGAGCACTTCATCCTCCGCAGTCCCAGCGGCAAGAGCTACCTACGCTTGTCGGAGCGGGGAATCTTCGTCTGGAACCTGCTCGATGGCGATCACACGATCAACGATCTCTGCGTGGCGTACCTGGCCCGCTACAACCGTTTCGACCTCGATCTGATCGCCTCGACCGTGACTCAGCTACACTCGCTAGGGTTCATCGAGGTACCGCCGTCCGATCCTGGCAAGCTGCTCCCGGATCCCTACGCGCCCCTGTGGCAGCGCCTCCTGACGCGGGCCTACCACGTTCTGAGCTGGCAGAAGGAGCTACCCCAGGCCGACGCCTGGTTCTCCGCGCTGTATCGTCGCGGCGGTGCGGCGCTGTTCACGCCGCCGGCGCTGCTCCTGTTCGCGGCGTTAACCATGCTTGGGCTGGCAGCATTCGGCTACCTCCTGCTCGTCGAGATGCGGGACACCGAGCCAGGGAGTACGGCGTTTCGCGGCGCGGCACTGGCCATCGTCCCAATCGGCCTGCTATTAATCACCGCGCTGCACGAGGTAGGACACGCCCTGACCTGCAAGCACTTTGGCCGTCGGGTCAATGGCGCAGGAATCGGGATCGCCTATCTGTTCCCGTATGCTTTCGTCGGCACGTCCGACATCTGGATGGCGGGCAAGGGCCCGCGCATCGCGGTGAGCGCCGCGGGGCCCCTGGTCAACCTCTTTACGGGCTCGCTGTGCGCGCTGGCAGCGCTGGCGGTGCCAGATACCACGGTGCGCTCCGCCCTGTTCATCCTGGCGGCGATGTCGTATCTCCTCGTCCTGAGCAACCTGCACCCTTTCATGGAGCTGGACGGCTACTACGTGCTGGTCGACTGGCTGGAGATGCCGTCGCTGCGCAAGCGCTCGATGCGCTTTCTTCGTCGCGATCTCTGGCATTGCCTGAGGACTCGCCACTTCAGCCGCGAGGACGGCATCCTGGCCACGTTCGGGATCGCGGTCTTCGTCTTCACCATCGGCATGGGCCTCGGCCTGGTGCTGTTCTTCCGCGACCTGTTCGTGGGGGGGCTGGCACCCTGGCTGCCTGGAGTAGGTGGCGATGTGCTCGGGTGGCTGCTCAGCGCCATCGTCTTGCTCATCTTCCTGGTTCCATTTGCGTTCGAGCTAGAGCTACTGTCGCCGCAGGCGCTGACGCTGCGCGAGCAGGAGGCGTCGAGCTAGCTCCGCCTACGTGTGGGATAGTCCATGATCTTCAAGAAAGCCTGGGGTGATCTCTCGGCGCGGAAGCTGCGCACGATGCTGGTGGTGCTCAGCGTCGCTGTCGGCGTCTTCGGCATCAGCTCGATCAAGATCCTGGGCGACCAGTTCGAGCGGGCGGCGGTCGCACAATATGCCACTTCCAATCCTCCCGATTTGACGATCGAAGCAGCGCCGCTCAGCGCGGACCAGCGCGAGGGGCTCGGCGACCTATCCAACGTCGACCTGGTGGAGGAGCGAATAGTCAGCGCTGGACGGTGGAAGCCCAAGGGCAGCGACCGCAAGGAGAGCGTGGCCATCCAGGGCGTCACCGACTTCCAGAGCGATAAGACGCTGGATCGGGTGCGGGTCGTGCGTGGCAAGCTGCCCGCGGCTGGCGAGATCCTCTTCGAAAAGGGCTCGCGCCAGAAGTACGACCTGCAGATCGGCGAACAGGTGACGCTGACGAGCGGCGATCGCGAGCGGACGTTCACGATCGCCGGGTTCGGCGAGAACCCCAATGTGACCAGCGCGGCCGCCGTTGGCTTCGCCACGGTCTGGCTGAACCGCGACGATGCAGAAGAGCTGTTGAAGCTGGGTGGGGTCAACCGGCTGCTCTTGAAGATGAAGGATGCGAGCAGCGCTAGCCTGCGCGCAGACACGGAGAAGGCCGTCCGCGACGGGCTGGAGGGCAAAGGGGCAACCGTACTGAGCACCCAGGTGCGCGACCCGGCCACCTTGCCCGGCAAGGACATGCTCGACTCGCTCCGGACGCTCTTGCTCGTCTTTGCCCTGCTCGGGGCGTTCGCCAGCGGGCTGCTGGTAACCAACACGGTCTCGACGATCATCCTGGAGCAGCGGGCACAGATCGGATCGATGAAGGCCATCGGCGGCACGACCCGCCAGGTGATGCGGATGTACCTGGTGCTAGCCTTCCTGTACGGAGCGCTGGGGACCCTCCTCGGGTTGGCTGGCGGCATCGCGTTCAACCTGGCCGCCAGCGAACTGCGCGCGGCGGCACTCGACGAGGAGCCCAGCGGGATTTCGGTGAGTGGCGAGGCCCTGGCCCTGGCCGTTGGGATCGGCGTCGGCGTGTGTCTGGTCGCGGCGCTGCTGCCGAGTTGGCTCGGTACGCGCGCGGGAATCCGCGAGGCGATGGTGTCCTACGGCCTGTCGGCGAATTTCGGCAATAGTCTCTGGGATCGCCTCGTCGCGCGGCTCAGGGCCGTCCCCCAGGCCATGATCCTCGCCTCGCGCAACGTGTTCCGCCAGGCGAACCGGGCCCTGGTTACGATCGCCGGTTTGGCCGTTGCCACGGCCTTGATCGTAGCGGTGTTCGCCGCGCTGACTTCGCTATCCGTCCGCCTGGAGGATGCGGCGAAGTCGCTGAAAGCAGACCTGACCATCTCCTTCGAGGCGCCGGTCAGCGACACCGACGTCGACGCCGCCCTGAAGGATACCGCCGGTATCGAGCGGTGGGAGCCCTGGATCGTTTCCTCGGCCAAGTCAGCAGACAAGACGCTCGTCGTGACCGGCCTGCCCCAGGACAGCGATATCTTCGATCGTGATACCGTGCGCAGCGGGGGACGGTGGTTCGAGGAGGGGAAGACCGACCAGGCGCTGATCACCCAGCGCTTGGCGGCGCGTCGTAACCTGAAGGTCGGCGACCGGATCGAGCTGCAGAACGGCTCGCATCCCGCCCAGACCTGGACGGTCATTGGCATCGTTCCGGGCGCGGGAGCGGATGCGCTCGGGCCCGAGGGGGCCGTCTACGCGACGAACGAGGCGGTGCGGACGCTGGTGGATTTCCCGGAGCACCGAAGCAACTACCTGTACGTCCGCCTGGCCGACCGTGACCGGGCCAACGTGGACGCCGCGGCCAACACGATCAGCGACGCCCTGGCGAAGGCTGATCTGGCCAACACGCCCGTAAAGCTGTACGAGCAGGAGGAGAACAGTCAGCGAGCCTTCGCGGTTTTCATCCTGATGTTCCTGTTGATGATCCTGATCGTCTCCGTCGTCGGCGCCCTCGGTTTGTTCGGCACCCTATCGATGAACGTCCTGGAGCGACGCCGGGAGATCGGGGTCATGCGCTCCCTGGGTGCCTCCACGGGCACGATCCTGTGGATCTTCTTGTTGGAGGGGCTGCTCCTTGGGCTGCTCGGCTGGGGCCTGGGCGCGATCCTGGGCGGCCCCTCCAGCCGGCTGCTCGTCGAGTTTCTCAGCGATAAGCTGCTCGCCATGGAGTACGTCCCGGCGCCGGAGAGCCTGGTGGTCACGCTGATCGCCATTCTCGGTGTTGCGTTCATTTCGAGTATCGGTCCCGCTCTGGCAGCAGCGCGGATGCGCATAGCCGAGATTCTCCGCTATGGCTGAACGCAGGACTAGAGCGCGTGCGGCAGGTGTGGGGGAGCAAGCACGACGATGAGGTGTCGGACCTGTGGCAGCCTGCTCGGCGAAGGGCAGCTTGACTGTCCGCGCTGCGCAACGAGGGCGGAAACCTTCGGACTGGATTATTTGGAGCTGCCTGACGGGACAAGGCTGGTGCTGCATAAAGAGTCGGTTACGCTGGGGCGTGACCGTGAAAACGACTACGCGTTGTTGGATTCTTCGATCTCACGCCGCCACGCTCGCTTGCAGCGGCTGCCACATGGGTGGCTGCTCATCGACCTGGGCAGCACCAACGGGACCTGGGTCAACGGCGAGCGGGTGGTCGTGCCGCTGCTGCTCCAGGACGACGATCTCGTACTTCTCGGCGAGCAGCGGCTCATCTTCCGACTCGCAAGTGGTACCTCCCGATCCGCGCCGATGAGCAAGCAGCCGCGGGCCGAGACCGAGCTAGATCGTTAGTGGTTCGGTTTCCCGCGTGTGTCTCCTCCTGGGCAATAAATAGCAGTGTGCGCTACACTGACGGACACCTACACCCAGTCCGCCGATGACGGCGAAAACGGCGTCGAGGGCGGTGCCCACGCTCGGCAGTCGCGGGGCGGGGGTGTACTGGTGAGGACGGCGCCCTGCAGCGCAGACGGAGGAGGGAACCATGGCAGACCAGGTCACCGAGCAGCAGGTCCAGGAGATGGTGCCCAAGCGTGACCTGTCCCCTGGCTTTCAGGCCATGATCGGCCGCATGATCGCTGATCCCGACTTCCGCAAGCAGATGGCCTCCGATCCCGAGGCGGCCCTGAAGAGCGCAAATATCCAGCTCAGCGCGCCAGAAATGGAGCGCATGCGCTCGATGACGCCAGAAGATCGCCAGAAGCTCACGCAGGAGTTGGACGCGCGTGACTCCAAGGCCTGGTGGGTCGTCATCTGGCGCTGGTTTAGCTGGTGGTAGCCGCGACTCCGGGGGTGGCCGCCCAGTCGGCCACCCCCCAGCTCGCGTCCTCCTGGCGTACGGTAGAGGTCCACCTGGTTCGTCGCGGTGGGCTGCATCTCGCGTTGGCCGTGCGCACCAGCCGGCTGCACACGCTCAGTGCAGCCGAAGCGGCACTGCTACGCTTATCGCCGCCCATTACCCTGTCCGCGGCGCAGGCGCGCCTGACGCCGCGATTCGACCCGGCCAGCGTAGCTGCCGCGCACGCCAGGCTGGTGGAGCGCGAGCTACTCGTGCCACTCGACAGGGCCGAGCCAGGACCGCTGCCCCGTGGCCCACTGACGCGCTTAGAGTTAGGCGTGGCCGAAGACTGTAACCTTCGTTGCCCGTATTGCTTTGTCTCTCAGGGCAGCTTTGGCGGTCCGCGTCGCCTGATGCCAGGCGCTATCGCCGAGCGGGCAGTCGAGCTACTGTTCGTCGAGAGTGGCTCCGCGCCGGAGGTTCATGTGGGCTTTTACGGCGGCGAGCCGATGCTCAACACTCCGGTCGTTCGGCAAGTGATCGAGGACGCGACGTCCCGCGCGGAGCGGGCGGGCAAGCAGGTGCACTTCGATCTCATCACCAATGGTACGAGACTCACTGCCGACGTGGTGGATTTTCTCCGCGCACATAGAGTGGCCGTTCAGCTTTCGCTCGATGGCCCGGCGCCCGTCAACGACGCCATTCGACCCAATGCGGGGGGGCAGGGCTCCTATCGCCAAGCGACCAGGCCGCTGGCCTGGTTCGGCGACTACCCCGCCTTGCAGGGGCGGGCGACGCTTACGCGTGCCAATCCGGAGGTGGACGACGTCGTCGATCACCTGCTCGGGCTAGGCTTGCCCAGAATCATCGCGCGTCCCGCCGTTGGCGCCGAGGGCGGCCTTGGCCTGGACGAGGCTGCCGCCGTGCGCGTCGTGGAGGGCTACCAGCGCCTGGCAGACCGCTGCCTCGCGACGGCCACCGACGGCGAGGCCGCGCGGCGGTGTGCGCCGTTTCTTGGCTATTTCAGCAAGCTGCTCGAGGGGCGGCCCCGGCAGGTGCCATGCCAACAAGAGGCCTGGGCAGTGGCCTGCGCGGCCGACGGCGCACTGTATCCGTGCAAGGACATGGCGGCCAAGCCACAATATCAGATTGGCACGGTGTGGAGCGGCATCGACTGGTCCAAGGCTTATGACGAGGCCGCCGGCAAGTTGCTTTGCCAACAACAGGCAGCCAAGAAGGCCGAATGCGCGACTTGCTGGGGCCGCGAGCTGTGCCAGATCAGTTGCATGCACGTTTGTCTGGAGCCGAAAGGGCAACAGCCGGACGCTGGCCCGCACTACGGCGGCTGGGAGTGCTGGGTCAGCTTAAGGGTGATCGAGATCGCCTTGACCTTATTCGAGCGCCTGCGCCAGGAGCGCCCTGCGGTGTTCTGGACGCTTTGCAGCGGTGAGGCCAGAGACAGCGCCCCAGGACTTCTCACAAGCCTTCTCGGGTAAGCTCGCTCCCAAATTGGGATCGGCCGGCCCGGGCAGGGAGAAGACTTCTCGGAGCTCGCGTTGCAGGCGAGGTGGCAATGCGCTGCGGCGTTTGCGGCAGTATCAACGACAACGTGGCCGTCGCGTGCAGTCAGTGTGGGCATCTGCTCGCGAGCCAGCGCCATGACGTCGGCATATCGAGTGGCGTGAACCCCGCGCGTGTCAGCGTCGGCTCCCACGCCGCGGCACCTCCGCTGTTAGCTACCCCGCCCCGCGTGGAAACCGCGGCGCTCGTGTTTCTTGGGCCCCTCCGCGGCGGGGAGCGGGTCGAGCTGGACTCAGCCGGCGAGCTGACCATTGGCCGGACGCAAGAGAACGCGCTGGTGCTCGATGATGATTCGGTCTCGCGCATCCACGCGCGGATCAGCTTCCACGACGGCCGGTTTCTCGTCGAGGACCTCCACAGTAAGAACGGCACCTGGCTGAACGGCGCCGTGCTCGCCGCCCCGACTCCGCTGTGCGACGGCGATCACCTGCGCCTTGGTGAGGTCGAGCTGCAAGTCGAGGTACCCAGTCGGGCGGTGGGCGGACCGTCAGAAGCCGAGAGCGATTTCTTCAGTCTGAGCGACGGCCAGCGGCTTCCCCTGACCGGCAAGGACCTGTACATCGGGCGCGCGCCGACGAATGATATCGTGCTCGACGACCCGACCATCTCCCGCCAACATGCACGGCTCCAGCACCTGCCGCAAGGCTGGCTGCTCACCGACCTGGACAGCAGCAACGGCACGGAGGTCAACCAGGTCCCGCTAACCGGGCCCGTCTTCCTGGCTGCCGGGGATGTCGTAAAGTTCGGTACCCTGTCCGTCACCTACCATCAATGTGGCGTTTCGGACCGGTTGGCCGGTCGCACGGTCGTGGTCCGTGGCGGGGACGGTGCGCTCGTCGTGGCGCGGGAGGCGCCCCAGCCGCCGAACTTAGTGGCCCAACCACGGCCGGGGCCGCCTCTGCTCCTGCTCCGCGACGTCGTGAAGTCGTACCACACCGGTGCTGGCAGTCTCACAGTGCTGAAAGGGGTCTCTCTGTCGATCCAGCCGGGGGAGTTCGTCGCGATTGTCGGCCCTTCAGGCTGTGGGAAGTCTACGCTGCTCAACGTCATCACGGGGATCGATCGACCTGACAGCGGCCAGGTGACCGTTCAGGGCCAAGACATCCTGAGGCTGGGTACCGACGCGCTGGCACGGTGGCGCGGCCGCAACCTAGGGATCGTGTTCCAGTTCTTCCAGCTCCTCCCCACGCTCACGGTGGTGGAAAATGTGATGCTGCCGATGTCATTCTGCAACACGTATCCCGGGCGCCAGCGCCGGGAGCGTGCGCTGGAGGTGCTCCGCCTGGTCAGCATGGAGCACGTGGCCGACCGCCTGCCCAGCGCCCTCTCCGGCGGACAGCAGCAGCGGATCGCGATTGCCCGTGCGCTGGCCAACGATCCACCGATTCTCGTCAGCGACGAGCCCACCGGCAACCTGGACAGCGCCACCAGTCAGCAAATGTTCGAACTGTTTACGAGCCTCGTCGCCAACGGGAAAACGATGCTGATGGTTACTCACGACCCGGTGCTGGCGCGGGCCGTGCCCCGCCGGATCGAGATGCTCGACGGTGCGATCGTGTAGACCTATGCCCCGCCTCAGGCCGGGGACGCAGGAGGCTGTTAGCATGAGCGTAGCGCGTGTCGTCAGCGCCGCGGCCATTGTGGCCGCGCTAGTGCTGCTGAGCGGCGTGCCCCCCCGCGGCGTGGTCGTCGCCGCTGAACCGGGCGCCGGGCAGCTCCAGGCGGTGGACTCGTCTGGGCACCGCGCGGTCCCTGAAGCGGAGCGCCCAGCCATCAGCCGCGACCTGTCCGTCTCGGCCGTCCCGCCTCCAGCACCCGCGCTGCAGGTTGATCCCAACATCGTCGTCAAGATCACCAGCCCCCAGCCCGGACAGCACCTCCACGGCCGCGTGGAGATCACGGGCTATGCTGCCGACCTGCGCAGCCAAAGCGGGTCCGGTCTCAACGAGCGCGATATCCAGCTTTACCTCAACGATGCATCTGATCCCTGGAACATCTTCGACTATGCTGTGGCCGGCCGCGAGAGCCCGGATGCCGCTGCGGCCCTAGGGCCCCGCTTCAACCAAGCCGGCTTCTGGGACGCCTGGGAGACGTGTACCTTCCCCGAAGCACCTTACAAGCTGATCGTCTGGGTTTCCAGCATCGTTAACCCTGGCGAGCGGAACTTTGCTGCCGTTGATGTCTACGTCGATCCCTGCGATCCTGGCGCGATCGTTACCCAGTCCGACTTCGCGACCGAGCCCGGCGGCGCCTACACGATACGCTTGAACGGGCCCGAGACCCGCGGGCACTCGATCGACCCAATCTATGCAGACTTCGCGGCTGGCATCGACGCGCGGTGTGTCACGGCGTCGGTCGACTGCAGCTACGGCCTGCAGTTCCGCGAGCTACCGGGGCCAGGGGGATCCCGTACCAACTCCTACTACCGTTTCACCGTCGACCCGACCGATGGCACCTTCACGCTGGGCTACTCACCGCCGGGCGACGATCCCATCGTCCCCATTGTGCCCTGGACCTTTTCGCCGACGATTCAGCAAGGGGTGGCGACGAACCACCTGGCGGTCATCGTGCAGGGCAATTGGCTCCGCTTGTTCATCAATGGGCAGCAGGTGGGCGAGGCGCGCGACGAGCGGCGCCCCTGGGGTCAGATCGGCTGGACCGCCGAGACGCAGGCGGCGGGACAGCCCGTAGAAGTCCTCTTCAACCACTTCCAGGTCTCTACACCGGGACCGGCGCAGGTGCTGGCGCCCGTCTTCCCGAGCGGGGACGTCGGGAACCGACCCCCGGCGCCTGGCGGGGGACCGCCCGCGCCGAGTCGAGTGCTGTTCCGTGACGACTTCAGCGACGTCAACAGCGGCTGGCCGCGCCAGTCGAGCGATCCATCCAGTCGTCGCGTTGGGTACGAGGGTGGAGAGTATTACGTAGTCAAGCTGGCCGGTACTGACGGCTCGCCGTTTGTGACGCGGGCAGAGCGCTTCAGCGATTTCCTGGTGGAGATCGACGCGCGCCTGGTGCCTCCAACCGACAACGACTTCGTCTACCTGGATTTCCGCCGACAGGAGGACGGCAGCCACTACTCGTTCGTGGTCGACCCCAATGACAGCACCTTCGAGCTGCGTCGCAACACGGCCAGCGATGGAACCAGCTTGATCCCATGGACGAGCGCGCCTGCCATTCAGGCAGGTGGCGCACGTAACCATCTGGGCGTTCGCGCGCAGGGTCCTGAGATCGTGCTCTTCGTGAACGGCCAGGAAGTGGGGCGCGTCAACGACGGCACGTACCGGGAGGGAACTCTGGCTTTCGGGGTGGGAAGCTTCCAGCACGCCCCCGCCGATGGCCGCTTCAGCAACCTCGTGGTTTCCAGCCTGGAATGACGGGAGATACCGCCTTCGGGGCAACGGCTGGTAGCGTGGCCGCTGCCTGACGGCCGGCCGTAGTGGGCGGCCACGGCGGCCGAGGGGAGGATCCGATGCGCCGCATAGTCTTCTTGCTCCTGGCCGGGTTGATCGTTCCGCTCACCTTCCCTGTCCATGCCCAGACGCTCGACCCTTCCACGGTGGTCTTGACCGAGGCCGACGTACCGGCTGGCTTGCGGTTGAGTCGGGATCGGAGCGGTGCCCAGACTCGTGATGGCGCTGCAGGCTATCAGGTGACGTTCGAGGCCGACCCGTCCCAGGTGGCGCCCGGGAGCGGTGGCATCATCGTCGTCACCAACGTCGTCGGCCTGCCCGCCGACCCCGTCGCGGGCCTGGAGGAGATGGCTCGCAGCGCCAAACAAGCCTCGCCCGGCAGCCCCACCGACCTGGCGTCCCCCACGGTGGGGGAGGAGAGCCGCGCCTTCACGGCTAGTGGAGGGATCGGTCCCTTCACCGTAACGATGGCCGGGACACTCTTTCGCCGCAACGGGGCGGTGGTCGGCGTGACGGTAATGGGCGCTGGCGGCGAGCCCTACGTGGAGCAGTCGCTGAGTCTGGCTCGAGTCGTCGACGCTCGCCTAATCGCCGCCGGAAATCCGGCCGGTAGCTGAGTGAGCAACAGTATGAAGCGCGTGCTGCTGGTCAGTATGCCGTTTGCTACGACCGGTAGCCCTTCGCTGGGTCTCAGCCTGCTCAAGGCCGCGCTGGTCCGCGACGGCTTGCCCTGCGACGTCCGTTATCTCAACTTCGACTTCGCCAAGCGCATCGAGGCCTGGCGGTACGAGCGGATCTGCAACTTCATCCCGGACCTCTTGCTGGGAGACTGGATCTTTGCCGCCTCGCTCTTCGGCGAGCGGATACCGCCGGCCGAGCGATACTTCCCCGAGGTGCTGCATCGTCTGGCCGTCCAGCCCTTCGAGCATCAGCGCTCCGAGATGTACAGCCCAGAGCGCGACGGGGAGATCCTGGCGGTGCGTGCCCAGGTCGACGCCTACCTCGACGACTGCCTCGCCAACGTGCCCTGGGAAGACTACGCTCTCGTCGGCTTCACGAGCACGTTTCAGCAGAATCTGGCTTCGCTCGCCCTCGCCCGGCTGCTCAAGGAGCGGTACCCTCGTCTCCAGATCGCCTTTGGGGGTGCGAACTGCGAGGGCGAGATGGGGATCACCCTCCACCGCTTGTTTCCGTTCGTCGACTACGTCTGCTCGGGCGAAGG
>Ga0070739_10005900_pt1 | contig 13733 bp, 7 predicted proteins | sample Coa_R1_7_FD_66445 | JGI IMG/M metagenome (GOLD analysis project Ga0070739, IMG submission 66445) | Surface soil microbial communities from Centralia Pennsylvania, which are recovering from an underground coalmine fire - Coalmine... | ecosystem: Environmental > Terrestrial > Soil > Unclassified ... | reverse complement strand
CGGTTGGGCCTTCCTGCGCCGCGCCGGCACGCTCATCCTCGCTTCAATGATCGTTGTCTGGGCGCTGTTGTACTTCCCACGCAGTGGCGGTCCGGAGCAAACGCCCTACGATGTCCGCATCGCCGAAATGCAAAAGGAGCTGGACGATCTCAAGGAGAAGGACGAGGACAAAGCCGCCGAAGGGAAGGAGCAGCAGCTAAACGCACTGGCAGCCGAATGGAAACAGCAGAGCTACCTGGGCCGCATGGGCAAGGCGATTGAGCCGGTCGTGCGTCCGCTGGGCTGGGACTGGAAAATCGGCATGGCGGCGCTGGCGAGTTTCCCGGCCCGCGAGGTAGTGATCGGTACGCTCGGCATCATCTACAGTGAAGGCAAGCAGGACAGCGACGAAATTCGCGAAGCCGCCAACGTCGCCGATACGCCGCTGGCTCGCCGCATGAAGGAAGCCCGCTGGGACGATGATCCGACGCGCCCGGTGTTCACGATCCCAACGGCGCTGTCGCTGATGGTTTTTTTCGCTTTGTGCTGCCAGTGTGCGTCAACATTGGCGGTCATTCGCCGCGAGACGCGCAGCTGGCGCTGGCCGGCGTTCACGTTTACGTACATGACGGTGCTGGCGTATGTCGGAGCGCTTGCGGTGTATCAAATCGGTAATTTTCTCGGCGGATGAATAATGGACTGGCAACTGCTGCTCGTGATCGTGCTGCTTGTGCTGGCCCTGCTGTACCTGGGCCGGCAGACGCTGCGCACCTGGCGCGGCAAAGGCGCGGGCTGCGGCGGCTGCAAGTGTCCAAGCGCGGCGAAGACGCCAAACGCCACAGCAACCGAGACACTGATCCCCATCGATCTGGTCAGACTGCGAAAGCGTTGACATCCTGAGAGAAGCGCAAGCAACCTAGCTCTTTATCTCACCCCGCCACCTCGTGCCACCAACTGCCAACTTATGCCGCCACACCGTCACTCCGCCAGGGCGCCATTCAACAGCCGCTAGAGCGGACTTCAAGTTGGTGTATCGACGTTGTGCCACGGCTGTGTCAGCCGTGGCGGCTCTCCACGGCTGACACAGCCGTGGCACAACGGCCGGTCGCTACGTAGACTTGAAAAGCGCTGTAGATAACTCCGCCTTCAAAACTGTAAACAAGAACGGCCCTATTCAGAGGAACGGCGGAAATCTTGAATGTCTCCATTTTCTGGCCCACGGTCGTCCGATGACGTTAAACGTGACTGCGGATACCAACTAGAACCGGCCACTCACCAGCGCCGGAACCGAGGAGATCAGACCGCGCAGCTTATCAGGTTCAACCGGCTTGGTCATGTGGTAGTCGAAGCCCGCTTCTCGGGCTTGCTGCTTGGCCTCATCTTGGCCGTAGCCGGTCACGGCCATGATGAGCGGCCTCTTCTTGCCCTGCTGCCTGCGGAGTTGCTTCGCCACATCGTAGCCGCTCATCCCCGGCAGGCCGATGTCCAGCAGGACGACATCGGGGTGATAGGTTCGGTAAGCCACCAGAGCGGTCGGGCCGTCGTTCACGACTCGGACATCGTGCCCCCAGAACTCCAGAAGCATCTTGAGACTCTGGGCCACGTCATCGGCATCCTCCACCACCAGCACCCGCACTTTGCCGCTGGCCGACGAGTCCTCGTCTGTCGGTGTTTGCTCGCAGCCATCCAAAGGAAGGGCGGGCAGGCGCACCACGAACTCGCTGCCCATCTCCGGGCCGTCGCTGTGCGCCTCGATGCTGCCGCCGTGCATTTCAACGACCTTCTTCGCCAAGGTCAGCCCAATACCCAATCCGCCCTGCGAGCGGTCAAGACTCTGCTCGCCTTGGGTGAACAGGTCGAAGATTTTGGGCAGTAACTCGTGCCGAATGCCGCAGCCGTTATCCCTCACTCGAACCACAACCTTGTCACCCTCTCGGTCGGCGACGAGGGTGATATAGCCGCACTGCTTGGTGTACTTCGTGGCGTTGTACAGCAAGTTCACCAGCACTTGTTCGAGGCGGGTGGGGTCGGCTTCGAGGCACACAACCTCTTGTGGCAGGGAGACAGTCAGTTTTTGATTGCGGGCCTCGGCGAGTGGTCGCACTGACTCGACGGCGTTGTTCACCGCCGTCGCCAGTTCCACCTTGTCCTTGCGAAGTTGAATGACGCCACGGCTGATGCGGCTCACATCCAGGAGGTCGTCCACTATGCGAGTCAGGTTGTTCACCTGCTTGTCCAGCATCCCCTTGATTTGGGCGGCGATGGCGGCGTACCCGTGCCCGTTGGACAGCATCAAGATGTGAATGCCGTTGCGAATGGCGGCGAGCGGATTACGGAGTTCGTGCCCCAGCATAGCTAGAAACTCGTCCTTACGGCGGTTCGCCTCCCGCATCGCCTCCTCCACCTGCTTGCGTTCCGCGACCTCCGCGTGCAGGCCCTCGTTGGCGTGGGCCAGTTCCGCCGTGCGCTCCATCACCCGCCGCTCCAACTCGGCGTTCATTTGGCGGAGTGCTTCTTCGGCCTCCCGCAGCTTGCGGTTGGCCTCCTGTATCTCCTGCGCCCGCAGGAAGATTTCGGCCTCCATCTGCTCGCCACGAGTCCGCAGCTCTTGGGTCAGCTTCTCCTCCTCGATCCCCCGTTGTTTGAGGCGCACGAACTCGGTCACGTCCTCGACCCGGTGAATGATGTAGGCGACCTCGCCGCCCGGCCCGAAGACCGGAGAGTTTACCGGGCTCCAGTAGCGTTCCTCGAAGCCGCCGCCCTTGGCCTCGGGACGGCGAATGTCATATTTCTGAACGGCCATCGCATCCGGGGCCTTGTTCCGCAGCACCCGCTCCAGCGAGGCGCTGAGGTTGCGGACGCCGGTGGCGGTCGGGTCGGCGGGGTTGTCGGGGAAGACCTCGAAGATGCCCCGGCCCAGAACCTCTTCGCGCTTCGTCATCGTCGCCCGCAGGTAGGCGTCACTGGCGGCGACGATCTTCAGATCGGGGGTCAGGACGAGGTAAAGGCCTGGCGCAGACTCGAAGAGAGCACGAAAATCCGGGGACTGAGGCGATCCAGTAGAGGGTGAGGGTTCGCTCATGACAGCCCTCGTATAGCGTTGTGCACTTGCACACGAGACTCGCCAGCGGCACGGCATTCGCCGGACGCCGGACGCGGCTTCCGTTCCTAAGCTGTCACTCGTCCGTGAGGTTTCTGGCGAGTGCGGCTGGATGCTGCCTATCTTACCCACCGGCCACGGCGAAGCAAGGGGCGACTGTTCCGAAGGCGTTTGCAGCCGAAAGTTGGCGCTCGCTACCCGCCGCCCTACTCGACTGCGGTTTTGCGGTCCCAAGGGACCACAGGCAGGCCGAGGCTCGGCCCGGCGACTGTTGGGCCGCGCAGGTCTTCTACCGCTCGGCCTCAGAGAATACGACGAGGATTCTTTAAGATCGACTAGCGGCTCACTCTTCTATGAAGTGGACCAAGTTATCTTGCAAATCAGTCCTGCAAGAGAAGTCGCCAGTCTGCAATAGAACTACCCGTTTTCCGGGCGCTTTCTTGCAGAGTAACGTTGCTTTGCAAGGCCGCTGCCCTTTTCTGTCCAGACGCGGTTGCAACGACATAAATGGGACCAACACAAGGGATTGCGTCGCATCATTGCTGTCGTTGCAGCGTTGTGTAGTGTTTGCATCGAGGGTGGATGGGAGCGATGTAAGGACTTGGCTCGGCGAGACGGAGAAGAGATCAGGAGTCGATTTGGCAGGACGTTTCCGCCCATCGCTCACCAGCGCATCACCGCGGTGCCCCAGGCCAAACCGGCACCAAAGCCGCTAAGTACCACAAGCTGACCGGGCTTCAGTCGTTCTTCGGCGATGGCTTCGTCCAGGGCCAGCGGCACTGAACCGGCGGAAGTGTTGCCGTAGCGATCGAGGTTATTGTACACCTTGCTGCGTGGGATGTGCAGCACGTCGATGGCGGCGTTGATGATGCGGATATTGGCTTGATGGGGAATGTACAAATCGACATCTTGGGGTCGAAGATTGCTCGCCTGCAGCACGTCGAGAATGGTGTCCGAGAGGATGGCTACCGCCCAGCGAAAGACGGCTCGGCCGTCCATGTGCATGAAGTGCAGTCCCTTGTGAATCAGCTCTGGCGTCGGCGGCAGCCGACTGCCGCACGCGGGACGGCTGAGCATGTCGCCACCTGAGCCGTCGGAGCCGAGGCTGAAACTGAGCAATCCCTGGTCCGGCCGGCCTCGTGTCAACAACACGGCGCCGGCACCGTCTCCGAATAGTGGGTAGGTTTTGATGTCGCGCGGATTGAGGATGCGCGAGTTGCAATCGCCGCCGACGATGAGGGCCATGCTGCTGGCCCCCGAAGCGACGTAGGCCGCCCCGGTGATTAGCGCGTACATGAAGCCGGCGCAGGCGGCTTGCACTTCGATGGCCGCTCCACTGATTTTCAGCCGGTCTTGCAAGAGACAGGCCGTCGAGGGAAACGACATGTCCGGCGTGAAGGTGGCCAACACGATGAGATCGATGTCGCTGGGGGAGACGCTGGCATTATCGAGACAGCGGAGGGAGGCTTCGTGACAGAGATCGCTGGTAGCTTGATGAGGAAGAGCGTGGCGGCGCTCGAGGATGCCGGTGCGCTTGACGATCCAGTCGGAATCGAAGCCAAAACGCTGATGCAGGTGATGGTTGCTAACGACGGCATCGGGCACGTAACTGCCGGTCCCTACTACCCGTACCCCCATTAGACTACGGCAGCGCGGTCGAGGAAGGGGAATGCGTTCTTCGTTCATTTTCTATCGAACCGCCTGCTCTGAGGGACCGGCGTCAGACCGGGCGAAAAGGGATAACCACCGTACCGTTGTATCTAGCGGCAATCCTGTCGTACTATACTGCCCTCTGCCGCCTTTGGCTAGTTCCTTAACTAAGGAGCAACGAGCCGGAAGCGTAAGCGACGGCAAGGCAGCCCTCGCTTACGCTTCCGGCTCGTTACTCCTTAGCTAACCACCTAATTCCTCCAGATACGTCGCCAGGGCCGACAAGGCGTGCTGGGTGTAATCGACGCGAAGATTGCCGTCCTGCGTCGAGGCGTGGAAGCCACCAACCAAACGCGGACGATACCACTCCTCAAAGTGCTGCGTATTGGCATCGGTGTACTGCAAACGCACGAGAAATTGCAGGCAGCGGTGCAACACTTCGGTGTAATGTTGATAGCGGGTCGCATCACTTCCTGCCCGCGCCGTCCGCCGCGCTTCCGCTAGCGCTTCGGCATACATAGCCGAGTCTATCGTCGGCGGCGCATCAATCGCTCTCCCATCCGCCCACTTCATGAAACCGCCGTTCCAGAGTGGTCGCCGCGGATCAAGCTGATCGTACTGCAAGCCGCACAGCCAATCGTTCATCTCGAAGACGAACTCGGCAAAAGCGGGCTCCTTGGTCTGTACGAACGCTTCGGCGTAGGCCGCCGTCTGCCACGGCACAAAGGCCATGCTGCGATGGTTTTTCCACCACCACCGGTAGTAAGCGATAGCCTTACGTGCCATATCCGTCTTCCACGAGGCCGGCCGGTGCTTTTGACTGCGAAGGACGGCGTACAGGGCCAGTCCCGGATAATCATTGACCGCGTCGGCATCGTCCTCATTCGCTCCCGTGCTATCGGAGGCATCATTGCAGCGCAGCGATCCATCGGCGCGGGCTTGGCGGCGAATCCAGTTGCACATTTGCTCGGACTTGTCCAGCAGATCCGGCTGAGGCGAGGGCAGCTCATTGATGGCCAACACAAGTAAGCCCGCCGAGCCGAGGCGATTGAGGATCGTCGAGGGCAACATGGTGTGCCGCGTCTCATTGTCTTCGGCGACGGTGTCATCAAGCAGCGTCAGGATGGCTTGCGTGGCGCGGGCGGCGTAGCGTTCGTCGCCCAACACGCGCGCGGCACGGGCGAGCGCAAACGCTGCGCCGGCCTGACGCAGATAGTTATCGCCGTTGAGGACGCTATTGAGGGCCGGTGCAAAGCCGTGCAGGAAGCGTCCCTTGGCGTCGTTGATTCGCCACAACCATTGTCCGCCGCGCTGACAGCTTACAAGCATCTCTTTGGCGAAGGCATCGAGTTTGGAGAATCGACGAGCCGATTCCTTGGTTAGCGCGGTCGTGGGGGCGATCGGTTGAGGCGGAGCGCCTGCGAGAGGAGCATCTTGCTGCTTGGGTGTCGAACCTTCCTGGCCGCGGATGAGCGAGAAGGTCATGCCTCCGGCGAGGATCAGCAGTAGTACAACGAAGCGGCGGATGCGCATGGTTCGGCCTCCTTGCCTACGTGATCGCGTTCGCTCAGCGACCCTCCCTCCTGGCGGGCCGACGGAGCATCAAGGCGAGTTATACAGCGCCGCCTGCAAATCGATCAACCGGAACCTTCACGTCTCCGAGCCTGAAGCGTAAGCGAAGGCTCCTCTTCGCTTACGCTTCAGGCTCGGAGACGCTATCATGAAAACATTGACCACCCGGCGCGGCCGGCGGGAAACATCTTGATGGACAGCGGACGAGGCAGGCATGAGCAAGCCGGACAACTTGGGCGGCATCATCCACACCTACCAAAAGTACGATCCCATTCAGTTCCCTAGCCCCACGGCGCCGCCGCCCGATATGGTGTCGCCGGCCTTCGAGCATTTGCTGTATTACGGCAGCATGCGCCGGCTCACAGAGGAGGAATTGGCTCGCGCCGTCCACATCGATCCCAGCCAGATTCGCGGGCTGGGGCCGAGCCTGGAATCGCTCATGGCCCTGCTGCGCGAGCGCAAGCGCAAGATTTTGGAGACTTACGAGACCGGCCAAGTGCAGAGTGAAGCGCATCACAACTTCCACGATCAGGCTGAGCAGACGAAGCCACCAGCCAAGTTGCGCCGTGCCTTCGACGAAGCGGTGCGCGAAGAACAGCTCTATGATCTGGAACAGTTGTGGTATCGGGCCGGCGATGAAAACAGCCCGTTTGCACGCCAGCTTCTACATTTGGCCGAGGCGCTGGGCGAGAAATATCAGATCGACGAATTGGCTAGCAAGTACGACTTCACCGGCCACACGCCCATGACCATCCCGCAAGCGCTGGCGGTCAAAGAAGAATTGGAGATGATCGATCGCTTGCTCAAGCAGCTTGAAGAGGCGATGAAGACGGCGCAGATCGGCGTCATCGATCTGGAAGAGCTGGCCCAATTCACGGAACCGGGCGACCTCGAACAATTGAGCGCCTTACAGCAGCAGATTCAAGACTACCTGCGCGAATTGGCCGAACAGCAAGGATTGGAGCAAGCCAAACGCGGCGGTTTTCAAATGACGCCGCGCGCCTATCGCTTGTTTCAATCGAAGCTGCTGACGCGCATTTTCGAGCAGTTGCAGGCGTCGCGCACCGGCCGGCATCAAGGAGCAATCGTCGGCGAAGGCGCGACCGAGATGCAGCAGACCAAGCAATATGAGTTTGGCGATTCCGTGACGCACATGGACATCCCCTCCTCGTTCACCAACGCCTTGTTGCGTTCAGGGCCAGGGCTGCCGGTGCGGATGAAGCCGGAAGACATCGTCATCCACAAGACGCGCAACAGTCCCAAGTGCGCTTCGGTTGTGTTGCTCGATATGTCTGGCTCGATGCGCTACGATGGGCAGTACATCAACGTCAAGCGCATGGGATTGGCGCTCGACGGACTTATCCGCAGCGAATATCCCGGCGATTTTCTACGCTTTATCGAGATGTACACATTTGCCAAGCCTCGCCACATTACCGAAGTTGCGGCGCTGATGCCCAAGCCGGTCACGCTCTACGATCCGGTCGTCCGCAAAAGAGTGGACATGAGCAATCCGAACATGAGCGAGATGATGGTTCCGCCGCACTTCACCAACATTCAGCACGGGCTGCAACTGGCGCGGAAATTTCTGATGGCGCAAGATACGCCGAATCGGCAAATCATGCTCATTACCGATGGACTGCCGACGGCGCACTTTGAGGGAGAATGGCTGTATCTGCTGTATCCGCCTGATCCACGCACCGAGTCGGCGACGCTGCGCGAAGGCTTGCTGTGCGCTCGTGAGGGCATCACGATCAACATTTTCCTGTTATCGAGCTGGAACCAGACGAGCGAAGACGTGCAGTTCGCTTACAAATTGGCGGAGGGCACCAAGGGCCGCGTGTTTTTCACGGCGGGCCGTGAGTTGGATCGATACGTCGTCTGGGATTACATTGCGAGGCGAAAGCAGATCATTTCGTGATCTCGCTTGCGGAGTCCGCAGAGAAAACAGAAGAGTAAGAGTAAGATGAAGGTTAGGATTAGGAAGAGGATTAAGAGAAAGATGAAGAGTAAGAGTAGGAAGCAGTGCTCTTGCGGCGTCGCGCAGGACAAGTCCTAATCTTACTCGTACTCCTTCTCTTAATCCTCTTCCTAATCCTAATCTTCATCTTACTCTTACTCTTCTTCTGCCGGCGAACACAACACGACAAATCTTGCCTCCTGTTTGGGCTGTTAGTGTGGCGTCACCTTGCCATCTTTACCGGCTGTGTGCGGATTAACTGTCTCGCCCCACACGCCGGGGTGGAAATCCACCTTGACCGCAAGGCAGGGCGCGGGAAGAATCGCTTGGCTGCTGCTATCTCCACAGCTTCAAAGCGCCTGCGCGGAGAGCGGGCGCGGATGAGAGCCGCGGCCCCGTGCATGTCCCGTTCAGTGTGCCTATTTCGAGGGCCAGGCCGTGCGCACCGCTGTTGGTGTGGCTTTGGTGACTGTCTGCCTGGGACTGACGGGTTGTAGTCTCTTTGGCAAAAAACAAGCTGCGCAAAAAAACGCCTCTAAACCGTTTCTCGGCTCCGAAGCGCCGGCCAAGACCGAAACCGTCGCCATTCCCCGCGACAGCAGCGGTCCTCTGCCGGCCGCCAGCGGCGTTCTGGCCGGACGGGTGGTCATCGAAGCCACCGAGCAGCCCATCAAAGCGTTCATTTTGATCAAAAGCCTCGACCGCGAAGACGCCAAAGGGGCGGACCTCAATGTTGCTACCGATGATTCCGGTTACTTTTACATCACCAGACTGAACCCCAACGAGCACTATGAGCTGATTGCGCGGGCCAAGGACAACGGCGAGTTGATCAGTAGCAGGATCTATGCGACGCCTCCGAAGCCTACTCTGCTCATTAAGCTCGACAAGCGCTTCACCACTGCCAGCACGCCGCCGTTGCCGGATATGCCCAATGTGGGCGACAAGAAGGCCACTGCCGGCGCCGAAAGCGCGCCGGAACACAAACCCACCGTCAGCATCGATGCACCGCAGTCTCTCCCCGATCAGGAGCCGCAGCGTCCAGCGGGGCCAGCTTCCCCGCCGGCGGGCACAGGATCGGGAGCGATTCCGGGAGGCGGCAACTCACCCAATCCGGCTAACATCGCCGACGGCGGTTTCCGGCGCATCACGCAGCCGCGCGTCGAAACCATAACGATCCCCAGCCCGCCTTCGACTCCAGCGCAACCGCAGTGGGATCGTGTGCCGGACCAGCGCCCGCCGGATCGAAATGCGCCATCCGTTACGCCCGGCTCTGTGCGCTTGCCCTACGTCCAGACGCCTGTGCCTTCGTGCGGATTGTATGGCAATCGATTGGATAACTTCGCCCTGTACGATCTGAACGGCAACGCCTGGGAATACAAGCGCGACCACCGAGGCCGTCTGATGTTGCTCGATTTCTGGGCGCACACATGTCATTATTGCATCCAAGATATTCATAGATTAGTAGAGCTACAGAGAGACTATGGGGCGTATGGTCTTGAAATCGTGAGTATCGCCTGCGAGACAGGGACCATCGAGGAGCAGCGGAAAGCTGTGCTGCCCATTCGCGGACGCTACAACATCAATTACCTCACATTGCTTAGCGGTGGCCCCTCGTGTCCGGTCATGGCCCAGTTCCAGGTCGATCACCTTCCCTTGTTAGTTTTGATTGATACGGACGGCACCATCATCTGGCGCAGCCCGAACAACGGCATGGATGAGACCGCACACTATACCCTTCGAAAGATGATTAGCGATCGTTTGATTACGCGATAGCAGCTTGAATGAGTGGCTTCCGAATAAGGCGAACGGCCGGCGTAAGCCGGCCTTCGCCAGCAAGTCTTTTCCTCGGCCTATTGCCGGATGGGTATATCCTCGGTATACTCAACCATACGCTCCCAGGACCGTGATGGAGGCACCTTGCGCCTAGGCAAGGCTTCCATTCGGTTCAAACCGATTGATCGACCCAACCTGCCTTTAGATCTTCAGTTCGAGAGTGACAATGCGGAAGCGGCTGTTTGAACGCAACCGAAGTCGTGTCTGCCGTACCGTATCGCGCCTTGGCGGCCGTGCGTCTTCGTTGCTAGTGGTTTCGTTGGCGATAACGATTCTATCCTGCCGGCCCGCCTCGGCCGCCGGGGACAACTTGGCCGATTTCCACAAGACCGTTCAGCCCGTCCTTACGGAGTATTGTCTCCACTGCCACAACAGCCGTCTGAAAAAAGGCGACATTGCTTTCGATTCCGAGGATGTGAAAGCAATGCTCGCGGACCAGGGGCTTTGGCTCAAGGTGTTCAAAATGCTCCGGGCGGAGATGATGCCCCCGCGAGGCAAGAGTCGGCCGTCTACCGAGCAGGTCGAGCAGGTAGTGAATTGGATCAAGTATTCCGCTTTCGCCATCGATCCGCACAATCCGGACCCCGGGCGGGTCACACTCCGCCGGCTCAACCGCACCGAATACCGCAATACCATTCGCGATCTGCTGGGTGTTGACTTCAACACCGACGCCGAGTTTCCCAACGACGACACCGGCCATGGTTTCGACACCATCGGCGACGTCCTAACCATTTCGCCGCTCTTGTTGGAAAAATATATCTCCGCAGCTAAAGCGGTCGTCGCCCAGGCGGTGCCGACGCAGGCGTGGGCGCCGGCCGAGAAACGCATTCCCGGTCAGCGGTTCCAGCCAGCCGGCGTTCCCACGCAGAGCGTGGGAACGAGAGGGGGGGCCGATGGGCCTCTCGCTTTGTCCTACTACAAGGCCGCCACGGTAACGTACCCGTTTGTGGCCGAACATGCGGGACGTTATCAAGTGATCCTCGACCTGACGGCGAGTGAAACCTTTGTGGACGGGCAGTTCGACTACAACAAGTGCCGCTTGATCTTCAAGTGCGGAGACCGCGTTCTGCTCACGCGGGATTTCAGCCGGCAGGGAAGGAAGCCGTATCATTTCGAGTTCGAGCAGAACTGGCAAGCCGGCAAGCAGGATCTGGCCCTCGAAATTCAGCCACTTACGAAGGAACAGCAGGTTCGCTCGCTCACTCTGCGACTGGAGGCTGTCACGGTTCGCGGACCGATGGAAAAGAAATACGGCGTCCGACCGGCGAAGCACCAACAATTCTTTCCCGGCACGATTCCAAACAATCCGCAAGAGCGGCGGGCCTACGCCTTCAAATTGCTGGAACCGATTATCAGCCGAGCCTATCGACGCCCTGTCGATCGAGAAACCGTGGAGCGCCTGGTTGGCCTGGTTGAGTCCACTGCCGCCCAGCCGGGGCGGACGTTTGAAGAGGGAATGGCTCAGGCCATCACCGTCGTCCTGGCTTCACCTCGCTTTCTGTTCCGCGAAGAAACGACGCTGCCGGACTCGACCGACCGCTACCCGCTTCTCGATGAATATTCTCTCGCCTCTCGGTTGTCCTACTTCTTTTGGTCGTCGATGCCGGACGAAGAGCTATTTCGGCTGGCGTCCCAAAACAAGCTGCGGCAAAACCTGTCTGCTCAGGTGAGCCGAATGCTGGCCGACAAGCGCTCCGGCGAGTTCATCCGCAATTTCGCCGGGCAGTGGCTCCAAGCTCGCAGCATCGATTCGGCCAACGTCAACACCTTCGCGGTGTTGTCGAAAGAGCAGCCGAGAGATCCCAAGGCCGAGAAGATGCGGATGCGATTCCGTGAGCTGGTCCGCAAGCCGCGTGAATCGCTAACGGACGCCGAGAAGAAAGAGCTGGAACAACTTCGCACGACCTTCTTCCGCAGTTTCGGTCGCTTTCGCCAGTTCCAGTTGACCGGCGATCTGCGGCGAGCGATGCGCCAAGAAACCGAAATGAGCTTCGAGCATATCCTGCGCAACGACCGCAGCTTGCTCGAACTGCTGGATGCGAACTACACTTTCCTAAACGAACGACTGGCCAAGTTTTACGGGATCGAGGGAGTAAACGGTCAACAGATGCGGAAAGTGACACTGCCCCCGAACAGCCCGCGCGGCGGTGTGCTTACGCAGGCCACTTTCCTCATTATCACCTCGAACCCAGATCGTACTTCGCCGGTGAAGCGCGGGCTATTCATCTTGGACAACCTCTTGGGCACGCCGCCTCCGCCTCCGCCGCCTGACCTGCCTCCTCTCGAAGAAGCCGCCGGAGCAGTCAAGGGCAAGCCGCCTACGCTCCGAGAGATGCTCGCGGTCCACCGCAGCAAAGCCCTGTGCAATTCTTGCCATAATCGCATGGACCCGCTTGGGCTGGCTTTCGAGAACTTCAATGCTCTGGGCCGCTGGCGCGATAAAGAGCTGGGCCAGCCCATCGAGTCGGGCGGCCAATTGCTCACCGGGGAGTCGTTCAAGAACGTGCAGGAACTGAAGAAAATCCTGGCGACCACTCGGCGATTGGATTTCTATCGCTGCGTGACCGAAAAGATGCTTATCTATGCCCTTGGTCGCGGACTCGAACCAGGCGACATGCACACGGTGGACGAGTTGGTTGCCAAATTGGAGGCCGCCCAGGGTCGTCCTTCGGTCCTTATTCGCGGCATTCTCGAATCGCCTGCTTTCCAGCGCCGGAGATCGAAATTAAGTCTCGGTTAGTAACTCAATCGGAGTCTCCTTATGTCCGGAAAACTCACACAGGCAGCTCTCAATCGTCGGACGTTCCTTCGCGGAGCCGGGGCGTGCATTGCCCTGCCGCTGTTTGAGTCGCTGGGTATGAGTAAGCTCTTTGCCGCTCCTCCAGCTATGAAGCTGGCCTGCACCGCCACGGGAGCGCCGCTTCGCACCGCGTTCCTTTATTTCCCCAACGGGGCCATTCCTTCCGCCTGGTGGCCAACGGGACAGGGAACGGAGTTTTCCTGGAGTCGTACCCTCAAGCCGTTGGAAAAGCACAAGGCCCATGTGCAAATCCTCGGCGGTTTAGGGCACAAGAACGCGGAGGCGGGGCCGGATGGGGCCGGCGACCACGCACGCGGCAACAGCACATTCCTGACCGGGGTACGTCTGCGTAAGAGCGCCACCGACATTCGAGCAGGAGTCTCCATCGATCAAGTTCTGGCCCAGGCTTATGGACACTTGACCCGCTTCTCGTCGCTGGAGCTTAGCTGTGACTCCGGCCCGCGGAGCGGTGCGTGTGATTCCGGCTATTCGTGCGCGTACCAGTTCAATCTCGCGTGGAGCTCGCCGACCTCACCGAAAACGCCGGAGTCCAACCCGCGCCGGGTGTTTGAACGGCTGTTCGGCGAGGGCAAGCCGGGCGAACGCGAGGCCAACCTGAAGCGCCGGCAGCAGGAAGACAAGTCGGTACTGGACTTCGTGCTCGACGACGCGCGGTCGATGCGGAAACGACTGGATTCCTCCGACAAACACAAGCTCGATCAATATCTGGCGGGCATCCGCGAGGTCGAGCTGCGCATTCAGAAAACAGAGCAATTTGGCCGAGTGAAAGATCCCGGCATCGAAACGCCGCCAGGCATCCCCGCCGAGTACGGCGAACACAT
>Ga0070739_10005898_pt1 | contig 13734 bp, 16 predicted proteins | sample Coa_R1_7_FD_66445 | JGI IMG/M metagenome (GOLD analysis project Ga0070739, IMG submission 66445) | Surface soil microbial communities from Centralia Pennsylvania, which are recovering from an underground coalmine fire - Coalmine... | ecosystem: Environmental > Terrestrial > Soil > Unclassified ... | reverse complement strand
CCTGGCTCCGAATCATCTGGCGCCTCTGGCACGACCGAACCCCCTACGACCAAGCACGACACGGCAACCTCAACCGGCTCCTCGCAGCCGAGGGTTGACACAGGACGTCTCACGCCGCCGCCTGGTGCCATGGTAGGCGCGGGACCAGTCTCTCGGCGGGTGAGCACGCCGGGCAGCGAGGGTGTCGCAGCACCGGGTGCTCACCCACCGAGAGCGCCGGGCATGCCTCGACCGCAAAGAGGAGGCCCGGCAAGGTCGTGTCGCAGCCGCCGAGCCAGCGCAGGACGAGATGCGCCGCGACCCCGACCGCGACGGCGGTCAGCGCGGCGTCGGCAACCGCCGCAGTCGGCACGGCCTCGAGCTCGGCGAGCTGGTCGCCGTATTCCAGGTTCGCCGCGCGACGGCGGCGGACGCACTCGTAGCAGCACGACTCGCCGGGGACGACGAGCGGCCCGACGGCGGCGAGCCGGCCGTCGTACGCGGCGACCGGGAGCCACGGACGGCCGCTCGCGAGTGCGGCGCGGTTCCACGCGTCGAGGCGGTCGAGCTCGTCGCCGGCCGGCGCGACGACGGCCAGGTCGACGCGATCGCGGGCCTGCCAGCGGCAGCGGCGGACGCCGCCGATCCCGGACAGCCGGAGCAGACGCGCGATCTCGACCGCGGACGGCGCCGAGCCGACGACGCCGACGACGGCGGCCCGGAGCCGCCCCGCGGCGACCTCCGGGGCGACCCGGAACGCAGCCGCCACGGCGTGCGCGGCATCGCGGAGCTCGGGCGGCGCGGGCGGCCCCTCGACGAGCAGCTCGTGCGCGGCGAGCACCTCGAGCGCGTGGTCGACGGCCGCCCGCGCGCCGACCCCGAGCCGCGCGACCAGGTCCTCGCGGCTCCGCGTGCCGTCGAGCAGCGGCAGGAGCACCGGCAGGAGCGTCCGCACAGCGCCGCCTTCGAGGACGACGACCGTCTGCCCGTGCTCGAGCAGCACGCGGTCGTCGACCCCGACCAGGCGGTACCAGGGCGTGAGCAGCGGGCGGCGCGGGACGGCCGTCATCGATCGCCGCTGCCCTGCCCCATGCACGAGCAACTGCAGCAGCACGTCTGCACCATCGCGAACAGCTCGACCGGCCGGCCGAGCGCCGTCGCCCGCAGGTCGAGCAGGTCGCTCGTCAGCTGCGCGAACATCAGCGGCAGTCGTAGACGCAGCCGCAGCACGAGCAGCTGCAGCAGCTGATGACGGCGGCGAAGAGCTCTCGGCCCCCTCCGCGCACGATCGCCGTGAGGTCGAGCAGCTCGCTCGTCAATTCGTGGAACATCCGCTCCTCCTTGTTGTCTTTCTGGCGAACGTAGCCGACGAGCTGTCACGCGTGGGCAACAGCTTCGTGACGAAACTGCGCCGTTTGCGATCCTCGAGCAGCTGGTGCCGCCGCGCCAGTGGCCGTTTCGGACAAGACGCGATCTCACGGTCGCGTCGACCGCGGCGTTTCAGGATCGTGCTGCTCTGCTGCTCACGCGTGCCGCTGCCGCTCGCGGTGCGCACGCGCCTTCGCGCGGTTGCCGCACGAGCGCATCGAGCACCAGGCGCGCGACTGGTTCTTCGCGTGGTCGACGAACGCCCACTCGCAGTCGTGGGCGCGGCACGCCTTCAGGCGTGGCCAGCTGCCGTCGGCGAACGATGCATGCACGGCGGCGACGACGCGCCCCAGCGCGCCGGCCACGCCCGTCGCGGCCGGGACGAGCGTCGGCTCGCCGTCGAGGAACCGCAGCTCGATGCGGCCTCGGCGAGCCGCCTCGTCGAGCACCCGCTGGGCGGCAGCGGCGTCGACCGCGACGCCGTTGTTCGCGAGCAGGAGCGTCCGCAGCGCCTCCCTCAACTCGATCGCCCGCGCGAGGTCGTCGACGGTCGCGCGCGCGGCGCCGGCGAGGCCACGGTCTCGGAGCCAGGCGGCGAGCGCGGTGGGCGTCTGGAGCTCCTCCTCGTCGCCGTAGACGTCCTTGTGGAGCGTGTTGACGAAGTCCTGGATCAGTTGCGTACCTGTAACCATCGTCCTTGCGTTGCAGGTTATGTAACCGGTATAATCGTAGCACGAGTTACGGCGAGCTGAAAGGAGCAGAGATGAACCATCCGGCGTTTCGGCAGTTCCTCCTGAGCGAGCACGCGCACCGGCTCGACGAGCGCTCGAGGCGGCAGTACGACAAACCGGCCGAAGAGACGCGGCGCGACGCGGAGGTCGAGGTCGTGCTCCGCCTCTGCACCGTCCACGACGACGAGGCGCTCGAGCGCCTGGCCGAGCTGGAAGCGCGTCCGCTCCCGCGCGGGCGGTTCCTGGTCGCGGAGGCAAACGGGCGGCTCGTGGCGGCGCAGCCGCTTGCCGGCGGCCCGGCGCTCGCGGATCCGTTCGAGCCGACCGCACACGTCCTGCCGCTGATGCAGCTTCGGCTGCGGCAGCTGACGGCGGCCGGGAACGGCAGGCGCTTTCCGCTCCGCCTCTGGAGCACGGCGCGCCCTTGAGAGCATGGGCCGAGCCGAGCCTTGCGCGAGCCGTCGTGTCGTCGCCGTGGACGAACAACTCGCGGAGCCGGCGCCGACGCTGACGGATTGAGACGGTTCGCGGCGCACTCTTCCGCCTGCGCCCCGCGCCGCACGCGGCCACGAGCAGCACGGCGCTCGCCACGCCGTCGTCGTTCAAGGCGAGGAGTTCCTCCTCGACCCCGAACGGCTCGGCCGCTCGACGGGACATTCGAGCAAGCCGGGCAAAGTCACCGTGGCCGGAAGAACCGGCGCCGACGTGCCGAAGGGCACGGCAGCGAAGATCCTTCGACAAGCAGGCTACGAGGGCCGAATCGATGAGCCAATACCTGGTGGTGATCGAACACGAAGGGGAGTCATGGGGCGCTATTGCCCCCGATCTCCCGGGCGTCGGCGTGGTCGGAGACACGCAGGAGGAGGTGGAACGGCTGATCCGAGAGGCGATCACCTTCCACCTCGACGGCCTTCGAGATGCAGGCGAGCCGATCCCGAAGCCGACCGCGGTGGGGACCGCTCGTCGAAGTCCCTGCTGCCTGACGATCCACGTCCCCAGACGCGGGCCGATTCGCGCGATACCTTGTTCGCCCCGTCGGCAGCGAACCTGCTGCACAGCGACACAAACGATGATGGACCCAGCCGGGCTCGAACCGGCGACCTTCTGGATGCCATCCAGACGCTCTCCCAGCTGAGCTATGGGCCCGGACGCGCTCAGTCTAGCGTCCGCCCTCGATCGCGGGCGACAAGGGCGATCCCGAGACTCGACCGCAGTCTCGGTGATCGCCGCCTCGCCGGCGCCCTCTCTCTGCAGTCGTCAGCTCGGGCAACAGGAATCGCGCGTATCGGGGAATCGCGGCGTATCGGCGGCCTCGGTGTGGGCCGCGCCGGGGAAGGACGGCGTCTACGCGGTCGCGACCGCAGGCGTCTCCTGCGGCACGTCGCCCCACAGGTCCTCGAGCCGATAGAAGTCGCGCGCGGCCGGCGTGAAGACGTGCAGGACGATGTCGAGGTAGTCGGCGACGATCCACGTCGCCTCCCGCTCGCCGGCGACCGATCGCGGCAGCAGACGCTCGTCGTGCTTGAGGCGCGTGTGCACCTCGTCCCAGATCGCCTTCGTCTGGCGCGGGTTCGCACCCGTGCAGACGACGAAGTAGTCGGTGTAGCTGCACACCCGTTGCATGTCGAGGATGACGACGTCCTTCGCGAGCTTCTCCTGTGCGAGCGCCGCGATGCGCCTGGCCTGTTCGATGGACGTCAAGTGCGCTCAGTGTAGCTACGCGCCTGCCTGTACAAACCCTCGCGCTCGACGATCGCCGCAACGCGCGGCGGCACGTCCTCGAGCCGCCAGCGCGCGCGCAGCGCGCTGGACGCCTGCGGCTCAGCGAGCTCGAAGAAGAGCACCCGCTCCGGCGCTGCCAGGCCGGCGAGCACGGGCTCGAGACGCTCGCGCGGGTAGCCCCGCCGGGCGGCGACGGCGACTCGAGCGAGCCGTAGCACCTCGTCCGGCTCCTTCCACGCGAGAAAGCCCGCGAACTCGTCGGCGCCGATCAGGAACACCGGGTCCGACCACTCGGGATGCGCCCGCAACGTGTCGACCGTGCGCGGATGCTCGTCGAGGACGACCTCCTCGTCCGGGAAGGCCGCCCGCGCGAGCTGGAGCCGGAGCGCCGCCGGCGTCTCGACGTGCTTGTGCCCCGGGTCGGCGGCGACGAGGACGAGCACGCGGTCGAGGCCGAGCGTCTCCTTCGCCGCCTGCAGCAGTGCGACGTGGCCGTTGTGCGGCGGGTCGAAGGCGCCGCCGAAGAGCCCGATCACGGCGCGAGCTCCAGCGTCTCGCCGCCGACCTCGACCTCGGCGCCGGTGCGCGCCCCGGCTGCGCGCAGCGCACGCTCGAGCTCGTCGGCCGGTGGCGGCGTGCCGACGACGCGGAAGCCCCGCTCCGTCCGCAACAGCTGCCACGGCCGCGCCCGCGGTCGCGGCCGGTAGACGGCGTAGTCGGCGAGCTCGTCGCCGGGCGCCGGCGCGGCCTCGGGCACGAGCGAGAACAGCCGCCGGCGAAACTCGTCGACGCCCGCCCCGGTCGCGCACGACAGCGCGAACACGGCGACGACGCGGTCGTCGGCAACGTCGAACGCGGGCGCAGGCGCGAGGTCGATCTTGTTCAGGACGACGATCTGCGGCCGCGACTCGAGTCCGGCGCCATAGGCGGCGAGCTCGGCGTCGATCGTCGCCCACTGCTCGGCGAGCGGCTTCGAGACGTCGAGCACGTGGATCAGCGTGCGCGCGCGCTCCAGATGCGCGAGGAACTCGTGCCCGAGCCCGACGCCTTCGCTCGCGCCCTCGATCAGGCCGGGTACGTCGGCGACGACGAGCTGCCGCCCGTCCGTCGCCTCGACCGTGCCGAGCACGGGCTGCAGCGTCGTGAACGCGTAGCCGGCCACCTTCGGGCGCGCGTTCGAGATGCGCGCGAGCAGCGACGACTTGCCCGCGTTCGGCAGCCCGACGAGCGCGGCGTCCGCGAGCAGCTTGAGCCGCAGCTCGACCTCCCGCTCCTCCCCCGGTAGGCCGACCTCGGCGAAGCGCGGCGCCTGGCGCGTCGAGCTCGCCAAGCGCGCGTTGCCGCGGCCGCCTGGGCCGCCGCGCGCGAGGACGACGCGCGCACCGGGGTGCGCGAGATCGGCGACGAGCTCGTCCCGCTCGCGGACCTGCGTCCCGACCGGGACGTGGAGCTCGACATCGCCGCCGTCGGCGCCGTGCCGGCGCCCCGGACCGCCGTTGCCGCCCTTCGGGGCGGCGATGCGCTGCCGGCGGCGGAACGCGGACAGGTCGCGCAGCGCCGGGTCGGCGATCACGACGACGTCGCCGCCGGCGCCACCGTCGCCGCCGTCGGGCCCGCCCTTCGGCACGTACTTCTCGCGCCGAAAGGAGAGCGCGCCGTCGCCGCCGCGACCACCTGCGACCTGGAGCCGGACGCGGTCGCTGAACAGCTACTCGACGACCGAGACGACGCGGCGCTCGCCGCTCGTCCGGAACGCTGCCTTGCCGTCGCGGACGGCGAAGATCGTGTCGTCACGGCCGATCTCGGTGCCGGGGCCGGGGCGGAAGCGGGTGCCGCGCTGGCGGACGATGATCTGGCCCGCCTTCACGGTCTGGCCCGCGAAGATCTTCACGCCGAGGTACTTCGGGTTCGAGTCGCGCCCGTTCTTCGACGAGCCGAGGCCCTTCTTGTGTGCCATCTACCTCTCCTCCTTGGCGGCGAGCGCGGACTCGAGCGCGGCGATCGCGCCCTTGCGCGCCGAGTTCGCCCGCTCGAACCTGAGCGCCGCCTCGAGCATCCGGCGGTTCCAGGTCTTCGCGCCTTCGCTCACCTGGGCGACCGTCAGCTGCTCGTAGCCGCTCGGCATGCCCTTGACGTGCGCGCCCTCGGTCGGCGGCGCCGCGGCCGCGGCCTTCGCCGGCGCGGCCTTCTTCGGGGCCGCGGGCTTGGCGCCGATGGAGACCTCGAGCCGCGAGGTGGCGGCACGGTAGCCGGTGTGGCGCTTGTAGCCGGTGCGCCGGCGGTACTTGCCGATCCGGATCTTCGGCCCGCGCTCGTGCGCGACGACCTTGATCGTCACCTTCGGGCTGCCGAGCAGCACCTCGGGCGCGAAGGTGCCCCCCTCGTCCGCCGAGACGCGGTCGACGACGAGCGTCTCGCCGTCGCGGACGCGGTGCTGCTTGTTCCCGAGCCTGATGATGGCGTACTCCATCGGCCGCACAGAGTAGCGGGACTAGTCGAGCCCCTCCCATTCGCTCATCGGCGTGTACGCCCAGCCGTCGGAGCCGTTCCGGGCCGCGGCCTCCTCCGCCGGGGCCTCCGCCGGCGACCGCTCGTCGGTGATCGTCTCCGTCGCGGCGGTCGTGCGCTTGCGCCGGTTGCGGCCGCCGCGGGTGCCGCGTCGCGTCCGCTTCCGCGTCGGCGCAGGCGTGGCGCCGTCCTCCGACGGCTCGCCGAGGTCCCGCTCGGGAACGTGGATGACCGGCGCCGGCGCCTTCTGCTCGGGCTCCTCCGCGGGCAGCGCGAGCGGCTCCGCTGGCGCCGCGCCGGCCGGCTCCGCCGCCGCTGCCGCCGCCGTCTTCTTGCGCCGGTTGCGCCCGCCGCGGCTCCCCCGCCGCGTCCGCTTCCTCGGCGCCCCCGGCGCCTCTTCGCCTGCCTCCGTCTCCGTGTCCGCCTCCGCGTCCGCGGCCGCCGCCTCCTCCGCAACCGCCTTCTTCGCGCGCGGGGCGCGGGTCGGCTTCTCGGCCTCGCCCTCCGCCGTGATCGGCGGCTCGTGCTGCTCGACGGCGTCGACGAGCTCGGCGTACGCGCCGCCTTCCTGGACGGCGGTGATGCGGACGCGGACCTTCTTGCCGACGAGCTTGGCGGCCTCGGCGACGGTGACGTCGATCCCGTCGACCTTGCCGACGCCGGCGTGCGCGTCGTACAGGCCGACCTCGCCGAGCTTCAGCTCGAGCTCCTGGCCCGCCTCGACGGGGGCGTCGGGCGCGAGCTTCGCAACCGTCCCCTGCTCGAGGACGCGGAAGTGGTCGAGGTGGACCTGATCGAGCCCGACGAGGAAGAAGCGCCGTCTCGTCGTCTCCTCGAGCTCGCGCAGCCGGTTCGCGGCGGGCCCCGCGACGAGCGCGGCGATCCGCGAGTTGACCTCGACCTTGAAGGCCTTCGCGCGCGAGCCGGGGGTCGCGAGCGCTCGCAGCTTGCGCTCGATCTCGAGCGCGGTCGTCGACTCGGAGACGATGATCCCGTCGCCGTCGCAGGTCGGGCACTTGCGCGTCATCACCTCGCGCGGCCCGTCGGTGACGTTCTGGCGCGTCATCTCGACCAGGCCGAGCGGCGAGATCTCGACGACGTACGTCTTCGTCCGGTCGCGCTCGAGCTCCTGCCGCAGCGCCTCCTCGACCGCGCCGCGGTTCTTCGGATTCGCCATGTCGATGAAGTCGATGACGATGATCCCGCCGACGTCGCGCAGCCGCAGCTGGCGCACGACCTCCTTCACCGCCTCGAGGTTGTTCTTCGTGATCGTGTCCTCGAGCCGGCCGGCCGACTTCTTCGAGCGCGAGCCGACGAAGCGGCCCGTGTTGACGTCGATGACGGTGAACGCCTCGGCGTAGTCGAAGATCAGGTAGCCGCCGGAGGGAAGGTCGACGCGGCGGTTGAGCGTCGAGCGGATCTCCTGCTCGACGCCGAACTTCTCCATCAACGGCACGGGGTCGCGGTAGCGGTGGACGCGCTCGACCATGTGCGGCGACGTCTTCTTCAGGTAGCCGACGATGCGCTTGTGGGCGCGGTCGTTGTCGACGAGCAGGCGCTCGAAGTCGCCGGTGAAGAGGTCGCGCGTCACACGGAGCGGCAGCTCCGCCTCCTGGTAGATCAGGGTCGGCGTCGTCGTCGTCTTCGCCCGCGTCTCGATCGTCTTCCAGAGCCGCTGCAGGAAGTCGAGGTCGCGGGCGACGTCCTCCGGGGACGCACCCTCGGCCGCCGTGCGCACGATCACGCCTCCCTGCTTCGGCGTCAGGTCCTTGAGAATCGCCTTCAGGCGGTTCCGCTCCTCGTCCTCGAGCCGGCGCGAGACGCCGAGCCCGTCGCCGTGCGGGACGTAGACGACGAAGCGGCCGGGGAGCGAGATCTCGGTCGTGAGGCGTGCGCCCTTCGTCTTCATCGGGTCCTTGACGGCCTGGACGAGGATCGTCTGGCCGCGCTGGATCAGATCCTGGATCTTGCGCGCGCCCTTGCGGCCTTCGAGCTCGGGGCCGACGATCTCGTCGACGTAGAGGAAGCCGTTCTTCTCGAGGCCGATCTCGACGAACGCCGCCTCCATCCCCGGCAGGACGTTGTCGACGATGCCGAGGTAGATGTTGCCGGCGATCGACCGGTGCTCGGGCCGCTCGAGGTAGACCTCGGCGACGCGATCGTCCTCGAGGACGGCGACGCGCTTCTCGCCGGCGTCGACCGAGACGAGGAGCTCGCGCTTCGCCTTCGGCAGCGGTGCGCGCTTCGGCGCCTGCCGCCGCGGTGGACGCGTCCGCTGGCTCTGCCGGCGCTCCGCCGGCTGCGGCTCGTCCTCGGCGGCGGCCGGGGCGGCTGCGGCTCCGCGCTTGCGGCCGCGACCGCCGCGCGTGCCGCGACGGCGTTTCTTCGGAGTGGTCGGCTGTCCGTCGTCGGGCTGGCGCTCGGCCGGCCCGGCGGCGGTGATGCTTTCAGGTGCGAGTGTCGGAGCGGCCGCCGTCTCCGGCGCCGACTCCACCTCCCGTTTCCTTCGTCGGAACCAGGACAGTGGCAAATGTGTTCTCCTTGGGACTGCGCGCGCGCAGCCGGTCGCCCGGGCGCGCGTCGCTGATTGATGTGAGAAGCCTTGGCATGGCCTGCGTGCAGGGTATCAAGCGGCTCAAGCTGCCTCGATCGCCGGGCTCAGCCGCGCGCGGCGGACGCGGATCGCCCGCAGCCGCTGGTTGAGCCGCACCCACGCCCACGGCTCGACCTCGAGGTACCGCGTCACCGTCTGGCCGCGGGTGGCCGCCAGGTACTCGAACCAGGCATCGGCCTCTTCGATCAGCAGGAGCTCATGGGCTTCGCGGTTGCCGCTCGGAGCCATCGGCCTCGCGGTACAGGCTAGGACCGTCGTCGGACGGCAGACGTCGGTGCGGCGGCATGCTCGAAGTAGCGCCGGGCCGCCTCCCCCACCGCTCGCGTCCCGGCCGCGGCGACCGCGCCCTTCACCGCCCAGCCGGCGAGCGGGACGGCGTCGAGCGCCTGCCGCGCAAGGGCGCGGAACCCGAAGCCCGCCCCGACGACGCCGGCCGCTTCGAGCGCGCGCTCGCCGCCGGCGGCGAGGCCGTAGGCCTCCGCGATCGCCGTCACGAGCCGCACCTGGCCGAGCGTGAGCACCGGCATGTCGACGGCGGGGACGAACAGCCCCGCGGCGAGCAGCCCGTTCCGCCGTTCGGCCGCGGCGATCAGCTCGTCGACGACCGCCGTCCGCAGGACGGGCAGCGCCGCCGCGAGCGCCGGGCCGTTGCCGCCGAGCCGCCGCGCGAGCGCGGACGCGATCGCGGTGACGGGGAACCCCTGACCCGCGACGACGCGGACGAGGTCGGTCGCGAGCACGTACGGCACGTCGTCGGCGTCGGTGACGGCGACGATCGGGACGCGCGCGATCGAGGCCTCGCGCAGCCGCTGCTCGTCCGGGGCGCCGACCCAGACGAGCGCAGCCGCCCCGTCCAGGCGTCCGCCTTCGCGGACGAGGCCCGGCCTTCCGTCGCGGCCGAGCTCGCGCGCGAGCAGCGGCACGAGCGCCGCGGCGCCGTCGACGACCAGCGCGCCCGGCGCCCGTGGAGGCGGGCGCAGGGCCGCGAGCAGGGCCAGCGCGCTACGCGTCCCAGTCACCTGCCGAGCTAGTGACGTCTGCGACCGCGGACGTGGATCGACTGGAGGATCCCGACCGCGAGCAGGTTGGTGATCATCGACGATCCGCCGACGGAGACGAACGGGAGCGGGATGCCGGTGATCGGTGCGATCCCGATCGCCATGCCGACGTTGACGTAGACCTGGAACATGAACGCGAACACGATCCCGCCGGCGACGGCGGCGCCGAAGAGGTCGCGCGACGCGGTGACGATCTTGAGGCCACGCCAGACGACGAGCAGGTAGAGCAGGAGCAGGAAGGACGCGCCGAGGAAGCCGCGCTGCTCGGCGAGCGACGAGAACGCGAAGTCGGTCGCATGCGCCGGCGTGTAGTCGAGGCGCGTCTGCGTCGCCCCGGCGACGCCGCGCCCGCGAAGTCCGCCCGCGCCGACGGCGATGATCGACTGCTCGATGTTGTAGTTCGCGCCGCGCGGGTCGGTGCCGGGGTGCGTGAAGCCCGTGAGGCGGTGCGCCTGGTAGGGCTTGAGCACGTTCACCCCCGCCGCCGGCAGCCACCAGAGGACGGCGAGCACGCCGAGCAGGCCGGCGACGCCCATCACCGCCAGGTGCAGCCAGCGGACGCCGACGGTGAAGAGGACGGCGCCGAGCGCGGCGGTGTAGACGAGCGCGGTGCCGACGTCGGGCTGCACGAAGACGAGCGCGATCGGGCCGGCCGCGAGCGCCACGGCGGCCAGCGGCACGGAGAACTCGTGCAGGCGCTTCGCCCGGTCGGCCAAGAAGCCGGCGACGAAGAGCGTGAAGAACACCTTCCCGAACTCGGATGGCTGGAACTGGAAGAAGCCGACGTCGATCCAGCGGTGCGAGCCGCGCGTGGCGGCGCCGGCGACCAGCACGAGCGCCATCAGCGCCAGCGTGCCGCCGTAGATGACGCTCTTGTAACGGCGATAGACGGCGGGATCGATCAGCGTGGCGACGACGAGCAGGGCCCCGCCGACGAGCGCGTACAGCGCCTGGCGGCCGGCGACGCTGCCGCCGGGGTCGTGCTTCGTGATCCCGTCGATCGCCCGCAGACCGTAGGCGACGATCGCGACGGCGGCGCCGAGCAGCACCCAGTCGACGTGGCGCAGGAACCCGACGACGCCTCCACTCTCCGCCTCGCGGCGGGGCCGGAGCCCGCGGGCGCGGCTGTCGACGGCCTCGATCGTCATCGGCTCGTCATTCAGTCGGAGATGTGGCTCGTCAGCGTACCGTGCTTGTGGAAGTACGCCTCGAACACCTTCAGCGCCGCCGGCGCCGCGGCGACGCCGCCGTGGCCGCCGTTCTCGATCACGGCGCAGACGACGATCGTCGGCTGGTCGGTCGGACCGTACCCGCACCACCAGGACTGGTTGAACTCGACCGCGCTCGGGTAGCCCGGCAGCTTGAAGAGCTTCTGCGCCGTGCCGGTCTTGCCGGCGATCGGGACCGGGAAGTTGCCGAAGACGCCGTACGAGGTGCCGATCGGCGAATGCGTCGCCTCGAAGAGCCCTTCCTGCACGATCTTGAGCGCCGCCGGGTCGACGCCGCTCGCAGTCGGCGGCTGGCCGCCGAGGCTCTCGAGCAGCCGCGGCGCGCGCGGGTCGCCCGTCGGCTGCTCGACGTCCTTCGCGAGGTAGGGGGTGACGAGCTTGCCGCCGTTCGCGATCAGGGCGTAGAAGCGCGCCATCTGCAGCGGCGTCACGAGCAGGTCGCCCTGACCGATCGCGAGCTGCACCGAGTAGCCCGGCTTCCAGACGCGGTCGATCGCCGTGTACGGCTTGCCGGCGAAATGCTCGCGGCGCCACTCCGGCGTCGGCACGAGCCCCGCGTACTCGCCCTGCAGGTCGATCCCGGTGGAGGCACCGAAACCGAAACGCGAGGCCCAGTTCTGGAGCGGGTGCCCCGCGCTCGGCGGCAGCAAGTAGAACTTGTAGCCGAGCTGGTAGAAGTAGGTGTCGCACGACTCGGCGAGCGCGGTCCGCAGGTCGATCCACTGGTTGACGAACGGGTCCCAGTTCGAGAACGTCTGCCCCTTGCCCGTCTGGCCGGGGACGGTGAACGTCGGCGAGCAGAGCAGCGTCGAGTAGGGCTGGAGGATGTGCTCTTCCATCGCCGCGAGCGCGGTCACCGGCTTCCACGTCGAGCCGGGCGGGTAGCCGACGTCGAGCGCACGGTCGATCCCCGGGTAGTTGTCCTTCCTCGCGACCGCCTCGTCCTGGAGCGGCGCGAGCTTCGTCGGGTCGCGGCTGACGTAGACGGACGGCTTGTAGGTCGGGTTCGAGGCGAGCGCGAGCACCGCGCCGTCGCGCGGGTCGAGCGCGACGATCGCGCCGCCGTCGGCCGCCCACTGGCCGTTTGCGTGCGCGAGCTTGATCCCGTACGTGAGCGCCTGCTCGGCGGCGCGCTGCACGTCGATGTCGATCGTCAGCCGCAGCGCGTTGCCCGGCCGTTGCAGCGTCGTCGGCTGGACGGCGCTCGTCGGGCGGCCGCGCGAGTCGACGGTCAGCTGCGCCGACCCGTCGCGGCCGCGGAGGTACTGGTCGTACTCGGCCTCGACGCCGGCCTGCCCGACCGTGTCCGTCGGCTGGTAGCCGAGCTTCTTGTCCGCCTTGTACTCGGCCGCCGTGATCGGACCGACGTAGCCGAGGATGTGCGCCGCGAGCGACTGGTGCGGGTACTTGCGCAGGTAGCTCTCCGCGAGCTGCACGCCGGGGAACGACGTCTCGTGCTCGGCGAGATAGGTGATCTGGTCCGGGTGGATGCCGTACTGGACGACGACCGGCGTCAACGGGTCGCCGGCCGCGTCGCGCATCTTCTTCAGGATCTCGGCAACCGGAACGCCCGTCACGGTCGAGAGCTGCCGCAGCTCCCGCCGCTGCGCCGGCCAGCTCTTCGGCAGGTCGGCCGGCCAGAGCTCGACGCGCGTGCCCGGGACGTTGCTGACGAGCGTGCGCCCCTCGCGATCGAGGATCGGGCCGCGCGGCGCCTCGATCATCAGCGTGCGCACGCGGTTGTCGTTCGCCTGCGTCCGGTACTTGCTGGCGGCGAGGACCTGCAGCGCCCAGAGGCGGAGGAACAGGACGGCGAAGATCGCGACCGCGACTGCGCCGAGAACACCGACGCGGAGCGCGAGCTGCGGCGTCAGGCGGTACGGCTCCTCGACCCGCGGATCGGGCGGCAGGAACCTCCGCGGCGTCGCGCTAGCCAAGCAGGCGCACCTCGTGGACGCGGTCGCCGAGCTCGAGCGCCGGCAAGAGGCGACGCACGAGCGCGTAGACCGGCAACGTCAGGATCAGGTTGAGCAGCAGGCTCGCCGGCAGCGCCGAAAGCAGCTCGCCGGCAGGCGCTGGGTCGCCGAGCACGAAGCGCAGCGCGAGCGTGCCGAACGCATACAGGATCGTGACGACGCCGACCGAGACGAACGGCGCGTGCAGGCGGTCGCGCGCGCTCGTCTCGCCGTAGCGGCCGATCCAGTAGCCGGCGAGCGTCAGGAGCAGCGACGTGAAGCCGAGCGTGTCGAGGTTGGCGGTGTCGATCAGCAGGCCAGCAGCAAAGCCGGCGGCGGCGCCGAGCAGGGAGCCGCGCAGGAGCGCGAGCGAGAGGAGCACGACGAGCACGAGGTCGGCTGTGCCGCCGAGGGGCGCGTAGCCGGAGAGGATCGACACCTGCACGAGCGCGGCGACGAAGACGAGCGCCCCCGCCTTGAGCGCGTCGACGCTCACGCCGCTCCGAGCTCCCGTCGGCGCGTCGAGTCGACCACGCAGACGGGCACGCGGGCAAAGCCCGCACGCCCTGA
>Ga0070739_10005897_pt1 | contig 13738 bp, 11 predicted proteins | sample Coa_R1_7_FD_66445 | JGI IMG/M metagenome (GOLD analysis project Ga0070739, IMG submission 66445) | Surface soil microbial communities from Centralia Pennsylvania, which are recovering from an underground coalmine fire - Coalmine... | ecosystem: Environmental > Terrestrial > Soil > Unclassified ... | reverse complement strand
CCGAAGACGACAAGTCCAACTCGGTTCCGGAACGCTCCTTGTATGACATGGTGATCTGTCCCCGTTCCGCAATGTATCGGGGGACGTTCAGTTGCACGCCAAAAAGATGCTGCACCTGCATCACCAGTTCATCCCACTTTCCCTCTGGCCCAGCTTCATGGACACGGTAGCAGAGATTCCGCAATACCTCGGCGGTTCGACCCTCCCCAATCCGGACATCGACGGCGCCGGCATCCAGACGGTCTTCGGTGGCGGCCAGACCCGACATCGGCGGCAGAAACGCCACGCGAACGGAAGCAGCTGCCGGCGGCACCGGCATTCGCTGGGGTTGTGGATCATCAGTCTCGCGCAGAGGCCGGCAGTAGAACGACTCCTCATTGGCAAAGTCGAACTCAAACCCGCAGTCCCAAGTCTTGTCTGCCGTCACTCCGGATACCAGGATGTCGATACGGATATTCTTTGTGTTCGGTTTGCCATTGGCGCGTTGGACTTCCCTGACATGCGCGTCGCGCCAAAGCAGGTTCGCCTCGGGGACCGGGAGCGCGATCAGATCTCGCCGATTGATCGTTACGCCCGGTCTCTTCTCGGGGGTCTCCTTAGCAGAACGCTTTTCCAACCACTTTCGCAGCCCTGCCTCCCAAAGAGCGAGGGCCTGGAGCGCCGTCGTCTTACCGGAATTGTTAGGTCCAATGAACACCACCGTTTTGCCCAGCTCGATCTCGACGTGTTCCAGGCGCTTGAAGTTCTTGATCACGAGATTGGTCAACATGCACTCGGAACGATCTTACCTCGTTGCGCTGGGGGCGCGGTCACATTACAGTGTACCCATGCCGTCCCGCCGCGACTTCCTCGCCGGCGCCGCGCTGGCCGCGGCCGACGCGCAAACCTCGGGTGGCCGTATGCTGAACATCGTCTACCTGCATTCGCACGATACCGGGCGGTACTTGCAACCCTACGGGCATCCCGTCCCGACGCCCAACCTGCAGAAGCTCGCTTCCGAGGGCGTGCTTTTCCGCCAGGCCTTCAGCGCCGCGCCCACCTGCTCGCCCAGCCGCGCCTCGCTCCTGACCGGACAGTGCCCGCATCGCAACGGCATGCTCGGCCTCGCGCACCGCGGCTTCGCGATGACGGACTACCGCCGCCACATCCTTTACACCCTCCGCGATGCCGGGTACCGCTCCGTGCTGGCCGGCCTGCAGCACATCGCCGCCAAACCGGAAACCATCGGGTATGACGAACTGCTGCGGCCGCGCTCCACACATGCCGCGGACGTGGCGGATACCGCCGTCGCGTTCCTGAACCGCCGCCCGTCCACGCCGTTCTTTCTCGATGCCGGCTTCTTCGAGACGCATCGCGACTATCCGCCGCCCACGCCCGAGGACGACCCGCGCTACACGCAGCCGCCCGCGCCCATCCCGGACACGGCCGCCGCGCGCGAGGATTTCGCCGCCTACCGCGCCAGCGCGCGCCTGCTCGACCGCGGCGCGGGCCGCATCCTCGAAGCGCTGGAACGGAACGGCCTCGCCGAAAACACGCTGGTCATCAGCACCACCGATCACGGCATCGCCTTCCCGCGCATGAAATGCAACCTGACGGACGCCGGCTGGGGCGTCTCGCTCATCCTCCGCGGCGGGCCGTTCCGCGGCGGCAAAGTGTCGGACGCGATGGTCTCGCATCTCGACCTGTTCCCCACCATCTGCGAGCTGACCGGCGCGAAGCCTCCGTCGTGGCTCGAAGGCCGGTCGCTGCTCCCGCTCCTGCGCGGCCAGACCGCCGAAATCCACGACGAAGTCTTCGCCGAAGTGAACTACCACGCCTCCTATGAGCCGCAGCGCGCCGTGCGGACTCAACGCTACAAGCACATCCGCCGCTTCGCCGATCGCAGCGCGCCCGTGCTGCCCAACTGCGACGACAGCCCGAGCAAGACCGTGTGGCTGGAGCACGGATGGGCGCAGCATAGCGTGGCCCACGAGCAGCTCTACGACCTGATCTTCGATCCGGCCGAGCAGAATAATCTGGCGCCGGACCCGAGATCCGCGAAGGTGCTGGCCGAAATGCGCGGCCGGCTGGACGCATGGATGCGCCGCACCGATGACCCGCTGCTGAAGGGTCCCGTGCCCGCGCCGCCGGGCGCGAAGGTGAATCCGGTGGACCAGATCTCGCCGAAGGAGCCGGTGGTGGACGCCGCGGCGGACCGTCGCTGACGCCGATGTGTTATCGTGCCCGCATGGTCCGTCCGCTTGCCTTCTTCCTCTTCGCGCTCGCCGCTCTGGCGCAGCAGCAGCAGCCGAATCCGAACGCGTTCTATCACCTCGGCCCCGATTCCCTGCCCCAGGATGGCGTCCCCAAAGGCGAAATCCGCGGCCCGTTCACGCTGCCGAGCCAGGCCTATCCCGGCACGCAGCACACTTACTGGGTCTACGTCCCGGCGCAGTACGACCCCGCCGTGCCCGCCAGCCTCATGATCTTCAACGACGGCCAGGCGTTCATGGCCGCCGAGGGCGACGTCCGGGCGCAGAACGTGCTCGACAACCTGATCTGGCGCCGCGAAATTCCCGTGATGCTCGCGGTCTTCATCAACCCCGGCCGCCGTCCCGACCAGCCCGAGCCCAACCTGAAGGAATGGGGCGACCGCACCACCAACCGGCCCACCGAGTACAACACGCTTGACGATCGCTACGCGCGCGTGATCTGCGACGAGCTGCTGCCGGTGCTGCGCAAGGATTACAACATTTCACCCGATCCCGAGCAGCACGGGATCGGTGGCGCGAGCTCGGGCGCCATTGCCGCGTTCACCGTCGCGTGGCAGCGGCCGGACCAGTTCCACAAGGTGCTGAGCATCGTCGGCAGCTTCACGAACCTGCGCGGCGGCCACGCCTACGCCGATATCGTGCGCAAGAGCGACCGCAAGCCCATCCGCATCTTCCTGCAGGACGGCCGCAATGACAACCGCGCCCTGCGCCCGGACGGCTCGTACGACGAAACCCGCGACTGGTTTTACCAGAATGTGCGGCTGATGCATGCCCTCACCGAGAAGGGCTACGACGTGAATTACACCTGGGGCATGAACCTGCACGGCCAGAAAATGGGAGGCGCGATCCTGCCCGAGATGATGCGCTGGCTCTGGCGCGATGGGCCGGTTTCGACCGATCCGCACGACATGGTGGAGCGCAGTTTCCGCGCGCCGGCAAAGAAGCAATAACGAGGGCTTGGCGCCGGTGGTGGATTTCGATAAGCCACCTGCCGTCTGTAAACTATTGATCCGAAGGGGTCATGCAAGGCTGAGTGGCAGATCCATCTGCCACCTGCCGCAAAATCGGCCTCTGCTACCGCGCCACGTGCAGTGCCACAACGCCGCCCGTCAGGTATTCGTAGGTCACGTCTTTGAACCCCGCCGCGCGCATCCGCTCCGCCAGTTCGTCCGCCGCCGGGAACTTCTGAATCGAGGCCGGCAGGTACCCGTACGCATCGCGCGCCCCCGTCACCAGCCCGCCGATCACCGGCAGCACGCGCCGCGAATAGAAGTGATACAACGCCGCGAACGCCCGGTTGCGCGGCTGCGAAAATTCGAGGATTGCGGCCACGCCGCCCGGCCGCAGCACGCGCCGCATTTCGCGCAGGCCGGCATCGTAATCGGCGAGATTGCGGAAGCCGAACGCGGCGGTGATGAGGTCGAGCGACCCATCGGCCACGGGCAGCCGCAGGGCATCGGCTTCGAACAGCGGGGCCGCGGTCTTGCGCCGCGCTTCGACCAGCATCGGATGGCAGAAATCGGAGCCCATCACCAGCGCGCGGCCGCCGCGCCCGAGCGCGATCGTCAGGTCGCCGGTTCCGCAGCAGATATCGAGAACGCGCGCGCCGGGCCGTTCGAGCACCTCCCGCACGCGCCGCACCGCGCGTCGGCGCCAGAGGCGGTCGAGGTTGCCGCTGAGCAGGTGGTTGGCGAAATCGTAGCGCCCCGCGATGCGCCCGAACATGCCGCGCACCCACGCCGCCGCCTCCTGCTGGTTGCGCGCGCCCGCCGGAGTCGTGCCCCTCATGCGAGCGCGGAGCGGATGGCTTCTTCCACCAGCCGGCCCTCGATATCCGTGGCCAGCACCACTTCGCCGATCCGCACCGGCAGCACGAAATGCACTTTGCCCTGCATGGTTTTCTTGTCGTAGACCAGCCGCGCCTTGAGGCGCTCGACGGAAATACCGGTTACCGGCGGGATCGGGCCGTAAAGGTCCAGGACCGCAAAGATCTCGGCGCTATCCTCGGCCGAAAGGTAGCCGGCGCGCTCGGCCAGCCACGTCGCCGCGCGCATCCCCCAAGCCACCGCTTCGCCGTGCAGGAACTGCGTATAGCCGGTCTCGGCTTCGAGCGCGTGGCCGAAGGTGTGGCCGAAGTTCAGAATGCTGCGCAGGTTCTTTTCGCGCTCGTCGGCGGAGACCACTTCCGCCTTCATCCGCACGGAATCGCCGATGATGCGGTCCACCGCGTGCGGCGCGCGGGCGAGCACGGCGCTGCTGTTTTCGGAGAGATACCGGAATAACGCCGGGTCGCGGATGATGCCCGCCTTGACGATCTCCCACAGGCCGGCGCGGTATTCGCGGTCCGGCAGTGTCTCAAGCAGTGCCGGATCGATGAGCACCGCCAGCGGCTGGTGGAACGCACCGATCATGTTCTTTCCGGCAGTCAGATTCACGCCCGTCTTGCCGCCGATGGCCGCATCCACCTGCGCCAGCAGCGTGGTCGGGATTTGCAGCACGGGGATGCCGCGCATGAAGATGGCGGCCAGAAAGCCCGCCATATCCCCGACAATGCCGCCGCCGAATGCGATCACGAGGCTCGAGCGGTCGCCGCCGCGCTCCACCATCTCCTCGGCGAGCCGCTCCACGGGCCCGAGGCGCTTCTGGTCCTCGCCGCCCGGAAGCTCCAGCAATTCGAATGGCGCGCCGGCCAGACCGGCAGTGAGCGCCCGCCCCTGGTGCCGCCAGACGTCGGCCGTCGACACCACGAAGACCTTGCCGGTGCGGGCGGGGATGAAGCTGTGCGTCTGCGACACCACGCCGCGCTCCACGACCGCGGAGTAACATCGCGCCTGCGTGTCGACGCGAAAAGTGGGCATATAGCGGTTTTACCATGCGGCGCGCGGAACCGCCGCCGCGTCCAAAGCAATCAGCCACAGATGAACGCAGATGAACACAGATGAAAAGGCAAGAACCCCTGATAACATGCTCTGATGGGCGCCGAAGGAGATCTCGCCGATCTGACCGAACGCGTGCTGGGCGCGGTTTTTGAAGTCTCGAACACGCTGGGCGCCGGATTTCTGGAGAAAGTGTACGAGCGCGCCTTGCTGCGGGAGCTTGCCTTGCGCGGCATTCGTGCTGTCGCACAGGCATCGTTTGCCGTCAACTACAAGGGCCAATCCGTTGGGGAATACTTTGCTGACATCCTGGTGGACGACGCTCTGGTGCTCGAGTTGAAGTGCGTCGAACGCCTGGCGAGCGAGCATATGGCGCAATGCCTCCATTACCTGCGGGCATCCGGCCGACGGGTTTGTCTGCTGGTGAACTTCCAGAAACCCAAAGTCGAGTGGAAGCGGATTGTTCTTGGGTAGTTCCATCTGCGTTCCTCTGTGTTCATCTGTGGCTCATGTGATTGGATTCGCCGTGGCTATAGCTCACGGCAGCCGCACCGGCACTCCGCCCTGCGCCTTGCTCCGCTGCGCCGCATCCATGAAGGCGAAGATTTCGAGCGTCACGTCGTTGCTCACGGGCGGCTTGCCGGTCTCGAAGAACTTGACGATCTCGACCACCAGCGCCCGGTAATCGGCCGCCTCGGCAGCCTTGGGATGCAGCACGGTCACCTCCCGCCCGCGCGTCACCACGGCGCCGTAATCGCTGTACGGCCGGATGGCCCGCACCGTGCCCAGGCGCCCATCCTTCCATTTGCCCACGATCACGTCGGCATCTTCTGAAGCCGTGCGGGTCACGCTCTCGCAGCCGGGCCCCATCAGCGTGTACAGCACCTCGATCGGATGAATCGCGTACCAGGAAAGGTCCAGCGGCTGGTGCGGCTCGAACGGTCCCGGTCCCCACGTGCTCACCCCGGTGATGCCCGTAAGCTTCGCGCCTTCCGCGCCGATCGCCCCGAAGCGCAGGCTGGAGGCGCTGAACCACGGCACGCCCGCCGCTTTCGCCAGCCGCGCGATCTCCCGCGCGTCCTCGAGCGATGCCGCGAGCGGCTTATCGGCGAAGAACGGCTTGCGCGCCGCGATCACCGGCCGCGCCTCGGCCAGGTGCGGCCGCCCGTCCACGCTCTCGATGAGAACGGCATCCACTTTGCCGAGCAGCGCCGGAATATCCGGAACGATCTCGACGCCGTACTTCGCGCGGATCTCCTCCGCGTACTGTTCCACGCGGCTGGCGCTCTCCTTCACATCCGGGCTTCCGCCCTTGACCGCCGCCACCACGCGCGCGCCCGCGACGTGGCCGGGCGCGGCCGGATCGTTCAGCATCCTGGTGAATGCCGGGACGTGCGAGGTATCGGTGCCGATAATGCCGATGCGGAGATCGGCGGCGTGCGCGGCGAACGCGCAGAGTGAGATCGCAAGGAAGCGCTTCACGTACGGCATTGTACACTGAGGGCAGGGGCGCTCCCGGCCCCGCCCATGGATCTCTCCACTCCCCTCACCTACGTCAAAGGCGTCGGCCCGGCGCGCGCCGCCATGCTGGAGGCCAAGGGGCTCGCGACCGTCGAAGACCTGCTCGGCTACGTTCCCTTCCGCTACGAAGACCGCAGCAACATGAAGACGGTGGCGCAACTTGCGCCGGGGGAAATGGCCACCGTCATCGTGGACGTGCTGTCCGCCAAGGCCTCCGGCTTCAAGCGCCGCGACCTGGGCCTGTTCGAAGCGCGCTTCAGCGATTCCTCGCGCGCCATTCTGGTGGGCAAGTGGTTCCACGGCGGCTATCTCGCGAAGGTGCTGGCCGAGGGCATGAAGCTCGCGGTCTACGGCAAGGTGGAGTTCGACAGCTATTCGGGCGAGCTCACTATGCTGCACCCCGAATTCGAGATCCTCACCGGCGGCGACGAGGACGGCGAAGCCTCGCTCCACACCGGCCGCATCGTGCCCATCTACGAGGCCGCCGGCAAGGTGACGACGCGCATTCTCCGCACGCTGACGCACCGCATTCTCGCCGAGCTCCCGCCCGAAGAGGACCGGCTGCCCGAAGCCATCCGCCGCCGGCTCCGCTATCCGGACCGCTGGACGGCCATCCGGCACACGCATTTTCCGCCGCCCGAATCCGACCTGCGCCTGCTCAACAATTTCCGTTCCCTGCCCCAGCAGCGCCTCATCTTCGAGGAATTTTTCTGGCTGGAATGCGGCGTCGCGCTCAAGCGCGCCAAGGCGCGGACGCTCGCCGGCATCCCGTTCGCCATCACGGATCGCGTGCGCGAGCAGGTCAAGGCGATGCTGCCGTTCAAGCCGACCGAGGCGCAGAAGCGCGTCATCAAGGAAATCGCGGACGATATGCAGGCGCCGCACCCGATGAACCGCCTGCTGCAGGGCGACGTGGGCAGCGGCAAGACCATCGTGGCCGCCGAGGCCGCCGTCATCGCCATCGAAAACGGCTACCAGGTGGCCGTGCTCGCTCCCACCGAGATCCTGGCCGCGCAGCACGCCTTCTACTTCCGCCAGATCCTGCAAAAGCTCGGCTACGTGACCGTGCTGCTCACCGGCTCCTTCAGCCCGCGGGAGAAAGCGAAGCTGAAGCAGCTCGTCGCCGAGGGCCTGGCGCACGTCGCGGTCGGCACGCACGCGCTGCTCGAAAAGGACGTGGAGTTCAAGCGCCTGGGCCTCGCCATCATCGACGAGCAGCACCGCTTCGGCGTGCTTCAGCGCCTCGGCCTGGTGCAGAAGGGCGTCACGCCGGACGTGCTGGTGATGACCGCCACGCCCATCCCGCGCACGCTCGCCATGACGCTCTACGGCGATCTCGATGTCTCCGTCATCGACCAGCTCCCGCCCGGCCGCAAGCCGATCCTGACGAAGCACTACACCGCCGACCGCATCGAGCAGGCCTACAGCTTCCTGCGCAAACAGATCGACGAGGGCCGCCAGGCCTACGTGGTCTACCCGGTGATCGAGGAATCGGAGACGCAGGCCATGAAGGCCGCGCAGAAGATGCACGAGCACCTTTCGCGCGAGGTCTTCCCCGATCTCGAAATCGGCCTGATGCACGGGCGCCTCGCCTCGGAGGAGAAAGAGGCCGTCATGCAGCGCTTCAAGGAAGGCCGCACGCAAATCCTCGTCTCGACCACCGTGATCGAAGTCGGCGTGGATGTCCCCAACGCCACCGTGATGCTGATCGAGCAGGCCGAACGCTTCGGCCTCGCGCAGTTGCACCAGCTTCGCGGACGCGTGGGCCGCGGCGCCGCCCAGAGCTACTGCATGCTCGTCACCGAGAAAATGAACGATACCGCGCGCGAGCGCATCCGCACGCTCGTCGAATCGACCGACGGCTTCTACATCTCCGAAATGGACCTCAAGCTGCGCGGCCCCGGCGAATTCTTCGGCACTAAGCAATCCGGCATGCCCTCGCTGCGCGTGGCCAACATCCTGCGCGACGGCGAACTGCTGGAGCACGCGCGCCGCGAAGCGGTGGACTTCATCGCGAACCCGCCTTCCGAGGATGAGCTGCGCGCCGCCGTCGCCTACATCCGCGACCACTGGCAGCGCCGCTACGGCCTGGTAACGGTGGGCTGATGCGCGTCATCGGCGGAGAATTCCGTTCGCGGCGCCTCGCCAGCCTCCCCGGCGCCGCCACGCGCCCCACGCCGGACCGCCTGCGCGAAACGCTCTTCGATATCCTGCAGACGCGCATCGCCGGCGCCACCTTCGCCGATGCGTACGCCGGCACCGGCGCGGTGGGCATCGAGGCGCTGAGCCGCGGCGCGGCGCACGTCTGGTTCCTCGAGCGCGGCCGCGCGGCGCTGGAGGTGATCCGCCGCAATCTGGACGCGCTGTCGCTCGCGCCGCGGGCCACCGTGCTGGCGGGGCCCGTGCTCCTCACGCTGCCGCGCGTCACCGCCGATATCGTGTTTCTCGACCCGCCCTACGACGTGGAGCGCGAATACGCCGCCGCGATCGCGGCGCTCGAAGCCCACCCGCCCGCGCTCGTCATCGCGCAGCATTCCATCCGCCTCGAACTGCCGGAGGCTGCCGGAAAGCTGGCGCGGACGCGCATCGTGCGCCAGGGCGATAACGCCCTCTCGTTCTACGCCCGGTAGCGATCCGCGGCCTGAAATGGCTGCCGTCACCCATCTGTAACTCTTTTGTGCTCGAACTTTGACAATCGCCTGTTATGGTTCAAACGGCCCATTGTTCAAGGAAATACATCAACCGATAACTCACCAGGAGTGTGCACCGAATGTCAAAGTGGAATTTCACGCGGAGCCGCATAGCGATTGCGGCGGCGGCAATCTTCATCGGCGCGAGCGCTGCATGGGCGCAAACGGCGCCGTTTTCCGGCTTCACGCCGGGTAACCTCGTGGTCTCACGCAGCGTGTACGCGGGCGACGCGTCGACCGTGACCATCGGCCAGCCGCTGCCGCCGGTGTGCCCGCCGACCGCCTCCTGCGGCAAGGGCGTGGCTACCGATAGCGGGGCGTATCCCTCCAACGGCAGCAGCAACAACGTCTGGAACAACAACACCGTCGATGGGAGCTTCGGAATCACGTCGCCGGTTTTTCTGGACCAGATCACCCCCGCCGGCGCGTTGGTCAACACGCTGGCGATCCCCGCCAACCTGGTGACGACCAGCTTCAGCTCGAAATCCGAGCTGGCCGTGAACGTTTCGACCGACGGCACCGCGCTCACCTTTATGGCCTACATGGCGCCGCCCAACACCATCGACGTTTCGAACTCGAACACGCCGGGAGTTTACGACCCGACCAACCCAGTCGGCGGCAGCTATTACCGGGCGGTCGTGCAGGTGGGCGCGAACGGCGCGATCCAGGTTACGCCGACCAACGCCTACAGCGGCAACAACGGGCGGGCCGCCATCCTGGCGAACGGGATGTACTACATGGTCGGCAACGATAACAACGGCTCCGGCACGCCGCCGGCGAACCTGGTGAACTCGACGGGCGTGGAGATCGCGACCCCCGGCCAGTCCCCCGCCACGGCGCCGCAGATGGTCGGCACATTCTCGATCACGTCCCTGACCGACCCGACCACCGGCCAGCCGTACGCCGCGGACAAAGCGGGCAAGGATACCAATTTCCGCGGCCTGACGATCTTCAATAACACCCTGTACGTCACCAAAGGCAGCGGAGGCAATGGCGTCAACACCGTGTACCAGGTTGGTAACGCCGGAACCCTGCCGGCGCTCGCCAACGCGGCCAGCGCGCCGATCACCATCCTGCCGGGCCTACCGACCACTCTCGCCAAGAATCTCGATTACACCGGCAATTATCCCTTCGGCATCTGGTTCGCGAACGCCACCACGCTCTACGTGGGCGATGAAGGCGATGGCACGGCCGCGGATGCTACCAGGAGCCCCAGCGCGGGCGTCCAGAAATGGGTCCTCAGCAACGGCACGTGGACCCGCGTGTATGTGCTGCAGAACGGCCTGAATCTCGGCCAGCCGTACCCGGTGCCGAACTATCCCGCCAGCCTCAATCCCGCCACGGACGGCATCCGCAACATCACCGGCAAGGTGAACGGCGACGGCACCGTGACGATCTATGGCATCACCTCGACCGTCAGCACCAACGGCGATCAGGGCGCCGACCCGAACAAGCTCGTCGCCATCACGGACGTGCTGGCGAACACCGACCCCGCGGTGGCGGCGAAGGAGACGTTCACGCTTCTGAAGTCCGCCGCGGCGGGCGAAGTGCTCCGCGGGGTGTCGTTTACGCCGGCGGCGGGATCCACGCCGGCGGTCAATGCGCCGCTTGTGACCTCCGCCGCTTCGCCTTCGGTGATCGGCATCGCGCCGGGCTCGGTGGCGTCGGCCAACGGCCAGAGCCTCGCGGCCGGGCCCATCGGCGAGATCATCGGCCCATCGCCGACCGTCTGGGACGGCACATCGGTCTCGATCCTGGATGCAGCCGGTAAGCAGTGGGCCGCGCCGCTGCTTTACGTCTCGCCGTGGCAGGTGAACTTTGAGGTGCCGGCGGGCGTCGCGGCGGGCAATGCGCAGGTGACCATTTCGAGCGCGGCGGGCACGCAGACGGCGGCCAACGTGCCGGTGGCGGCCGTCGTGCCCGCGCTATTCACCCTAAACGGCTCCGGCCTCGCCGCGGCCTACGCCGTCCGCGTTTCCGGCGGGAACCAGATCACCGAGCCTGCCTATGCGCTCAACCCCTACGGCACGTATTCGGCTGCTGCGATTTCGCTCGGCGCGTCCTCGGACCAGACTTACCTGGTGCTCTTCGGCACCGGCCTCGCCGCCGCCGGGACATCCGGGGTAGCTGCCAAGGTGAAGGGCGTGGCTGCTCCGGTGCTCTACGCCGGACCGCAGCCGACCTTCGCCGGCCTCGACCAGGTGGTCCTGCAACTGCCGAACTCGCTGGCCGGCGCAGGCGCCGCGGACGTGCAACTGACCGCCAACGGCGTGGCGGCCAACCAGGTGCAGGTCACGATCCAGTAGCGCAAGCGGCGAGCGGTGGCGCGGCGCCAAATGCCTGCGCTACGCTGGCAGTGGTGCCGCTCGCCGCATTCCGCTTCTACGCCGAGCTGAACGACTTCCTCCCTCCGGCGCGGCGCTTTACCGAGTTCACCCACAGCTTTCTCGATCTCGCGACCGTGAAGGACTTCATCGAATCCTTCGGCGTGCCGCACACCGAGGTCGACCTCATCCTGGTCAACGGGACGCCGGTGGATTTCGCGTACCGCGTGCAGGATGGCGACCGGGTGAGCGTCTATCCCGTTTTCGAGGCGTTCGACATCGCGCCGGCAAACCGGCTGCGCCCCGAACCGCTGCGGCGGCCGCGCTTCGTCCTCGACACGCATCTGGGCCGTCTGGCCGCGTTCCTGCGCATGCTGGGGTTCGACACGCTCTACCGCAACTGCTACCAGGACGAGCAATTGGCGGCGATCAGCCGCGACGAACGGCGGATTCTGCTGACGCGCGACGTCGGCCTGCTGAAGCGCGGCGCGGTGACCCACGGGTATTTCGTGCGGGAGACCGATCCGCGGTGCCAATTGCGCGAGGTAGTGTGCCGCTTCGACCTGGCGCGGCTCTCCCATCCATTTACGCGCTGCATGCGGTGCAATACCCCGCTCGAAGAGGTTGCGAAAGCGGAGGTGCTGGCCGAGCTGCCGCCGCGGACGGCGGAGGCTCACGACGAGTTCCGCCGCTGCCCATCGTGCCGCCGCATTTACTGGAAAGGCGCGCATTACCGGCGCATGCAGCAGATGCTGCCCTGAAATCCGCCGCTGCTATTTGCGTTCGATCGCGCGGGGGCGGCGCCGATCGAGCGGGATGATCGCGCCGAGCGCGGCCATGGGCAGCAGCATGGCGATCGCGCCCCAGGCGAGATCGCCGGCGATGCCGCAGACCGTGCCCGCCAGGAACGCGAGCCAAAGGCCCAGCGAAACGGCCGCGCGCTGCGCCGGTTCCTGCCGCAAGGCGAGCCGCAGGACCAGCAGCCAGCGGCGGCGAAACCGGCCGCGCGTGCGGTCCCGCGCCCAGAAAAGATATCGGGCGAGCGATTCCGAGAATTCCGAAAGGTTGCCGGTCATAAACGTGGTGTACAAGCGAAGCGTTCCGGCGCGCGTCACCGTGACCGTTTGCATCCCCATAGCGGCGGCCGGCAGAAAGATGACCAGCCACAGCGGAGCGGATGGAATTCCGGCGAGCGGGATGAACGCCCCGAGCAGGACGATCTCGATTCCCAGCACGAGGGCAAACGCCGAACGCGTGCCCCGCCGCCGCTCGATATGCTGCAGTGTGGCGCTGATCATGAGGCCGAAGAAGAAGCAGAAGATCGCCCAGCCGGCCTTGCCCGCCGTCTGCCATTCGCCCTCGACCATGCGCCGGGCAAACGTGGCCGTATTGCCCGTGATGTGCGAACTGTAAGTCCGGCTGAGGCGCAGGTAGGCCGCCGCATCCACGAACCCGGCGCACCATGCCATCGCGATTGCCACCCACCCGGTCAGACGGTCCGAAGCCATGCCGCGGGATACGCGGCAATCGGGCTGCCATCTATACTGGAATTTCAGTGCATTGCGCATCGGACCAGCGGATTCCAGGACGAACGTGGCCGCGCCTGTGTCCACCGGCGCACCGTCTCGCAGCGGCCACCGCCCTGCTGCTCGTGCTGGCGGGGGATGCCGGCGCGCTCAGCCCACGCAAGTCGCTCACGCAGTACTCCCGCACCACCTGGACGCAGGAGCATGGCCTGCCGCAGGACACCATCCGCGCCATCTCCCAGACCAGGGACGGCTACCTGTGGCTCGGCACCGACGAAGGGCTCGTCAGCTTCGATGGCTACGACTTCCGGCTGTACGACAAGTCGCACGGCGAGCTCCCCTCGAATTCCATCACGGCGCTGGCCGCGGGCCCCGACGGCGTGCTCTGGATCGGGACATCGAGCGGCCTCGCGCGCTATTCGCCCTCCGCCCGGGACCCCTTCCGCACTTTTACCGTCAAGGACGGCCTGCCGGACAACTCCATCAACCAGCTCTATGCAGACCACGCGGGCACGTTGTGGATTGTGGCCGGAATTTCTCTGAGCCGCT
>Ga0070739_10005895_pt1 | contig 13743 bp, 13 predicted proteins | sample Coa_R1_7_FD_66445 | JGI IMG/M metagenome (GOLD analysis project Ga0070739, IMG submission 66445) | Surface soil microbial communities from Centralia Pennsylvania, which are recovering from an underground coalmine fire - Coalmine... | ecosystem: Environmental > Terrestrial > Soil > Unclassified ... | reverse complement strand
TTCATGGGCCGATGCGCGGCTGACAATCGCGCAAAGATGCGATGCAAGTTTTGCACAACGACTGCGTTGGGCGGACATCCTGCAACACCTGCTCTTCGTTCCGCATTTTCAAAGCGCGCTGGTGCTCTCCGTGCCGCGTTTTCACTGGCTTTGGAGATTGCTGGTGGAAAAAACGAGATGATTGGCTAATCTTTGCCAATGAAACCGCTGCCGGATTGCCGGCTCTACACTTTCGTTGACACCGCTTATCTTCACGAACGCGCGCCGGAATGGATTGCGCAACAGCTTTGTGACGGCGGCTCAGACCTCATTCAATTGCGCGCAAAAAATTCTTCACCCGATGAGATCCGCAAAATGGCCGCGACCATCCTGCCGATCACGCGCAGAGCAGGCGTGGGATTAGTGATCAATGATCATCTCTCGATTGCAACCGACATCGGCGCGGAATTTTGTCATCTTGGGCAGGAGGATTTCTTTGGCAGTGGCCGCACGCGGGTTGATGAATTGAAAATTCAAAATTCGAAATTACAAATCGGGATCAGCACGCACTCGCCGGAACAGGGGCAGCGCGCGCTGGCTGCCGGGCCGGATTACATTGCGATTGGCCCTGTGTATGCCACCGGCACAAAACCCAGCGCCAAACCGGTGACGCTCGATTATGTGCGTTGGGCGGCGGCAAACGTGATAATTCCGTGGTTTGCCATCGGCGGCATCAATTTGAAAAATCTGGACGACGTATTGTCAGCAGGCGCAACGCGGATTTGTGTGGTTTCAGCGATTTTGAATGAAAGAGATGTGGCAGGAGCGTGCAGAGAGATCAAAAGGCGCGTGGAGAAATACCCAAATACCCAATGACGAATTACCCAAAAAAGTCCGAAGCTCCAATTTTCTACTTGGGATTTGTTTGGGTATTTGGATAGTTGGGTGCTTGGGTATTTTCAACACCCTTGTCACCCGGCTGATTTTCGCGTAGCGTTCTCCGCTCGATAAACGTCAAAATTAATCAGCATGAGCGTATTGATTGTCGGTTCGACAGCGTTGGATTCCATCAAGACCCCAAAGGCCGAAAACCCGCGCCTGCTTGGCGGCTCTGCCAGTCACGCGGCGGTTGCGGCGAGTTTTTTCGCGCCTGTCAAGCTGGTGGGCGTCGTCGGCGAGGATTTTCCGAAAAAATACATTCAGCTTTATAAGCGGCACAATATTGACCTGGAAGGTTTGCAGATGGTGCCGGGAAAAACGTTTCATTGGTCCGGCGAATACGAGGTCAATATGAACAATCGCCGCACGTTGCTGACGGAGCTGGGCGTGTTCGAGACATTCAATCCCCGGCTGCCGGTTGCGTATCAAAATTCGCAATTCGTGCTGCTGGCGAACATCGCGCCGTCTTTGCAGAACCACGTGCTCACGCAGATGCGCAAACCAAAATTCGTCGTTGCCGACACGATGGATCTGTGGCTGAACATTGCGCTGCCTGACCTGCTGAAGTTGCTCAGGCGCGTGGATGGGTTTGTGTTGAACGACAGCGAAGCGCGCCAGCTCACGAAGGACGACAACCTGCTTTCCGCGCTCAAGAAGATCCACAAGCTCGGGCCGAAATACGTCATCATCAAAAAAGGCGAGCATGGCTCCATCCTTTCTACGCGCGGCGGAAATCTGTTCCTTGCGCCGGCGTATCCATTGCATCGCGTCGTGGACCCGACCGGCGCGGGCGATTCGTTCGTCGGCGGAATGATGGGTTATCTTTCAACTGCGCGCGGCTCGATTGATGCCAACCTCCGGCGCGCGATGATTTACGGCAGCGTCGTGGCGTCGTTCTGCTGCGAAGGCTTTGGGTTGAACTCCACGACGAAGATCAAACGTTCTTCGATCGAAAACCGCGTGAAGGAATTGGAAAAGCTGTCGCGGTTTTGATGCTTAATCATTTCTGGCTGGTCAGCAGTCGAAACGAAGCATGGACACGCGCTTTGATGGGAATGGTGCCCGGCGCGACCGATTCACCTTGTTCTGACACTGCGTCTGCAGCCGCAAGCCTCGTGTTATTGAAATAGTTCATCGGCATGATGGTTTCCGTCGGCTCTTCCTCAATGAAAAGTGGTTCGCCGATTTCCGAGCCAATGGCCGCAGCCAAAGCGAAAGCTTTGTCCTTTGCCGCCCTGATGGCTTTTTGCCGGGTCTCATTTTGATATTCAATTCGTTTCGTGTGCTCGAACGTTACCGATTCCACGCTGACCGATGGCATCTCCGCGAAACCAAACCATAATGTTTTATACTGGCCAAAATCGTGCAATTTGAATGTGACGTAAGTCGTGGCGATGTAACCATTGCGCAAGCGCTCGTTGTTCCGATATTCCCAATTCTCGCCGAATTGCATCGCGGCAGTCTGTATGTTGGTATCGGGGAGCTTGGATTTTTTCAGCAAAAACAGGACATTTTGGACAGTTTTGTCGTGCTCCTGCGCGACGGTGCTGAGGTTGAGGCCGCGCGTTTGGATTTTCACCGACCAATCCATCTCGTCAGGCACGACTTCCGTCGTCGCCGTGCCATAAACCGTCACATGCGGCGGAGCCTCTTTGTCTTGTGCGAATGCTGTGCCAATCAGCATCAAACCTGCAATGAATGTTGCAAAAAGTTTCATAATCCAATCCTATGGTTTTGCTCTGGCCGATTGTCACCTGTTCCTGAAAAATTTGTAAAAGAATTGTCAGCAAAAATTCTCGTCAGATCTCAAAATCCAGTTTCCTCTTTTCGGCGCGTTCCCGCTTGTTGATCACTCTCACATTCACTTCCTCCGGGAGCACCAACGAATGCGCCGGGACGCTTTGCATCAACAACACGTTCGCGCCGATGGTGCTGCCCGCGCCGATGACTGTTTCCCCACCTACAATGGTTGCGTTCGCATAGATGGTCACATTGTCCTCGACAGTGGGATGACGTTTTTTGCCGTGTAATGACTGGCCGCCTGCAAGTGAACGCGCAATCAGGCCAACGCCCTGATATAACTTCACGTGATTGCCGATCTCCGAAGTTTCGCCGATGACCGCGCCGGTGCCATGGTCAATGAAGAAATGCGAGCCGATCTTCGCGCCCGGATGCAGATCAATTCCGGTGCGGCCATGCGCCCATTCGGTCATGATGCGCGGAATCAAAGGGACGCTCTTTTTGTAAAGCTCGTGGGCCAGCCGCTGAACAGCGATGGTCTCGATGAACGGGTACGCGACAATGATTTCCTCGCGGCTCAGCGCGGCGGGATCGCCGTTATAGGCGGCATCCGTGTCGGTGCAAAGCAATTCGCGGATGTGCGGCAGCTTGGCGAGAAATTCCAACGCGAGTTCGTGCGCGGCGGGGCGCAGGTCCTTTTTTCGAAGCTCCTCAGGCGGGAGATATTCGAGGATTTTGTAGATTTCATCTTCCAGCCGTTCCAACGCCGAAGCCATCAACGTGGCGGTCTCGACCTTAATCTCGGCGGAATGCAGCGGTTTCTCGTCGAAGTAGCCGGGAAAGAGCAGGCGCAGCAAATCCAGCGTGATGAGATGGATGGCGCGTTTGGAGGGAAGGTTTTTGCCATCGAGATGATTGATGCCGCCGACGCGGGCATAGGAGGCCACGAGTTGATTGGTCAGTTCTGTCACCGTGACTTGCACAAGGGCAGTATTACTCAGATGAGTAGTGGGTGCAAGATGCACGAGAGTGCGCGTTTCTACAGGACTTTATTTGTGAAAGACTTCCGATATCGCCTTTACCACCGCGTCCACGCTGATGCCGTGCATGCAACGGAAATCAATCGGGCATTCGCGAAGAAAGCAGGGCGAACAAGGCACATGCCCGGAGAGGAGGCGATGATGCGTATCGCCGGGCAGGCCGGGACCGGTCAGTTCGGGCGAGGTGCTGCCAAACGGAACAACCACCGGCTTGCCCAAAGCGGCTGCGACGTGCATCGGGCCGGAATCGTTGGTCAATACGACGCGGCAAAGTTTCAATCCGGCGCAAAATTCTGCAAGAGTGGTCGCGCCGGCGAGGTTGATCGCGCGAGGGATCTTTGCCACGGATTCCTTTTGGCCGCCGGTGCCGCGGGAAATTTGGTCCGTCATGCGCGCCACCATTGCAGAATCCGATTTGAGGCCGAAAATGAGCCAGCGGCAATGGGCGCGGCGTTGGATCTCAATGGCAGCCTCGACGAACCGCTCTTCCGGCCAGCGCTTTGCTGGGCCATATTCCGCGCCCGCATTCAAACCAAGCCAAACCGGCGATTCGGAAGCGCTGGGGCCGAGCTTGAATTTCGCGATGAATTCCGCGACAGCTTTTTCGGAGACGACCAGCTGGGGCGGCAGCGGTTCCGGTTTTGCGCCCAGCGCGGCGGTGAGATGAAGATATTGATGGATGTGATGCGCGCCGCTTGGAAGCTTTGATTGCGGAGCGTTTTGGCGGATGAGTTCTTCAATTTCCGGCGTTGAACGTTTGTGCATCGTGACTGCGCCAGCGCGTTGTGGAACCGCGCGCGTGAGGAAAAAATTTCGCCAAGGCCGCCTGTAACCGATGCGTTCGGGAATTTTTGCGACCCAAAGCTCGAGTGCGGAACGATGCGAATTCGGAAGAACCAGGCCAACATCGAATTTTTTTTCGCGCAATCTTCGACCGATGCTCCACGCGCTTTCGTTTTCGGCAAAAGGTTCGATGGCATCCACCGCCGGGTGGTCGCGCCAAAGCTCCTGCAGTTTCGCATGGGTGAGCAGTGTGATGTGCGCCTTGGGCCGCGCTTCACGAAGACGCAGTAACGCGGGCGTGGTCATCACGGCATCGCCAAGCCAGTTGACGCCGCGCACAAGGATGCGTTGAGAATTTTGCGAATTCATTTTGCGGACTCAGGCCAACCCTGGGCTGATTGACAAAACCTTGTTTGGGTTTTAAGAGCGAGGTCGTTGGTGTTTTGAACAGCGATCGTGCCTCTCGCAATGATTCGCAATATGAAAAAGTCAGTTTCCATATGAAGACGTTTCGATGGATTCCTCTTTGTCCTCCGATGGCTGTGTGTTCGGGGGTGAACTCGTTTTTTGATTTTTAATCTTTGAACCTTTCCAGCGATTGTGCACCCAGAACCAGTTTGCCGGGTCGCGGCGCACGGCAACTTCGAAAGCCCGGTTCACCTCCAGCATGATGGCCGCAAGCGAACGCGGTTCGCCGTTTTCGTGCGTGGGAATTTTGTCGCCGACTTCAATGCGCCAACGGCCCAGCCCCGTCCGATAGCAAATTGCGGTGTGCAACGGTGCATTGAAACGGAGCGCAAAAACCGCCGGCGCCTTGCTCGTGTTACAATCATGTCCGAGGAACGGCAGACGCAAACCATGATCGCCGGAATGCTGGTCCGAAAGCAATCCAAGCAAAAGATTGTTTTGCCGCAACGCCGCGCGAAGTGCCGCGCCGTGAGTGCGGCGTTCGAAAAAAAGGCAGCCGGTGCTCGAGCGAAGTTTCGCCAGGATTTTGTCCACGGCCGGGTTGCGGATCGCGCGGTAAGTCGTCGCGAACTGATGCGTGGGCAGGCCTTGTTTCAGGTGCGCAAGCAGTTCGAAATTGCCGAAATGTCCAATGGCCACGATGACGCTGGTGTGAGGCGGAACGCCATAGGGGCGCAATTTTTCCAGCCCGGCCAATTCGACGCATTCGCTGATTTGCGCCTGGCTCATCATCGCCATTTTCACGGGGCAACTGAAACTTTCGCCGATGCGCTTGAAATTTTCGCGGGCGAGCGCGCGGATTTCTGCGGGTGATTTTTCCGCGCCGAGGCACATGGTCAAATTGCGGATGGCCACGCGCCGATGGCGCGCGTCGCAATAATAAACCAACCCGCCGAAAAACCGTCCCACGCGCGCGACGCCTCCGAGCGGCAGCGTCTGGATGAGCCGCATTAGCGTGTAAACGAAGCAGTAAAGCACTAAGTTCATGCGTCAACGGAAGCAGATTTTGCTGACGCAATCCTGGAAGTCTTTCGCGCCGCTCAGGATTTTGATTTCCACGCGCATGAAGTAAATCGGCAAATCGCGCCGGTCCAGTTTTGGGAAGCGCACCGCGTCCTTCTGGGTGGTGATGATGAGTTCGGCCTGGCGCTTTTTGCCGCGGTTGATGGTATTGAGGATTTCCTGCTGCGTGAACCGATGGTGGTCGGCAAAGCGTTTCGAATAAACCAGCCCCGCGCCAAGCGTGCCGAGGCTTTGCTCAAAACTTTCCGGCTGCGCAATCCCGCTCAACGAGGCGACTTTGCGGTCCTTCACCAGATCGAGGCCGTATTGTTGTCCGGTGAAGACGTCCTCGAAATAAAGCGGGTGATGGATGCACTCGATCAGGCCGGCGACGGGATTGTGCTGGCTGATGCGGCGGCGGAGTTCCTCCGTCTTGCCGTCGCTTTTGGTGATGAAAATGTAATGCGCGCGGGCAAGGTGCGAAGGCGGTTCGCGCAAACTGCCGCGCGGGATAAGATGCTCGTTGCCGAACGGTTGCTGGCGGTCGATCAAAACGATGTCCTTGCGGCGTCCCTGCAATTTCCAATATTGAAAGCCATCGTCGAGCAACAAGGTATCGCAGCCGAATTTTTCAATCGCGTAACGGCCGGCCTTGACGCGGTCCTTGTCCACGAGCACGACAACATTTTTGAGATTGGACGCGAGCATGAACGGTTCATCGCCGGCGGTTTCGGAATCGAGCAGCAACGACTTTCCATCGGAGACAACGCGCGGGGGCGTGCTGTCTTCGCGGAACAATAATTTGTTGATCAACCGCGTGCGCATCGGCGTGGGTTTGGAACGATAACCGCGCGAGAGAATGGCCACCGTTCGCCCTTGGTCCTGAAGTTCGCGCGCGAATTTTTCAACGACGGGCGTCTTGCCCGTGCCGCCGTAGGTGAGATTGCCGACCGCGATGACCTGCACGCCCAGCGTGGAATCGCGGATGATGCGGACGTTGTAAAGAAAGCGATAGAATTTTGCGCCTATCAGGAAAAGCCGCGAAAGAACAAACAAAAGGCCTCGAAGAACCGCCACTTTGTATCCCGGCCGCGGCCGGTTCTCCAAAACGACTTCGACGTAAAAAGTTTCTATATTTTCCGCCCACGAGCGGAGGCGTTCACGCATGGCACTATCAGTCTGCCAACGGTCAGCGCGAAGGGCAAGGCGAACGGTGGCTTTTGAAAATCTGCCGCGTTGACGCAATGGTTTAGCGCAGGCACAATCGTTTCAAGCCGTTATTGCTCCTGAACGAGGAAATTATGATCTATGGCAGGCAACGTCTTTCGCCGACTGATGTGCCGACGTTTTTTTCAGCAATAGCCGGCCTCTTCACTGTCAAATTGATCCACGCCCATGATGTTACGAGATTGATTGTGCTCAATGTCCTGTGGCTCGCATGGCTCGGACTGATTTCATTGCGCGCGAAATTTCATGGGGGCAAACTCTTGTCGTTCGATTGCGGGCTTTATCAGGGCTTTGCCATCGCCTTCTATCTGTTAGGCTTGCTGATGGCTTGTGTGTATTACCTGGTTTATTACGCAGGTTGAAAGCTGCCGAAACTTCTTCCCGTGAATAATCCCAGTAAAATCACCCCGCCGGAAGATCCGGAGGAACAGGAGGCGATGCGGGAAATCGCCGAAGAACAAGAGGAAAAATACGGCGGACGCGACCGCTGGATCCTGACTGGCGTGTTTGTGGTCGCAGCTCTTTGCTCAGTTTGGCAATTCAGCCAAAAGCAGCCGTTGGCTTTGTTCCTTTTGGCTTGCACAGTTTTGGCAGCAGTTTTGGCGATCATCAATTGGCGCTCATGGCTCAAGAAATCCCCGGGCGAAAAAAATGCCATATCTTCCACACGTTTTTTCAAAAATCTGGAAATCGAAGATTGTTCGGCTCCTTATAGCGAAGCCAAATTTCTGAAGCTTCGCAAAGCCTTCGGTCGCAATCTCGCTTTGAGCGCGATAGCATTTATGTATGCGCTGGGTGGTTTGATGGGAGTGGCCGTGCCGCAGTTAAGTGTGCGCGTCATCTCTTTGAGCATAGCAGGGGCAGCGATTTTTTTGGGCCGTCGTCCAGCGCAACGCGTATGGAGGGCGGGAAAAGGCTCGTTAGCATGTCCCAAATGCCACGATTTATTGACCTCTCAAGCCAGCCACGTGCTGCGAACTGGTCGTTGCCGGAAATGCGGCACGCTCATTATTACGGATGAAGTCCCCGCGGATGCAGCCGCCGAAAATTCCCCTGAAGGCATCGAAACTTCGCCTGCTGCAGAACGCACCCGCAAGCGCCGCAGTTCGCGCGCATCGCGCCAATTCAAACCCGACCAGTTTCAATATGACCCACGCCGCATTTTGGACGTCATCACGCTTCTTTCCGTGCCCACTTTTTCCGTCTATTACTTTGGGTGGAATCGGCTTGAGGGTGCTGGTCGTCTGCTGATTGGTATCATGATCTTGTTTACTAGCGCACTTTTCTGTTTCATGCCGGATAAATTGCTGGGCGTTGGTTCTTCCTCCTTTTCCCATTTCAAACGTGGCAAAAAAGATATTGAGCCGACTTCGGAAAGTGCCGTATCGCAACCCGAACGTCTCCCGTTGCTGGATTTCGCGATGATGCTGGCGTTCCCTGCGGCAGTCATCATCGGCCTTTCTTACCTGGTCTGGATGCATCACGTGCTGACCCAACTGGAACTCGCGCTGCTTACGCTGTGCGTGCCCGGCGCAATTGTCCTCGTTTCCTATTTTGTTGTGCGGCATGAAGGCCATCACGTGAAGAAGACAGGCAAACCCGCACCGGAACGGTTTCTTTGGAGCATCATCGCGCTTTGGGTGTTGGCAATGTTCATCTTCGTGGTTTGCCTCGTGAGCTTGATCCAAAAATTCTGGCTCAAATGGTAAGCCAAGCAGGCGCTTGTGACTGCGTCATCTCTTCTCCTACAAAACTTTTTTACGATTGCGGTTGACTCAATCTCAAATCGCCCCCAACTTGTCCGCATTAAGCCGGGGTCTATGATTCGTTTTTCCGAGTGGAATCTTGGGGTCCTTCTCGCGGCTTGCCAGTTTTAGAGCCTAACTATGCACAATTTTACCTTTTGGATGGCCATTGGATTTTTAGCAGCCGTCGTTTACGCCTCATTTTTTGAATGGATTTTGCACCGCTACTTCATGCACCGCCCCTTCGGGAAATTTGATTACGCCTTTCGCGCGCACGCGCTTGTTCATCATCAAACGTTCAAGGCCGATCACACTTATCATCTCATCAACGAACAGGACAAACACACCATCCCCATGGCGTGGTGGAACGGCCCGGTACTCATCGCGCTGGGGATGACGCCGTTTTGGGTTGCATCATGGATTTTCAGCAGTTGGGGCATCGCTGCTGGCGCGTTGATCGCGTGTGGCGGCTATTACGGCGCGTATGAATACATGCATTGGTGCATGCACCTGCCGAAAAAACGGAACATCGAACGTTCCGGAATTTACTTTCGGCTCAACGGCCATCATCTTTTGCACCACCGTTACATGCACAAGAATTACAATGTCGTCCTGCCGCTCGCCGACCTTTTGCTCGGCACGCTCCTCCTGCGTTCCCGCGTGAATTTCAAACAAGCCACCGGCCCGGCGGTGCCGAACGTCCAGCCGCGTTTGCGCAAACCACGTTTGCCTAAATTGGCTCCTCAGTAATCGGACACACTGGACACGTAATTTTTCCAGGCGGGCATGGAGTGCGCTCCCTGCGTGCTGTCTCGACCCTGATTACAAAACCACTCGCCGCGCCTGTCCGCTAATGCTATGATTGTGTCATGAACGCCATTGCCAATTCGACGGTTCCGGATGTTCACGGGCATTTCGGGCCCTACGGCGGCCGTTATGTGCCGGAGACGTTGATGCATCCTTTGCAGGAGCTTGAGGGGGAATATTTCCGCTCGCAAAATGACCCGGAATTTCAGCGCGAACTGCAATATTACTTGCGTGAATTTTGTGGCCGGCCCACGCCGCTTTATTTTGCGGAGCGGCTCACGCGGGATTTGGGCGGCGCGAAGATTTATCTCAAGCGCGAAGACCTTTTGCACACCGGCGCGCACAAGATCAATAACGCAATGGGCCAAATCCTCCTCGCCAGGCGCATGGGCAAGACGCGCATCATCGCCGAGACCGGTGCCGGCCAGCATGGCGTGGCGACGGCAACTGTCAGCGCGATGTTCGGGCTCAAATGCGTCATTTACATGGGCGAGGTGGATTGCCAACGGCAGATGCTCAATGTTTATCGCATGAAAATGCTCGGCGCGGAAGTCGTGCCCGTGAAAGCCGGCCAGCGCACGTTGAAGGAAGCGGTGAACGAGGCCATGCGCGATTGGGTGACGAATGTGCGTTCGACGCATTACATCCTTGGTACGGCTTACGGTGCGCATCCCTATCCCATCATGGTGCGCAATTTTCAGCGCGTCATAGGCGACGAAACACGGCGGCAAATTTTGGAACAAGAAGAGCATCTTCCGGACCTGTTGATTGCGTGCGTCGGCGGCGGCTCAAATGCCATCGGATTGTTTTATCCGTTCCTTGAAGATGAAACTGTGAAAATGGTTGGCGTGGAAGCCGGCGGTCTGGGCATTCAACCGGAGAAACACGCGGCGCGGTTTCAAGGCGGTTCGCTCGGTGTTTTGCAGGGAACGCGCTCTTACATCTTGCAGGACGAAAACGGCCAGATCCAGCTTACGCACAGCGTTTCAGCCGGATTGGATTATGCGGCGGTCGGCCCGGAACACGCCTGGTTGCGCGACAAAAACCGGGTCGAATACACTTATGCGACCGACGACAAGGCGCTCGAAGCGTTCCAGAAACTGGCGCGTTTGGAAGGCATCATTCCCGCGCTGGAATCCTCCCACGCGATTGCCGAAGTGATTCAACGCGCGCCGAAGATGAGCAAGGACAAATTGATCATCGTGAATTTGTCCGGCCGCGGTGACAAGGACGTCGCCCAAGCCGCGGACAAGATTGGTTTGAAGATGCCGGAATGATCGTCGCAACGCACGATTATTCAATACAGCACGTGGCGTTTCAGGATGTGATAAACATCGGTTGCCTCTTTTTGCGTTGATGGCAGCAAGTCGGGCCGGCTGCTGATGATGAGTGGGTAACCGCGCGCGTCGGACGGACGGCAACCGTGCGAGCCTTTCACCAGCGTGGCATCGAGCGGGATGACGTCCATCAGCATCCGAAAACCAAGCTTTTTTTGCAGCAGCTTGCGCAAAATTTTTAACTTCACCATCGGGATTTTCGGATCAAGGAAAAGTTCCGCCGGGTCGTAGCCGGGCTTGCGATGGATGTCCACGCAACGCGCAAAATCTGGCGCCAAGTTGTCATCCAGCCAATAATAATAGGTGAACCACGCATTTTCAGGAGCGATGGCGATGAGGTCGCCGGCGCGCGGATGGTCAATCCCAAGTTCCGCTTGTTGTTTGCGATCTAAAACTCGAACAAGTTCGCGCAAAGCATAGCTCACATCATGTGCGATGCCTGGATCGTTGAGATAAATATGGGCGATTTGATGATCCGCGACGGCAAAGGCTTTGCTGGCGCCGCAATTCAGCAGTTCGAGGCCAAGCTCCTCTTTCACGGTGAGCCAGCCATTTTCGCGGAGGATTCGGTTGATAGGGATGGGCGTGTCCACCGGCGTGATGCCGTATTCGGAAAGCAAAATCACCTGCACGGAACGTTCGGAAAAAAAATCAATCAACCCGCCGACAATCGCATCAATCTCCTCCAAATCGCGCGCGATTTCGGGATGCTTCGGGCCGAGGCGTTGCAGGTTGTAATCCAGATGCGGCAAATAAATCAGGCTGAGCGTTGGCGAAAATTTATCTTCTATCCATTTGGCCGATTCCGCGATCCACCGCGTCGCCGCATCACGTTCGCCTTGCGGAGTTTTGACGCCGGCAGCCGGACCCCAAAATGTGGGAAACGGAAATTCGCCGAGAGCTTGTTTGATTTCGGTTCGGATGGAATAAGGCCACGTGTAAATATCAAAAACTTTTCGGCCATCGGCGGGATACATCGGGCGCGGCGTGATGGAATAATCCGCGCTGGAATACATGTTATACCACCAGAAAAGTTTTGCGCAGGTGAAGTTCGGCACAAGAGAGCGAAGTTCCTCCCAGATTTTGCGGCCATGCACCAAATGATTCGATTGCTTCCAAAACTGCACTTCAGCCAGCTCGCGATTATACCAACCATTGCCGACGATGCCGTGTTGCGCGGGCGTCGTTCCGGTGAGGTAAGTGGATTGTGCGGTGCAGGTGACCGCGGGAAACGCCGGGACAATGGTCGTCTTCGCGCCTTGGGCAAGGAAACGGTTGATGCGCGGCGTGGATGGGCCGAGAAGCGACTCGGTCAACCCTACCACGTTAAGCACCGCCGTGCGTTTCATGCGGGCAGATTAGCCAAAGATGCGGACGCGGTGAAACATGGATTTTTGGGAAGCGCGCATTGCCCATTCGCCGAGTTGCCGGACATGGCACCAAGAAGCGGGCGCGGTTCCCATTTTTATGGACTCGGATTCTGGGCAGTTCCAAAACCATTGCTTGCTTGCTAACTTTCTGAAATGCTCGCCCAATGAAACCGCACCTGCTGCTCTCCATACTCGCCGTAGCCACACTTTGTTCCTGTACCACTCAACGGTCGCATGAAAATGCCGGGCCAAACCAGCTCACCGCGCGCGAGAAGCGGCAGGGTTGGAAACTGCTTTTTGACGGCAAATCGCTCGCGGGCTGGCGCAGTTACGGCAAGCCGGACGGTCCCGACCACGGCTGGGAAGTCAAGGACGGCGTCTTGAACTGCATCGCCGGAGCGCACGGCGGCGACATCGTCAGCACGGAAAATTTCACCGATTTCGATCTGCAATGGGACTGGATGATTCCAGCCAAAGCCAACAACGGCATCAAATATCTTGTCAGCGAGAAACGTCCCAAAGCGCCCGGCCACGAATACCAGATGATTGACGACACCATTGTCGCGGACAGCCCGAAGCAAAGCACCGCGGCCTTCTACGACGTCATTGCGCCCGACCCCAACAAGCCGCTCCATCCGCCCGGCCAATGGAACCATTCGCGCGTGCTGCTCAAGGGCAACCACGTCGAGCACTGGCTCAACGGCATGAAAGTCGTCCAATACGAACTCGGCAGCCCTGAACTCAAAGAAGCCATCGCGCACAGCAAATTCAAGAACGTCCATGACTTCGCTGACAAAATCACCGGCCCAATTCTTCTGACCGAGCATCACGACGCGGCCTCTTTCAAGAACATCAAGATCCGTGAGTTGAAATAGTGAGGCAGTTGAACAGGAGCGAACAAGAGAAGCATCGTACGGCGTCCACCCTTCAGGGTGCGTGAAGCCGGACATGCTGAAGCGCGCACCAAACGACTGCCGTGTCCCTCAAGGACATCAAATCGGATTTCCATTGCATTGTAGAACGTTGCGCTACCAATCTTCAATATGAAGACTACGACGATGCCATTGCGACTGGAAAAGGATCTACGAACCACCTTGCGTGAAGGGGCGCGGCGCACGCCGCACACGATGCAGGACCTCATCCGGCTGACGCTCGGCCGCCATTTGCGGCAGGTGATCGAGGAGGAAATCGTTGCAAACCCCGCGCAGCGAGTGACCAATATCAATCCGTGGCCGCGAAGCGTAGTTCAAAAGGCTTATCGCGCGATGGGCGCGGAATGGGATCGGCTCGAAGATGCCGCCACCAA
>Ga0070739_10005893_pt1 | contig 13744 bp, 17 predicted proteins | sample Coa_R1_7_FD_66445 | JGI IMG/M metagenome (GOLD analysis project Ga0070739, IMG submission 66445) | Surface soil microbial communities from Centralia Pennsylvania, which are recovering from an underground coalmine fire - Coalmine... | ecosystem: Environmental > Terrestrial > Soil > Unclassified ... | reverse complement strand
ACCACCGGCTTGGGATACGACAACAGCCGGTGGGCCAACTCGAAGCCGCCCTTGAGCATGTCGAGCGCCGGCTGTACCTGCCCAGACGTCAAGATCTTCAGGTCGAACCCGCCGCTGAACACCCGATCGTTGCCGGTGATCACCACGGCGCCGACGTCGTCGCGGTCGGCGTTATCGAGCGCCTCGTTGAGCGCCTGCTGCATCGCCGGGCCCAGCGCATTGACCTTGCCGTCGTCCATCTTGATGACCGCGATGGGCTCGTCGTAGTGATAGCTGACCGGGCTGCTCATGCATGGCTCCTTCGATACCGACAGCCCGTCGATTGAACCAGATGCGGCCCGTCGAGCGTCAGACCCGCTGGCCGTGGTGCTTGCCCAATTCCTTTTCCGCCTCGCCCCAGCGCAAGCTGACGTCGGTGGGCTCCTCGAGCTGTCGGGTGCGCCACCGGTCCTGGGTCTCGCGCGCCGCGCGGTTGATGCGCTCGATCTCGCTGCGGAAGACGTCGGGGCGGGTTTCCTTGCTCGCGTAATGGAAGTAGGTCAGCAGGCCGCGCAGCAGCTCCAGCTTCTGCTTTTCCCGCTTGGCCAGGTCATGCGTGGTCATCAACTCGATGCGCTGCACCGGCGGCAGGGCATCCCAGTCCAGCACCACATTGGTTTCCAGCGGTTGGCGCGGGCGCCGCCAAAACCTCCAGCCGCGCGGCTGATCGGGGCGGTCGTAGTAGGTCACCGTGCCCGAAAAGCGCGACTCGATCGCGTCGCCCAGCTCTGCGCGGTCCAGCGCGGAGTCCCACACCATCCGCCATTCTTGGCCGGGCGCAAGCATCGGCAGTTCGCTGGGCAGCTGCAGCTCGGCGACGTCGGCGTAGCCGTCGTGGGCGTTCTCGTATTCGGCGACGGTCGGCGGGTTGGTGAAGGAAAACCGGATGTCGTAGGCCGCGGTCTTACCGAAGTTGCGCACCACGAGCTCGATCACATGCCAGTCGGCGGCATGCGGCTCCATGAACATCGCGACGTGCGGACGGGTCTGCTCTGCGGTCAACCGATTGCGGCGCTGGATCAGGCGGTTGATGTAGACGAGCGCGACCACACCGAGCACCAACGCGGCCCATGCGGCCCACGCCAACCAGGTGCCCCAGCCGGCGTTGATGACGTCGTGCCAGCGGTCCTGGATCCATCCCGTCGAATCCACCCTCCGCTTATACCACAGCAGGGGCTAACCCGCTGACGTGGCCGTAAGGGCTCCACGGGTGCGTTGCAGCAGGTAAATCCGGTGGACCTAGCCGCCCATCAGCATTCGCCACTGCTCCAAATTCGAGGCGCGGTAGACGTAGTTGGAGCGTTTGACCTCCGACAGCGACGCGCTCGGTTCGGCCGAATACCAATGCCCGGGAAACACCGTCGGATCGCCGGAAAGCTTGGCCAGTTGCTGCAGGCTGCGATACATCTCGTCGGAATCGCCGCCGGGAAAATCGGTGCGCCCGCAGCCTTCCAGGAACAAGGTGTCGCCGGCGACCAGCCGGCCGTCGAGCAGGAAGCACTGGCTGCCCGGCGTGTGGCCGGGGGTATGCAACAGCTCGATCTCGATGTCGCCGACCTGCACCTTGTCGCCGTGGAAGTGCTCGGTCAGGTCGTTCATGCTGATCCCGGTGACACGCGAAACCCACAGCGCCTCATGGGTATTGACGTGCACCGGCACGCTGGTGCGTTCCAGCAGCTCGGCCAGCCCCTTGAGCTGGAAGCCCATCATCGTGCCGCCGACATGGTCGGGGTGGTGGTGGGTGACCAGCACACCCGACAGGTGCATGCCGTCGGCCTCGAGCGCGTCGACTAGGTCCCCGGCGGCGTAGGCCGGGTCGACCACCAGGCAGTCGCCGCTCTGGCGGTCGCCGATCAGGTAGGCGAAGTTGCGCATCTGCATCGCGAACATGTCACCGCGCGCGAAATCGCGGCCGGAAAGCAGTTGGCGAAAATACAGCCGGTCCGTATCTGGCACATCTTCAAGACTATGACCGGCCCGATATCGAAAGCAGCCGGCCCGCTGGTTTGCCGGGCTTAACTGGTTGGGCGCCTAGCTAAGTGGGTATCTTTTGGGCATGGCGCTTCGGAAGTACGAGATCCAGATTGATGAGGACCTCCTCAACGAGGCAATACGCCGATACCACGTGCACGGGCCGCGGGAAGCCGTCCACCTTGCGTTGCGGACTCTCGTCCGCGGAACGGACGAGGAAGATCTTTCGCTGGAAGAGGAAGACCCCTTCGGTCTGGGTGCCCTGCACCCGCAGCGATCCGGCGACAACTGATGACCTTCGGGGTGGCTTCCTGAAGTCGTCCGATCGGCGCCGGCCGATGGTTTGGCCGCGCTGCGGGGCAGGCTGTACCCTCTTTTAGGCCCGCAGCACGGTTCGGGCCCGGCGCCCCCTTAGCTCAGTCGGCAGAGCGTTTCCATGGTAAGGAAAAGGTCAACGGTTCGATTCCGTTAGGGGGCTCGGCGGACGCCGAGCAGGCTGGCGGCCAAAAATGAAGGCAATGTAGCCCTGGGGCGATGTAGCTCAGTCGGTTAGAGCGAACGACTCATAATCGTTAGGTCGCCGGTTCGAGTCCGGCCATCGCTACAAGACAACAACGGACCTGTGAAAGAGATACGACGTGGCCTCCAGCACCGACATCCGGCCGAAGATCACTTTGGCGTGCGAGGTGTGCAAGCACCGCAACTACATCACCAAGAAGAACCGGCGCAACGACCCCGACCGGATGGAGTTGAAGAAGTTCTGCCCGAACTGCGGAAAGCACCAGCCGCACCGCGAGACGCGGTAACGGCAACCCTCAAGCAGTTGCTCCGATCGAGCAGGTAGGTTCTAGAGCCGTGTCTTTGGGCGCACAGATCGTCGGGATGCATTTCCGCTACCCCGACCATTACGAGGTGGAGCGGGAAAAAATCCGCGAGTACGCAGCAGCCGTCAAACACGACGACCCCGCGTTCTTCGAGGAAAAGGCTGCCGCTGAACTCGGTTATGACGGGTTGCCCGCGCCGCTGACGTTCATTTCGGTGTTCGGCTACCAAGCCCAATCGGCGTTCTTCGAGTACGCGAACATCGCCATTCACGACGCCCAGATCGTCCAAGTTGACCAAGTGGTGAAGTATCTGAAGCCGATCAAGGCGGGCGACAAGCTGCATTGCGATGTGTACGTCGACTCGGTGCGCAAGGCGCACGGCACCGACATCATCGTCACCAAGAACGTCTGCACCAACGACGCGGGGGAGATTGTGATGGAGACCTACACGACCTTGGCGGGTCGTGCCGATGGAGAAGGAAAAGAGGGCTTTTCTGATGGCGCTGCGTGAGTTCAGCTCGGTGAAGGTGGGTGATCAGCTTCCGGAGAAGGTGTATGCGCTGACTCGCCAGGATCTCGTGAACTATGCCGGAGTCTCCGGCGACCTGAACCCGATCCACTGGGACGACGAAATCGCCAAACATGTGGGTCTGGACACCGCGATTGCGCACGGCATGCTGACCATGGGCATCGGCGGCGGCTATGTCACGTCCTGGGTCGGCGACCCGGGTGCGGTGACCGAGTACAACGTGCGCTTCACCGCGGTGGTGCCGGTGCCCAACGACGGCAAGGGCGCTGAGCTCGTGTTCAACGGCCGGGTGAAGTCGGTCGACCCCGAGAGCAAGTCGGTGACGATCGCGTTGACCGCCACCACTGGCGGCAAAAAAATCTTCGGCCGGGCCATCGCGTCGGCAAAGTTGGCGTAGCCGTGAGCGCCATCAAAACCGACATCCGAGGGATGGTCTGGCGGTATCCGGACTATTTCGTGGTGGGCCGCGAGCAAATCCGCGCCTTCGCCAACTCCATCAAATGCGACGACCCCGCCAGCTACGACGAGGACGCGGCCGCCGAACTCGGCTACGACAACATTGTCGCGCCGCTGACCTTTGCGTCGATCTTCGCCAAACTTGTCCAGAACGACTTTTTCAGGCATGTCGACACCGGCTACGAGACCATGCAGATCGTGCAGGTCGACCAGAAGTTCGTCTACCACAAGCCGATCAAGGCCGGCGACAAGTTGTGGGCGCGCATGGACATCCATTCGGTGGACGAGCGGTTCGGCGCCGACATCGTCGTCACCAGGAACCTGTGCACCAACGACGACGGCGAACTGGTTCTGGAGGCCTACACGACGCTGATGGGCCAGCAGGGTGAGGGCTCGGCCATGATCAGGTGGGACAGGGAAACCGGCCAGGTCGTCCGGATTGCGTGATTGGTACCTGAGAGCTGCTGCGATGTACACTCACACCTCGGGGTTTGCCCATCACCAGCGCGCTGTCCGGTCCTAAAACGGGTGGCGCGCGTGTCATGCGCGCCGACGACGATGCTTAAGCGAAGCGATGCTGAGGAGTGGCGCTGATGTAAGGCCCCGCAGCAGCGCAGGTTGGCCGGCCAACCGCGAAGGGGCGTAGCTCAACTGGCAGAGCAGCGGTCTCCAAAACCGCAGGTTGCAGGTTCAAGTCCTGTCGCCCCTGCTGGATCCGTGTCATGGTGGACACTGGAGGGTGTCCATGGGGCAGACCGACGAGGCGAACAAAGGAGCAGGCGGTGAGCGACGAGCGCGTCGATGCCGACGCCGGCACCGACACTGAGGAAGGGCGCGGCGGCCGGACGGCCGTGGTGACGCGGCCACAGCGGCCCACCGGCAAGCGGTCGCGGGGACGCGCGGAGGCTTCCGAGGCTGTCGAGCTCGGCAAGGACGGCGCCGACACCAAGGTCAAGACCGCCAAGAAGGCGGCCGGCCCGTCGCGCAACCCGTTCGCGTTCGTGTTCACCTACCTCAAGCAGGTCGTTGCCGAGCTGCGCAAGGTGATCTGGCCGAACCGCAAGCAGATGATGACCTACACATCGGTGGTGCTGGCCTTTCTGGCGTTCATGGTGGCGCTGATCGGCCTGGCGGACTTCGGACTGGCCAAGCTGGTTCTGCTGGTGTTCGGCTAGGGCCGGCTAGTGCCGCAGAAAGTTATAGAGAGGACTGAAGAACCGTGACTACCTTCGACGGCGATATGCCCTCGGGTGAAGCGGTCGACCTGCAAACAGTCAAGACGGACGTCGAACCCGACGCCGTCTCTGACGACGTAGGCGAAACCGAGCCGGACGTGGCCGAGCCACATGCCGGTGAGCCTGTTGCCGATGAGGCCGCTGCTGGTGAGCCTGGTGCAGCCGAAGCCGAGGGCGGCGAGCCGGCCGAGGAGCTCGACCCTGCCGAAGCGCTCAAGGCGGAGCTGCGCAGCAAGCCGGGCCAGTGGTATGTCATCCACTCCTACGCGGGCTACGAGAACAAGGTGAAAGCCAACCTCGAGACCCGCGTGCAAAACCTCGACGTCGGCGACTACATCTTTCAGGTGGAGGTGCCCACCGAGGAGGTCACCGAGATCAAGAACGGCCAGCGCAAGCAGGTCAACCGCAAGGTGTTACCGGGCTACATCCTGGTGCGCATGGATTTGACCGACGACTCGTGGTCCGCGGTGCGCAACACACCAGGCGTGACCGGGTTCGTCGGCGCGACCTCGCGGCCCTCGCCGCTTTCGCTCGACGACGTCGTGAAATTCCTGCTGCCGCAGAAGGCGGCGAAGAAGCCGGCCAAGGGCGCCGCGAGCACGGCCGCCGCGGCCAGCGAGGGCGGGCTGGAACGTCCGGTCATCGAGGTCGACTACGAGGTCGGAGAGTCCGTCACCGTGATGGACGGGCCGTTTGCCACGCTGCCCGCCACGATCAGCGAGGTCAACGCCGAACAGCAGAAACTCAAGGTGCTGGTGTCCATCTTCGGCCGCGAGACACCGGTGGAACTGACCTTTACCCAGGTCTCCAAGATCTAGCCGCCGTACAGCCGGCAACTAGCCCAGGAAGGAACACATGGCCCCGAAGAAGAAGGTCGTCGGGCTGATCAAACTGCAGATCGAGGCGGGGCAGGCCAACCCTGCGCCGCCGGTTGGCCCTGCGCTCGGCCAGCACGGCGTCAACATCATGGAGTTCTGCAAGGCCTACAACGCTGCGACCGAAAACCAGCGCGGCAACGTCATCCCGGTGGAGATCACCGTCTATGAAGACCGCAGCTTCACGTTTGCGCTCAAGACGCCGCCGGCTGGCAAGCTCTTGCTCAAGGCGGCCGGTGTGCAGAAGGGCTCCGCGGAGCCGCATCGCAACAAGGTGGCCAAGGTCAGCTGGGACCAGGTCCGCGAGATCGCCGAGACGAAGAAGGCCGATCTCAACGCCAACGACATCGACGCGGCCGCCAAGATCATCGCCGGCACCGCCCGGTCGATGGGTATCACCGTCGAATAGTCTGCAAGCCGTGGGAGGGCCAGCTTCGGCCCGCATCGTGACCACAACCATTGAACGGATGGATATCGAATGAGCAAGAAAAGCAAGGCATATCGCGAGGCCGCCGAAAAGGTGGACCGGACCCGGGTCTACACCCCGCTGGAAGCGGCCAAGTTGGCCAAGGAAACGTCGTCGAAGAAACAAGACGCGACGGTCGAGGTGGCCATCCGGCTTGGGGTGGACCCGCGCAAGGCAGACCAGATGGTCCGCGGCACCGTCAACCTGCCGCACGGCACCGGTAAGACCGCGCGTGTCGCGGTGTTCGCCGTGGGGGAGAAGGCCGCCGAGGCGGAGGCGGCCGGCGCGGACGTGGTCGGCAGCGACGACCTGATCGAGAAAATCCAGGGCGGGTTCTTGGACTTCGACGCCGCGATCGCCACACCCGACCAGATGGCCAAGGTTGGGCGTATCGCTCGCATCCTGGGTCCGCGCGGCCTGATGCCCAACCCGAAGACCGGCACCGTCACCAACGACGTCGCCAAGGCTGTGTCCGACATCAAGGGCGGCAAGATCAATTTCCGGGTCGACAAGCAGGCCAACCTGCACATGATCATCGGCAAGGCCTCGTTCGACGAGAAGCGGCTGGCCGAGAACTACGGCGCCGCGATCGACGAGGTGTTGCGGGCCAAGCCGTCGACGTCGAAGGGCCGCTACCTGAAGAAGGTGACCATGTCGACGACGATGGGCCCGGGCATTCCGGTCGACCCGACCGTCACCCGCAACTTCGCGGAGGTGTAGGCCGAGGCGCCTGGGGGCGCCGTGGGCCGGAACCGACCATTGAGCCCGGAGGTGTAGGCCGAGGCGCCTGGGGGCGCCGTGGGCCGGAACCGACCATCGAGCCCGCAGGTGTAGGCCGAGGCGCCTGAGGGCGCCGTTCGCCGAGTGGCCAATTATTGCACGCTTTTTCGCGAAAACCGTGTCATAACTGGCCGTTCGGCAGCTAAAGGCATTCGGCGATCCGCCGCTGCAAGAACGCGCGCGCTGGCTCGGATCCATTGGCTTCCAATGCTTTTCGGTACCAGCTGAGCGCTTCCCCCGGCCGGCCCGCCCGGCGCAGCAGATCCGCGCGGATCGACGGCACCATCCGGGCCACCCGCGGATCGCCCGCCACCTCCTCCAGCGCGACCAGACCAGCTTCCGGCCCGTCCCGCAACCCGACCGCCAAGGCGCGGTTGGCCCGTACCACGGGCGAGTCGCTCACCTGCAGCAGCCTGTCGTAAGCCGCACAAATCGCCCGCCAGTCGGTCTCTTCCCACGACGGCGCCGTCGCGTGCACGGCGGCGATCACCGCCTGGGGTAGATACGGACCGGTTGACCCTTCGGCCAGCCGCAGCCTATCCAGGCCGCGGGCAATCCGGGCCCGATCCCACCGGCTCCGATCCTGCTCCTCCAGCGGCACCAACGCCCCGTTAGCGTCCACTCGGGTCGTTCGCCGCGAATCATGAAGTAACACAAGGGCAGCCAGCGCTTGCGCGTCGCGTTCGGCAGGCATCAGCGCGCACAGCTCGCCTGCCAGCCGGACACCCTCGTCGCAGAGTTCGTCTCGGATCGCCGAGGGCCCCGCTGTCGACCAGTAGCCCTCGGTGAAAACCGAGTAGATACAGCTGAGCACATGCGGCGTCCGCTCAGGCAGCAACTCAGCCGGCGGCACCCGCAGCGGGATGTTGGCATGCCGAATCTTGTTCTTGGCGCGGGTGATTCGCTGACCCACGGCGGCCTCGGTCTGCAGCAGCGCGCGGGCGATCTCGGTGACGGTCAGGCCGGACACCAGCCGCAGCGTCAGCGCCAGCTGCGAGGCCCGGTCCAGGGCCGGATGCGCGCAGGTGAACATCATCCGCAGCTCGTCGTCACGCACCGGATGCGGGTCGGTGTGCTCAGTGCGCGCCCGGATCTCGTCCACCACCGCTGCCAATTCCTTTCCGGGGCGCACCGATTCACGGCGCAGCCGGTCGCGGGCGCGGTTGCGGGCAACCGTCACCAGCCAGCCGCCGGGATGTTCGGGAACACCGTCGCGCGGCCATGCCCGCAGCGCCTCGGCGCAGGCTTCCTGGACAGCGTCTTCGGCAACAGTGAGATCGCCGGACCAGCGGGCGAGCGTGGCCACGGCCGGACCCCATTCGCGCCGAAAGACGCTGTCCAGGTCAGCCATTCGCGCGGCTAAAGGCCAGAGACTCCGGCAAGCTGGCGCAGCTCGACCGTCGTCGCGGGGATTTGCGACGCGAGCTTGACGGCCTCGTCACGGTCGGTGGCGGACAGCAGGTAGAAGCCGGTGGCGATCTCGGCGCTTTCCGGGTACGGCCCGTCGGTCAACAGCACCTCGCCGTCCCGGACACGCACCGTCGTCGCCGTCGCCGGCTCATGCAGGGCGGCGCCGCCGACGATATGATCTCCAGCCGCAGTGGCGAATTCACCGTGCCGCGCCGCTTCCGCCTGCCACTCCGGTGTGCCGGGGACGTTGGCAGATGCGGGTGGCTCGAGCAGCAGCGCCAGCCACTGCCCACCGCTGGCGCGTGACCACTCGGGATCGAAAGTGTGGTACGTCGGTCGAACTTCGACCGCGCCGTACTGGGCGACCGGGACGTCGCGCGCGAACGCCAAGGCGTCGTCGAGGTTTTCGGCCTCGAACACGTAGTAGCCGCAGGCCACCTCGGCGGACTCGGCGAACGGGCCGTCGGTGACCACGGGTGCGTCCGGGCCACCCGTGATCTGCGCGCCCGTCGCTTGCGGCAACAGCGCATCGCCGGCCCGGATTGCCGACCTGACTTTGGCGTGGAAGCTCTCGAATGCCGTCATCACGGAGCCCCGCTCCTCCGGCGTGAGGTAGTCCTCCTGGCTGATCAACAGTGCGAAGTACTGCATGTGTCGTCACCTCCGGTAGTGAGCGGAACCCGCTGTTCCACTCTCTACCTCTCCGACGAACGGTGCAGCCCTAATCCGACAGCAGCGCCGGAAAAAAATTACGCCGCCGCGCCGGGCTTGAGGTAGGTGACGAGGCTGCAGTCGAGGCACTCGTCGGCGAAGTAGTCCCGGCAGCCCCGCAGGTACTTCATGTACCGGTTGTAGACCTCTTCGGAGGTGATCTCGATGGCCTTGTCCTTGTTGGCTTCCAGCGAATCGCTCCAGATCGTGAGCGTCTTGACGTAGTGCGGCCGTAGCGAAAGCGGCTCGGGCACAATGAAACCAGCCTTCTCGCCGTGTTCGACCATCATTTCGGTTGTCGGGATGCGGCCGCCCGGGAATATCTCGGTGATGATGAACTTGACGAACCGCGCGACTTCGAAGGTCAGCTTCTTTCCGCGCGCGGCCAGGTTGTAGGGGTGGTAGCCGACGCTGCTTTGGATCGTCATCCGCCCGTCGTCGGGCAGCATGTTGAAGCACCTTTTGAAAAAGTCGTCGTAATTCTCGAAGCCGAAGTGCTCGAAGGCCTCGATGGACACGATCCGGTCGACGGGCTCGTTGAAATCTTCCCAGCCGTGCAGCAAAACCCGCCGCGAACGCTCGGTGTCGATTGAGTCCAATAACTGTTGGGAGCGGGCGTGCTGGTTCTTCGACAGGGTCAGCCCGACGACGTTGACGTCGTACTTTTCGACGGCACGTTTCATCGTGGTGCCCCAACCACATCCGACGTCCAGCAGCGTCATGCCCGGCTTGAGGTCCAGCTTGTCCAAGTTCAGGTCGACTTTGGCGATCTGGGCTTCTTCCAGGGTCATGTCGTCGCGCTCGAAGTAGGCGCAGCTGTAGGTGCGGGTGGGATCCTGGAACAACCCGAAGAAGTCGTCGGACAGGTCGTAGTGGGCCTGGATGTCTTCGGGGCGCGTCCGCGTCGTCGTGGTGCCAGTCGGTTTATCAGACATGGTCGTCTTGCTCTCCTGGTCGGTGTTCGCTAGCGGCTGCACGCGCGTGTTGTCGGGCGGGGTGACGTGCAACCATACCTGAGGGCAACGTATTGGTCGCAGCGTCGACGCGCTGAATCTGCAGCAGCTTCACCGGATCGAAACTCACTTTGCCAGCGTGAATTGGTTGACGTCGATATAGCCGGTCCGAAAACCGTTCGCGCAACCGGTCAAGTACTTGATATACCGCTCGTAGACCTCTTCGGACTGGATCGCGATGGCCTCGTCCTTGTGCGACTCCAGCGCTGCGGCCCAGTGCTCGAGGGTCTTGATGTAGTGCGGCTGCAGCGACTGGCGACGTGTCAGCGTGAAACCGGCTTTAGCCGAGCGCTCCTCGACCATTTCGATCGAGGGCAGCCGGCCGCCCGGAAAGATCTCGGTCACAATGAATTTGATGAAGCGGGCCATCTCGAAAGTCAGAGGGATGCCGCGCTCGATGCACTGCGGTCCGGTCAACCCGGTGATGGTGTGCAGCAGCATCACGCCGTCGTCGGGCAACACCTCGTGGGCCATCGCGAAGAAGTCGTCGTAGCGATCGTGCCCGAAATGCTCGAACGCGCCGATTGACACGATCCGGTCGACGGGCTCGTGGAACTGCTCCCAGCCCTCCAACCGCACCTGCCGCGAGCGCGGGGTGTCCATCTCGTCGAACATCTTCTGCACGTGGGCGGCCTGGTTCTTGCTCAACGTCAGGCCGATGACGTTGACGTCGTACTTCTCGATGGCCCGGCGCATCGTGGCACCCCAGCCGCAGCCGACGTCCAGCAGCGTCATACCGGGCTGCAGACCCAGCTTGCCCAGCGCCAGGTCGATCTTGGCAATCTGGGCCTCTTCGAGCGTCATGTCGTCGCGCTCGAAGTACGCGCAGCTGTAGGTGCGGGTCGGGTCGAGGAAGAGCGCGAAGAACTCGTCGGACAGGTCGTAGTGTGCCTGCACGTCTTCGAAGTGCGGCTTCAGCTTTTCTGCCATGACAGTGGTGCGCCTTTCTGGGCCTCGGCGGCTCGAGGCATGCTAACCGACCTGGGCGGCCCTGGCGAAATTGTTCTTCAGCTCGCCGATCACCCGATCCCACAGCGGTTCGGGCAGCTCATGCCCCATACCTTCGAACAACACCAGGCGGGCTCCTCGGATCGCGCGGGCCACCGCGCGCCCGCCCGAGGGCCGCATCAGCTTGTCCGCCTTGCCATGGATGACGACCGTCGGCACGGTGATTTGCCGGTCATAGCGGACCAGGCTGCCGCTGGCCAGCACCGCCCCGAAGTGCCGCGGTATGCCCCACGGGTAAAAGCTGCGCTCGTAGCCCTCGATCGCCTCAGCGCGGATGCGTTCCTCAGGCGCCGGGTAACCGGGGCTGCCGATGATGCGGGTGACCCGCACCGCGTTGTCGATGATCACCTCGCGCGGCGAGCTGGGCGGCGGCGCCTTGAGCACCGCCATCAAGGCGCGCGGCGCCGGCGGCGGCAGAAAGCGCCGGTTGTTGCTGGAGAAGATCACCGCCAGCGACCGGGTCCGCTCGGCGAAGCGGGCGGCGAAGATCTGCGCGATCATCCCGCCCATCGAGGCGCCGACGATATGGGCTCGCTCGATGCCGAGGTGGTCGAGCACCGCGGCCGCGTCATCGGACATGTCTTCCAGCGTGTACACCGACTTGGCGGGCAGGCCGAGCCAGAACTTGATCATCCGGACGAGTCGGGATCCGCCGGCTTTCTGCCGATCGAACTTGCTGGACAACCCGACGTCGCGGTTGTCGTAGCGGATCACCCTCAGCCCTTCGGCGACGAGCTTCTCGCAGAACGCTTTGCGCCACAGCAGCAGTTGCGCGCCCAGCCCCATGATCAGCAGCACCGCCGGGTCGTCGGGGTGACCCATGTCCTCGTAGTAGATGTCGAGATGGCCGGAGGGCGCCGTGCCAGACCTCACGGCTGCGTCGGCCAGCGGCTCATCCGCCATGCGCGACACCGGTGCTGTCGGGGTCGTACTCGCGGCTGACTTCTACCATGAAGTTGGCGAAGTAGCCGGTGAGCTGCGGGTCCGACATCATCTGCCACTTGGGGGCCAGCAGCTTCATGTACCGCTCGACGTAGAGGAACTGTTTGCCGATCAGCACCAGCTCGCGGGGCAGCTTGACGTCGTAGGCGTCGGCCAGCGCCGAGAGCTGCCGGCCGATGTCGGCGTACGACATCTCGCCCAGCGTTTGCATGGTCAGCGGGGTGGAGAACTTTTCTAGATCCTTGGCCGCCTGCGCCTCGGGCTTGACGGTGCCGACGGCACCCATCAGCACGACGATCTTGCCGGCGGCGGCGTGGTCCTTTTTGACCAGCAGCGCATAGACCAGCTCGCGCAGCAGCCAGCGGGTGCGCGGCTCGATGCGGCCCATGATCCCGAAGTCGAAGAACACGATGCGGCCCTGCTCGTCGACGTAGAGGTTGCCGGCGTGCAGGTCGCCGTGGAACAGGCCGTGTCGCAGTCCACCCTCGAACAGGCTGAACAGCAGCGCCTTGACCAGCTCGGTGCCGTCGAACCCGGCCTTGCGGATAGCCGCGGCGTCGTCGATGCGGATGCCCTGCACCCGCTCCATGGTCAGCACCCGCTCGGTGGTGTAGTTCCAGTACACGGTCGGGACCCGGATGTTCTTGCCCAGCGGCGAGGTGTGCAGGTGCGCCACCCACGCCTCCATCGACTGTGCTTCCAGCCGGAAGTCCAGTTCCTCGGCGAGGTTGTCGGCGAAGTCGGCGACGACGTCCTGGGCGGATAGCCGCCGGCCCAGCTTGGCCAGCTCGACGAGCTGCGCGAAGCGTTTCAGGATCTGCAGGTCGGCAGCAACCCGGCGGCGGATGCCCGGGCGCTGGATCTTGACGACGACGTCTTCGCCAGTGTGCAACTTGGCGTAGTGCACCTGGGCGATCGACGCCGAGGCGAACGGTTGCTCGTCGAATTCGGCGAACAGCTCCGTCGGCTCGGCGCCCAGGTCTTCGACGAAGAGCTTGTGCACTTCGGCCGGCTTGGCGGGCGGCACGGCGTCGAGCAGGCTGCGGAATTCGCGGGACAGCGATTCGCCGAACGCGCCCGGGCTCGACGCAATGATCTGCCCGAATTTGACGTAGGTGGGTCCCAAGTCGGCGAAGGTCTGCGGCATTTGCTTGATGACCTTCTGCTGCCAGCCACCGCGGCCCGGCAGTTTGGGTACGACGCGGGCGGCGGTCCGGGTGACCTGCCACCCGGTTGCGCCGATGCGGGCCGCCTCGACCGGCAAGGGCACCCGATCAAGCTTGGCTACCTCGCGGTGTTTGGTGGTCATTCCAGCAAGTGTGCCAAAGGGTCGCTGTCAACTCCCAATCGGCGTGAGCCCGCTCACGTCGCGTCGCGGGGCCGCCACGGAGTCAGCCACGGCTGCGGTTCCCACTTCTCGCGGGCGGCGATCAGCTCGTACATCGTTGCCCCGTCGATGCTTTCCCGGATGATGTCGGCGTGCCC
>Ga0070739_10005891_pt1 | contig 13749 bp, 17 predicted proteins | sample Coa_R1_7_FD_66445 | JGI IMG/M metagenome (GOLD analysis project Ga0070739, IMG submission 66445) | Surface soil microbial communities from Centralia Pennsylvania, which are recovering from an underground coalmine fire - Coalmine... | ecosystem: Environmental > Terrestrial > Soil > Unclassified ... | reverse complement strand
ACCTTCACGAAATCGTCGCGGTCGAAGCTGTCGAGCACGTCCTGGACGTTGTCCCACATCTTCGCGTCCAGCTCACCCGTGCGGTCCCCGAGCATCAGCGAGAGATACAGCTCGCCGGTCTTCTTTTGCCGGATCTCCTTGGAGTGGACCAGAAAGCTGGTAGTGATAACCCGGTTCGGCTCCAGCTCGTTTACATAGGGAGACTTCATTGTTTGATGGGCTGGGCCGTAACCGGAGCGCCGTTCTGATCGGCCTTGGGCGGCTCGGGAATGTCCGGCGAAGTCTCCTTCTTCGAGACCTTCTGCGTGGTGCCCGGAATCGGAACGAACAGAAACTTCTTGTGCCGGTGGACGCGCGCCGCGACTTCTTCCTTCGTGGTAGTCTGCGGCTTCAACTGGGCCACATCGTGCCAGCGGGTGTCTTTGCCCGGCGCCGCGCCGCTATCCACATAGCCGTCTTTGATTTCCAGGAACGCTTCCTGCCGCAGACGGGTCAGGTACTCGCGGATCTTCGGCTCCATCCGGGGCCGCGCCATGATTTCCTGGATTTGTTCCTTCACCTCTTCGAAGCTGGCCTGGCCGGCCTCGAAGCGCTCGTCGATGCGCAGGATCACGAATCCCTGCGGCCGTTTGAACGGCCCGAGGATGGCGCCCTTCTTCTGCGTGAAGGCCTGGTCCTCCATGTCCTTGGGCATGATGCCCCGCTGGTAGGGCGGCAGCGACCCGCCGTTGCGGGCGGTTTCGGGGTCATCGGAATACTGGCGCACGAGGTCGCTGAATTTCTCGCCCTTGGTGGCGCGCGCCACCAGATCCTTGGCCTTTTTCTCCGCTTCCGCCACCTGCGCCGGTGTCTTGCCCTCCGTGGAGATGAGGATCTGGCTCAGAAACACCTGCTCCTTGCGGACGAAATCGGCCTTGTGATCGTCGTAATACTTCCGCAGTTCGGGCTCCGGGATGTTGATGCGGTAGCCGACCTCCTGTCCGATCACCCGCTGCGCCAGCATCTGCCGCTTCAGACGGTCCTTGTAGTCTTCAAAGGACATGCCGGTCTGTTCCTGGACGTACTGGTGGAACTTATCGGGATCGGTGATGCGGTTGCCGTCCTTATCGCGCGCCTGCACCTGGATATCGGCCAACTGGCGCGTGACCTCGGCATCGACGTTGATATTGAGGTCCTTGCCCTTCTGCACCAGCAGGATTTCGTCGATCTTTTCGCGAAGCGTGTTAGCCGAATACTCCTTGACCGCGTCCTGCAGCTTGTTCCCGGTCAGGCCCTCGGAGCGGAGCATCTGTTCCGTCTCCTTCCGCGCCTGATCCAGTTCGCCGCGTGTGATGATTTCACCGTTGACCTTGGCGGCGATCTCCTCGACCACTTTCACGTCCGCCGCGAATGCCAGCGGAAGCCCCGCCGCCATGAGTACCGCAAGCCTGCTCCAAACCATAATTCTTTGTTCCTTTATTCTAAACCAGCAGCCGATCGCGCGGCTCCCATGGCCTGTGCGACCGGCCGGGCCCGCCAGGGGCCGGCTCCACTGCTAAGCCCGCAGCGCCCCCAACTTCTCCTTCAAAAACGCGAGGATCTCCGCCGCGCCGTTCTGGCCATCCAGAGGCATTAGCAAGACGCCTGCCGGAGTAAACTGCGCCCCGCGCGTTTTGGAAACCATGGACATCAGTCGCGCCGGATCCACGCGCGTTTCCTTGTGGAACTTTACATTCAACAGGTTATGGCGGCGGTCGATGACCTCGACGCCGATCTGCTCGGCCAGCGTCTTGAGAGCCGAATACTCGAGCAGGTTGCGCACGGCCTCTGGCACTGGGCCGTATCGGTCCGCCAGTTCCTTTTCGGCACGGTCCCGTGCCTCGGCGTCGGCCGCGTTGGCGATCTGCCGGTAGGCCCGCAGCCGCTGGTTTTCGTCCGAGATGTAATCCGGCGGAATCCGGATATCGAGGCCCAGATTCAAGGCGGAATGGATCTCCGGCACGATCTCCTCGCCCTTCAGCTCGCGCACGGTCTCGTCCAACAGCCGGATATACGTGTCGAACCCGACCGAGTTGATGTGCCCGTGCTGCTCGCCGCCCAGCAGGTTGCCGGCGCCGCGCAGTTCCAGGTCGAGCGCCGCGATTTTGAAGCCCGCGCCGAGGTCGCTGAATTCCTTGAGCGCCGCCAGCCGCTTGCGCGCAATCTCCGTCAGCTCGGTATCCGGCGGCACCAGCAGGTACGCATAGGCCCGGCGGTTCGAGCGTCCCACCCGCCCGCGCAACTGGTAGAGTTCGGAAAGACCGTAGCGTTCTGCATTTTCTACGATTATGGTATTCGCAAGGGGAATATCGAGCCCATTTTCTATAATAGTAGTACAAACCAGGATGTCGAACTCGTGGCGCATGAACTGAAGCATGGTTTTCTCCAGTTCCGCCTCGCCCATCTGTCCATGCCCGACGCCGATTCGCGCATTGGGAGCCAGTTCCTGAATCTGAGCGGCCCGCGCCCAGATGGAGTCCACCCGGTTGTGCAGGAAGTACACCTGCCCGCCGCGTCCCAACTCCAGCTCGATGGCGGAGCGGATCAGCTCGGGCTGGAACGGCGCGACGACGGTATGGATCGCGAGCCGATCCTTAGGCGGCGTCTCAATCACCGACATATCGCGTAATCCCAATAGCGACATGTGTAGTGTGCGAGGAATCGGGGTTGCGCTCATCGCCACATGGTCGACCGTCTTCTTGAGCTGCTTCAACTGCTCCTTATGCTTGACGCCGAAGCGCTGTTCCTCATCGACGATGACCAGCCCGAGATCTTTGAATACTACGTCTTTAGAAAGTAAGCGGTGGGTGCCGATCGCGATATCGACTTTTCCTTCCGCCAGATCGCTCAATCCCGCCTTGATCTCCTTCGGCGCCCGGAACCGGCTGAACATTTCGATGCGCACCGGGAACGGCTGGAAGCGCCGCTTGAACGTCTCGTAGTGCTGAAAAGCTAATACAGTAGTAGGAGCCAGGACCGCAATCTGCTTCCCATCGCCAAGGGCCTTGAAGGCCGCGCGCATGACCACTTCCGTCTTTCCGAATCCCACGTCCCCGCACAGCAGGCGGTCCATGGGATGCGGGCTCTCCATGTCGCGCTTGATCTCCTGGATGGCGGTGAGCTGGTCGCGCGTCTCGGTGAATTCGAAGGCATCTTCGAACTCGCGTTGCCAGTTGCTGTCGGAAGAGTAAGCGAAGCCGTCGGCCATCTTTCGGGCCGCGTAGAGCTTCAACAGCTCGTCGGCCATGTCCCGCATTTTGGCCTTGATCCGGGTTTTCGTGCGCGTCCAGGTGGCGCCGCCCATGCGGTCGAGCGCGGGCTTCGCTTCGCCGGCTCCGCGGAAGCGCTGGACCAGGTCCATCCGCGTTAGCGGTACGTACAGCTTGGAGCCGCCGGCGTATTCGAGGAGCATGTAGTCGCCTTTGGCTTCGCCCTGCTCGATCTCCCGCAGCCCCAGGTACTGCGCCACGCCGTGCTCCGCATGCACCACGAAATCGCCGGGCTTGAGGTCGATCAGGTCGGCCGAGAAGGCGGCCAGGGCCGATTTCGAGGCTGGAGCCCGCGCCACCAGCTCCGAGCTTTCGAACAGGTCTTCCGAGCCGAAAACGACAAGATTAGAATCCTGGAATGCCGTTCCGTGCCGGATCAGCCCCTTAATGAGGTAGATGCTGGCCACCGTCCCCGCCATGTAAGCCCGCTCGGCCAGGTACGCGGGCGTCGACTCGAACTGCTCGATCCCGAGCTGGTACGGGATGCTGTACTCGTTGAGGATGTCCGCAACCCGTTCTACTTCACCAGTAGAAGACGCGAAGAAGGCCACTTTACGGCCCGACTCGACCAGCGTCCGAGCCTCCGCGATGGCGACCTGCATATTGCCGTGAAATGAAAGAGATGGCCTGGTTGAGAGGTGCAGATTGGCTTCGTTCGGTAAACCGATCTCCAGTTCCTTGAGATCCAGCCGCGGGGCATCACCGGAGCGCGATTGCAACTCCTCCAGAGAGAAATAAATCCTACCTGGATCGTATGCCGGTGAACGCTCGATCTGCTCCAGCCGTTTCCAGAACCGCTCCGCCGCCGATCGAACCTGCTCCGGCTCATCCCAGATGACGATCGGCCGTTCGATCAATTCGAACAGCGAGGAATCCCGCGGCTTGAGCATGGGCACGACCAGCTCCCAACCGGGAAACGGCTCGCCCGGCGGCGGTAGGTCGCGGCCGGGGATGTCCGCCTCTCGCACCAACTCCGCCAACCGCAGGAGAAGCTGACGGTTCTTTTTAAATTCCGTCAGCGGTAGTAGAAGGCAGTCTTCAACCTTCAGAACCGATCGCTGGGACTCGACGTCGAAGCGCCGGATCGATTCCACCAGATCGCCGAACAGATCGACGCGGACCGGCTTTTCGGCTTCGGGCGAAAACACGTCCAGAATGCCGCCGCGGACGGAATATTCCCCCACCATTTCGACCGGCTCCCGCCGCTCGTAACCGATGCTTTCGAGGTGCGCCACCACCTCTTCGAGCGGCAGTTCATCGCCGACTCGCAGGCGCAGCGCCAATTGCCGGTAATGCTCTCCGGGCTCGATGCGCAGCATCGCGGCTGTCACGGGGACGATCGTGATCGGAACGGTGCGCGCCGCCAGCCGCCAGAGCCCGATGGCGCGCTCTTCGAGCACCTCCGCGTGCGGCGAGAGGTTTTGCAGGGGCAGCACATCGAGCGCCGGCAGCAGCAGCGGCGAGTTGCGGCCCGCGCCGTCGGCTGCCAGAAGCTGAAAGAAGGTCTGAACCGCCTCCGCCAGACTTTCCGCCTGCTTGCTGCCATCTACTACTACGACAATCGGTTTCCCGGAAAGCTGCCACAGCAAGACGGTGTACACAGCTTTGGCCGTGGTGGTAAGGCCGGAGATCGACGTGCGGCCGCCGCCCGCAAGGCGGCGCAGGGCCTCCTGAAATGCAGGATGCTTGCCCAGGTCCAGGAAGATGTCGCGTACGGCAGGATGGATCAAGGTTGCTGTTTCAGAATGACATCGACAATGTTAGTAGTAGACAGCCCGGGCTCCAGCGGCAAATTGACCACGCGGCCGCCGGCGGCCTCGACTTCCTCCCGGCCCGCGACGAAATGGGACCAGTCGGCCCCCTTCACCAGCACGTCGGGCAGGACTTCCGCGATCAATTCCCGCGGCGTGTCCTCGTCGAAGATGGTCACGGCGTCGACGGCCTGGAGCGCCGCGGTCAGTTCGGCGCGTTCCGCCTCGCCGATGACCGGCCGGCTGTTGCCTTTAAAGCGGCGCACGCTGGCATCCGAATTGAGCGCCAGAATCAGGACGTCACCCAGCGAGCGCGCCTGTTCGAGCAACCGGATGTGCCCGGGATGCAGCAGGTCGTAGCAGCCGTTGGTGAATACCACGCGCTTGCCGTCGCGCGCCCACCGGCGCCGTTGTTCGACCAGCTCCGCGCGGTTCAAAATCGGCGACACTGCATCCAGTTTAGCAGCCGTATATACTGTGCTCATGACCAAGCAGATCGCCACGGTCCTGTTCGCCGCCGCCGCGCTTACCGCCGCCCCGGCGTCACAGAAATTCACCGGCACCATCACCGACGATATGTGCGGCGCCGAAAAACATTCCGGCATGAAGATGGGCACGGACGAGAAGTGCGTCACCGAGTGCGTCAAGGGCATGAACGCGAAATACGCGCTCTTCGACGGCACAAACGTCTACGTGCTGAGCGATCAGAAGACTCCGGCCAAATTCGCCGCCAGGAAGGTCACGGTCACCGGAACGCTGAACGCCCAGACCAAGACGATCCAGGTCGAAAAGATCGAAGCGGCCCGCTAGCGGATGCCCGAGGAGAGCGCAGCCGCCGAATTCTATTGCCCTGCCTGCGCGCGGCCGGTCGCCGATCCGCTGGTCTGCGGCGATTGCCACGCCCTCATCTGCCGCATCTGCGGCACGCCGCTCGAGCGGATCGATGAGCTGGGGATCGGGTAAGTGTTATCATGGATGCAGCAGGTGATAACATGATCCGCACGCAGATCAGCCTGGAAGCTCAGGAATACAAGCTGCTGAAGCGCGAGGCCGCGGCACAGGGCATTTCCATTGCGGAATTCGTGCGTCAGGCGATTCGGGAGAAGCTGCCGCGCGCGGGTGAAAGGCCGTGGATGTGTTACGCCGGCGACATCGAATCGGGCAATCCCCAGGCAAGCCAGCATATCGACGATGTGATCTACGATGCCTGGGACTGAGGCGTATGTAGACACCTCGGCTTTCATCGCTCTCCGTGATCGCTCGGATTCCTATCACGCCCTCTTTGAGAAACTCTTTGGCAACCCGCCGCCGCTGGTCACTTCAGCCCTGGTAATTGCTGAGGGCCACACTTGGTTTCTGCGGCGGTACAATACGGAGCGCGCCTTTCAGTTCCTCGATCTCATCCGCCGGCTCGGCACTATGCTTACGATCCAGCCTTTCGACCCGGCGGAACTGCACAGCGCCGCGCGATTTGCCCGAAAATTCGGAGATCAGAGACTCACTTTGGCGGATGCTCATGGTCTGGCGATCATGGCCGAGCGCCGGATTCAAGCCTGCTGGTCGACCGACCGCCACCTGAGCCTCACGGGCGTGCCGCTAGTGATCGGTACCGCCTGAAGGCGCCCAGGTCCGCAGAAATCGCGCCCCCGATTCCGTCCGCACGCGCGGCTGCTCCCCTTCATCCGGCAGCAGCCATACTTCTCCCTGCCGGAATGGCGCGCCGCCGATCGTCCCCACACCCTCCAGGCAGATCCACAACTGGCATTGCCGCGCCTCGGGCCTCCGTTCCTCGCCCGGCGCGAGCCGTACGGGCTCGGTCACGAAGTGCCGGCTGCTCACCGGTCCGTCCATCGGACCGGGATGCACGCCCAATTCGGCGATCGCCGCGGCCTGCTCCAGATGCAGTTCGCGCGGACGGCCATAGTCCCAAAGCCGGTACGTCACGTCCGAATTCTGCTGGATTTCGCAAAGCACGATGCCGGCGCCGATGGCGTGCACCGTGTGTGCCGGCGTGAAATACGTCTCGCCGGCTTTCACCGGCATCCAGTTCAGCAGGGATTCAATTTCGCCCGTGCGGGCGGCCTCGCGCAGGCGCTCGCGCGTGAGCGGCTCGCGGAAGCCGAGCGCGATCGTGGCGCCCGGCTCGGCTTCCAGGATGTGCCACATCTCGGTCTTGCCGCGCGGCCCATCCTCCCCGTCATCGGGATGCACCTGCACGGAAAGGCGCTCGTTGGTGAAGATGAGCTTGACCAGCAGCGGAAGCTCGCAGTCCGCCAGATACCATGCCTCGCCGATCGGCACCGGCGAATCCGGGAACCACGGCGCCAGATGCTTGCGGCCCCAGATCTTGCCGCGCAGCGAAGGCGTCAGCCGGACTGCCTCGCCGGCCCTACGAGTGGCGGACGATGAACTCATGCATGCGGTCCAGGCCGCGCTCCAGCTCGTACATCGAGGTCGCGTAGGAGATACGCACATGCTCCCCGGTCCCGAAAGCCTCGCCCGGCACGACGGCCACCCGCGCGTCCGCCAGCAGCCGCTCGGAAAACTGCAGCGTGTCCGCGATCCCACTGCGGCCGAGCGCCACCGAAATATTCGGGTACGCGTAGAACGCGCCGCGCGGTTCGGCGCATTTCACGCCGGGGATCTCGCGCAGGCGGCGCACCACAAAGTCACGGCGCTTGCGGTATTCGGCCAGCATCTCCGCCACGGAATCCTGCGGGCCCCGCATCGCCTCGACCGCGGCTTTCTGCGCGATCGAGGTCGGATTCGACGTGGAGTGGCTCTGCAGCTTCGTCATCGCGCCCACGATCTCGCGCGGCACCAGCGCGAAGCCGATGCGCCAGCCGGTCATGGCGTAGGTCTTCGAAAGCGATCCCGCCACCAGCACCGTTTCCTTGGCTCCCGGCACCGCCGCGATCGAATACGGCTCGCTATCGTAGAGGAACTTGCAGTAGCATTCGTCGGTCATCAGGTAGATGCCGCGCTCGGAGGTGAGCCGCAGGATCTTCTCGAATTCACCGCGATCCATCACCGCGCCGCTCGGATTCGAGGGCGAGTTGATGATCACCATGCGGGTGCGCGCGCTCAGGTATGGCTCGATCATCGCCGCCGTCACCTGGAAGCCGTTGGATTCATCCGTCGGCACGAACACGCACTTGCCGCCGGCGTAGTTCACGACGTCCTTGTAAGTGACCCAGTACGGCACCGGGATGATCACTTCGTCGCCGGGATTGATGAGCGCCTGCGTGAGGTTGAAAATGGCGTGCTTGCCGCCCACGCTCACGATGCACTCGGCGGGCTGGTAATCAGTGCCGAAATCCAGCTTGTGGCGCTCGCAGATCGCTTTCTTCAACTCGGCGATTCCGGCGGCCGGCGTGTACTTGGTGAAATTCTGCTCGAGCGCGCGGATCGCCGCCTGCTTGATGTTCTGCGGAGTGGGGAAATCGGGCTCGCCCGCGCCGAAATCGACCACATCGACGCCTTCGCCGCGGAGTTTATCCGCTTCCTGCGCCACCTTCAGCGTGCTGGACACGCTGATCGAAGAAATCCGTTCTGCGATGGGATTCGCCGCCGTTTGCATGTTGCTCATCGTCCTGTTTCTTTCTGCCTTCCGTTCGCCAATCGCCGTTCCAGCCGGGCCTCCACCGAGGGAGGTACCAGGCCCGTGATCCTGCCGCCCAGCCCGAAGACCTCCTTCACCAGCCGCGAGCTGATGAAAGAATACGTCTCGTTCGCCATCATGAATACGGTTTCGATGCCCGGCCGCAGCCGGCGATTCATCAACGCCATCTGCAGCTCGTATTCATAATCGGAAATGGCGCGGATGCCGCGCAGCAGCACGGTGGCGCCGTGCGCCGCGGCATGGTCCACGAGCAGCCCGTCGAAGCAATCGACCTCCACGTTCGAATACGCGCCGACCACCTCGCGCAGCATTTCCATTCGCTCTTCGACGGAGAAGAGCGGCCGCTTCGCATCGTTCCGCAGTATGGAAACGATCAGCCGGTCGAACATCCGCGAGCCGCGCTGGATCAGGTCGAGATGCCCATTGGTAATGGGGTCGAAGGAGCCGGGATACAGGGCGGTCACGCTCGTCGGCTTTTGCGGCAATGCTATGATTTTACCGCACATGTCCCGCCGCTTTCTGGCCGTCCTGCTCGCTGCGGCGCCGCTCGCCGCCTGGGGACAGGGCCCGGCCGGCGCCTCAGCCGACGCCCGCGCCGGCCTGCCGGAAGGAACCCTCCTGCTGGCGCGTATCAAGCGCCACGTCGCCGAAGAGATGGCGCGCCTGCCGGATTACACGTGCCTCGAAACCGCCGAGCGCTACGTCAAGGCGCCTGCCGAGAGAGTCCTGCGGGCGCTCGATACGCTCCGCCTGGAAGTGCTGGACAGCGGCGACAAAGAGCTCTACGCCCGGCCCGGCGCGCGCGGCTTCCAGCGCGACCACCCCGGCAGTTTCACCGATACCGGGCTCACCGGGACCGGCATGTTCTCCCTGTACCTGCGAAACCTCCTGGTCTATGGCAACGGGATTTGCCGCTAGAGCGGCGAAGAGCAGCTCAAAGGGCGCCCCGCGGCGCGCTACGATTTCCGCGTGCCGCTGCTCGGTAGCGGAATGACCATCAGCCTGGAATCCGCTTCCGCCGTCGTCGCCAGCAAAGGTGCGTTCTGGGTGGATCCCGGCTCGCTCGATCTGCTGCGCCTCGCTGTCGAGGCCGACGAGATTCCGCCGGGCCTGCCGCTCGCCTCCAGCACGTGGACGACTTCACGCACTGCCGTGAGTTTCACGCGGAAAGCGCCATCCGGTTCGAGGACACCGCGCCGGCAACGGGCCTTCCGCCTTCCGAAGCTCCCGCGGAAATTCTGCCCGCCGGCATCTCGGTCGCGATTGCGCTCGCCGCTCCGGTGAGCAGCGCCGATCCCGTGGGCGCCGAAATCGAAGGCCGCATTGCCGGCAACCTGCTGCAGAAGGGCAGGACCGTGCTCGGCGAGGGCGCCATCGTGCGCGGCCGCATCCGGCGTGTCGAGCCGGCATCCGGCGCGGCCGCTCGCTCGACGCTCGGCCTCGAATTCGCGGAAATCGAAGCGGCCGGCGCGCCGCTGCGCTTCTTCGCGGACCTGGAGTCAGTGGACGCGCCCGGCTCGGTCGAGCGCGGGCGCGGGCTGCCCGGGGTCGCCGCGATCTCGATGCCGGGACCCGCTTCACGCTCCCGCGCGGCTTCCGCATGCTGTGGCGTACACGAGCCCTCACCGCACCACAGCCGTAAGGGCGTGCTTTCGGGCGGCGCCGCACGCCAGGCTTACGATTCGCGGCTCTGAAACGCACCCCCCGCCGCTAAGATAAAAGTCTATGGCCAATCGCAGAATTCTCGTGACCGGCGGCGCGGGCTATATCGGCTCCCACACCGTGCAGTTACTGCTGGAGCAGGGCTATGACGTCTCGGTGGTGGACGACCTGTCCCACGGCTTCAAACACAATGTCCCCGCCGGCCGCCTCAACCGGTTGAACCTCTGCGATCAGGCCGCGCTTTCCGAGCTGATCCGCCAGCACAGGCCGGAGGCCGTCATCCACTTCGCCGCCTTCATTGCGGTTGGCGAATCCATGCGCGAACCCGGCCGCTATTTCCAGAACAATGTCTGCGGTTCGCTTTCCCTGCTGAACGCCATGACCGCCCACGGCGTGAAGCACCTCGTGTTCTCCTCGACCGCCGCGCTCTATGGCACCCCGCACGCGACGCCGATCCTGGAAGATTTCCCGATCCAGCCGGTCAGCCCGTACGGCGAATCGAAAGTGATGGTCGAGACGCTGCTGCGCTGGTTCGACGAGATCCACGGACTGACCAGCGTCTGCCTGCGGTATTTCAATGCGTCCGGCGCCGATCCCGCGGGCCGCCTGGGCGAGGAGCACCAGCCCGAAACGCACCTGATTCCGCTGCTGCTGCGCGCCGTGCGCACCGGCGAGCCCGTCACCCTCTTTGGCAGCGATTACCCCACGCCGGACGGCACCTGCATCCGCGATTACATTCACGTGAGCGACCTCGCCCAGGCGCATATCCTGGCCGTGGAGCACCTGCTCCGCGGCGGCGCTTCGGACCAGTTCAACGTCGGCACCGGCGCCGGACACAGCGTTATGGAAGTCGTGCGCGCGGTCGAAGAGGTGACCGGCAAGAAAGTGCCGTACGTGATGGGCCCCCGCCGTCCTGGCGACCCTCCCGCGCTCGTCGCCGGCTCAGACAAACTGCGGAGCGCGCTGGGATGGCAGCCGAAATACGGGGACCTGCGGACAATCGTGGAGCACGCTTGGAACTTCGCGAAGAGCCGATGAGGGTGGAGTGGCCTCACTGGAGTTTCGAGCCGAATCAGAAATGTGACGAGGGCATATGAATGCTGAAAGACCAGTATCGATTCTGCCTTGGGTTACAGGCGCGAGTCCACCCGTCTTGACCTACATCCATCCGCACCCAGAGCTTTGGGCGCCGACAACGGTCATATCGGGTATCTCGCAGAGTGCCGCCGGCTCACAGACCGGCTATTTTTTCAGGGGTGTGAAGAGGCGGCGAAAAAGCGATTCAGCCTGAAGGCGTTTCGAGAAATGAACCAGCGAAATCTCGCGCCCCGTTTCTGAAATGGAATTGGCGGGCCGTCTCGATCAGCAAAAAGGCCGCTCCTTAAAAGCGGCCTCACCCATTTCAGAACTTTGGTGCGGATGAGAGGACTTGAACCTCCACGGAGTTGCCCCCACTAGAACCTGAATCTAGCGCGTCTGCCAATTCCGCCACATCCGCACATCGTGCAGAACTTCTATTCTTTCAAACCGGCGCTAGGCCCGTCAATGCTAGACGACGTCCACGCCCATGCTGCGCGCCGTACCCGCAACCGAACGCATGGCCGCGTCCAGGTCGAAGCAGTTCAGGTCCGGCATCTTGATCTTGGCGATCTCCTCCACCTGCTTCTGCGTGATCTTGCCGACCTTCGTCTTGTGTGGCTCCGCCGAGCCCTTCGCCAGGTTCACCGCGCGCTTGATCAGCACCGGCACCGGCGGCGTCTTCGTGATGAACGTGAACGAGCGGTCCGAATAGATCGTAATCACCACCGGGATGATCAGGCCTTCCTGGTCCTTGCCGGACGTCTTCGCGTTGAAGGCCTTGCAGAAATCCATGATGTTGACGCCCTGCGGACCGAGCGCGGTGCCGACCGGCGGCGCCGGCGTGGCCTTCCCCGCGGGAATCTGAAGCTTCACCTGAGCCGTAACTTTCTTCGCCATACGTTAGACCTTTTCCACCTGCAGGAATTCCAGCTCGACCGGCGTCGCGCGTCCGAAAATCGTCACCATCACGCGCAGCGTGCCGCGCTCGGCATTGACCTCGTCCACCTTGCCCGAGAAGTTCGCAAACGGTCCGTCGATAATCCGCACGGAATCGTTCTTCTCGAACGTCATCTTCGGCCGCGGCCGTTCCGCCGACGAGGCCTGCCGGTACAGAATCGAGTTCACTTCATCCGCGCTCAGCGGGACCGGCGTCGTGCCGCCCCCCACAAACCCGGTGACGCGCGGCGTGTTCTTCACCTCGTGCCACAGCGCGTCGTTCATTTCCATCTGCACCAGCACGTAGCCTGGATAGACCAGGCGCTTGCTGGTGACCTTCTTGCCGTTGCGCAGCTCCACCACTTCTTCGGTCGGGATCAGGATCTGTCCGATCTTATCGGCGAACCCGAATGCCTCAGCGCGCGTGCGCAGCGATTCCGCCACCTTGTTCTCGAACCCCGAGTAGGTGTGGATGATGAACCACTTCATCGGCGACGATTCGTCGTAGCCGGTATGCGGCTCCTCCGCCGGAGCGGCCTCCCCGGCCGAGGCTTCGGCCGGAACTTCGGCCTCCGCCGCGGGCTCTTCCGCGCGGTACGGGGCTTCGTCCCCAGCTCCGGCTTCCGCCGGCTCCGCCCCGTGATCCTCCGGGACGTGCTCGTCCGCGCCTTCCAGGTTCTCCTCGGGACGCGTCTCTTGTTCGTCCAGGTGGACGTTCTCCTCGCCTGCCATAAAACGCCTACTTCGTAAAATAATCCAGCACTGCCCGAACCACCCGGCCCAAGGCGCCGTCCACCACCCAGAAGAAAGCCGCGAACGCGAACACGGAGAAAATCACCACGGCCGTGGTGTTCTCCACCTGTTGCCGGTTCGGCCAGCTCACACGGCGCATTTCGAGCTTCAGCTCGTTGATATAGTCCTTGGTGCTCTGCGCCCAATTCATCACTTCAGCCATAATCTTCCTTCTTGACGGCTCCCGGGTTGTGGCGGGTGGTTGGCAGGGGCGGAGGGATTCGAACCCCCACTCGCGGTTTTGGAGACCGCTGGTCTGCCGTTAAACCTACGCCCCTGTGTCGCTCACCCCCCGAACAGCAGGGGGGCTCCTTCCATTCTACTTGATTTCCCGGTGCGGCTGGTGCTTGCGGCAGTGGCGGCAGAATTTCTTCAGCTCCAGCCGCTCCGTCGTGGTCTTCTTGTTCTTCGTCGAAGAGTAGTTCCGGTTCTTGCACTCCGTGCACTGGAACGTGATAATGTCGCGAGGCATTTCAGTCGACTCCTAATCCTCCGGCCTGTGCCGGCCGGCACTACTTGATAATCTCGGTCACCGTGCCGGCGCCCACCGTGCGGCCGCCTTCGCGGATCGCAAAGCGCAGCCCCTTGTCCATGGCCACCGGCGTGATCAGCTCCACCG
>Ga0070739_10005890_pt1 | contig 13750 bp, 11 predicted proteins | sample Coa_R1_7_FD_66445 | JGI IMG/M metagenome (GOLD analysis project Ga0070739, IMG submission 66445) | Surface soil microbial communities from Centralia Pennsylvania, which are recovering from an underground coalmine fire - Coalmine... | ecosystem: Environmental > Terrestrial > Soil > Unclassified ... | reverse complement strand
TAGGCGGCCAGCGAGATGTCGCGGGCCGCGTCGGCCAGCTCCTTCCCCAGCAGATCGACCGCCGCCTCGAATGAGATGTTCTCGTCGTGGCCCGACTTCGCCTTGGTGGAAGGGGTGAAGACCGGCTCGGGCAGCCGATCCGACTGCTCGAGGCCATGGGGCTGCGGCTCGCCGTGGATGGTGCCGGAGGATCTGTACTCCTTCCACGCCGAGCCGGCCAGGTAGCCCCGCACGATGCACTCAACCGGGAGCATCTCCGCCTTCCGGACGAGCATGGCCCGCCCGGCGACGTCGGAAACGCCTGAGACCGACTCGGGGAACTCGGAAGGATCGACCGACACCAGGTGGTTGGGGGCGACGTCGGCCAGCTCTGCCAGCCAGTAGGCGCTGAAGGCGGTCAGCACCCTTCCCTTGTTCGGGACCGGCTCGGCCATGACGACGTCGAAGGCTGACATCCGGTCCGACGCCACCATCAGCAGCAGTCCTTCGCCGGCGTCGTAGACGTCGCGCACCTTGCCGACCGCCACGCTCGTCACGGCGGCGAAACGGTCCTCGGGCCGCGGTTCAGTTCCCATCTTCTTGTCCTCCATCGCTCTGTCGACGGCACTGACCATCGCCTCCAGCCTCTCGATCCGCTCGGAGAGCAGCTGTCGCTGGTAGCTGAGATGGGCCATGGCGTCGGCCTTGGGGTCGTCGAGGAGGGCGGCGATGCTCGCCAGGGAGAAGCCGAGCTCGCGGTAGAACAGGATCTGCTGGAGCCGCTCCAGGTCGGCTTGGCCGTACAGGCGGTATCCCGAGTTGGTCCTGGCCGAGGGGACCAGGAGACCGATCTCCTCGTAGTGGTGCAGGGTTCGCACCGTCACACCGGCCGCCCGAGCCACCTCTCCCACCGGGTAGTCCATCGCCCCTCCTCGCTGCCCTACTCAAGCGCCTGCCGCGACGTGAGGGTCAAGCACCGATCGGGCGGGGGACCGGCCCTCGACCGGCCGGCCTGGCCGCCTGACCATGAGACCGGCCCGGGTTGGCTCCTTTACCGGTGCAGCAGGACATTTGTTAGAGCGGTCGAATCTGGTTAGAGATCACTAGTCCAGACGGAGGGGACCCAGGTGGCGGCCAGGATCAGTACTAGGACAGTCAATCGCGCCCGAGGTGTGGCCGGGGTCTCGACCCTTTTCGGCGCCATCTCGTTAGCGGCGAGCGCAGCGATGGCAGCCCCGGGCGGGACCCCCGGACCGGCTCCCAGTAGCGCCGCCGCTTCGGGCTCGCCCGGGCAGGGCTCGGGCCAGGGGTCCGCCGGAGCCGCCTCCTCCAACCCTTCTGCCGACCAAGGTGGTCGAGCCGGGGGAGAGGCGGGGCCCAGCGGGCAGCCCCAGGGGGCCAACGCCGGCCAGGGCAACGGTCACGGCAACGCCCAGGGCAATAGTCAGGGCGCCGGTCAGGGCAACCCCCAGGGCACCGAGCAGCGCAACGGCCAGGGCAACCAAGGCAACGGCCAAGGCAACAGCCAGGGCGCTGGCCAGCCGGGGCAGGGCGCAGGCCGGGGATCGAACCAGGGTCAGGGGGGCCAGGCCCCGCACTCCGGCCCGTCGGCAGGCTCCGGAGGCCAGGCGAGCGCCGGGAGCGACGCCTCCCACAACCAGGGTGGTGGCCACGGCTCCCAGGGGCACGGCTCCGATGGAGGTCAGCGCCCCCCGGGCAACAACGGGACCATCAAGATCGAAGGCGGCGCCTACGACGGCGGCATGGACAACGATCCGCACGTCAGCTGCACCCTCAGCGTCAGCTTCTTCGGCTACGACGCCGGCACGCAGTCGGCCACCCTCGACTTCACCCCGGTGGCTCCGACCAGGGGGGGGAGCACCCTGAGCCTCAGCACCTCATGGCAGACCGCTTTCCGCTCGGGCGGCAACCAGCTGGACACCAACTACCCGGTGAGCGGCCTCGACTCCGCCCTCGCTGGAATCGCCCCCGCCAAGCAGGGCTACCACATCTCCCTCACCGTCCACGTGACCGGTTCCCAGGGCGCCGACGTCAAGCACAAGGTGTTCTGGTACCAGCCGTGCGCTGCTGCGTCGGTGCCGGCTCCCGCCACCGTGGCGCCGACGCCTCCGGCACCGCCTCCGGCACCGCCTTCGGTCCCGGAGGTCAACAGCATCCTGGCCCCTCCTGTCGGTCCGACCGGGGCGAGCGTGCTCGGGCTGTCGCTGGCGGGCCCCGTCTTCCGGCCCTCTCTCACCGTCGCCGAGGGTGTCAACACCAGGTCCTCCTCGACGCATCGGCCCAAGGTGGCCGCCATCTCCATAGCGGCGGCTTCGCCCGCTGTTCCCCTCACGGGCACCCTGCCGTTCACCGGCGCCGAGGTGACGACGCTGAGCCTCCTGGGACTGGGCCTGCTCGGGTCCGGGTCGGCGCTGACGGCTGCCGCCCGGCGCCGGCGGGCCTGACCCCGTCCTGCGGGGACAACCCGGGGCCCACCGGACCGGTTCCATGACGCGCCCCGGGCGGTGGCCCGGGGCGTCGTCGTCCTTAGAGGGCCATAGGTGTCACCGTCTGCCCGGACGGGGCGAAAATGTGCCTTAGGGCCCTCCGCCATCGGCCGTAGAAGGGACCAGGTGCACGTCGCGGCGGGAGGAAACGGCGATGCGAGTGGTCGTGGTGGACGATGAACTGGCCAGCCGGCTCCTGGTGGCAATCATGCTCCCCTTCCACGGCATCGAGGTGGCAGGAGAGGCGGCCGACGCCGAGTCGGCCCTGGAGGAGATCGCCCGCCATCAGCCCGATGCCGTCGTTCTCGACTGGCGCCTGCCTACCGGCAATGGCCTCGAGATCCTGAGCCGCATCCGGGCCACCTTCCCCGACATCAGGGTGGTGCTCTACACCACCTGGCTGGACGACCGTCTGGGTGAGGAGGCCACCGCCCTCGGAGCCGCAGCCGTGGTCGCCAAGGCCCGAGGCTCCGGTGTCCTCGCTCGAGCCATCCTCGGCTCGGAGCCAACTGCCTCTGCCCAGGGGGGCAGCCGCCGGTCCTGACGACCCTCGAGGACTCGGGTCGCCTGCCGAGCCTGCTCCAGGTGGACACGGCCCCCCGGCGGCCGACTGACCGGTCCTTCGCCGTCGCCGATCTGTGCGAGCCGCACCGCGGCCCGTTCACGGTGCCGGGGTGTCGCTCGGACAAGATGCCCGTCAGGTACGCGTAGCCTCAACCAGATTTCGGCGATCACCTTGTCGATTCCCCGCTGCCGGTTCGTAGTTGGGCTGAGCGGCGCACCGGGCGGCGCTCACCAGGGCGAAAGGAACCCGACGATGCCTCAGTACCTCATGTCCGTATGGCACGACGCCGAATACGAGATCGACTTCTCCACCCCGGACGCCCAGCGACAGGCCGCCCAGGTGTCGGCCTTCAACGAGGAGCTGCAGCAGTCGGGGTCCTGGGTGTTCGCCGCCGGTCTCCACCCGGCTTCATCCGCCACCGTCGTGCGGTCCGCCGGAGGGGAGGTCTCGATGACCGACGGCCCCTACGCCGAGACCAAGGAGCAGATGGGCGGCTTCTGGATCGTCGAGGCCGCCGATCTCGACGCCGCCCTGCAACTGGCCGGCCGGGCCGCGGCCGCCTGCGAGCGACCGGTGGAGCTCCGACCCGTCCACGGATGACCGACGCTCTCGCCGATGTGTTCCGGCGCGAAGCAGGCCGGTGCACCGCCACCCTCATCCGCGTCCTCGGCGACATCGACCTCGCCGAGGACGCGGTAGCGGAAGCGTTCGCCACCGCCGCCGAGCAGTGGCCGGTCAGGGGCATCCCTCCCAACCCCGGCGGCTGGATCACCACCACGGCCCGCAACCGGGCCCTCGACCGTCTCCGGCGGGAATCGACCCGCGGTGAGAGGCACCTGGCCGCCCACCGACTCCACATAGACACCATGGACCCCGATCACAAGCCCGAACTGGACCGGCTCGACGACTTCGTCGAGGTCGTAGGCGACGATCAGCTCCGGCTGATGTTCCTCTGTGCCCATCCGGCCCTGGCCCCCGACGCCCAGGTCGCCCTCATCCTGCGGCTCCTCGCCCGTCTGGCCACCGACGAGATCGCCCGGGCCTTCGTGGTGCCTGAGGCGACGATGGCGCAGCGGATCGTGCGGGCCAAGCGAAAGCTCCACGACAACCACGCCTCCTACCGCATCCCCGGGGCCGCCGAGCTCCCGGACCGGCTCGACACCGTCCTGGCGGCGATCTACCTGATCTACACCGAGGGCCACACCGCCACCGCGGGCCCGGCCCTGACCCGGACGGACCTGGCCAGCGAGGCGATCCGGATCGGCAGGACCCTGGTCGAGCTCATGCCGGACGAGCCGGAAGCCGTCGGCCTGCTGGCCCTGATGCTCCTGACCGAGTCCCGCCGTGGCGCTCGGACCACTGCCGACGGAGCGCTGGTGCGGTTGTCCGACCAGGACCGCACCCGTTGGGACCCGGCCCTGATCGAAGAGGGCCACCAGCTCGTGCGCGCCTGCCTGAAGCGGAACCGCCCCGGCCCGTTCCAGATCCAGGCGGCCATAGCCGCCGTCCACGCCGACGCGCCCGCTGAGGAGTCCACCGACTGGGCCCAGATCGTCGCCCTCTACGACCAGCTCTACGCCATGCGGCCCAATCCAGTCGTCGGCCTGAACCGCGCCGTGGCCGTCGCCGAGGCCCGTGGGCCGGAGCAGGGGCTGGCCGCCCTGGCGGACATCGACGGCCGGTCTCTCGAGAGGTACCAGCCCTTCCACGCGGCCCGCGCCGACCTGCTGGCCCGCGCCGGTCGCCACGACGAGGCGATGGCCGCCTACGGCCGGGCGATCGAGCTCAGCACCAACCCGGTCGAGGCCGACTTCCTGAGCAGGCGGAGGTCCGCGCTCGAAGCCCGGCGCTGACCTCGGGTGGCTCCGGCGCCGGATGGCGGCCCTCTCTCAGGTCGCCAACTTCTTGATCAGGGCCCGCAGCTTCGGCGTGGACCTGAGCGCCGCCCGCAGCCCCTCGAGGGTGTCCTCGCCGTCGATCATCATCGGGCTGCGCTGGAACCGCCCGTCGAGGCTGTAGTAACAGAACCGAATCCCCTGTCCCCCGTCCTCGTACTCGAGGAGTTGGACGGCGGGCTCGGTGTACTTGCCGGTGAAGGACGCCTCTTCGATGATCTGCCCCTTCCCCCAGTGGAACTCGAAGGGGCGGGGCACCGGACGGCCCTTGGCCGCTGCAGTCTTGGGCATGTCCCAATCTGACACTGGGCCACCGGGGCCTCGCCGGCCAGGGCGCACTGACCCCCGGGTCACCTGGGGTTGGTCCAGGCCTGCACGCGCCGGTCCGAGCTCTGCGGTCGCAGTGGACGGGGCGGGATTGGGGAACTCGAGGCGGAGACGGGACGGGGGATGGCGGTCGCGACGGCCTGGAAGGGAGCAACCGGACGGTCGACGCCCGGAGCACCTGGCCTGGGTTGACAGGCTGGTCACTTCGGTCCGGTCAGTCCGTGGTCAGTCCGGGGCATGACTGCACCCCCGTGCGGAATGTGTCTTTTGCCGTGCCACGCGGTGTGGTCAAGTGCTCTCAATGCGTGCGACACGAAGGTTTCGTGTCCGGCTGGGCACGGCACTGGCCCTGGCCGGACTGGCGGCAACTGCGGCGGTCGGGGGAGCGGCACCGGCCTCGGCCGGTCTCCTCGGCAACCTGACCTGCCCGTTGCTTGGCACCCTCAGCCAGGTGACCAGCGCCGGATGGGACAGCGGGGCCACAACCTCCCCCTCCACCCTGGCCCAGGTGGAGTCGGCGATCGGGGCCAGCTCCCTCTACTCCAAGGGCATCAACGGGGCCGGCATCGGCGTGGCCCTGATCGACTCCGGGGTGGTGCCGGTTCAGGGTCTCACCGGCACGGGCAAGGTCGTCAACGGCCCCGACCTGTCCTTCGAGTCCCAGCAGAGCTCGACCGCCTACCTGGACAGCTTCGGGCATGGCACCCACATGGCCGGCATCATCGCCGGCGACGACGGAGCCACCGGGACGTTCGAAGGCGTCGCCCCCGGCGCCCACCTCGTATCGGTGCGGGTCGCCAGCCACGACGGTGCCACCGATGTGTCCCAGGTGGTGGCGGCCATCGACTGGGTGGTTCAGCACCGCAACGACCCGGGGCTCAACATCCGGGTCCTCAATCTCTCCTACGGGACCGAGAGCCTGCAGGCCTACCAGGTCGACCCTCTGGCCTTCGCCGTCGAGAACGCCTGGAAGCACGGCATCGTCACCGTGGTGGCCGGCGGTAACGACGGCACCTCCCACGGGTCACTGCGCGACCCGGCCGTCGATCCCTACGTGTTGTCGGTCGGGGCGGCCAACCTCAACGAGTCAAGCCTCCTGCAGTGCGCGACCGTCGCCTCCTTCTCCAGTCGCAGCTCGTCCCGCCCGGTCGACGTCGTCGCACCGGGGGTCTCGATCGAGTCGCTGCGCGACCCGGGCTCCACCATCGACGTGAGCAACCCCAAGGCGGTGGTGAACAGCCGCTTCTTCCGGGGCAGCGGCACCTCCCAGGCCGCCGCCGTCACCTCTGGGGCCGCAGCCCTCCTGCTGCAGGCTCGGCCCAGCCTCACCCCTGACCAGGTCAAGGCCCTGCTCAAGTCGACCGCATCGCCTCTGGCCCTCCTCGACGGCAACGCCGAGGGCTCGGGGATGATCCAGGTCAACAGCGCCGCCGGCGCCCTGGTCCCGCTGGGAGCGACCCAGAGCTACCCGAACGCCACCGGCACCGGCTCCATGGAGCAGGCTCGGGGCGGGAGCCACGTCGCCTTCGACGGAGTCCAGCTGACCGGCGAGCAGGACATCATGGCCCACGCCTGGAGCGGCGCCACCTGGGCTCCGCTTTCGGCCTCGGCCAAGGCCTGGGACGGCGGTACCTGGAATGGCTCGGTGTGGACCGGCTCCAACTGGTCGGGCACCAGCTGGGCCGGCACCACCTGGCTGGGAGCGACCTGGACCGGGGCCACCTGGACCGGGGCCACCTGGACGGGAGCGACCTGGACCGGCGCCACCTGGACCGGGGCCACGTGGACGGGAGCAACGTGGACCGGGGCCACCTGGACCGGCGCCACCTGGACCGCAGGCACGTGGTGGTAGCGGGGGCTTGGTGAGCGCGCCGTCTTCTGCGGTGCGCCCGGCGGCCCGGTGGGCGGCCGGGGCACCACTGGTGGGCTTCGCCCTGGCCCTCCTCGCCGTCTCCGTGCTGGTTGCGACTGGGGCCCCGGTGGGCTGGACCCACGACCACCTGCCTGGCGTGAGCCTGGCGACGCTGCTGGTCGCCTTCGCCGTGGCCGAGGCGCTGCCCGTTCACTTCGAGATGAGGCGGGAGGCGATCTCGTTCTCCCTGAGCACGATCCCGCTGCTGGTCGGCCTCTTCGGCATGCAGGGGGCCAGCCTGCTGGTGGCCCGCCTGGTCGGAACGGCGCTGGTGCTGGTCGTCCTGAGGCGCCAGCGCCCCCTCAAGCTGCTGGTGAACCTGGCCTGCGTGGCCATCGAGACCGCCACCGCCTTGGCCCTGTTCCGGAGCTGGGTCGGTCTTTCCGCCATGCGGCAGGGGAGCGTGGCCAGCTGGCCGGCGGCCCTCATGGCAACCGCGGTCGCCTCGATCGTGTTCGCCCTGTGCCTGGCCGCCGCCATCAGCATCTATCAACGGCGCTGGGAGAGGAGCCTGCTCACCTCGATGGTAGGGATCCTCGCCGTCGCCGTCATCGAGACCTGCCTGGGGCTGGTGGCCGTCACCCTGCTGGTCGCCGAGCCCGTCGCCCTGGCGCCTCTGGCCGTGGTGACGGCGCTGGTCCTGGCTTCGTTCCGCACCCACAGGTCCTTCCGCCAGAAGCACGCCGATCTCGAGGCCCTCTACGACTTCGCCGGGGTGATGGGCGCGGCGCTGCGATCGGGAGAGGTGACCAAGACGCTCCTCGGCCACGCCGCCGAGCTGATGCACGCCGAGGCGGCCTGGCTGGTCCTGGTCGACGGGGAGGACGGCCTCATCGAAGTCAGCCGGACGCCCGAGGGCGACGTGCAGGTGGCTCCGGCCGGCCCGGCGGCGAGCGGGCTCCACGGGCGGGCCCAGTCGAGCGACGGGCCCTACGTCGCCGGCCGCCATGGCGGTGGCGGAGGGGACATGCTCGCCTGCACGCTGCGGGGCTCGGGAGAGCCCATCGGGACCCTGATCGTGTCCGACCGCAGCGGCGAGGTCCGCCGCTTCGGGTCGGCGGACCTGCGCCGCATGGCGGCCCTGGCCGGTCACGCCACGGTGGCCATCGAGCACAGCGACCTGGTCCGCCAGCTGCGCCTCCAGGCCGCCGCCAGCGAGCACCAGTCCCTCCACGATGCGCTCACCGGCCTGCCCAACCGCCTGCTGTTCTCCCGCCAGCTTGAGGCGGTGCTCGGCGCCGGCCAGGCGGCCGCCGTGCTGCTGGTCGACCTCGACCGGTTCAAGGAGGTCAACGACGCCCTCGGCCACCACAACGGCGACCTCCTGCTCGGCCAGGTCGGCCTGCGCCTCGAAGGGGCGCTGCGGGAGACCGATCTCATCGCCCGCCTCGGCGGCGACGAGTTCGCCGTGCTGCTGCCTGGGGTGCGGTCCCAGGCGTCGGCGGTGCACGTGGCCCGGGCGATGATCGAGCTGTTGGAGCAGCCCTTCATGCTGGGCGACATGCCGATCGGCATCGGCGCGAGCATCGGTGTGGCGTTGGCCCCCGAGCACGGGACCGATGCCGGTGTCCTCGTACAGCGGGCCGATGTGGCCATGTACACGGCCAAGGCCGATCAGACCGGGGTCGAGGTGTACTGCGCCGAGCGCGACAGCTACAGCGCCACCCGCCTGAGCCTGGTGAGCGAGCTGCGCCAGGCCATCCACGACCGCCAGCTCGAGGTGTACCTGCAACCGATGGTGGATCTCGAGGACGGCGGCCTCCTGGGTCTCGAGGCCCTGTGCCGTTGGCACCACCCCGAGCGGGGACCGGTCTCACCGGACGAGTTCATCGCCCTGGCCGAGCGGACCGGGCTCATCTTCCCCCTGACCGAGCTGATGCTCGACGAGTCGCTGCGCCACTGCCGGCAGTGGCTGGACAGCGGATGGCAGCTGCGCCTGTCGGTCAACCTGTCGGCTCGCAGCCTGCTGCAGCCCGACCTCGCCGCAATGGTCGCCTCGCTCCTGGCCCGGCACCGGGTGCCTGCGGCCAACCTGTGCCTCGAGGTCACGGAAAGCTCGATCATGTCCGACCTCCGCCGCACGACGGCGGCACTGGAGGCTCTGCGCGCCCAGGGCATCACCATCGCCATAGACGACTTCGGCACCGGGCACTCCTCGCTCGCCCGCCTCAAGAACCTGCCGGTCGGCGAGATCAAGATCGACCGGTCGTTCGTCATGTCGATGCTCACCGATGCCAACGACGAGGCCATCGTGCGCACCGTGGTGGATCTGGCCCGCAACCTGCGCATCCCGGTGGTGGCCGAGGGCGTCGAGAGCCCGGCCATGGCCGAGCGGCTCCGGCGCATGGGCTGCGGGAGTGCCCAGGGCTATCTCTTCGGGCGCCCACTGCCGGCCGAGCGGCTGGCGGCGTGGCTTGGCGCCCACCCCGGTCTGGCCAACGGTCCGGTCATCTCGCCGCCCGCCGAGTTGGAGCGCGAGCTGCGAGTCGTGAGCTAGCGCTACCCCCGGCCCGACGGGTGCGGATGCCTTAAGAGGGGATGGGGGAGGGGCGGAGGCCGTCGAGGATGACGGGCAGCACCCGGTCGACCTGCTCGGTGGTGATGGTCGCACTGGTGCAGATGGGCGAGATCAGCTGCATGAGGTCGTCGGCGGCCAGGTTCGACCGGGCCGCGCCGGCGGCCTGGGCCCGCGTCAGCACCCGCTCGGCGGCCTGGTGGATGCGCTCCCGGCTGGCGGACTTCATGTCCGGCTGCTTCTCGAACGCCTCGTGCAGCTCGGCCAGGAAGACCCTCTTGGTGCGGGCGTAGGCGACGAAGGCCCGTAGCCAGGCCTCCAGGGCGTCCCAGGGCTCCAGGTCGGCCAGCCCCTGCTCAGGCGCCGCCACCAGCATGTCCACGTCCTCCCGCCAGAGGGCCTCGACCAGGTCGATCCGCTTGGGGAAGTGGCGGTAGAGGGTGCCCACTCCGACCCCGGCCTGCTTGGCCACCGCCTCCATCGAGGCGCTGGAGCCCTGGTCGGCGAAGACCTTGCGGGCGGCCTCCACCAGCCGCTCGTAGTTGCGTCGGGCGTCGGCGCGCATCTGGTTCCAACCTCCCCGCCGGACTATCCGGCCGGAAACTCCTTGCTAAACGGAGGCACCCTCCGTATAGTAACCGGAGGAAGCTTCCGCTTAGTGACCAAGATACCAGCGGAAAGGTCGGAGTCAATGATCCAGATGCTCGCCCAGCCCCTGCGGCGGCTGGCGCCGGCGGGGTGGGGGAGGGGGTCGCCGTCGGTGGCCCTCGCCGCCATCCTCACGGCCCAGTTGATGGTCGTGCTCGACGCCACCATCGTCAACGTCGCCCTGCCCCACATCCAGCACAGCCTCCACTTCTCCGGCTCCTCGCTGTCCTGGGTGCTCAACGCCTACGTCCTCACCTTCGGCGGTCTGCTCCTGCTCGGGGCCCGTTCCGGCGACCTGCTCGGCCGTCGCCGGGTCTTCCTGGCCGGAATAGCCCTGTTCGCCGCCAGCTCGCTGGCCGGCGGCCTCGCCACCGCCGGCTGGATGCTGCTGGCGGCCCGGGCCCTGCAGGGCGTCGGCGGGGCGCTCGCCGCCCCCGCCGCCCTGGCCCTGTTGACCACCCTCTTCCCGGAGGGGGCCGGCCGGGTGCGGGCCATCGGCCTGTTCACGACCGTGTCGGCCGCCGGGGGTGCCATCGGGCTGGTGACCGGGGGCCTGCTCACCGAGTGGGCTTCGTGGCGGTGGGTCATGTTCGTCAACGTGCCCATCGGCCTCGCCGTCCTCGTGGTCGCCTCGGCGGTCCTGGGCGAGACGGCCCGGCGCCCGGGCCACTTCGATCTCGCCGGCGCCGTGACCTCGACGGCGGGGATGACGGCGGTCGTGCTCGGCCTCATCGAGGCGGGGACCTCGGGCTGGTCGGCGCCGCCCACCCTGGTCGCCCTGGGCGTCGGGGCGGTGCTGATGGCAGCCTTCGTCCGCATCGAGCAGACGGTGGCGGAGCCCATCCTGCCCCTGCGGCTGCTCGCCAGCCGGGTCCGTACCGGGGCCAACGTGGCCCGCGGCCTCGGCTACGCCGGCATGTACGGGATGGTCTTCTTCCTCACCCAGTTCCTGCAGGAGGTGCAGGGCCGCTCCGCCCTCGTCACCGGGGTCTCGTTCCTGCCCACGCCGACGACGGTGTTCCTGTCCTCCCAGCTGACCAGCCGGGTGCTGATCCGCCGCCTGCCGGAGAAGGCCGTCATGCTGATCGGCTCGGCCCTGCTGGCCGCCGGCCTGTTGGACATGACCCGTCTGCAGGTCGACACCTCCTACATGCGGATCCTCCCCGGCCTGATCCTGCTCGGCGCCGGCATGGGCACATCGTTCGTGAGCCTGACCACCGCCGGGCTGACCGACGTCGCCCCGTCCGACGCCGGGGCGGCCTCCGGCCTCATCAACGTGATGCAGCAGCTGGGGGCGGCGCTCGGCCTGGCCGTGCTGGTGACGGCCTTCGACAGCCTGGCCGGGCCCGGCGGTTCGGCCGGACTGGCCTCGGCGGTGGGCAGCGCCCGGGCCAGCCTGGTCCACTCCATGGACGAGACCTTCGGGGTGGGGGCGCTGTTCGCCGTGGCGGCCTTCGTCCTGGTCGCCGTGGCCGTGCGCCGGCCGGCGGGGCGGGACGCGATGACCGTCGAGCAGCCGGCCGCCCAAGCCGTGGAACTGGACTTCGAGGCCGCCTGACTCGCGGCCTGGCGCCGCCAGGATTCACAAGGGCGTAGCAAGTCCGAAAAAACCGAGCAACATCTGCCCACCATCCTGCTCAATCCGGGCGATAGCGGACCGGTGCCCCGGGGCACCGGTCCGTCGAACCGAGCGGAGGGAGCGGCCGACGTCCATCGACGAGCAGGAGCCAGAGGCGGTGGTCCTCGTCCCGTGGGGCGGCGACGACGACGGGCCTCCGCCGCCGGCGCCGGCCCGGCGGGCCCGGCTCTTCCTCGTCCAGCCGGGGGCGTCGCTGCCCCGGCTGAGCGGGTGCCTCGACGACTGGGTGCGCCTGCCCGCCGCCGAGGACGAGGTGGAGGCCCGCTCCGCTGCCCTGCAGGCCAGGCTGGCGCTCCACGAGCGGGGGAGGGAGAGGCCGCGGATGGACGAGCTCGGCGTCCTCTACGTGGGCTCCCGCTGGGTGGACCTCCCGCCGATCGAGGCCCGGCTGTGCCGGGTGCTGGTGGCGAACCTGGGCCACCCCGTTCCGACCCCGGCCCTGCTCGAGGCCGGCTGGGGACCGGGCGGCGGCACGAGCTCGAGCATCCGCATCCAGGTGCTGCGGCTGCGGCGCCGGCTGGCGCCGGTGGGCCTGGCGATCCATGCCCTTCCCCGCCGGGGCTATCTGTTGGATTGGGCCGATCCGGCCCCGGTGGGGGCGACCTGAGCGCGAATGGCGAGCGGTAGTCTCAATCCGGTGCCCGCCGCCGATCAGCCGACGCCCCCCACCTTCCTGGGCCGCATCCGGCAGGCCATGCTCAAGGATCCGCCCGCCAGTCAGGGCGCCAACCCGCCCCGCTCGCGCTCTGCTGACGAGATCGAGGGCGAGGCGCGCAGGGCCGACGACCGCGAGCGGCTGATCGGCCTATTCGGCGCCCCGCTCGCCGCCGTGGTCAGCTTCCTGGTGATCGGCAACCAGCTGGCCAACGACCCGCCGGCGCCCACCAGGGCCGGCCAGCACAACAAGCTGCACGTGAGCCCGGCCGTCTACCACGACCTCCTGATCGTGCTGTTGGGGCTGTCGGTGGTGCTGTTGGTGGCGGCCATGATGCGCCGGCGCCTGTACATGGGCATCGCCGCCGCCCTTTTCGGCCTGGCCCTGTTCAACCTCCACTACTGGGGCTTCGGCATCCCTTACCTGCTGGGCGGATCGTGGCTGATCGTGCGGTCCTACCGGCTGCAGAGGGAGCTGAGCGAGGCCGGCGGGGGCAAGGGGAGGACCGGCTCGGGCCCCGGGCGGAACCAGAAGATCAGGACGGGGCAGCCGTCCGCCAACAAGAGGTATACCCCCCGGCGGAACGGCTCCGGCCGCTGAGGGCCAGCGCCGCCAGGGCCATCAGGGCGGCCAGCAACAGCGACGGCACGACGAACACGCTCCACGAGCTGTGCTCCGACGCCACGTCGCCCGCGCTGACCAGGAGGGTCGGGTCCTCAGGCGTGGTGATGACCCTCACCCGGTCACCGACCCCGTGGGGGGCCGAACCGGGCAGACCGGCGCGGTAGGACCGCCCGGCGAGGGAGAAGCTGCCGGTGCAGGTGTAGCCGACCAGGTTGCTGCCGCTGCCCCCCATCAGCCCGCGACAGCCAGTGACGGTCGCCTCCACGGCGACACCGTCCTGGCGCAGCCGGGTGGCGGCATCGTTGTGGCGGACCCCGGCCCAGAACAGCAGCCCGGTCGTCATCGCCAGGCCGGCCATGACGAGACCCAGCGCCGCTCGCCGTATGTGGGCGGCGTCGACCTCCACGCCGGCTCCCCGCAGGGTGCCGACGGGCGCATCGGTCGGGGTTTCCTCGGCGATGGGCGGATGGTACCGGGGCCGGGG
>Ga0070739_10005886_pt1 | contig 13755 bp, 6 predicted proteins | sample Coa_R1_7_FD_66445 | JGI IMG/M metagenome (GOLD analysis project Ga0070739, IMG submission 66445) | Surface soil microbial communities from Centralia Pennsylvania, which are recovering from an underground coalmine fire - Coalmine... | ecosystem: Environmental > Terrestrial > Soil > Unclassified ... | reverse complement strand
TCCGCGCGCTCGCGATCGGTCACGTCGATACTCATGCCCATCATCGACACAGGCACACCACGGTCGTCGAAGATGACCCTGCCTTTGACAGAAAACGAGCGCCGCGCGCCGGTGGCCATGGTGACTCGATACTGGGCGTCCAGAGGACGTTCGTTGCGGATCGCGGCTGCGAGCGCCTGGGCAAACGCATCGCGATCGTCGTTATACATAGCCTGCAGCCAGTGCTCATACGTCGGCTCAACATCCTGCGCGATGCCGTGCAGCGCGCGGAATTCCTCCGACCAGGTGAATCGATCGGCGGCAATATCCCATTCCCACGCGCCCATCGAAAGCGCCTCAGACGCGAGCCGTTGCCGCGCCGCGAATGCAGATTCGCGGATTGCGCGCGTCTGGGAGGTCCCTGCCGATCCGGCAAGCGTGGACCGCAGATCGGCTATTTCCTGTCGCAGCAGCAGGATTTGCTGGCGCAGGCGATCGCTCTCCGGAAGTTCGGGAGAAGAATGAGGGCCGGAGCTCATTGATATGTCCTGTGGTGGAACGCCGTAAAAAACACGTAACTGACGGCCACCAAAGGCCTTCCTTTCCGCTCACACCTCACGCGGGCGAGGGCATACCTGCAACGCGCAGCAACGTTCAGGATTATCGGTTGATATGAATTATATCCGGCGCCGCCCGGCATGCAATCCCATTTTTCGAGGATTCCTAAGATTTCGGAGATTCCATGGTACCCGGGGCGACATGGTTCTATTCCGGGGCTGAGTGGGGGAAAAGTCGCTGTCCGCCCCCACTCCAATCCGCCGAGCCTCCGCCCTCGAGAGCCCACAGGTGGCTCACTTTCCACGGTTCTTCGCTCAGCCTGACCTTTGGAGTGACGCGTGCTTGATCCTGCGCAGATCCCCTTCAGCAGGAGAAACCAAAGCAGATGAGCGCTTCACCCATCGCGGCAGTCACCACCGTATCGCGGCCTCCGGCGCCGGCGGGCGAGGAGACATATTCCAGAATCGCCGGCCTTGTGGAGCGTATTCGTGCCCGGGATGAGGAGGCCGAGAGCGAATTGTACGCCACTCTCAACCGTGGAATTCGGTTCGTCCTGATGCGCCAGATCCGCCCCCTGGCGGACGTCGACGACCGCGTTCACGAAATATTCATGGTGGCTCTCAAAGCGATTCGCGAAGACCGGCTGCGCGATCCGGCGCGCCTGATGGGTTTCATCCGCAGCGTCGTGGCCAACCATGTCGCCACGCACATCGCCCGGACCATGCGTAAGCGGGAGCGCGAGGTCGGCGCCGATGCGGCCGCGGTTCACCTGCGCGACCCACGGCAGAGCCCGGAGCAGCTGGCCATCGACGGCGAGCGGCTGGAATGCGCGCGCGAGATGCTGCAGGCCTTATGCGAACGCGACCGCACCATCCTCATCCGCTTCTACGTCGATGGACGCAGCAAGGAAGAAATCATGGCCGAGCTGGATCTCACCGATACCCAGTTCCGCCTGTTCAAGTGGCGCGCTCGCGCGCGCTACGATGAACTGCTCCAGCGCCGGCTGAGGGTCCGCACAAGGAACGCGGCGACCGTAACCCAGGGCCGCCGCGCCTGTGGCGCCGTACTGCGCTTCTCCATGGAACCCACCGCCGACATGTAGTGCAAGCCCGTGCGAGCCTTTGGCTTGCACCAGCGAATGGGGGGCAGGCCCTCGGCCTGCGGCGGGCTCTCAGCCCGCCTCGTGCAAGCCCTGGGCTTAACGCGGGGCAGCGCCGCACCTTCTTCCTCGCGTTCTTCACTGCCACACCAGAAATTTGTAGTGCAGGCTTTAGGCTTGCACGTGTCGATTGGACATTCTGCTGAAACGCCGATTGTGGTGCGAGCCTTTGGCTTGCACCAGCGAATGGGAGGCAGGGCCTCGCCCTGCGGCGGGCTCTCAGCCCGCCTCCGTGCAAGCCTAAGCCTTGCACCGTGCAAAGCTTCGATCACCGTCGTGCGGGGCAGCGCCACGTTCCGACAGCCCTGCCCCGCAAAGTCTCAAAAATTCAGCTTCAGCGCAAGCTGGATCTGGCGCGCTGAACTGGTTCCATCCGGACGGCCCACCTCGGCCGTGGAAATACCGAACGTCCCCGGATCGGAAATCACGTTGCCCGGCAGCGCGAACTGCACCTGATTGAACACGTTGTACGCCTCGGCCCGGAACTGCAGGTTGAAGCGCTCCGTCAGCTTGAAGGTGCGGATCAGATCGACATCCGTGTTCAGGTACAGCGGACCGGTGAACGTGTTACGGCCCACATTACCCGGTCGCCCGAACGGAGGGGGCGCGAATGCCGACGCCGGCGGACCCGTGCGCGTCTCATCCGATCCTGGCGGAATCGCCGGATCCCCGATCAGATCCGGGCGGCTGCTGTTCCCGGTGTGTTCCGCGTCGCGAGTGCTGAAGATGTCGTACGGCCGGCCGCTCTCAAACGTGGAGATGCCGCTGATTTGCCAGCCGCCCAGCACGTGATTGCCGATACCGCCGGTCAGCCACTGCTTGCCCTTCCCGAACGGCAGCTCATACAGGTAATCGAGAACGAGGCGATGCCGCAGATCGAATTCCGAAGAGCCGCGCTCCTCTCTCAGGTTGAAGGAATTGCGCGGGTAGCCTCGGCTCAGCCCTGCCTGATAGATCGGATCGGCCGAATCGTCGATGGCATGCGACCACGTGTACGCCGCGTCAAATTCGAAACCGCCGGAGAGCCGCTTGCTCAGGCGCGTCTGCAGTCCGTTGTAGGTCGCGTTTCCAATGGTGGCGATAACGGCGGGCTCGAACAAGGCGGTGTTGTAAGTCACCTTGCCGCTGAAATACATGCCCGCGCCCTGAAGCGAGCTCGCGGGAACGCCCTGCGCCAGCAGTGCGGCAATCAGCGCGGGTTGCGCCTGGTTGCCGTTGAGATCGCGGATCTGCCGGTGCGAGGACGAGCCGATATAGTCCACGTTCAGCACCATGCCCCACGCCAGTTCCCGCTGGACGCCCACGTTCCATGTGCCGGTATACGGGGTTTTAATGTCCCGCTGGAAAATCGAAACCCCGGATGAGACCCCGAGGAATGTTCCGTCGGGCGCCGTGGCGCTCGGAGACGGAACCGTAGCCGGCGGCTCGAGCGTGGACAGCGGCGCTCCAACGAAGTTCAGAGCGCCGCCGATGAATGGCGGGTTGCTCTTCAGATTGGTAAAGAGATTCCCGAAGATGCGGTCGTGGAAAATGCCGTATCCGGCGCGCAATGCCGTTTTGCCGGTATGGAACGGATCCCACGAAAGCCCGATGCGAGGCTCGAAATCGTGATAGTCGTTGTTATACAAATTGTTGTGCGTGCCCGGGCCGACGAGGGTAAACGTCAGCGGCGCGGGCCCGGCGGCGTTTTGATACAGGTTCGAGAGCTGCCCCTTCGTTTCAAAGGGAATGCCGTTGAATTCGTAGCGCAGCCCGAGGTCGAGTGTGAAATTTGGCAGGATTTTCCACACGTCCTGAACGAAAGCGCCGTATTCATGCTGAAGGAAGGTCTTGTAGTCGCTCGCAACCCTCTGACCGGCGGAGTTGAAGAACTGCGTCTGTGCCTGAGTTCCTACTTCGCCGAGCAGGGCCGCGGCCATGGTCTGAAGCACCTCACTGCCGCAGTTCGCCCCGCTTGAAGGATCGCAGGTTCCCCCAACATTCACCACCGGAATCCCGAGATTGCCGAAAGCGGTGAAATCCACGGCCGGACGCGAGCTGAAATCGTCGTAGCCGTTGTCGAAGACGTTGCGGAACTCACCGCCGAACTTGAAACTGTGCTTTCCGTGGACCCACGCCAGGTTGTCTACGTAATGCCACGTCCCGATGCGCTGGAACTGGCCATTGCTGTCCCCCAGATTCTGGCATCCGAATCCGCCCAGAAACTGGGTCCCGTTCGACAGAAGGAAGTTGTAATCCGTGCCAAGGCCGAAGGCGTCCGCTTTGCTGAGCTGGTCGATCTTGCTCTGCCCGCCGCAGAAGAACAGATTATCGGCGCGATTCAGGCCGAAGCGGAACTCGTTAATCAGCGTGGGCCGCAGAGTGGCGGTGAAGTTCAGGGTCCCGGCATTGGTCTGCTGATTGGTGCCGACCGCGCCAAGACCGGGCAGGAACTCGTCGTACGACGGGTTGGGGTCGTTGAAGCCCCCGTAGTTATACCGTGCGAAGACCGTGTACTTGTCATTGAAGCGGTGGTCCAGACGGAAGGTCACGCTGGCCGTGTCGGTTTTCGAAGCCGTCGGGAAGAAGTAGATGCCGCGGATATCGTCTACCGCCGGTCCGTTCGGGTTGGGATACATCGCGAACAGCTTCTGCATGGTGGGATCGAGCGGCAGGCCCTGAGCGTTATTCGCCGACCCGGGATTCGCAAGATTGATCTGTTGCCCCTGCCACGTGAAAACGCCCGACTTGAAGGCCGCGGTGGGAACAATGGATTGCCCGGTCAGGGTGGTGCGGAACCGCTGCCACTCGGTATTGCCGAAGAAGAAGGTGTGATCCTTCCAGATGGGGCCGCCGAGGGACGCTCCGAAGTCGTTCCTCACGAACGGATTCTGTTCGTCGGGCGTGGGATTGAAGAAGTCGCGCGCCGCCAGGGCCGACACGCGGTTGAACTCATAAGCCGAGCCGTGGAAATTGTTGCTGCCGCTCCGGGTGACGATGTCCACAATCGCGCCGCTGTTGCGGCCGTATTCCGGCAGGAAGTTGTTGGTGATCACCCGGAACTCCTGCGTCGAATCCGGATTCAAAGACACGATTCCGCCCGGATTTCCGGGCACCGACGCATCGTTGTTATCGACCCCGTCCAGCAGGAAGTTGTTGTTGCGCTCCCGCTGCCCGTTCACCGAGAACCCCCCGAGGAGGCTGTTGCTCTCGTTCGTTCCGGGCGAGAGCAGGACCAGCGAGTACGGATCGCGCGTGAGCAGCGGCAGGTCGAGGATTCGCTTCTGATCCACTACGTTGCTGATCTGCGCCGTGTCCAGGTCGAGCGGCGGGGTGGCGGATGCGGAGACATCGACGGTCTGGGTCACGGGACCGAGTTGCAGGGTGGCGTTGATGGTCAGCGCCTGGGCGACCGTCACCACGACTTCCGGTATCCGCATGGTGGTGAACCCGGTCTTCTCGACAGTGATGTCGTACCGGCCGACCGGCACGTTCGGTATGGAGTACGTGCCGGAAGCATCGGTGCTGGCCACTCGAACGGCGCTGGTAGCCTCGTTCTTCGCTGTCACGGCGGCGGCGGGCAGCCCGGCGCCGGAGGCGTCGGTAATGGTCCCGGATATGGTCCCCGTTTGAGCATGCAGCGCGAGCCCCGAGGCGGAAAGCAGGATCACAGGCAGCAGATGGCGAGAGCGCGTCATATGGCGCGCAGTGGATGCAGGTTAGCAGCCACCGTGAGCCGCGGTGCTTGCCTCGTGAGGGCATCCGCGCCGGTATTCGACCCGTCACGAGCATCTAACGGGCTAAGTCGCGGCATGGTCTCCGGTGAGCGGCGAGGATATGCAATCCCTCCGAAATCCACGCGTTAGCTCGTGTTATGCCGCGTTAGACGGGTCGCGGCAGGCCGCCAGTCGCAATTTCCAAAACGCGGATTCCATTTTCCGGGATGTGAATGGCGGTTTCGGCAACGAATATGTCATACTTCCCCCAGGTGAAGCCGCGCTGCGCAAAGGTCCTGCTCGCCGTTCTGCTGGCGCTGGCCGGGGCATCCGCCGTTTCCTCCCCGGTTATCGCGAACCCTCGCCCGCCCGCCGTCGTCGTGTGGGTGGACCAATGTCACCGGACCATAACAGAGGTTTCCGATCTTCGCTCCAAACCTGCGGGCCATGGTGATGCCGCCGCCATTCGGCTCACGCGCTGGGCGCCGGTTTATCACGCTCGCGCCGGCTTCGATCCAGCCCTGTTTCAACGCCCTCCTCCCGCGCTGTAATCCTCCCCTGTCGCGTATCTAAATCGCCTCTAACCGCTTGCGGGTCGCTCAGCTATGACCGCGACCACGATCGAGCGTAAAGAACGTTCGGATACGGCAGATCAGCAATCGATAGCTACCAGGAACAGCCAAAAACAGGAGACATTATGCGTCATTTCCTCGATCGCATATTCAGGCGTGGGCAGGGAGATCGCTCGAGCATTGAGCGCATCCGCGCCATGGAAGCAGATTACAGGCGTTTATCGGATCATGACCTGCGCGCCGTGGCGCATCAGGCAACGGAACTCATCCCCATCCTCGCGGTGACCTGCGTCATCGCCTCGCGCGTCCTGGCGCTGGACATGTTCGACGTTCAGTTGCTCGGCGCCCTCGCCCTGGGCCGGGGCAACATCGCCGAAATGAAAACCGGGGAAGGGAAAACTCTGGCCGCCGTACCCGCCGTCGCATACTATGCGCGCGCTGGAAACGGCGTGCACGTCATGACCGTAAACGATTACCTCGCCCGCCGCGATGCTTCCTGGATGGGCCAAATCTATCGCTTTCTCGGCCTTTCCGTCGGCTGCATCCAGCAGGCTATGAGCGCAGCCGAACGCCGCGCCGCTTACGCCTGCGACATTACCTATGCCACCGCGAACGAGATCGGCTTCGACTTTCTCCGCGATCGCCTGGCGCTGCGCCCCGACGACCAGGTCCATCGGCCCTTCGCCGCCGCGGTGATCGATGAAGTGGATTCCACCCTCATCGACGAAGCTCGTATTCCGCTGGTAATCGCCGGCGGAGACGATGACGACAGCGCCGTCGCGTATGCCGCCGACCAGGTGGTGCGCCGTCTCGAGCCGGTGCGGCACTGGACCGTCGATGCCATCGCTCGGAACGTGGCCCTCACCGACGCCGGCATCGTCGCTGTGGAACAGGCGTTTGGGTGCGGGAATCTGTACGACGAGAGCAACGTTCGCCTGCTGACCGCGGTGCAGGATTCGCTGCATGCGCACGCTCTGCTTCGCCGCGACGTGGACTACGTCGTTAAGAACGGCGCGGTGGAGATGGTGGATGAGTTCAAGGGGCGCATCGCACAGAACCGCCGCTGGCCGGCGGGGCTGCATACGGCGATCGAGATCCGGGAAGGAGTCGCCGCGAAACGCCAGGGCAGGATTCTTGGTTCGGTTACGCTCCAGCACCTGATCGCGCTCTATCCGCGGGTCTGCGGCATGACCGGAACGGCCCGGACGCAGGCGCTCGAATTCGAGAAGATGTACGGCCTTGGCATCGAAACCATTCCGACAAATCGGCCGGTGATCCGCACCGATGAACCGGATCTCGTGTTTCAGACGAGGCAGGAGAAGGAACGCGCCGTACTCCAGGAGATCCGGCGGGCGCACGCGGCCGGCCAGCCAGTGCTGGCAGGGACAGGGAGCGTGGCGGAATCCGAGCATCTCAGCCGAATGCTGGACGGAGTTCCGCATCAGGTGCTCAATGCGCGAAACGACGAACTCGAAGCGGCAATCGTCGCGCGGGCGGGGGAGCGAGGCGCCGTCACCATCTCCACCAACATGGCCGGCCGCGGCACGGATATCCGCTTAGGCGAAGGCGTGGCCGAGCTCGGTGGTCTGTATGTGATCGGCATGCAGAAACACGAGAGCCGGCGCATCGACGACCAGCTTCGCGGACGCGCCGGAAGGCAGGGAGATCCCGGGCGGTCCAGGTTCTTCGTTTCCAACGAGGACGACCTGATGGTGAGATACGGCGACCTCAATCCCGCGCTCGGCCGCGATCCCGACACCGTGCAGAGGCTCGTGGAAGGCCGCACCCTCGACGCCCGGCTGTTCCTCCGCAAATACGAACTGCCGGTGGAAGGTCAGCGCGCCCGCATTCACGCGTATCGCCAGGATGTTCTGGAGGGCCGCACGGCCTGCGCGTCAGAAGTCGAGCGGGTCATCACCCTGCGCGCCATCGACGATCTGTGGGCCGATTACCTGGCCGGCATTGCCGAGTTTCGCTCCGGTCTGCGGTGGCTCGACTGGGGCCTCGCCGGGGCGCCCGGACTGTCGCTGGACCGCCGCGATGCGTATTACGAGTACGCCCAGTTTATTCATCGCGCCTTTTCCGAGCTCGAGCGAACGCTGCCGGAGGAAATCGCACAACGGGTGGCCGCATTCGAGTCCGGGACCGCGGCCGACCCGCGCGAGCGCGGCGCTGTGTGGACTTATCTAATGACCGACCAGCCGTTCGGATCGTGGACGGAACGCGTCGTACGCGGACTTCGGCGCCTCGCCGCGCGCGGGCAATGATGGTCGCCCCTGATAGACTTCGTTCCTATGGACACCGCAATTAGCCGCCGCAACGTGCTTGCCATCGGCGCGGGCCTCGCGCTTGCGCCGCAACGCACCCAGGCCGCGAATCCCAAACGGGTGGTGATCGCCGGCGGCGGAATTGCCGGGCTCTGCTGCGGGTACGAACTCATGAAGCGCGGGCACGAGGTCACCGTCCTCGAGGCTTCCGGCCGGGTGGGCGGACACGTCCGCACCGTGCGCGATGGGCTTGCCGATGGACTCTACGTCGATGCCGGCGCGGAGCAGTTCACCAAACCCGGTTACGATCTCTACTGGGGATACGTCCGCGAGTTCAACCTGCCCTATATGCAGGACCACCGGCGCGAGCACATGCTCCGCTGGATCAACGACCGCATGTATTCGGAAGAGGAGCTCGCCGACCCGGCCGTCCTCTCCGCGCTGGGCTTCAACCAGCGCGAGATCGAGTTCCTGCGCCGGCATCACTGGACCGACCTCCCCTCGCTCTACCTCGATAAATTCACCAGTGCGTTCGCCGATGAATACAAGCCCTTCAGCGCCGGTCTCAATAGCCTCGACGCGATCAGCATGACCGACCTGCTGGTGCGCGAAGGCGCGTCGCCCGCGGCCATCCGTTTCGCCGGCGGCAGTGGCTCCGCGCTGCACGTGGTGTGGCACGCCGCCATCCTGAAGCGGCGCGGCGTCCCGTTGTGGCCCACGCAGGTCTTTCGCCTCATAGGCGGCAACAGCCGGCTTCCCGAAACTTTCGCGCAACACCTCGGCGACCGCGTCCGCCTGGGCTGCCCGCTGACCAAGATCCGCCGAGGCGACTCCGGCGTTACCGTCGAGTACACCGAGTTCGGCAAATCCAGGCAGCTGGACGCCGACTACCTGGTGTCCGCGATCTCCGCGGTCATGCTGCGCCGAATTCCGGTCGAGCCCGCGTGGCCCGACGCCAAGCGGTGGGCCGTCGAGAACGTGCCCTATTATTCGGCCACACGGCCGGTCCTTCAGTCGCGCACGAAGTTCTGGCGCGAGGAGAAGGTCAGCCTCAACATCGAGTTTCACCAGTCGACGCTGTCCCATATCTGGTCCATGGCCGACGATGTGAACACCCACCGCGGCCTGATCGTCGGCACGGCCGAGCCGGGCGTGAAAGCGGAGGCGGCGCTCAACACATTCCGCGCGCATTATCCCGGCAGGCTGGACACCATCGAGAACGCGACCGTCATTGACTGGTCGCGGGACCCGTGGGCTTCCGTCTGCGAAACGATGACGTATCGCCCGGGGCAACTGGAGCGGTTCTGGCCGGCGCTGATCGAGCCGGAGGGCCGGGTGCATTTCGCCGGGGCTTACTGCGACAACCTGAACTGGGGCCAGGAAGCGGCCACACGCAGCGCAAACCGCGTGGCGAAGGCCATTCACGAGAGTGCGTGATCACGATCTCGAGCGGAATGATTCTCTCCGTAATCGGCGCTCCGAAGGCGCGCAAGGCGGGCCGCGCCGCATGAAGGCGGTTCACCTCGAAGGCGGCCGAGTAAGCGTTCGGAGCGTCGCTCGCCCGAAGCGTCCCGAGGGCTTCGCGCTCATTCGTATGCTTGCCGCCGGCATCTGTAACACCGATCTGGAACTCCAGCGTGGTTACTACGGGTTCAGCGGCACGCCGGGACACGAATTCGTCGGCGAAGTGGTTGAGTCCGACTCCGGCGCGCTCCTCGGCAAGCGTGTCGTCGGAGAAATCAACGTCGCCTGCGCCAAATGCGAGTGGTGCGCGCGCGATCTCGGCCGCCATTGCCCACATCGCACCGTGCTCGGTATCGTCAGGCGACCCGGCGCGTTTCGTGAGTTGCTCACGCTCCCCGAACGCAATCTGCGCGTTGTGCCCGCCTCTCTGCGCACCGAAGAGGCCGTTTTTACCGAGCCGCTGGCCGCCGCCTGCGAGATTCTCGATCAGGTCCGCATTCCCCGGCACAAAGAAGTGGCGGTGCTTGGCGATGGCAAGCTCGGCTTGCTTGTCGCGCAGGTTCTGCACGCCCACGGCGCGCGCGTGATTCAGTACGGCCGCCATCGCGAGAAGCTGCGGATATCCGAAGCGGCCGGCATCGAGACCCGCATCGCCTCAAAGCTTCCGCGGAAACACTTCGAGTATGTAGTGGACGCGACCGGTTCGCGCGATGGACTGGCCCAGGCCGTAAGCATGACTCGCCCGCGCGGGACCGTGGTCCTGAAATCCACCGTTCACGGTCTCGTCCCGCTGGATACTGCGCCGGTCATCGTCGACGAAATCACGCTCGTGGGCTCCCGCTGCGGCCGCTTCGAGCCTGCTCTGAAACTGCTGCGCGCCGGGAGCGTGCGCGTCGACCGGATGATCACCGACGAGTTCCCGCTTTCCCAGGCGGAACGGGCCTTCGAGCGCGCCGCTGAAAACGGTGTGCTCAAAGTGCTGCTGCGACCCTGAGCGCCGGGCTACTGGTGCGCCGGCGGCCCGATCGGACCACGCCCGTCGAATGCCGCGCCAACGGAGACGTGGTTCTTCTCCAGAGTTTCTCCCAGCACCTGATCCAGCGACACGCGGGCATGACTGTAAGTGGCCAGCGTCGCCACCTCCGCCGTTTCCGCCGCGGCCAGCGCCCGCTGCACCACGATGATGTCGTTGAGCGTTGCCGTTCCCAGCGAGAACGACTGCTGTGTCTTCTGCAGCAACTCCTGCTGCAGCTTCCGCGTGTCCACGGCGGCTGAGTATCTGGAACGCGCCTGGCGCAGAGCGACAACGTAATTGGATATGTCCACTACCAGCTGGTTCAGTTCCCGCCGGCCCGTGAGCGTCGTTTGCTGCAGTTGAAGCTGGTCGATGCCGTAGTCGCCCTGGCTGATGTGATTCCCAAATCGCCCCACGATGTAGCCGCCAACGTTCTGATTGGGAAAGTTACGGCGGAAAACCTGGCCCAGCGCCGTCCCGTAGCCGCCGACGAAGTAAGGATCTGCCTGGCCCGCCTGCGGATTGGGCGTTCCGGCAAGACCGCTGTTGTAAGCGGATGCGAAGACCTGGATATTCGGCAGAACCCCGCTCCGGGTGCCGAGCGCCGAAATCTCCGCGCTCTGTCCGTTCAGCCGCGTCACCGCCAGGTCGGGCCGCTTCGCCATCGCCGTCTCTACCAGAGTTCGCAACGGCGCCAGATCGTCAGCCGCCGCGACCTGGATGCTGTCCAGCGGAACCACCTCCGCGCTGTCCACCAGCGGATCCTGCATGCCGTTGCGGCTGAGCGCGTTCTTCAGCAGGTTTTCCTGCTGTCGGATGGCCGCCGCCGACAGAGTGAGTTCCCGCTTTCGCGTGGCGGCTTCCGCTTCCGCCGCGTATATATCCACGCGCGGAAGCACGCCCAGACCGATCTCCGTCTTCGTGTCCTCGTAAAACTTCTGCGCCATGTCGGCGGCGTGCTGCCGAGTTTTCAAGTCTTCGTGGTCGCTCACCAGGTCCCAATAGAGATTCAGGACATTGGAAACCAGATTGAGCAGTTGCGATTGAAAGGTAAAACGCGCCGCGGCGGCGTTGTTCTTCGCCACGCGAATGAAGCGGCTGTTCACCGCCACCCCAAACCCGTTCGCCAGCGGGTGTTGAATGTACAACTGGAGCACGGGAGCGACGGACGGGTTCAAAACGTCGGTGGGCGCGTTCTGCTTGAGATACGATTCGTTGTCCGTCAGCTGCACGTTGCCGCCGGTAATGAGCCCCTGCTGCAGTGTCGTCGAGTAGATATGAGTCGTATCGACCAGGGCCGTGACCTGGCTCTGGACGGCATTCTCCTGCGGTGTCGTGGTGTGCGAAAAGACAGTAACGTTGCGCAGCACGGGATCCAGATTCGGTGTTACAGGACCGATCTGCGAAATGATCGCGCCGCCCGTGCGCCCGGTTCCGCCGCCTCCACCGCCCGACACACCGGCAGCTCGCTGACTGCCTTCCACACCCTGCCCGCTGGCCACCTGGCCAATCTGAGAATTGCCGCTCGGAACACCGGGCAGAGTGCCGCCCGCCTCCGCGCGCTCTACCGCCCAGTCCGACACCAGGGGCCCGTAGCGATCCACCTCCAGATCCAGGTTGTTCTCGATGGCCACCGCGATCGCGTCCTGAACCGTGAGATACAGTTTCCCGGCGCGAATCAGATCGTGCAGATGATTCGAGTTACTCAGCCGCACCGGAGGCACGTGCGCCTGCGACCACGGCCTGATGAACACGGGGACCGCCGGCCCGTCCACCCGAATCTGCGGCTCCTGCGCGCACAGGTTCAGCAGCAGCGATCCGCAGGCGGCCACCGCGACAGCAGCACGCGCGTTCATCGGGTCTGATCTCCTGCATTCGGAGCCGCGGGCGCATTGCTCGGTACCACGGACTGCCGGCCCACGCGTCCTGCCCGCGCCTCCTCCATGGAAATGCCATTGGCTTCCAGCGTCTGCCCAACCGCCTCGTCGAAGGCGATCTTGGCGTGCGTGTAATTGGCCATGGCCTGTATTTCCGCGCTCTGATCGCTGGTCACCTCGCGCTGCGCCTGAATCACCAGGCTGATGGTGGACTCGCCGAACTTGAACCGGTTCTGCTCGGCCTCGAGTGTCTGCTGCGCCAGTTGCCGCGTGGCCACCGCGGCTTCATACCGCGACCGCGCCTGCTCGAGGCCGATCACCGCGTTTTTCACATCCACGCGAACCTGGTTGATCGCGCGCTGCAGCTGCAGTTCGCTCTGCCGCAGGTTCAGCTGGTCGGTTACATAGTCGGCCTGCGCCTGACGATTCCGGAACGGAATGTTGAGCGAAAACCCGGCGGAGTAATTCGGGAAGTTGCGGCGGAAAATCTGCGCCAGCAGGTTCCCGTATCCGCCGATCAGGTATGCATCCGGTGGACCGCTGGACCCGTTGTAAATCGGGCTGAGCGGCCCGCTCAGGGCGTTGTTGCTGAAATCCGCGAACGCCTGAAGCGTCGGCAGCAGCGCGTTGCGCGTGCCGCCCAGGTTGATCAGACTGCTCTGCAGATTGATGCGCGTTTGCTCCAGTTCCGGACGCCGCTCCATGGCCTGCTGGATCAGCAGCGGCGTCGCCTTCAGATCTTCTTTTTCCGGCACCACGATCTTGTCCAGCGGAATGATATGCACTTCATCCAGCGACGCGGCCGCGACTCCATTGCGGCTCAAAGCGTTCTTCAGAATCGTCTCCTGCTGCGCCACGTTGGTTTGCGAGATCAGCAGGTCTTCCCTGCTGGCTGAAACCTGCGCCGCCGCGCGAGTCACTTCGATGGCCGGCAGCGTTCCCAGTTGTACCTGCTGCTTGTTGTCTTCGTACAGCTTCTCCGCCGTCTCGAGCGCCTGCTGCTTGGTGCGCATATCATCATCGAAGCTGACCAGATCCCAGTACAGGTTCAAAGCTGCGCCCACCGTTGTGATCACCTGCCGCTTCAGCTGCAGATCGGTGACCTTCATGTTGTTCCGGGCGACGCGGATATTGCGGTTGTTAACCGACCTGCTGAAGCCCTGCAGCAG
>Ga0070739_10005883_pt1 | contig 13757 bp, 11 predicted proteins | sample Coa_R1_7_FD_66445 | JGI IMG/M metagenome (GOLD analysis project Ga0070739, IMG submission 66445) | Surface soil microbial communities from Centralia Pennsylvania, which are recovering from an underground coalmine fire - Coalmine... | ecosystem: Environmental > Terrestrial > Soil > Unclassified ... | reverse complement strand
GCAATCCTCGATGACGGATCTGACCCTCCGCTCGTGTCCGGGCAGGTCCGGAGGGAACAGCGGAACGGCGACGACGCCGGCGAGCAGGCAGCCGAGGAATCCGGTCACGTAATCCAAGCCCTGCGGCATCAGCAGCGCCGCGCGATCGCCCGGCCGGCACGTCGCGCGCACGGACGCGGCCACCGATTGCGCACCCGAGTACAGCTGGACCCAGGTGAGCGACCGGTGCTTGCCCGGCGAGTGGTAGTGCGGGAACTCGACGAAGGTGAAAGCACGCTGATGTCCGCGTTCTGTCGCCCACCGCCGGAGCCGGTCCTGCAAGAGCGACGGGGTCGATGGCTGAGACGGCATGGCTGCTCCAGGCGTGCGGGGCGCGAAGGGCGATAGAGCCACCAGATTCAGCCGATCATGGCGGGCCGGGCTAGAGATTCGTCTGACAGTTCGAATGGGCCGCGTTGTCATCCGCGCGATAAGAATCCCGGGAACGCTGGGCCGGATGACCTTCGAATCCTCGTTCGGCTCACCTGGCTGAGCGATTCGCGCCTCGCGGCGCTCACGCACGGCAGGCGCTCGCACCGTGGCTTAGAAGGCCCAGCACGAGGATGAGACATGTGTCGCACGCAGTAGCGTCGAAATCCGCCTCGCCTGCGAAAAACGCTCATCCGGGTACGTGTTTTCGCGCTCGCTCGGGTCAGCGCGGGCACGCCCGGCCGACTTCGGGTACTGATGGCGTGTGGGTGGAGGAAAGTCGGCGGCCGCCGCGCCCGAAGCGGTGGACCTTTGGCGAGCGTTGCCGTCTGAGCTGGCCGAGCCGCTGCGGGCTCGGCTGCCGAGCCTGGCGCAGGCCGTGACGCGTGAGATCCGGTGCACGGTGCCGGAATTCGGCGGCCCGGAGCGGTCATCCTTCGGGCTGGATATCCGGCTCGGCGTGGAACGGGCACTCGCCGAGTTCGCCGACCGGCTCGCGGAAGGCGCGGCGGCGCCGGATGCGCTCGATCGCACCGAGGCGAAGCCCGTCTTGCGGATCGTCGCCGGCGCGAACTTGCGGCACGCCGCGGCCCTCGACGCCGTGCAGGCGGCGCTCCGGATCGGCGCGCGCATGACGTGGCAGTGCCTGGCGCAGATCGGAACCGAAGAAGGCATCCCGGCGCAGCGGATGTACCGCGTCGCAGAGGCCGTATTCGTATACGGCGAGGAGCTGGCCGGTCAGGTGCGCGCCGCGCACGCCGAGGCCCGGGCCCGGACGGATCGTGAAATCCTGCGCCGACGCAGGCGCCTGGTCGAACAGCTGGCCTCAGTGCCAGGTCCCAGCCGCGCCTCGGTCATTGAACTCGCCCGCGCCGCGCGCTGGCCGCTGCCCGCCACGGTGCGCGTCGTCGCGCTGCGGCGAGCCGGCAGCAGCGAGGTGGCGACCGTTACGACCGCACCGCTCCTGTCAGCCGGATTCGACGCGCTCGTGTCAGGGGACGCAGATGATCCGTACTTGATCGTCCCGGAGACGGGACCGCGCGCCCTGCTCGCACTCGCGCGCGAGTTGCCCGACTGGAGCGCGGCTGTCGGACCGCCGGTCATTCTCGAGAGCGCCGGCCGCTCGCTGCGGTGGGCCCGGCGTCTGCTCGACCTCGCCGATCGCGGCGCTGTCGCGATGCCGAAGCCGATGAGTGCGCCGAACTCGGCGAAGCCCGCGCTGCTGCGCTGCACCGATCATCTGTCCGTGCTGCTCCTCTCCGCGGACGAGCCGCTGATGCGAGTCCTGGTCGAAAGGCGACTGGCTCCACTCGACGCGGTGTCGGCGCAGCGGCGTGACCGGTTAGCCGAGACGTTGCTGTCCTGGCTGGAATGCCGAGGCAGCGCCCCGGAAGTCGCGCGGCGGCTTGGCGTGCACGCGCAGACGGTCCGCTACCGGCTGCGTCACCTGGAAGAGCTGTTCGGCGACGCGTTGCAGGACCCGGATTCGCGCTACGAGCTCGAACTCGCCTTGCGCGGCAGAGCCCTGCTGCACTCGGCCGAGGCGAATCCGCGGTCTATCGCGGCCGGCTGAGTGCGGCGATGGCCTGCCTGCCACGCAGCGCCAGCTCCAATTCGAAGCGCGCTTCGGGATCCGCGAACACCGGGCCGAACAACTCGTGCAGGCGGTGCAGCCGCTGCCGGGCGGTCTGCGGATGGATGCCGAGCCGCGCCGCGATCTGCGGGGCGCTGCCCCCGTTCGTATCCAGCCACGCGAGCAGCGTGGTCTCCATCCGCCGGCGCTGCTTGACCGTCAGGCCGGCCAGCGCCGCGAGCTGCCGGTCCGCCAGCAGCTTGAGCAGCGGCTCGTCACCGATCAGCAGCAGGGACGGCAGCGCGTGGTCGCACCTGACCGGCCCCTTGGCGAGGGCCTGCGCCGGCAGGCGGTCCCGCACCCGCCGCGCCCAGCGCAGCGAGTCCGGCGCCATGGCCGGCGTCACCGCCGGGCCGATGACGGCGCTGCGATCCCGCAGCAGGCCGAGCAGGAGCGGGTCGCGCAGGTCCTGCGCGGGATCGCGCAGCACCAAATACGGGTCCTGGCAATCCAGGTCGTGCAGGACGGTCTCCGGCAGCCTGCCGAGCTGGGCCGCGGCGGCCGTGGACGGGGGCGCCGGGCCGAGCGCCACGCACGAGACCCGGTCGGGCAGCGGCCACCGAGCGGCCGCGGCCAGCTGCTCGAGCTGCTCCGCAGGCGCCCCGGCCACCAGCAGGTCTCGCAGCATCCGGCGGCGGCTCGACGCGCCGTCATGACTGTCCCGGCTCGTCTTGGCCTCGGCATAGCCGATGGCCGCGGCCGAGGCCATCACGTCGATGTGGGCGAAGATGGCCTCGGCGAGCGTGACCATCTCGTCCGAGCGCATGCCCGCGCGACGGCCGACCCGCGCGTAACGCCGCCAGGCCACCCGGCCGCCGAGGCGGTACGCGGCCTGAAGCGCATCCAAGCTGCGCCCCTCTGCCAGCTCCCCGCGCCCGAGCGCGCGGTAGACGCGCAGCCGTTCGGGGCTCGGTTCACCGGCGCTCTCCACCAACTCGGGAAATTCGAGCAGCGCGGTCTCCACGCCGAGCTGAAGCCCGATTCCGAACTTGCCGGACAGCGGCTTGTTGTATTCGGGTATCTCCCGGCGGATCTGGTGCAGGATCTCCGTGGAGATGCTGCCGCGTTCTTTCCGCACTTCGGCCGCGAAAGCGCGGGGCAGCGTAGCCCAAGGTCTGGTCACGCCCACGGTCCCGTCGGTTGGGTCGCTCACTTCTCACGGAAGTATGCTGCGATGTTACTGACTCGTCAACTAGCGCGAAACGCAGTCATCTGATCCGGCGCCGACTGCGCTGCGAACAGCTGGTTCAGTGCGAACCTGGGCCGAGGAGAGGCTTACCAGGACGTCAGTAGCCCCTAACTCCGAGCGAAGACCGGGTGAGCCCGAAAAACGCTCACCCGCGTTATACAAACTTCGCGGCGCAATTCCCCCGGGCTGGCAGCCTCACGAGATGTTCCGGCGAGCGTCGCACCGATCGATTGACGCTTCTCAGGGGCCTTCATATCGTCACCGACCGTCACGGCGAACACCGGTCTTCCGCTGAATTCGTCCGTGAGCAAGGGGTTTGTGACCTCGAATATTCCGCGCGCGGACCGGAAAACTTCGACAAGAGAACGGTACTGCCCATCATGCCAAGAAGTCGGTTCCGCATGGCCGCCCTCGGCGCCTCCGTGGCGTCAGCGGCCTGTCTTACCCTCACCGGCGCCCAGTCCGCCTCCGCCGCCACCGCCCTTCCCGTCCCGCACAACGCCGCCGCGGCGCTCGTCCAGGGCTTCCTCGCCCCGACGACGCCGCCGCCCGGCGCCAACGACGGCAGCTGCCGGCCGAGCGCCGCGCATCCGTACCCGGTGGTGCTGGTCAACGGCACGCTCGAGAACATGAACGTCAACTGGCAAGGCGCCGCGCCGCTGCTCGCGAACAACGGATATTGCGTCTTCACGTTCAACTACGGCGGAACCTCGCCGGACGCACCGGTCCAGTCCACAGGACCGATCGAGGACAGCGCCGCCGAACTGGCCTCCTTCGTCACCTCGGTGCTCAACATCACCGGCGCGACGAAGGTCGATCTGGTCGGCCACTCCCAAGGGGGGATGATGCCGCGCTACTACATCAAGAACCTCGGCGGCGCGGCCAAGGTCGACAAGCTGGTGGGACTCTCTCCGAGCAACAACGGCACCACGCTCGACGAGCTGACCACACTCGGCACGTTGTTCGGCGTGCTCGTGCCCGTGAACCAATTCCTCAGCGGGCCCTGTGAAGCCTGTGTCGAACAGGAGGCCGGCTCGTCCTTCCTCACCGCGCTCAACGCCGGCGGCGAGACGGTGCCGGGAGTGCAGTACACCGTGATCACGACCAGTAAGGACGAGGTGGTCACGCCGTACACCTCGGCCTATCTGCCCGCCGCGCCGAACGTCACGAACATCCTGGTGCAGAACCAGTGTGCGCTCGACAACACCGACCACACCGAGATCGCCTACGACCCGATCGCGCTGGCCGACATGCTGAACGCGCTGGACCCGGCGCATCCACAGCCGGTGCCCTGCGAGATCGTCAACCCGTTCACTGGCCCGCTGAGCTGACCCAGTCGGCGGTCCCAGACCGGCCGCGTCCGGACCCTGCCGCATCTCAGGGTTCGGACGCAGGTCGGGTGGCCCAATCGAACCTGACTTCGATTCAGGTCTGTGCAGCATGCCAGGCTTCGTAGTACCTTACCGCTCAGGCAAATACAGCGTACGCCTCTGACCAGGCCGCTTGAGCCTCGTTGTGCCATGTCAGGCCGCACGCCACCCAGCGTGGGCGACGCAAGGACCGGCCCGGAGGGCCGCCGGACCAGAGTCCTGCGTCGCTAGGCGGACGCATCCCGGAAAGGCGGTGATCATGGTTGACGTCGGTCGCGGCGGCACCAGGCGCGGTGCGTTCGACGACGACGAGAACGAGATGCGGCCCGATACGGAGCGCGAGGCGCAGGCGCGCATAGAGCGTGAGGCAGCCGCGCGCAGCGGCCGGCTCTCGCTCGCCGGGCTCGGCCTCAGCGCCCTTCCTCCCGCGGCGCTGGAGCTGAGCGGGCTGAGGGAGCTGGACCTCTCCGGCAACCGACTCGAACAACTGCCCGAGCGGATCTCGCGGCTCGCCGCTTTGGAGCGACTCGTGCTGCGGGGCAACCGGCTGGCCGGGCTGCCGCCGTCGCTCACGGCGCTGCGCCGGTTGAAGCACCTCGACTTATCCGAGAACCAGTTCGCTGAGATCCCCCGCTGGCTCGGCCGACTCGACCTGGAGTCGATACAACTGGGGGATGCAGCCGACCTAGTGCATCCGCCGGCCGAGGTGGCGGTGCAGGGAACGCAGGCAGTGCTGGCATATCTGCGGGAACGCGACGGCTTCCGCGGCGCGCAGCTCGACGGGGGAGTGCTGACCCGCCGCACTCGACCCGCGAGCACTGCGATGCCTGAGATATCTGCGGTGGCTGAGATACCTGCGATGCCTGGGATACCTGTATTACCTGAGACACCCGGGCCGCGAGTGGTGTCCGCCGAGCCGCCTGAAGTCGCTACCGATTCACCTACCGAACCGACCCGCGCGGCGTGGGCCGCCTGGCCGCCGCAACCCAGAGTGCTGATGCTCGGCGCCGGCGTTCTGCTGGCACTCGCGGTGATCCCGTTCGTGCTGCCGCATGTCGACGGCGCAGCGCGACCGCGCACGAGCGGCGTACTCGGCACCGAAAACGGCTCCGCGGGCGGCGCGCATCGCGCGTCTCTTCCCGGCGCGACGGTCCTGCTCCCGGCAACACCTTCCGGCGCGGCCGGGGCCGCGGGGGCGCGCCCCTCGGCGTCCACGGGCCGGCCTGCGACAAGTCAGAGTCCTGCCGCAGGCGCGACGGCGAGCCCGTCGACCGCATGGTCGGCCAACCTCATGCCTACGCCGGTGATCTCCATGTCGACGGACGCCGCGCCGCTGATCGGGCCGGTCCTCAGCGGCAACGCCGGAGGCGGCGCGCTGTGCGCGGTGGTGACCGCGCATGGCGCGAACGTCGGCCGGATCGACGTGGCCGTCTGCGACAGTGCCACGGCACCGACGTGGACCTTCGAACCCGACGGCGACACATTGCAGACCTCGGGACTGTGCATGGCAATACTCGACGACGCGAACAGCGCCGCGCCCACTGTCGTGCTGAACACCTGCGACGCAGGACCTGAGCAGGTCTTCGTCCCACAAAGCGGTGGTTGGCTGTACAACCCCGGGTCGGGCCTGTGCGTCACTGAAGTCGGCGGAAAGAAGCATCAGCAGGCTGCTGTGTCGATGGAGCTGTGCGGCGCGGCCGGACAGCAGTGGAATCTCCCGACCTGACCAGGGCCCTCCGGAGGAGTGGTGCATGTCTGATCCGCAATGGATCGGCGCGCGATACGAGCTGCTCGAGCGACTCGGCGGCGGAGCTGACGGCTCGGTGTGGCGCGGCTGGGATTTGGCGACCGGGGCCGATTGCGTCGCCAGATTCGTGCGACGCGATGCGGCCGTCGCCAGCGGCCTTACCGCCGCGGCCCGCTGGGGCCAGGTGATCCGCACCTTGGGCACGGTCGCCAACCTGGCCCATCCCGGGCTCGTCGAGGTCGACGACATCGTGGCCGACGAAGGCCGGTGGGCGCTGATCACCCGCCTGATCCCCGGCGAGAGCCTCGAGGCCAGGCTGGCGAGCACGGGGGCGCTACCGGCCGCGGAGGCGGTGCGGCTCGTCGCGCAACTCTGCGAAGCATTGGCCGCCGCGCACGAAGCCGGCTTGGCCCACGGACGGGTCAAGCCGTCGAATCTGCTGCTCGAACCCGGTAGCGACGGCACGCTGGCCGTGCGGCTGACCGACTTCGGCCTGACGGAACTGGAGAGCTGGGCCGCGCACGAGCGACACTTCGCGCCGCATCCGGCCACGGCGGCCGCACGGGTCCGGTATCGGCCGCCGGAATGGATTCCCGGAATGCCGACCACCGCCGCGGGCGATGTCTACGCGGTCGGCGTCGTCTTATACGAGGCGCTGACCGGGTACCAGTTCGCCAGGCACACGGCCGTGGACCAAACCGTTCAGCCGCGCCCGGACTCGCTGCCACCGCGTCCGCGCGAGATACCCGAGATGATTTGGGCGCTCCTGACGCAATGCCTTGAGAAGCGGCCCCGGCTGCGGCCCACCGCGGCGCAACTAGCCGATCGGCTGGGGGCAATCGGGTCAGGTCCGCGGCCGCCCATCCCGCACGCCGGCCCGCCGGTACGTGGTCGCGCTCACGAGCGGCGGGTGCCGAACGCGAATCCCGCACTGCCAGCCCCGCTCCCCGGCCCGGGCCGCCATCGCGAATTAAGCGTGCTGCGACGAGTCGAGTTCGCCGCGTCGGCTACGGCCGTCGCGCTGGTCGGCAGCTTGACTTTCGCCCTGGGAGCCGGCGACGGGAGGTTGCCGTCGCGACCTGTGCCCACGCGCGTTTCCGTGCTGGAGTTCACGACCAGCGCCGCGGTGCGCAACTCGTCGTCGGCTTCCGCGCAATCCCCGGTTGCGACGGCTGGCCCGGGCGCGGGAGCGCTGGCCAGCGCTTCGACAGCGGCCTCCGGCGGTGCGCCATCCGGGACCGGCCCCAGCACCGGCCCTGGCTCGACGCCCACCTCCGGACCCGCGACCGTGCCCTCTTCGGCCCCGGCGACGTCCCCGGCTCCGGCGCCCAGCGGCACGCCCGCCGGAACCAGCAACGGGCTGATCAACGATCCGATCGGCTATCTGGAACACCTGCGCGCGATGATTCAGCAGATGGCGGCGCAGGGCCGGGACGTCGTGGACGCCAACGCGGCCGGCGATCTGGAGAACCTGGTGCTGGATCTGGAGAACGGCGTCGACTCGTACCTGCAGAACGGAGGCCAAGGGCTGCTGCTGATGATCAAGGCCAAGATCGCGGGCTTCGACGGGCGCCTGGCGCAGGATCTGAACCGGGGTCTCATCTCGGCCGGCGCCGCGGTGACGCTGGCGGCTTATCTGCAGAGGCTCGTTGCATGACCGGGTACCAGCCGTCGTCGTGACCCAGCTGCCGCCCGCCCCGGCCTGGCTTACTTACTTAGTCGTTAAATAAGCCGGACTCGCGTGGCCTCACGCAACGCCGGCTAACCCCGTGCCGCCGCGCTCGCCGCCTCGGTGGCGGGCGCGGTGAACCGCTCGCCGCGGGCGGTGCGCTCCATGCCCAGCCACATCAGGTTCATCAACCGCCGCGCCGTGGTCTGCGGCGCCTCGCTCGGGTTGGTCACCGCCCAGTCGGCCATCGCGTCCGCGGCGCCGACCAGCGCGCGGGCCACGGCGGTGGCCTCCCGGCGCATCGTGGAGTACGCGGGCGCGCCGCGCTCAGGCGCACGGGCCCGCATCGCCTGCAGGACCAGGTCCGCCACGGTGGCGACGATCTCCCCGCGCACCTGGGCCAGTTGCTCGGCGACCGAGTCGTTGTGCGAGCGCGCCTGCTGATAGAGCACCGACCAGCTGGCCCGGCGCTCGGCGACGAAGGTGAAGAACGCGGTCAGCCCGCGCCACAGCCGCTCGGCCTCGTCGGCAGCCGGGGCCCTGGTCGCCGCGCCGAGCGCGTCCACGAGCCGGTCGGTCTCCCGCGCCACGCAGGCCCGGAAGGTCTCCTCCTTCGAGCCTAGATAAAGGTAGAGCAGGGGCTTGGACACCCGTGCCCGCTCCGCGATCTCCTCCATGGAGGCCGCGTGGAATCCGTACTCTGAGAAGACCTCGACCGCGGCGTCGAGCATCTGCTGCTCGCGCACCTCGCGGGGGAGGCGCCTGCGCTCGGTCGAAGGGGCCACCTTGTGAGCTTACCTTACCTGGCCGTAAACTTACTCGACCGTTAAATAACTTCGTTCGAGGAGCGTCATGACCTTCGACCTGGGCCTGAGCGACGAGCAGACCGAGGTGCGCGACTGGGCGCATGGATTCGCCGCGGAGGTGATGCGTCCGGCGGCGGCCGAGTGGGACGAGCGCGAGGAGACGCCCTGGCCGATCATCCAGGAGGCGGCGAAGATCGGCTTGTACGGGTTCGAATCCCTCGCCAATCTCTACGAGGACCCCACCGGCCTGTCGATCCCGCTGCTGAACGAGGAGCTGTTCTGGGGCGACGCGGGGATCGGGATGTCGATCCTGGGCACCACGCTGGCGGTGGCCGCGATCTTCGCCACCGGCACCCAGGAGCAGATCATCGAGTGGATCCCGCAGTGCTTCGGCGACCAGCAGGAGCCCAAGCTCGGCGCGTTCTGCGTCTCGGAGCCGGAGGCCGGCTCGGACGTGGCCTCGATGCGTACCCGCGCCCGCTTCGACGAAGCCGCAGGGGAATGGGTGCTCAGCGGCCAGAAGGCCTGGATCACCAACGGTGGGATCGCGAACGTGCACGTGGTGGTCGCCTCGGTCGAACCCGAGCTGGGCGCGCGCGGGCAGGCGGCGTTCATCGTCCCGCCGGAGGCCAAAGACAGCACCCTGCATTCCCCGCGCAAGATCAAGAAGCTGGGGTTGCGCGCCTCGCACACCGCCGACGTGTTCCTCGACGAGGTGCGGGTGCCGGCCGAGTTCGTCCTCGGCGGCAAGGAAAAGCTTGACGCGCGCCTGGCCCGCGCCCGGGAAGGCGCCCGTTCCAACAGCCAGGCGGCGATGGCCACCTTCGAGCTGAGCCGCCCGACCGTGGGCGCGCAGGCCCTCGGCATCGCGCGTGCCGCGTACGAGTACGCCCTCGAATACGCCAACGGGCGCCGTCAGTTCGGCCGGCCGATCGCGCAGAACCAGGCGATCGCGTTCGCGCTCGCGGACATGCGCACCGAGATCGACTGCGCGCGGCTGCTGATCTGGCGCGCGGCCTGGATGGGGCGCAGCGGGCAGCCGTTCACGGCCGGGGAGGGCTCGATGTCGAAGCTGAAGGCGGGCGAGGTCGCGGTCGCGGTGACCGAGAAGGCGGTGCAGATCCTCGGCGGCGCCGGCTACAGCCGGGAACACCCGGTCGAGCGCTGGTACCGGGACAGCAAGATCTACACGATCTTCGAAGGCACCAGCGAGATCCAGCGCCTGGTCATCTCCCGCGCCATCACCGGGCAGCCGGTGGCCTGACCGCTGCCGCGCCGGCGGTCAGCGGCCGGTCAGTGACATTGCGGTCAGTGACATTGCCGCCAGTGACATGGCGGCCGGGGTCATTGAAGCTGGGTTATCGGACCGGGGTCATCGGCCCCGGGGTTATCGGACCGGAGCCATCGGCCCCGGAGCCATCTACGCGGGGGCCGTCGCCGCGCCCGGCGCGTGTGCCGGCAGCGCGGCCAATTCCTGCCGCGCCGCGTTTTCTACGAGCAGTGGAATGAAATCGCGGATCCGGCTCTCGTCGAATTCCTGGTGAATGCGATGCACGATGCCGCCGATTTGCGCTTCGGAGGCCCGCGCGGCGTACGTGTCCAGCAGCCGGGCGATCACCTGCTCGATGGCGTGCTGTTCGTGGTCCGATCCGTCAGCCATGGTCCCCTCCCGCGGATCGCGCTCCAATCAGCCGAATTCCAGCGTGCATGTCGACCGGCATTTGCACAAGGGTTCCTCATCGTTTGGTTTCCCGACACCGCGCCGCCATATCGCCTGCCGGGCCGGCGGCCACCGCGCCTGAATCAGAATTCTGAGTACGAGTATTACCCTGGTCAATCGTTCGGTCCGCCCAGATATTCCAGTCGGCCACTGTGCTGCCCGCTCCGGAATATCGCGTTTACCTTTCCGGTGTCCGGCGTTCACGGCGCCGTGTGAGCCAAGTCGCCGCCCACCGAGACTGTTCGACTCGGTGGGGGCGCGCGGCTGAGGACGTGAACATCCGTGCAGTCCTTTGGGTGATCGAGGCTCACCGCGCAGGTGCTTGCCGGGCTGGCGCCGTGGGGAGGGGAGGGCGAGTCGTGGCTGGACCGCGCTTTCTATTCATTTGTTCGCCTGCGCGGGAGTCCGTGCGCGTGGCGGACGGTGCGGGTACGCGTGCGGACCTTGTCACATGGCGATTGCTCGGCGCGAACAACCGGGAACTGGGTCGCAGCCCGATCTGGTACCCCGGCTGGGATTCGTGCATCGAAGCCGTGCACGTGCTGCGGCGTGACATCGGCGCGGTCGCCTCGGCGATCACGGCGGTCGCGGCGCCTGGCGGAGTGTGGAGCTGGCAGCTGACGGTCGGCGGCAAGCCGGTCGCAGTGGCGAGCCGGCCGTACCACCGGCACCGCGAGTGCACCTACAACCTGAGCCACTTCGTCGCCGCCGTGCCAGCCGCCCGGATCATGACCGAACCCTGCGTACTGGAGCGGCGATGACGGCGCCGGCCTACTCCCCGCAACCGCGGATCGCGCCGGACGAGACGGACGTCCCGCGGCCGCTCACGGCCCGGCGCGGCACGCAGGACCGGGCCTTTCGCGGGCTGGCCCGCGGCAGCGGCGGCCTCGTGTTGGGGATGATGGCGCTGGTCGGCGGGTTCCTGGTGCTGCGCGGCTGGCAGGCGCTGCGCGTCGACGGCATCAGGTTCCTGACGGTGCAGCAGTGGGAGCCGGACTCGCACGACTTCGGCATCGCCGGGGTGCTGACCGGCTCGGTGCTGATCGGCCTGACCGCGATCTTCTTCGCGCTGCCGCTCGCGCTGGGCACCGCGCTGTACATCTCCGAGTACGCGCCCGCCTTCCTCAAGCGCACGCTGGTCTCGCTGGTCGACCTGATGGCCGCGATCCCGAGCGTGGTCTACGGGCTGTGGGGCTTCCTCTTCCTCCAGCAGCACGTGATCGGCGTGGCCAGGTTCATCTCCACCTACCTCGGCTGGATCCCGATCTTCAAGGTGGACGGCGCCGATCCGCACAACCCGCTGATCAATCTGAACGTCTACAGCGGTTCCACCTTCATCGCGGGCCTGACGGTCGCGCTCATGGTCACCCCGATCGCCTGCTCGGTGATGCGCGAGGCGTTCTCTCAGGCGCCGCTCGGCGAGCGGGAGGGCGCGTACGCGCTCGGCGCGACCCGGTGGGGGATGATCCGCACCGTCGTGCTGCCGTTCGGGCGCGGCGGGATCATCGGCGGCACGATGCTCGGGCTGGGCCGGGCGCTCGGCGAGACCATCGCCGTCTACATCGTCATCTCGCTCGGCTTCACCATCCAGCCGCACATCCTGCAGGCCGGAACCGGCTCGGTGTCCGCGCTGATCGCCAACCACTACGGCGCCGCGACGGCCTTCGACATGGCCGGGCTGATGGCCGCGGGGCTCGCGCTGTTCCTGCTGACGCTGATCGTCAACTTCGCCGCGTCCGCCATCGTCGCGCGTAGCCGTTCCGGCGCCGTGAGCGAGGCCTGAGATGGATCTGTACACCGAGACCACACCGCCGCAGCCGCAACCGGAGCCGCAGTCGCAGCCGGGACCTGCGACGCCGCCCGCCGGGACCACGGTCGTGGCGGAACCCGGCGAGCCGGACCGCCCGGAGCGCCGCCGCCGGACCGGCGGGTTCCGCCGCGACGACCTGCTGGCGCTGCTCGGCGCCCTGGCCGGCGCGCTCAGCTTCACGCTGCTGCTGTTCACGCAACTGGCCCCGTTCGACGGGCTGATCGGCTTCTTCGTGGTCGGATACGCGGCGTTCCTGGTCTTCTACACCTTCCTCGTCGCACTCGAGGAGAGCTGGCCCGCGGTGCGCGACCGGCTCGCCTCCGCGGTCGTGCACAGCATCGCGTTGCTGCTGCTCCTGGCGCTCGGCGACGTGATCGTGTACGTGTTCTCCCAAGGACCGCAGGCGCTGCGCCACCTGAACTTCTGGACCCAGGACCTGCGCGCCGCCGGACCGCTGCAACCGCTGACCATCGGCGGCGTGCGGCACGCGATGATCGGCACCTTCGAGCAGATCACCATCGCACTGGCGATCACCGTGCCGCTCGGCCTGCTGTGCGCGGTCTTCCTGAACGAGCTGCCAGGCCGCTTCGCCCGCTTCGTGCGCACCATCGCGGACGCGGCGACCGCGCTGCCGTCCGTCGTCGCAGGGCTCTTCGTCTACGCCGCGCTGATCATCGGCGTGCAGATCGGCCCGGTGCATCTGCAGATCCAGAAGGGCGGCCTGGCCGCCGGCCTCGCTATCAGCGTCATGATGTTGCCCATCATCATCCGGGCCGCCGACGTGGTGCTGCGCCTGGTGCCGGGCTCGTTGAAAGAAGCCTCATACGCGCTCGGCGCCGGGCAGTGGCGCACCGTATGGACGGTGACCCTGCCGACGGCGCGCTCCGGCCTGGCCACCGCGGTGATCCTCGGCAGCGCGCGCGGGCTCGGCGAGACCTCGCCGGTGCTGCTGACCGCGGGCTACAACACCTACACCAACGGCAATCCGGTGCAGGGGCCGCAGACCTCGCTCCCACTGGCCGTCTTCAAGCTGGTCACCTCGGGCGAGCCGCTGCAGATCCAGCGCGCGTACGGCGCCGCGGCGGTGCTGATCCTGGTCGTGCTCGTGCTCTTCATCACCGCGCGGATCATCGGTGGACACGGACCCGGCCACCTGACCGGTCGCCAACGGCGCGCCCGCGCCAGTGCTTCCATCCGCGACCTTGACCGCATCCTCGCCCGTACCGCACAGAACGGGAGCCTTCCGTGAGCCGCGCCAGCCGCGTCAGTCGCAGGGATCTGATCGGCGTTCCGATCATCCACAGGATCACCGCTCTCGCGTTCGCGTTGTCCGCCGTTCTCGCGA
>Ga0070739_10005882_pt1 | contig 13758 bp, 13 predicted proteins | sample Coa_R1_7_FD_66445 | JGI IMG/M metagenome (GOLD analysis project Ga0070739, IMG submission 66445) | Surface soil microbial communities from Centralia Pennsylvania, which are recovering from an underground coalmine fire - Coalmine... | ecosystem: Environmental > Terrestrial > Soil > Unclassified ... | reverse complement strand
GCCACACGCTCCCTCCATTCTTCCTGTGAGCACCGAGGCTTGCAAGCGAGCCTCGTGCGATTATCCTTTCAGAGAACCGGCCATCAACCCCTCCACGATCTGCTTCTGGAAGACGAGCGTCAGGATGAAGACCGGCACAATCACAATCAGCGCCATTGCCGCCTCATTGCCCCAGGCTACCGTCTGGTACTGCGGGTTCACCGCCGCCTGCGTGATGCCGATGGTCAGTGTCTGCGACGCGCTCGATCTGCTGAAGATCAGGGGGAAGAAGAACTCGTCCCAGCTTGCCACCAGGTTCAGCAAAAAGAGCGTCGCGATAGCCGGGCGCAGCACCGGGATCACCACATGCCAGAGCGTCGTCAGGAAGTTGGCCCCGTCGATCTGCGCCGCCTCCTCCAGTTCGATGGGGATCTGGCGCACGAACGAGGTCATGATCCACACGCTTGTCGGCAGCAGGAAGCTCACCAGCAGAATCACGAGACCCTGAATCGAGTCCAGCAGCGAGAGATTCTCGAACATCTGGAAGAGCGGGATAATCATCGCAATCGTCGGCAGATAGCCCGAGAGTAGAATGCCCAGAAAAAGCGCGTTGCTGCCGGGGAAGCGAATGCGCGCGAAGGCGTAGGCCGCCAGCAGGCAGACCAGGACCGAGAAAAAGGCCGAGAGCAGCGCCAGCAGCGAGCTATTGATAAACTGCTGGCCCAGCGGCACGACCTGCGCCACCGTCTGGAAATTGATGAGCGAGGGGTGCCTGGGGAAGTAGTTGAGCGGCACCGTGAATAGCTCGCTCATCGGTGTGAAGGCCGACAGCACGATCCAGTAGATCGGCAGCAGCGTGATAATCACGAAGAGCGCGACCAGTACATAGAGTATGACCGTCCAGATAGTCTTGCGTACAGGCCGGTAATGCGTGTGGCGCTGGCGCTGTTCGGCAGGTGCCGCCGGTGGAGCATAGGTCTCGGTAGTAGACATCATACACCTCCTTATAGCGCCTGTTCGCTACGTCGCATGAACAGGAAAAAGACGACACACAGGAAGAGGACGATCACAAAGGCGAAGACCGCCACGGCTGAACCATAGCCATAATAGAGACCGGTAAAGGCCAGTTGATAGACCTGGTAGGAGAGCAGCGAGGTCGAGTGGCCGGGACCGCCCTGCGTCAGCCCATAAACCAGATCGAAGGTCAGCACGCGATAGGTCGAGACGAAGATCAATAGAGTAAAGATCAGCGGCGCCAGCATGGGCAGCACAACCGAGTAGAAGGTGCGCCAGGCTGAAGCGCCATCGACGCGCGCGGCTTCGTAGAGTTCGCGCGGGATATTTTGCAGTCCAGCCAGGATGATGAGCGCGGCCCAGGGCGAATTTTTCCATACATCGAGAATGATGACGACGATACGCGCCAGGTCGGGATTAGCGAGCCAGATGGGGCGGAAGGGCAGGACGCGGGCGATCAGGTCATCGATCATACCAAACTGGCTATTGAACATCCACTGCGAGGCCGTCGCGACGACGATGGCCGGCATAGCCCACGGCAGCAGATTAACGGCCCGCACGATGCCGCGTCCCCGGAACGCCTTGTTAAGCAGCAGAGCGATGCCCATTGCGTAGACCAGTTGAACCGCTGTTGAGACTGCGGTGAAGATGAAGGTGAACGAGAGGGACTGGAGGATCACCGGATCCTGGAACATGCGTGTGAAGTTAGCCAGGCCGATGAAACGCTGCGTGCCGGCCAGGGGACTGTTGTTGGTAAAGCTCTGCCAGATGGTGTTCAGGAAGGGGTAGATGGCGACGGCCAGGCGCCAGATCACCGCCGGCGCCACAAGGATATAGCCGAGCATGATAAGCCTGATGCGCCGGCGCCGTGTTCCCGCTGTGGCTCTGGCACTCGGGACCTTTGCGGCCTCTATATCTACGTACATATGCATCCTCTCTTCTGCGCAGGCGGGGCCTGGTTCACCAGACCCTCGTCTGGTGAACCCGGACGGGGCCAGGGGTGAACCAGACAAGGGTCTGGCGAACCCGGCCGGGGCCAGGGGTGAAACCGACGAGGGCCTGGCGAACCAGACGGGGGCCTGGTGAACCAGACGGGGGCCTGGCGAACCAGACGAGGGCCTGGCGAACCAGACGAGGGCCTGGTGAACCAGACGAGGGCCTGGCGAACCAGACGAGGGCCTGGCGAACCAGACGACCGCAAGGGTCGTCTCTACATTTCTTGCCCCTGGTTTCCCTCTCATTGCCGCTTTCTCGCTGGCCCCATTGCTCATCGTCCGCTACACCGTTACTGTCCCTGCAACGCCTGGTTTACGGCCTGCTGGCCCTGGCTGACGCAGGTATTCAGATCGATCTGGTCGTTCAAGTACTTGTTGACCACGGCCTCGAATGCGTCGGAGACGCGTTGGGCCTGCGCTGTGATAGGCCGGTAGTGCAACTGCACGTTTTGCACATAGTCGGCATCGCTCTGGGCCTGTGGCAGCGCCTTCTGTACCGCCGGATCGGAGAGCGCGGCGGTGCGCGATGGCGTATTGCCGGTCTTGGCGAGCAGGATCTCCGATTGCAGGGAGGCGGCGTAATCGATGAATCGGGCTGCCGCGTCGGGGTATTTGGAGTACTTGTTGATAGACCAGCCCCAGTTGGCGATGATGGTGCCGTTATTGTTCGGCCCCTTCGGCGGATGCGCCACCCCCAGCTTATAGCCGTTCTTGACGACCTGGGGAAAGTTGAGGATGCCGGCGTAGATGCCGTCCCATGTAATCCACATTGCCAGCTTGCCACTCTCAAAGGCGGTGGTCAGCGAGGTATAGTCGGCGGTCACAGTATCGGGGGGAGCGATCTTGTAGACATGGATCATGTCGTGGACGAGCTTGAGCGCCTGCTGTGAACCCGGTGCGGTCATGTGCAGCGGATCGCCGCCGGCCTGGCCCATCCAGTAGCACATCTCGTTGAAGAGTTCGGTATTGCCGCTCTTGCCGGCGATGCCGATACCATAGACGCCGTTGCCGGTGAGCTTCTGACCGGCGGCGATGAGTTCGTCCCAGGTCGTCGGCACGCTGATGCCAGCTTTGTCGAAGAGATCCTTGCGATAGAAGAAAATGACGGCGCCAAAGTTGGCGGGGAGGCGATAGCGATGGCCGTTGTAGGTGCTCAGCTTGAGCTGTGCGGGGGCAATCGCGGAAAAGTTCTCCGCGTTAATCTTATCCTCAAGCGGCAGCAGCCAGCCTGCATTACTGAAAGTTGCGGTCATGAAGTCGTCGAGCCAGAGCACATCCAGGCCAGTATAGCCGGAAGAGAGATAGGTCGTCATTTTCTGTACGTCATCGCCAAAGACCTGCGGCAACTGGAAGTAGTTGACCTTGATGCCGGTCTTCTTGGTGAAGCCATTGAAGACGGCGAGCAGGTCCTGCTGGGGAGTAACGTTGGTCCAGTACGCTACGGTAATGGATTGCGGATTAGAAGATGAGCCGCTGCTGCTGCCGCCACCGCAGGCCGCGAGGAAATCGGCTACAGTAACGCCTGCTGCCAGGCCCGCCGCCCCCTGCCCCGCGCGACGAAGCAAATCCCTGCGAGTGATGACGCTCAACGCGTCATCGCTAACTCGTGCCATTGGTCTATCTCCTTTGAGTAAATAATCGCGGTGGTGGGTGCCACACGCCAGTGATAAGAGCTGCAAGCAGCGCAGCCTTCTTCGTTGTCGCTATGATGACAAATGACCGGGCGAGCGCTCGCCCTGGCAATGGCTTCATCTCCGGCCAGTCTACCCGGGGATATGTACCACAATTACACTTTCAGGCGCCTTAGCCCGATTTGTACATTTTTGGGCAAGTGAGTGTGGATGAAAGCCATATCTTCCCTACGCTCAAGCTTGCCATTTTATGTAAAGTCAGGCTTAGAAGAAGTATAATGGCTAGTTGTCTTGAAATTCTTCTTGTTTTCTAAGCTAGCTTTCCAGGATTCTAAGTATAGCCGTCCGGGATCACTTGCCACTGGCAGCGGCTTTGCCGTGAGTGCGGGTGGGGGTGAAGTGCGGACGCTGCCCGCACCCCTTTGCACGGGAGGTTTAATTGAGGACAAAGGGAACCCATCACAGACACCCGCAAGGGGCGACTCTCCATGTTTTTTGAGATCAAGGAGACCAATGTAGAGACACCCCTTGCGGGTGTCTTTTCCCGCGACGCGGGCATACGCGCTGCGCATGCCCCGCCGCGTTTTTTCGTCGACGCGCATGCCCCGCCGCGTTTTTTCGTCGACGCGCATGCCCCGCCGCGTTTTTTCGTCGACGCCTATTCCCCCGTCGCGCATGCCCCGCCGCGTTTTTTCGTCGACGCCTATTCCCCCGTCGCCTATTCCATTCCCCTCCCTCCTTGAAAAACCTGCCCCTGAAAGGCTCACCCCGCACCCCACCGGCACCCGGTTCGCGCAGCGCCCGCAGCATTGGAATGTCATATAAGGCGAGGTCCCGAAGCGTTACGTATAGACGAGAGTTTCGGGATGGGAGGAAGGCAAACCCTCGGTCTGCCAGGCTTCATTGGGGAAGCAGGGATCGGTGCCGTAGCAGCCATTCACGCCGTGAATGATCGCGCTCGGTACGCCTGCTTTGCGCAGAGATGTTCGATAGGCGACAGGCGATTGCCCGCATACCGCCTTGAACGCAGTATAGAAGCGACTCACGGAGCCAAAGCCCGACTCCAGTGCAATTTCCGATACGTTGGCATCGGTGCTGATGAGCAGGCGCTGGGCGTGGGAAACGCGATAATGCGTAATATAGTCGATGATGCCCATGCCGAAATTTTTGCGGAAAAGGCTCATCGCGTAGTTAGGATGCAGATGTACGGTTTGCGCTACCTGTTCGACGTTGAGCGGTTCGGTATAGTGCTCGGCAATAAAGCATGCCATACGCTCGACATTGCTGGGTTCGTTGGCCGGGGGGAGCGCGCCATTATGGTGCTGTTCCGCGGCCTCCTCCAGCCTATCCTCGTGCGCATTCATCGTCAATGCCAGGCGACGCAGGCGCGCCTCGACTTCCAGCAGGACTATTCTGCGATACTCCGGCGACTCGCGCTGGAGGTCGGTGTACCACTGGCGGAAGATGGCGCGGTTGGCCTCGAAGCTGCCTGCCTCTCCCGCATCGATCAGGAATTTGCCGCAAATTACCTGGCGCGTCAGCACATCGGGCAGTTGCCATTGCAGGAATGTGGCGAAAGGCACCGTGACCCAGTTCAGGACGGTGCGCTCTTCGATCAAGATGAGCTGGTGGGGAATGGTGGCCCAGAAGAGGGCTATCTGGCCCGCGTTGACGGTGACGCGTGCGCCGCCGAATAAATAAGTGATGGCTCCCTGTTCAATAAAGTTCATCTCTACTTCGTTATGGCGGTGTGGCCGCTGCATCAGGGCTGGATAGTAGCGAGCGTTAGCAAAGCCATAGACCGCCATATCGATATCGATGCTGACACTGGACATAGCGACGCCTTTCATGAGCAAATAACCTTAGAATCCAGTAAAATTTCCGTGAATACGAGACGATTTCTTCGTATTTTTATTTTATACTATCTCACAGAGGTATTGCCAGTGCTTGCGCCTGCGGCGCTTGCTTTTGGGAGTGGGCAGCATAGGCCAGGCGCTGCGCGCCTGGCCTATGCTGCCCACTCCCGCTCCCTGGCGCGGCGAAGTCGCGTTGGATGGTGTGTGGTGGAAATATGCGCTGCGCGCATATTTCCACCACACACCATCCTGCAAGCGCCGCAGGCGCGAACCCGGGCGGGTTTTCCCAGGTCAGTTTATATTCTCAAAGGAGGAAGCATGGACATCTCTACAACCGCACAACCGGCGCAGAGCGCCGGGGTCGCAGCGCGTTCTCCCTATCATCTGTCGGAGGAGCAAATACGCTTTTTCGATGAAAATGGCTACCTCGTCCTGCGCAACTGGATTCCGCGGAATATGCTCAGGCGTGTCCAGGAGGCCGGGCAGGCATGGATTGAGATGGGATTGCATGCCAGCGCTGATGATCCCGACTATGATGATTATATCTTTGCCCAGCGCCCGGCGGGACGGACTATGTTCCGCGTCAACTATGTGCACAACAAGGGGCAGGCGGCGTCTCTCGAACTGCTTGGCGCGCCTCAAGTGCTGGCTGTGGCCGAGAGCCTGTGCGGGCCGAACTTCGTGCCAACCTATGAGTCGATGGTCTTCAAGCAGGAGAACGATGGAGCCGCTATTCGCTGGCACCAGGATGCCGTGCATCCACGCAGCCATCGCATCTTCAACTTTGACCTCTATCTTGACGCTTCACGCGCCGATGGCGGCGCCCTGAATGTCATTCCTAAGACGCAACTCCAGCGCCAGGACATCTGCGCGCTTACCGAGAAGTGGGGCTGGAATCCTCCAGGTGTGATTACTGTCGAGATGGAGCCGGGCGATGTGCTGCTGCATGATGTGATGGTGGTACATGGCTCGCCGGATGTCGAGGGCAAAGCGCTGCGCCGCACCATCTACTACGAATTCCGCGCGGCGGAACAGATCCTCGCCGAAGGTCCCTGGGGTAGTGATTGGGTTGATCGCCGCCTGCGCCTGATACCGCTCGCGCTGCGCCGCTACCAGCAGGCGTATCCCGACCAGCCGCAATTTGCCTGGCATATCTCGCCGCAGTTTCGCCCGGAGGTTTCAGCCGATGAGCAGCAGGAGTTGAAGATTGTGCATGTCGTGCATTCCGGCGGTACATTTTGCAGCGCCGGAGATGCCGGCTAAATTAATTATAACCTGGTACCAATAACAGGCCAACGTTTCGCGTTGGCCTGTTATTGGTACCAGGTTATCCAAACCAGCAAACGATTGTTTCGCCGGTCAGATAATCCGCCAGTTCGCTCACCAGGAAGAGCACGATGCGCGCCATATCTTCCGGCTGCGCGATACGTTGCAGCCGTGACAGCCCCTCCTCCGATCTTACCGTGCGCGTCGCCAGGAAACGCCCCGTATACGTCGGGGCAGGCGCAATACAGTTGACGTTGACATCGTAGGGTCGCAATTGTTCCGCCAGGCAGCGAGTATAGTACGAGATGCCCGCTTTGGAGGCCGCATAGATGATGCCAACCGTCGTTGGCATATGCCCGGCAGCCGAGCCGACGTTGACGATCTTGCCGCTCCGGCGCTCGCGCATGTGGCGCCCGGCATACTTGCAGGCATACATCGTGGCAAGCAGGTTGCGTTCAACCACGGCCTGGATATCATCGGGCGCGATATCGAGCGCGTCGTTGGGATCGGGCCGGGGCGTCCTCGCGCCGATATCGCCGCCCGCGTTATTGACCAGAATGTCGATCTGGCCGAGCGCCTCAATCGCGTCCTGAACCAGCCGTTCGACCTGCGCGGCGTCGGTCAGGTCGGCGGCGAGGAAAGCCGAGCGCCGGCCCAGCGCGCGAATCTCCTCCGCCACCGCCGAACCCGACGCCGCCTCGCCAAAGCGGGCCGCCGCGCTCTCATCGATATCGTGAATGATGACATCGGCTCCCGCCTGCGCCAGCGACAATGCATAATGGCGTCCGAGGCCGCGACTGGAGCCTGTCACCAGCGCGACTTTGCCGCTGAGGTTCAGTAATGATGGCGCTGAGTTCTGCATGTGCAGCGTTATCCTTTCTATAAGTGTGCATGCCTGTTTACATCATCGCGTGCTCGCGCCTGCGACGCTCGCCTGATCTGGCTGGTGGTGTGGGCATCTACGCGAGGCGCAGATGCCCACACCACCAGCCAGATCTCTGCTGCGGCGGAGCCGCACGAACGCGCTCGGGAGGGGGCTGCTTCCATCGTCAGAAGCGGGCGCGCAGAGCCTGCATATAGGCCAGGCTGGCGCTCAACTGCTGCTCCTCGTAGGCGATAATGTGCTCCTCTGGCTCCTGGCGCTCGAAGGGCGTGCGCCAGTCGCCCGTAGTCTGCGCATGCTCCACGACGAAGCGCAGCGTATGCGCCAGTTGGGCGGCCGTGCGCGGCGGATAGTCGGGCCAGTAGTCGTCGGCGAGCACGCGAATATGGCGAGCCTCCAGCGCACCCAGCTCAATCACCATTGTGATATCCAGAGCCAGCTCTTTGAAGAAGAGGTTGAAGAGCGCCGGGAAATCGATCACGCCCTCGCCGAGCGCACAGCGAGCCAGCCGGTAGCCTTCCTTGCTCGGATAGATGCGGTAATCTTTGAGATGCACATGCTTCAGATAGGGGGCGACGCGCCGCGCGAACTCCAGAGGCTCCTCCGCCGTTGCCAGGGGATTGCCGGTATCGAGCGTGATGCCGAAATGCGGCGAGTCGAGCGCGGCGCAGAATTCGAGCAATTCTTCGGAGGCAAGGTCCTGGTGATTTTCCACGGCCAGGTTTACGCCGGCGCGCCCGGCGCTGGCCGCCGCGATACGTAGTTGCGCCAGCACCTCCGCGAGAAACTGCCGCCAGCGCCCGGCCAGTGGGCGCCGGTCCCCGCCGATCTTCGCGCCCCCGATCATAGTGCGTATCGTGCGCGCTCCCAGTTGCCCGGCAATCTCGATGGCCTCGCTCAGCCTGCGCGCGTCGTAGCCGCTGGTATCCAGTACAATAAAAAGGCCGCGCTCTTCGGCGGTGCGCCTGACTCCCTTGAGATCCTGGCCTTGCAGGAGTGCAAGCGGAACCTCAACGCCGTCCAGTGCCATCGCCTGCGCGCGCTCCATAAGCTGGTATGGTGTAATCGTGGGACGCGTCAATCCCGGCGCCTGCGCTATGCCCATGCTAAAGGTTGTGCCATAGACGGAAAGACCAATATGCATGCTCGACTTCCTCACTCCACCGTCCAGCCGCCATCGACCACCAGGGCCGAGCCGGTCATGAAGCTTGAGGCATCCGAGGCCATGAAGACGATCACCCCACGCAGTTCTTCGGGGCGTCCCCAGCGTTTGAGGGGCAGGTGATCGATAAAGAACTGATTGGCCTGCGGATTGTTGAGTACGGGCGTGTTCAATGCGGTGGCGAAGGGGCCGGGACAGAGGGCATTTACGGTAATGTTGTAAGGCGCCAGTTCCAGTGCCATCACTTTCGTGAACATGATGACGCCGCCCTTGCTGGAGCAGTAGGCGCCGCGTTCGGCGAGGGCCGTTATGCCCATCATCGAGGCGACGTTGATAATGCGGCCAGAGCGCTGCCGCTTCATGATGGGCACGATGGCGCGCGTGCACAGAAACGGCCCCTTGAGGTTCGTCTGCTGTACCAGGTCCCAGCTTGCCTCGTCGAAGTCCTCAACAGGTTTACGAATATTAATGCCGGCATTGTTGACCAGGATATCGATGCGCCCGAACTCCCGCATCACTGCCTGCGCCACCGCCTCGACCTGCTGCGCGCTGGTCACTTCCAGCGCCAGGCCCAGCGCACGCCTGCCCGTCGCGCTGGCTATTACCTCGGCGCTCTGCCGCGCCTTCTCCTGTTCTCGGCTCGTCACAACCACGCTGGCTCCGGCCTCGGCCAGTGCCTGCGCCATGACCTGTCCCAGCCCCTGGCTGCCTCCCGTCACTATCGCTACGCGTCCTTCCAGATTAAATACATCGAGACTCATTCCGTTTTCCTCCGTCCTCAGTGGGCTTGAATGCTCGCTTTACCTCATTTTCTGCATCGTGTTTCCGTGTTTTTCCATAGAGGAATTTGCTCTTTCCATTTTCGAGCGAGATCTCTGCGGTCCAGCGACCATCCTCGCGACGGTAAATAGACCCTTCACCGTGTCCGCGTTTTGCCATCAGGTCCCGAACGCGCCGCCCTGGCCGAGAACATGAGCGAGGCATGGCTGGCGTTCGCCTGCGATGGCAGGCCCGGCTCCCGCGGATTGCCCTTCTGGCCTGCCTACGCTCTAAGCGAGCGGGCGACGATGATCTTTGACAAAGCATGTCGCGTCGAAAACGACCCCGGCGGCGAAGTGCGCCGCGCATGGGACGGCATTCGCATTCCGAGCATCAGCGCGTCGTAGCCAACTGGCTCGCTATTCCGTGTGAAAGACCTCTTTCATTGTCGTCCACCACTCCCCGGGCGCTCGCTCGGGGAGCGGCTCCTGCATGGGATCGGTGAAGGACCACCAGCGCTGAGTCGTGGGATCAGCAGCCATTTTCTTCATGTCGGCGGCGAAATCATCGCCGACGTACTCGAAGTAGGCGAAGAGCCAGGTCCCATAGCGGAAGATCGAGTAGTTGCGTATATTGCACGCATGAATGGTGGCGAGCACGCCCGGCCATGTCTCGGCATGCAGTCGCTCGTACTCCGGAATGCTCTCTTCTCTGATTCTGATAACCTGACCAAAACGTTGCATGTGATAACTTCCTTGCATGAGCGATAAACACCCGGGGATAAAGGCCCCGCTTTGTGCTCGCGTTGATCGTGGCTTTGATCTATCTTCTACTGGTTACTCGGGAAGGCTCACATAGATGTGAAATCATTTTCAGTACTATACCTGCTGCAATGCCATCTGTCAAGGGCTGCCCGTTGCTCTGTGTCCCTGATGGGGACCGCCTCTACGCCATTTCGCAATCTTGACAGATGGGCTGCATACGCGTATATTTGGATTGGCGGAAGAGAGGATGCGATGCGCAATCTCCCGTCGATGGGAAAATGATTTCATGACGAAAGCATTATTCGTGCGGCTTCGTTGTGCAGAGGATGGACGGTAGTGTGTGGGACCATGCGCGCTGCGCATGGTCCCACACACTACCGTCCATCCGGCGAGCGCCGCAGGAGCGAGCGGGACATGGCAGTTTCTTTAAGGAGGACACAGGGGGCGTATGGCGAACATTCAGGAAGTAGCGAGACGGGCGGGTGTCTCTATTTCAACCGTTTCGCGCGTGCTTAACGGAACTGCCCGCGTCAATAGCGAGGTGAGGGCACGCGTCGAAGCCGCAATTGAGGAACTGGCGTATCGTCCCAGTCGCGCCGCGCGCTCGCTGCGCACCAACCATTCAACCATTATCGGCCTGCTCGTCTCCGATATTCAGAATCCGTTTTTTACAGGACTTATCAAAGGCGTCGAGGACGTTGCGCAGCGCCGGGGATATAGCATGATCCTCTGCAACTCCGACGAGAATCCGCAGCGGGAGCAGCAGTACCTTGCGGTCTTGAGCGACGAGCGCGTTGCCGGCGTGATTATCGTGCCAACGCGCGAGCAGGTGCGCGGCCTCAACAGGTTTCACGAGCGCAGCATTCCGATTGTCGCGCTTGACCGGCGCATCAAGGATAGCCGCATCGATGCCGTGCTGACCGATAATATTGCCGGGGCGCGCGAAGCCGTGACGCATTTGATCCAGAATGGCTATCGCCGCATCGGTGCCATTCTGGGGCATAAGACGATTACGACAGGGCGAGACCGGCTTGAAGGCTATCGTCTGGCGCTGCGCGATGCCGGCATTCCCCATGATCCCCGGCTCGAACGGCATGGCGATTTCAATGAGCAGAGCGGGCGTCAATGTGCGCGCGAACTGCTGGAACTGGATCCGCCCATCGACGCGCTGTTCGTGGGCAGCAATTTCACGACGGTAGGCGCGCTGGATGTTCTGCATGAGCGCGGCCTGCGCGTGCCCGATGATATCGCGGTCATTGGTTACGATGAGATGCCCTGGAGCGCGCTCGGTACCATCTCGCTGACGACAGTTACCCAGCCTACCTACGAATTAGGCAGCGCCGCCGCCGAGCGCCTTTTCCAGCGCTTGCAGAATCCCGCCGCGCAGGCGCGCCAGGAAATCATTCTCGCCCAGACGTTGTGCATTCGCGGCTCCTCCGCTCCACGCAACTCCTTCACGCCATCGAGCGCGGCGACAACTTCATAAGCGGTAGTGGGACAGGCATCTCTGAGGCTTCGTTCTGGAAAAACCATAGCACAGAATTCGCCAGATGTCTGTAGCAGGAATTACAGTCCGCGCGGGGCCATTGCACCTATACTCTATGCCTGACACCGACTCAAGATGAAAGGACGCACACATGTCTACGAATCTCTCTGTCCCGCAAAGGCTCTACCTGTTGCAGCTATCCGCCACAACGCTTCACGTCGCTGGTCGCGCGATGGAAATGTCCTCTGGCTGCTATCTCATTCAAACCGGTGACGGTAAGAATATCCTGATCGATAGCGGGCTGCCAGCCGACTACACGCCTCCGCCGGGTGCGCCCCGGGCGCGGCAGGAAAAGAACGTGCTGGAGCACCTGGAAGGTCTGGGGTTGAAGCCCGATCAGATCGACCTGCTCATCTGCACGCATTTCGATGTAGATCACGCCGGCTACCATGATGCCTTTCGACGCGCGAAGCTGGTCGTGCAGCGCGCGCACTATGATCTGGCGAAGAGCGGACATCCCCGCTTTGCCACTGCCCGCCCTCACTGGGATCATCCGGCACTGCACTACCAGATGGTAGAGGGAGATGTTGAACTGCTGCCGGGCCTGTGGCTGCTGGAGACCAGTGGACACACCACCGGACATCAGTCGGTCCTGGTGCAGTTGCCGCAGACCGGCAAGGTCTTGCTGGCTATCGATGCTGTCGTCATGCAGCCTCTCTTTACGCCCGAGCGCAGGAAGTGGCCGACTGATGAGGACGAGGAGCAACTGCGGGCGAGCACGCGCAAACTGCTGGAGGTGGCCGAGCGCGAGCGAGTGGCGCTGGTTGTCTTCGGACACGATGGGGCGCAGTGGCAAACGCTCAAGAAAGCGCCTGCCTTTTACCAATGAGTCAGATCTTATGGAGATTCCTGCGGATGATACTGAATTTTCAGATCATGCCAGGTGATCTCGAACTCATGGCGTAGGCCCGGCAGAAAGAAATCGCTGATCGCACGAGCCGCCAGCACGCTCTCTTTGAGCAGCGTGAGGGTGCCTGCACAACGATGACCGAAGGCGCGACCTGCATCTTCTGACGCTACTCGTCCCAGGCGGCTCGCCCGGTCCATCATGCGATAGGGCCCCGCGATGAGGCGCAAGGCGCTCATCGCGGGGCCGCGTCCCGGAATGCATCCTGGAGCAAGCCGGGCTGGCCGGCGGCCAGAAGAACCTCGCCCTGTTTTTGCAACGTTATAAATTCATGGAGATAAAATCCGCAGTAATCAATACTTCCGGGCCAGTTAATGCCCATTGCATTGACATATACCGGATAAACAGATTACAATTGATGCAACGTTGCAAAGGCACATCTCTGAGAAAGGGCTGAGGCGAGCATTGGTGGCAACACTGAAAGATGTCGCGCGCAGGGCAGGCGTCTCGGTGCGCACGGTTTCCAACGTCGTGAACGACTATCCCTATGTCACGCCTGAGATGCGGGAGCGAGTTAAGGCTGCTATCGAGGAGCTGAACTATCAGCCGAATTTATCGGCGCGCTACCTGCGGCGGGGGCGTTCCGGCATCCTGGCATATGCCGTCCCTGATCTGAGCAACGCCTATTTTTCGGAAATCGGCAATGCCATCATTGCCTCGGCTGCCACCCATTCTTACACCGTTCTTATCGACCAGACCCAGGCCCGGCGCGCCAGCGAGCGCGATGTGATTCAGGGCCTGACCCCGCACCTCATCGATGGCGTGATCCTGAGTCCTCTGGCCCTGGAACCGGAGGATATGCAGCCAAACAAAGGAACCATTCCTATCGTTTTACTGGGAGACCGCGTTTACGACGTTCCTTACGATCATGTGACTTACGATAACGTCTCGACTGCCTATATGGCTACCCGGCATCTTATCAGCCTCGGACGAAAGCGCATCGCCGCCATCGGCGTGCAAGAACTGGATTCGCGCCCTACGCAAACATCAAACCTG
>Ga0070739_10005878_pt1 | contig 13764 bp, 10 predicted proteins | sample Coa_R1_7_FD_66445 | JGI IMG/M metagenome (GOLD analysis project Ga0070739, IMG submission 66445) | Surface soil microbial communities from Centralia Pennsylvania, which are recovering from an underground coalmine fire - Coalmine... | ecosystem: Environmental > Terrestrial > Soil > Unclassified ... | reverse complement strand
CGGGGCTCGCCGATAGCGCTGCTCCAGCTCCGCTACCGATAGGTGCGCGGCAAGCACGATGCGGCGCGGCTTAGGGCCCCTCCTCCGCTGCACCCATGGCGGGCGCGCCTCCAGGAACCCTGTATACGAAGGATTCCCCCTCAGTTGGTATCAGACGTTCTGACGTGCCGGATGGCCGGAAGGCCCCTATACTGGACACGCGGAACGCTGGGCGGCAGGAGGGGCATGATGGCGATCGGTCGGACGCGCACGCATACCCTGGGCAGCGACACGGTCCACTACGCCTGGGACAACGCGCTGCCGCCGCGGCTCGAGATCGCGCCCGGCGACGAGGTGACCTTCCAGACGCGCGACGCCGGCGACGGCTACTACACGCCGGCGTCGACAGCCGCGGACGTGACGCGGAAGGTGTTCCGCGGCCACCCGCTGACCGGGCCGGTCTACGTGAAGGGCGCGCGGCCGGGCGACGTGCTCGAGGTGCAGATCCGCGAAGTGCGACCGGGGCCCTACGGCTGGACGGCGATCATACCGGGCCGCGGCCTGCTGCCCGACGACTTCGACGCCCCCTACCTCCAGATCTGGGACCTGGACGGCCGCGACCGCGCCGTCCTGCGGGCGGGCGTCGAGGTGCCGCTCGACCCGTTCTGCGGCATCCTCGGCGTGGCCCTCGCCGAGCCGGGCGAGCACAGCACGATGCCGCCGCGGCGCAACGGCGGCAACATGGACGTCAAGCAGCTCACGGCCGGCAGCACGCTCTACCTGCCGGTGCTCGTCGACGGCGCGCTATTCTCGACCGGCGACGCCCACGCCGCCCAGGGCGACGGCGAGGTCTGCCTGACGGCGATCGAGACGACGGCCACGGTGACGCTGCGCTTCGACCTGCACCGCGACTTCGCCGTCGCCGAGCCGCAGTTCCGCACGGCGGGGCCGCTCGGCCCGCGCACGAACGTCGGGCCGCACTACGCCACCACCGCCCACCACACGGACCTGATGGAGGCGAGCCGCAACGCGGTACGGCACATGATCGACTACCTGGGTCGCGCCCACGGCCTGTCGCGTCAAGAGGCGTTCGTGCTCTGCAGCGTGGCGGTCGACCTGCGGATCAGCGAGGTCGTCGACGCGCCTCACTGGATCGTGACGGCGTTCCTGCCCGAGAGCGTCTTCCAGCGCTGAGGCGAGCGCCGGTGGAGGCCGCCGCGCTGTTCGACACGCGCCCCGCGGCGACGGACCGCGCCCAGGCCAGCACTATCTCCGCCTGGCCGGACGGCGCCGTCGGATCGACCGCCGCGACCGTCAGCTCGCCCTCGACGGGCCCGGGAGCGATCCCGGGGGGCATCGTCGCGCCCACGCTGGCTTTCAAGCGATTGACGCGGGCCTGCTGGTTCTCCTCGCGCAGCACCTGGAGCCAGTCCTGGCCCTCGTTGAAGGCGCGGCGCAGGGCGGCGTAGCCCGCCACCTGGATCCACGGCTTGGTGCGGCTCGGGTGCTGGACGTGGTAGGTGAGCACAGTCAGGCCGTGCATCCGCGCCAACTCGCGGTTGTCGACCTCCGCCGCCAGCAGGGCGTGAAAGCGGTCCAGGCAGGACTCGTCCCCGGGCAGGACAGCCCCGCACTCGGCGCAGCGCACGGTTCCCCGACGGGCTAGCGGGCGGCCGCGGCCGCGGGCTCCCAGAGGCGGCCGCGCTTGGCGTCGGGGTCGGGCTGGGTGGCGATGAGCCGCAGTGGGCCGCTGCCCGTGTTGCGGTAGCCGTGGGGGACGCGCGGCGGGACGATGATGCTCATGTTCGGCCCGATCGGGATCGTCTCGTCGCCGACCGTCGCCTCGCCTTCGCCCTCGAGGAAGACCAGCACCTCTTCGACCTCGTGCGTGTGCAGCGGCACGACCTCGCCGGGCTCGTGGTTGGCGACCCAGACCGACATGGCCGACGCGCCGACCTCGCGGTTGACGACCATCGACAGCGACGGATGGCCCGAGGCCGAGCTGATGTAGGGGCGCTCGCTATGCTTGACGACGAGCATCGTGGGCCTCCCTGCGTGGGTTGAGGCGCGAGAGCGGGGACAGGCATCCGCCTGTCGCCCAGATTCTAGCAGGTCGTCGGCCCGCTCTGCCTCCGGGCCCCTGCTATAATCGCGAGCCGCGCACTGGGGAGGGCATCTTGCTGCGCCTGTTCCCGCCACCCGGCGGCACGCTGCCGGTGGCCGACACCTACGCCGATCCCGGCTGGCCCGCGCCGGGCCCCGAGCGGCCCTACGTCGCGCTGAACATGGTCAGCACTGTCGACGGCAAGGTGGCAGTCGGTGGCGGCGCGGCGGGCATCGGCTCGCAGGCCGACCACGCCCTGATGCGCCAGCTCCGGGCGCGGGCGGACGCGGTGATGACCGGCGCCGGCACGCTGCGGGCCGAGGACTACAGCTCGAAGGTGCCGGAGCGCTACGTGCCCGAGCGACTGGCCCGCGGCCAGTCCGCGCAGCCGCTGGCCGTGATCGTCAGCGGCTCCGGCCAGCTCCCGGCCGACCGGCCGCTGTTCTGGGGCGCGGGCTTTGCCCGCGCGCTCGTCACCGGGCAGCGCGGGGCGGTGGCCGTCGATCCGGCGCAGGCGAAGCACCTCCAGCTCGTCGTGGCCGGCGAGGAGACGGTGGACCTGGCGGTGGGGCTGCGGCTGCTGCGCGCGGAGCACGGCGTGCGCTGGCTGCTCGGCGAGGGCGGCCCGCACCTGAACCACAGCCTTCTCGCGGCCGGCCTGGTGGACGAGCTGTTCCTGACCTTCGCCCCGAAGCTGGTGGGCAGCGCCGGCCCGACGATCGTCGAGGGTCCGCCGTTCCAGCTCGCCGGCGCCATCCCCCTCACCTTGCTGGCCGCCTACGCCGACGGCAGCGAGCTGTTTTTCCGCTATCGAGTTCATCATCTGCTATAGTCGCGTCCAGCCTGCTGTCGGGAGGGCCGATGCTCGAGGGCCAGCGCGTGATCGACGTCCACCACCACTTCCTGCCGCGCGTCGTGTTCGACGAGCTGAAGGCCGCGGCGGGCGGCGCGCCACGGCTAATCAACGACCAGATCAGTATCACCCTCAGCGAGAACCTGCACCGCGTCGACAGCCACCTGCAAGCGATGGACGAGGGCGGCGTCGACGCGGCGATCCTGACCTACTCGGGCGTCAGCGTCCTGGGCATGGGCACCTGCCGCAAGCTGAACGACGGCTTCGCCGAGATCCAGCGGGCGAACCCGCGGCGGCTGTACGGCGCGGCGCACGTGCCGATCCAGGAGCCCGAGGCGGCGCCGCGCGAGCTGGAGCGCGGCGTGCGCGAGCTAGGGCTGGTCGCGGCCGCGATTCCCACCTCGACGCCGGGCGTGGCGCTCGACATGCCGGCGCTGGGCCCGCTGTGGCAGAAGATCGTCGAGCTGGACGTGCCGGTCATCCTGCACCCGGCCCTGCTCCCCCAGGGGGCGCCAACCGACTACCATCTGGAGCGCTCCTGCGCGCGGCCGTTCGACACGACGGTCGCCGCCGTGCGGATCATGTACGGCGTGTTCCCGTCGTTCCCCGACCTGAAGTTCGTCCTGCCCCACCTCGGGGGCACCTCGGTGTTCCTGCGCGGGCGGATCGCCATGTTCTTCGAGCCGCCGGAGTTCGTGCCGCCGTCGGGCAAGCGCGACCTGGCGAAGACGGTCCGCGACCAGCACGCCCTCGGGCTGGACCGGCAGTTCGAGGCGCTGTGGGGGAAGTTCTACTTCGATACGGCGGGGACGGGCGGTTGGGCGCGAGCGGTGCAGATGACCGCCGAGGTGGTCGGCGCGTCGCGAATGCTGTTCGGCTCCGACTACCCGCTGGAGACCTACTCGGGCGCCACGGTCCGCGAGCTCGTGGAGATGATCGGCCACCTGGACCTCCATCTCGAGGGCAAGCGCGCCATCGCGGGCGAGACGGCCGAACACCTCTTCAAGCTTTAGTACTGAGTGCTGAGTACCTCGGGAGCACGTCCGGCGAGGTCCACTCGTCAGGCAGTAGGTGCAGCGCCTTGAGCGACGGCGATCCGACAGCAGCAGCGCCCGAGCGCTCAGTACTCGGTCCTCAGTACTCAGTACTATTTCTCGCTGGCGAGTACCCGCCGCGCCCCGGTGGCGTCGGCGACTACACGGCGCTGCTGGCCCGCCACCTGGCGGCGCAGGGCGTCGGCGTGACCGTGCTAGCGAGCCGCGCGGACGCCGGTGCGGGCGCGGCCGCGCTCGACCCGTCGGTGGCGGCGGGCGGCGGCGCGGTAGCGTGGGGAAGCCAGCAGGGCGGGCCGGCGCCGGGAGTGCGGGTCTGGCGCGCCGTGCCGCGCTGGGACTGGCGCTGCGGTCGAGTGATAGCGGCGGCGGTGCGGACGGCGCGGCCGGACCTGGTCCACCTGCAGTACCAGCCGGCCGCGTTCGAGATGGAGGCGGCCGTGAGCTGGCTGCCCGGCTGGCTGCGCCGCCACTTCCCTGGCCTGCGCGCCGTGACGACCTTCCACGACCTGCGCGTACCATACCTGTTCCCGAAGGCGGGGCGGCTGCGCGAAGCGGTGCGCGACCGGCTCGTGCGCGGCAGCGACGCCGCCGTGTTCACCGAGCGCGCGGACTGGGCGGCGGCCGCCGCGGCGCGGTGCGAGGGCCGCTACTGGATCCCCATCGGCAGCAACCTCGCCGTCGCCCCGCCGCTCGGCTACGACCGGCGGCGCTGGCGCCACCAGGCCGGGGCGGACGACGCCACTTTCCTCGTCGTGCACCTCGGGTTCCTGAACCGCTCGAAGGGCCTGGAGACGCTGCTCGACGCCGTGTTGCGGCTGCGCGGCGCCGGACGCCGGGCGCGGCTGCTGCTCCTCGGCGCAGAGGTAGGCGCGAGCGACCCTGCTAACCGCGCCTACGCCGCCGAGCTGGAGCGGCGGCTGGCCGTGCTGGCGCTGAGCGGGCTAGTGGAGCGGCTGCCGCTGGTGCCGCCGGCGGTCGCGTCGGCCTACCTGCTGGCGGCCGACGCGGCGGCGTTTCCGTTCCGCGACGGCGCCTCGCTGCGGCGGGGCAGCCTGCTGGCGGCGCTCGCCCACGGCCTGCCCACTGTGTCGACGCGCGCGACGACTGACTCGCCGGCCGAGAAGCCGGCCGGCTTCGCTGGGGCGACGGTCGCGCTGCGCGACGGGGAGACGCTGCTACTGGTGCCGTCCGGTGATAGCACCGCGCTAGCGGCGGCCCTCGGGCGGCTGGCCGACGATCCCGCGCTGCGCGCGCGGCTCGCAGCCGGCGGGCGGGCGCTGACAGACGCCCTGAGCTGGCCGCGGATCGCCGCCGCGCACCGCGCCCTGTACGCGGCGCTCCTCGGCGGCGAGCGCCGCCGAGGAGCGCCCACGGGCAAGCTGGTCGGCTCTACGCCGTACGCGGGTTGAAGCGCTCGATCCGCACGCCGAGCGGCAGCAGCGCGATGTCCATCCGCTGCAGCACGGTGCGCAGCGCCTGGCCGCGGTCCGCGCCGGACTGCCAGCCGGCGATCACGAGCAAGCGCCCCGGATCGTCCAGGTTCTCGTACTCGGCCCGCCGCAAGCAGCCCGGCAGCGCTTCGATCCGGGGCCGCAGTTGCTGCTGGACGTAGTGCAGGGTCGTGCTCACGGCGCTGGGCGGGGACTCGTACAGCGACACCCCTACCGCCGGCGCCGGGCCGCTCGTCCGCTGCAGCTCGTGTAGCCGCCGGTAGTAGGTGCGCTCGACCGGCGCGTCGCAGAGGGCATCCAGCCGCGCCGGCAGGCTGCTCTGCCGCAGCAGGTACTCGCCGCGCCGGTTCCACTCGTCGATGTACAGGACGGTGGCAGGATCGTCGATGCTCTGGAACAGGCTCGGCTCGGGCGACTCGTAGAACTCCTTCCACAGGGTGAGGCCGCCCGCGACGAGCGCGGCTTCGTTGCCCGGCCGGGCGTGCCAGCGCGCGACGACGACGACAGCCATCTCTGCCAACGGCTCCAGCCTGAAGCTGAATGTCCGATTGTAGCACTGCGCGCGGCGGCCGCTTTCACTATAATACGCTCCTGCACCGCGGCCGCGGACGAGCGCGGCCCGGGCGACCGAGCCGAGGCGCGGGAATCCACCGCGGCTCGGCCAGCAGCGACAAGCGCGGCCGGGCTCGGGGGAGGCTCGAGCGGCCGCGGGCCGGCGCGAACGGCACCGGCGTCCAACCAGGGTCACCAGGGGAAAGGGGCTTATGTTCCATCGGGCTACACTGGCGTTTGGGAGCCTCGCGCTGCTCACGGCTTGCGGCGGGCCGGCGGCGCTGGGCGGGCTATCGCGCGACAACGCCGCGCTCTCCGCCGCCGCGGCCCTCGAGGCCGGGGCCCACACTGTCGCCCAGCAGGCCACGCCGGCCCCGGCCGCGCCGCAGCCCAGCCCTACCATTCAGTGGCAGTTCCCGCCGCCCGCGCCGAACATGACGCCGGGCCCGAACGTGACCGCGCCCTCGCCCACCGACGACCGGACGGCGGGTGCGCAGCCGATCCCGATGCAGGTGCAGCCCTCGGCGGCCCAGGTCAATCCGGGCGACCAGCACCTGCTCCAGGAGGTTAGCCCGACGATCGCTGGCAGCGCGCAGGGCCTGCGCGCCTACGTCGTCAACCGCAACTCGAACGACGTGACGGTGGTCGACCTGGCCGGTAACCAGGTCAGCACGACGATCAGCGTCGGCCGCTCGCCCCAGGAGGTCGCTGCGTCGGCCGACGGCAGCCGCGTCTACGTGTCGAACCAGGGGGACAACAGCATCACGGTGATCGATCCGGCCACGAACCAGGTCGTGGCCACCTGGCAGAACGTGCCAGGGCCCGCCGACCTGGCCGTGCGTCCGGACGGCGGCGCGCTGTACGTCTCCAGCCCGGCCGGCGGCGAGATCATCGTGCTCAACCTGCCCGATGGTAGCCAGGCCGGCCGCATCAGCGCTGGCCGCGGCGTGTCCCAGGTCGTGTTCAGCCGTGACGGCAGCCGCGCTTACGCCACGAGCCCGCAAGACGGCACGCTGCTCGTCATCGACCCGGCCTCCCGCGCCGTGGTGGCCACGGTCCAGACCGGAGCCGGCGCCGACGGCGTCGCCGTCAGCCCGGATGGCCACTGGGTGCTGGTGGCGAATACCGACGCCAACAACGTCTCGCTGATCGACACGACGACGAACGCGGTGGCGAACACGATCTCGACGCCGCCCAAGCCGCGGCGCGTGCTGTTCAGCAGCGATGGGACGATGGCCTACGTCTCGCACGGCGAGGACAACCGCGTGACGGTCATCGACGTCGGCCGCCAGGCGATGACCGGTACGCTGTTCCTCGACGCGCCGGGCGTGGGCCTGGCGCTCAGCCCCGACGGCACGCGCCTCTACGTCGCCCAGGTCGCGGCAAACGCGATCCAGGCCATCGACGCCTCGACCAGCTTCGAGCTGGGCACCGTCCAGGTCGGCACGGCGCCCGACGCGCTCGTCGTCCTCCGCCGCCAGTAGACTACGGTCTTCGGGCCGCGCGTAGGTTGCGCAGGACCTGCTCGGGGCGGATCGGCAGCTCGTGGACCGGGGCGCCGGTGGCGTCGCGCACGGCGTTGGCGATCGCGGCAGCGCCGGGCACGAACGGCTCCTCGCCGATCGACTTGCCGCCGTAGGGCGCGGGCCCGCCCGGCGCCTCGACGTGGATCGTGGTCAGCTCGGGAATGTCGGCCATCGTCGCCAGCTTGTAGTCGCCGAGGTGGGCGGCCACCACCTGGCCTTGCTCCACGTCGCTGCCCTCGATCAACGCGCTGCCGACGGCCATCACCACGCCGCCGTCGACCTGGCCCTGGTGGCCGAGCGGGTTGAGGATCGTGCCGACGTCGTGGGCGCTGGCGATGCGCCGCACCTGCACCTGGCCGGTCTCCGCGTCGACCTCGACCTCGGCCGCCTGGGCGACGAAGGAGACGACCTGCGGCGCCTGGCCGTCGTAGATGCCCTTGGCGCCCAGCGACCCGCCCGCCTCGGCCGCCAGCGTGCTGAGCGCCACCGATCGGCCGTCCAGGTGCGCGGCGCCGTCGGCGAAGCGTACGGCCTCCGGCGCGCCGCCCAGCCGCGCCGCGGCCAGGTCGGCCAGTTGCGTGCGCAGGGCGCGCGCCGCCTCGAAGCCGGCCTGCCCGACGATGTGGGTGCCCTTGCTGCCGCCGGTGCCGGGGTCGCGCAGGCCGCGGCTGGTCGGAGCGGTGCCCACCGTGATCCGCTCGGGCGCCACGCCGATCGTCTCGGCCACGAGCTGCTGGAGCAAAGTGTACGTGCCGGTGCCGATGTCCGGCGCGCCGGTCTGCACCGCTACCCGCCCGTCGGCGTCGAGCGTCAGCTCGACGTGCGACTCGCCGCCGCCGACACCGCGCTCGGACAGTGCCAGCCCGCGGCCGACGAGGCCGCCGGGCCGCGCCGGGGCCGGCTTCGGCTCGCCCCAGCCGATCGCCTCCGCGGCCCGCTCGAGCACGACGCGCGCCTGCCCGATCCCCTGCCAGCGCGCGGGCACGACCGGCTCGTCGCCGTCGCGCAGGACGTTCTTCAAGCGGAACGCGAGCGGGTCGATGCCGAGCGCCGCCGCCACCAGGTCCATGTGCGCCTCGACGGCGAAGATCACCTGCGGCTGACCGGGCGCGCGCATGCTGCCACAGGGCACCTGATTGGTGTAGATGGCCAGGCCCTCGATGCGCGCGTTGGGCACGCGGTAGGAGCCCCCGAGCTTGAACGCGCCATTGAGGATCCCGCGCGGCGAGGCGCTGCGGCCGGCGTAGGCGCCGCGGTTGAAGATCGCCCGCCCCTCGCGGGCGACGATCGTGCCGTCGCGCCGCACGCCGGTCTTGAGGTAGACGGTGGTCGGGTGGCGAGGGTTGGCGGCGGTCAGCTCCTCGGTGTAGGTCAGGACCATCGCCACCGGCCGGCCGCTGGCGCGGGCGAGATGGTAGGTCAGCATCGCGTCGTCGGGGGAGCCCTTGCCGCCGAAGTCGCCGCCGATGTGGACGTTGTTGACGACGATGCTCTCCTCGGGCAGGTCGAGGGCGTCGGCCATGTCCTCGCGGGAGCGAAACGGCATCTTGTTCGACATCCAGACCTGCGCCGAGCCGTCGCCCTCGAGGGCCACCACCGCCGCATGGGGCTCCAGGTAGCCCTGGTGCAGCAGGCCGGTGCGGAAGGTGTGCTCGAGCACGAGGTCGGCCTCGGCCAGCCCGCGAGCGAGGTCGCCGCGCTCGTGGACGTAGTAGGCGTGGACGTTTGGGTGGTCGCCCAGGTCCCACTCGCGGCCGGCATAGCTGGCTAGGTCCGGGTGCAGCACCGGCGCGCCGGGCGCCAGGGCGTCCGCAACGTCGAACACGGCTGGCAGCGGCTCGTACTCGACCTGGACCAGGCTCAGGGCCTCCTCGGCCACGTCGGGGTCGACGGCGGCCACGGCGACGACGCGCTCGCCGACGTAGCGGACGCGGTCGCGGGCGAGCAGCGGCATGTCGCGCAGGCGGATCCCCACCAGGCGGCGCGGCAGGTCGGCGGCGGTGAGCACGGCGCCCACGCCGGGCACCCGCCGCGCGGCGCCGACGTCGAGGTGGACGATGCGGGCGTGGGCGTGGGGACTGCGCAGGCACTTCGCCCAGAGTTGGCCCGGCCGCACCACGTCGTCGGCAAAGCGGGCCTGCCCCGTTACCTTCGCCTCGCCCTCGACCCGGCCCAGCGGCCGGCCCACTACGCTCAGCTCCGCGACCACGACTGCCTCCTTAACCCCGCGCCTGGCCGGCCGGGCGCGGTGCGCCAGCCGGCCAGCCGGCTGGCCCCGAGTACGCCGTTAGACCTGACGTACCGTGCGCTGGCCGTTGCCAGCCCCCAGCACCTCGTCCTGACGATCCGAGGCTGAGTATACGGCGCGCCGCCGATCGGCGGCGCGCTAGCGCCGGCCGGCGCGCTGCCGGTACACTCCGGCGCAGTCGGGACGCCTTTCGAGCCGGGGGAGACGAGCAATGGGTGCGCGAACCGGCCAGGACTACGTCGAGGCCCTGCGCGACGGTCGCGAGGTGTGGTGGGCGGGCCGGCGCGTGGACGACGTGCCGACCCACCCGGGCTTCGCCGGCACGGTCCGCACGCTGGCCCGCCTCTACGACCGCCAGCACGACCCCGCCTACCGCGACGAGATGACCGTCGAGTGGGAGGGCGAGCGGATCTCCTACAGCTACCATCCGCCGATTACGCCCGAGGACCTCGCCGCCAAGCGCCGCAACGTCGAGCGCTGGTCGCTCGACACGCTCGGCCACATGGGCCGCTTCCCGGACTTCTGCGCCCAGCTCACGGTCGGCCTGCTCGACGTCGCCGACGACCTGGCCGCCGCCGACCCGCGCTTCGGCCAGAACGCCCGCGCCTACCACCGCTACTGCGCCAGCCGCGACCTCTGCCTGACCCACGCCCTGAACGACCAGTACTACGACCGCTCGAAGCGCGTCCTGGAACAGGACGATCCCGACCTCTGCCTGCACGTGGTGCGCGAGACCGACGCGGGCATCGTCGTGCGCGGCCTGCGCAACCTGGCCACCCTCGCGCCGCTCTCCGACGAGGCGCTGGTCTACCCCATCCGGCCGCGCGCCGCCGACGAGCAGGACTACGCGCTGGCCTTCGCCGTGCCGCTGAACGCGCCCGGGCTGACCACGATCTGCCGCGACCTGTACGCGGCGCACGCCGATCCGGAGCGGCTGCCGCTGACGACGCAGTTCGACGAGGTCGACGCCTCGCTGATCTTCGACGACGTGCTGGTGCCCTGGGAGCGCGTGTTCATCTACCGCGATCCGGCGCTGGCGGCCACCTTCCACCGCCGCCTCCAGCTCTGGGCGACCTACGCCACGCTGATCCGCCTGATCTGCCGAATGGAGGCGTTCGTCGGCGTGGCGGACTTGCTCACCCAGTGGGACAAGCGAGCGCAGAGCCGCAACGTGCAGGTCCTGCTCGGCCAGCTCATCCAGGACCTGGAGGTGCTGCGCGCGTGCGTCCGTGCCGCGGAGGCCGACGCCTACCGCACGCCGGCCGGCTACCTGGCGCCGCGCCTCACTGAGGCCTACCGCCTGCACAGCACCGACGCCGCCGACCGCGCCGTGCGGCTGCTGCAGGACGTGTTGACCAGCTCGGTGATGCTCACCGGCGGCGCGTCGGACCTGGCCAGTCCAGTCATCGGTCCTTACGTCGAGCGCTACTTCCGCGGCGGCGCGCCCAGCACGCGCGAGCACCTACGCGTGCTGGCCGTAGCAGCCGACATGGTCCAGAGCGCCTTCGCCGCCCGCAACCAGCTCTACGAGCGCCTCCAGAGCGGCGAGCCCGACGCGATGCGGGCGCGCCTGTACGGCCGCTTCGACCGCGCCGCGCTCGCTCACCGCCTCCTCGACTTCGTCCACGAAGACTGGTCGCCGGCCGCCGCCCCCGCCGGGCTGGGTGCGCCTTAGTCCGGCCGGACATGCTTCCGGCATAACCGCTTTCCATTCCCCTTGCTGCTGAGCCACCCGCGCTCGCCGGACGGCCGTCCCTCGCACCTGGTCCGGGACTGGGCCGGGCAGTGCGGCCCTGTGCGCTCCTGGTATAATCGCGCCACGTCGCTGCCCGCGGTCGCCGCGTCCCTGGCGCGGGAGGCCAGAGCGGTTCCATCGAGCCAGCCAGTCCTCGGCCGGGCGGCGCCGAGCCGCGCGGCGGGAGATGCTGCATGGACGCTCAGTCGACGGTGGACCGCGAGCGCGCTGCCTACTACGACCTCCAGCCCCTGCTCGAGCCACGGCGCGTGGCCGTGGTCGGCGCGTCGCAGCGCATGGCGCGCGGCACGCGCGTCGTCGCCAACCTCCAGCGCTTCGGGTACGGGGGCGAGATCTACCCGATCAACCCGAAGTACGACGAGGTGCTCGGCTACCGCTGCTACCCGGACCTGGCCTCGACGCCTCAGCCGGCGGATAGCGTGGTGATCGCCATTCCGGCCGAGCAGGTGCTGCCGGTTGTCGAGCAGGCCGCCGCGGCCGGCGTGCGGGGCGCGGTCATCCTCTCCAGCGGCTTCTCCGAGGCCGGCGAGGCCGGCCGCGCGCGGCACGCCGCCCTGGAGCGGCTGTCGCGCGAGCACCGGCTGCCGATCTGCGGGCCGAACTGTTACGGCGCGTTCAACATCCACACCCGCGCGTCGACCTTCAGCGGCGACATGCCGGAGAACCTGGTGGCCGGCCACGTGGCGCTGATCTCCCAGAGCGGCGGCTTCAGTACGACGATCGCCATTCCGCTGATGCGCGGCCGCGGCGTCGGCTTCAGCTACGTCATCTCCTGCGGCAACCAGGCTGGCACGACGATCGAGGACTATTTGGAGTACCTGGTCGAGGACGAGCGGACGCGGGTCATCGCCGCCTTCGTCGAGGGCTTCAAGCAGCCGGCCAAGCTGCGGGCGGTGGCGGCCCACGCCGCCGAGCGGCGCAAGCCGCTGGTGGTGATGAAGGTCGGGCGCTCCGAGAACGCCCGCCAGGCGACCCTGGCCCACACCGGCTCCCTGGCCGGCACGCCGGAGATCATCGAGGCGACGCTGCGCCAGTGCGGCATCGTCCAGGTGTTCAGCCTGAACGAGATGATCGAGACCGTGGCGCTGCTGGCCGGCGCGGTGGACTACGACGGGGGCTGGCGGACGGCGGTGGTGACCGGCTCGGGCGGCGAGTGCGGGCACGTGGCGGACGCCGCAGCCCACGTCGGGATCGACCTGCCGCCGCTGGCCCCCGCGTCGATCGAGCGCCTGCGCAGCTTCATGCCCGACTTCGGCAACCCCCGCAACCCGCTCGACGGCACCGGCGCGATGTACGAGAACCCGGCCGTCTACCCCCAGCTCGTGGACACCCTGCTGCACGACGACGGCATCGACGTCATCGCCCTGAACCTGGGCGCCGATCCGGGCGCGCGCCCCGGCGGCCGGACGCCGCAGCGCGATTTCAGCAAGGTCGTCCACCAGGCGCTGACGAACGTGCCCAACAGGCGACAACTGGTGCTGGCCTTCAGCTCGGCGATCGGCGGGGCGCTCGACGAGCAGGTGGTCGGCACGCTGGCGGCGGCCGGCGTGCCGTTCCTGGAGGGTACCGAGACAGCGATGCTGGCGCTGCGCAACCTGCGCGCCCACCGCCAGTTCCTCGCCCGCCAGGCGGCCCGCGGCGCCGCGCCGCCGCCCCCGGCGCCGGCGCGCGTAGCGCAGCGCGGCGGCGTGCTGGGCACGCTGGAGGCGCGCGACCTGCTGGCGGCGTACGGGCTCCCGGTCGTGCCGACGTACCAGGCCCGCACGGCCGACGAGGCCGTGGCCGCTGCCAACGAGCTGGGCTATCCAGTGGTGCTCAAGGTCGAGTCGCCGGACGTGCTGCACAAGAGCGACGTCGGCGGCGTGCGCGTGGGGCTGGCCGACGCGGCCGCGGTGCGCGCGGCGTACGGGGCGCTGCTCGAAGACGTGCGCCGCCAGCGGCCCGACGCGCGCCTCGACGGCGTCGTGGTCCAGCCGATGGTGGCCGGCGGCGTCGAGGTGATCCTCGGCGTGAAGACCGATCCGCTGTTCGGGCCGGCGGTGGTGTTCGGCCTGGGCGGCATCTTCGTCGAGGTGCTGAAAGACGTGGCGATCCGCGTGCCGCCGCTCGACACGGTCGAGGCGCGGGAGATGATCGAGGAGATCCGCGGCGCGGCGCTGCTCCGCGGCGCTCGCGGCCGACCGCCCGCCGACGTGGCGGCCCTGGCCGACGCCATCGTGCGGCTGGGGCGGCTGGCCCAG
>Ga0070739_10005877_pt1 | contig 13766 bp, 13 predicted proteins | sample Coa_R1_7_FD_66445 | JGI IMG/M metagenome (GOLD analysis project Ga0070739, IMG submission 66445) | Surface soil microbial communities from Centralia Pennsylvania, which are recovering from an underground coalmine fire - Coalmine... | ecosystem: Environmental > Terrestrial > Soil > Unclassified ... | reverse complement strand
TTCAAGGCGGTCGCGCGGGCGCTGCGCGACGCGTGCGCGCTCGACCCGCGGGTCGTCGGCGTGCCGAGCACAAAGGGTGTGCTATGACCGGCAGTTACGCGGCCGCGTTCCTGATCTTCCTCGGCCTGTTCCTGATCGGCGGCGTGATCTCCTTCGCCAAGCAGGGCCTGCCGAAAGTGCTGATCGGGATCCTCGGCGTGTGCGCGGCGATGGCCATCGCGGCCGGCGTGCTGCGCTGGAAGTGAGTGCTGCGCCTCCGATGAAGAAGAAGACACCGTGAAGAGCGTCGCGATCCTCGACTACGGCTCGGGCAACATCCGGTCGGCTGAGCGCGCGGTCGCGCGGCAGGGTGTCGAGGTGACCGTCACCTCCGACTTCAACGCGGCGATCGAGGCAGACGGCTTGTTCGTGCCCGGCGTCGGCGCGTACGCGGCCTGCATGGACGGACTGCGGTCCGTGCGCGGCGAGCGGATCATCGGCCGCCGGCTGGCCGGCGGGCGCCCGGTGCTCGGCGTGTGCGTCGGGATGCAGATCCTTTTCGAGCGCGGCATCGAGCACGGCGTCGAGACCGAGGGCTGCGCCGAGTGGCCCGGCACCGTCGAGCGGATCGACGCCCCGGTCGTCCCGCACATGGGCTGGAACACGCTGGAGATTCCCGGGGAAAGCCGCATGTTCGCGGGCCTGCCCGAGGACACCCGTTTCTACTTCGTGCACTCCTACGCCGTGCAGGACTGGCACCTCAACGACACCGGGCCGCTGCGCACTCCCAGGGTCGCCTGGTGTAAGTACGGCGAGCGCCCGTTCGTCGCCGCCGTGGAGAACGGCGCGCTGTGGGCCACCCAGTTCCATCCGGAGAAGTCCGGCGACGCGGGCGCGACCCTGCTCGCCAACTGGGTGTCCACCCTCTGATCCGCCTGCTCAAGCCCTTGCCCCCGCGTTAGGAAGAGTGCGCAGACATGCCGAAGCTCGAGCTCCTGCCAGCCGTCGACGTCGAAGGCGGCCAGGCGGTCCGGCTCGTCCAGGGCGAGGCCGGGACCGCGACCAGCTACGGCGATCCGCTGACCGCCGCCCTCACCTGGCAGCAGTCCGGGGCCGAGTGGGTGCACCTCGTCGACCTGGACGCCGCGTTCGGCCGCGGCAGCAACCGCGAGCTGCTGGCCGACGTGGTCGCGCGGCTGGAGGTCAAGGTCGAGCTGTCCGGCGGCATCCGCGACGACGACTCGCTGCGCGCCGCCCTGGCCACCGGTTGCACGCGGGTGAACCTCGGCACAGCGGCGATGGAGCAGCCCGCGTGGGTGGCCAAGGCCATCGCCGAGCACGGCGACCGGATCGCGGTCGGCCTGGACGCGCGGCTGGAGAACGGCGAGTGGCGGCTGCGCGGGCGCGGCTGGACCAGCGACGGCGGCGAGCTGTTCGCGACGCTGGGGCGGCTGGACCGCGAGGGCTGCGCACGGTACGTGATCACCGACGTGAACAAGGACGGGATGCTACAAGGCCCGAACGTCGAGCTGTACCGCGCGGTGTGCGCGGCGACCGAGCGGCCGATCGTGGCCTCAGGCGGCGTGTCCAGCCTCGATGATCTCAAGGCTCTGCAAAGCCTCGTCCCGCTCGGTGTGGAGGGCGCTATCGTGGGCAAGGCCCTGTACGCGGGCGCATTCACCCTCGAACAGGCGCTGGAGGCGGTTTCCTGATGGCCCTGCCCGGTAGATACGCCTCCGGCGGCCCCTTCGAGGAACGCTTCGGATACTCGCGGCTGGTCGTCGCCGGGCAGCACGCCTACGTCTCCGGCAGCACGGCCGTCGTGGACGGCATCGTCAACCACGAGGGCGACCCGTACAACCAGGCGCTCATGGCGTTCAGCGTCGCGCTCAAAGCGTTGAAGGAAGCCGGTTTTGCGCCCACGGACGTCGTACGCACGCGAATGTACGTCGTGCACCCGCGCGACATGGAGGAAGTCGGCCGCGCGCATAAGGAACTGTTCGATGCGGTACGGCCCGCCGCGACGATGGTCGTGGTCTCCAAGCTGATCGACCCTCAGATGCTCGTCGAAGTCGAGCTGGACGCCTATCGGGAGGCTCTGCGATGAGCCTGGCCGTGCGGGTCATCCCCTGCCTGGACGTGGACGCCGGACGGGTCGTCAAGGGCGTCAATTTCGCGAACCTGCGCGACGCCGGCGATCCGGTCGAACTGGCCGCCGCCTACGATGCCGCCGGCGCGGACGAGCTTACCTTCCTCGACATCACCGCCTCCTCCGGCGACCGCGAGACCACCTACGACATCGTGCGGCGCACCGCCGAGCAGGTCTTCATCCCGCTGACCGTCGGCGGGGGAGTGCGTACGGTCGAGGACGTGGACCGGCTGCTGCGCGCGGGTGCTGACAAGGTCGGGGTCAACACGGCCGCGATCGCCCGCCCCGAGCTGATCAGTGCGATCGCCGACCGCTTCGGCAGCCAGGTGCTGGTCCTGTCGGTGGACGCGCGCCGCTGTCCCGACGGCGTGAGCACGGAGTCAGGCTTCGAGGTCACCACGCACGGCGGCCGCCGCTCCACCGGCATCGACGCGATCGGCTGGGCCCGCCGCGCCGCCGAGCTCGGCGCCGGCGAGGTGCTGCTGAACTCGATGGACGCGGATGGCACCAAGGACGGCTACGACCTGGAGCTGATCCGCGCGGTCCGGGCCGAGGTGACCATCCCGGTGATCGCGTCGGGCGGTGCCGGAAAACTGGCCGACTTCGCCCCGGCGGTCGCCGCCGGAGCGGACGCGGTGCTGGCCGCCTCGGTGTTCCACTTCGGCGACCTGTCCATCGGCGAGGTCAAGCGCAGCCTGCGCGACGCCGGGTATCCGATTCGCTGACCGCTGCCTTCCGTTGCCTCCTGCGCGGGACAAGTGCACGCCGCCTCGGGCTTGTCCAGCCGGGCGGGACAAGCGCGCCCTCCCGGCTCCGGCTCGGCGGTTCGCAACTAAGGTGGAGGCATGGCAGGTCCGAAGATCACCCACGTCTCCGTCACCCCGGTCGCCGTGCTCGACGCGCCGCTGCTCAACGCCTCGGGCGTGCACGAGCCGTACCAGCTGCGCTCCGTGATCGAAATCGACACGGACGCCGGCCTTTCCGGCCTCGCCGAGGCCTATGGCGACGACCCGACCCTGGCGAACCTGCGCGCCGCGGCGCCCGCCCTCGTCGGCGTGGACGTCTTCGATCTCAACGAGCTGAACCGGCGGGTCGCCCTCGCCTTGGGCGCGGTCACGCCGGGCAGCCCCACCGAGCTGGTCGGCCGCGCCTCGCGGCAGAAGACCGTCGCGCAGACCTACGGGGCCTTCGAAGTCGCCTGCTATGACGCCCAGGGCAAGGCGACGGACCTGCGCGTCTGTGACCTGCTCGGCGGTGCGGTTCGCGATTCCGTGCCGTACAGCGCGTACCTGTTCTACCGCTGGGCCAAGCACCCCGAGCACGCGGTCCCCGACGACTATCCCGAAGACGACTGGGGCGCCGCGCTCGACCCGGACGGCATCGTGACCCAGGCCCGGCGGATGGTGGACACTTACGGATTCGGCTCGCTCAAGCTCAAGGGCGGCGTCTTCGAACCGGAGGCCGAGGTCGAGGCGATCGCGGCGCTGCGTGACGCGTTCCCCGACCTTCCGCTGCGCCTCGACCCGAACGCGAACTGGTCCGTCGCCACCTCCCTGCGCGTCACCCCGCGGCTGGAGGGACTGCTGGAGTACCTGGAGGACCCCACCGAGGGCAACCCGGGCATGGCCGAAGTCGCCCGCAAGACGACCCTCCCGCTGGCCACCAACATGTGCGTCACCAGCTTCGAGGAGATCCCCGAGGCCGCCGCGCTCGACTCGGTCGCGGTGGTGCTCTCCGATCACCACTACTGGGGCGGCTTCCGCGCCTCGCAGCGGCTGGCCGGGATCTGCGACACCTTCGGCTGGGGCCTGTCCATGCACTCGAACACGCACCTGGGCATCAGCCTGGCCGCGATGACGCAGCTGGCCGCCGCCACCCCGAACCTGACCTACGCCTGCGACACGCACTCGCCGTGGCAGCGGGAGGAGATCATCGAGCCGGGCGCGCTGCGCTGGTCGCAGGGTTCGCTCGCGGTGCCCGAAGGCCCCGGCCTCGGCGTCGAACTTGACCGTGACGCCCTCGCCCGGCTGCACGAGCAGTACCTCGCCTGTGGCCTGCGCAGCCGCGACGACAAGACCGCGATGCTGCGCGCGGACCCGAGCTGGCCGACGCACCGGCCGCGGTTCTGAGCGCTGCGGCGATCGGCGGTTCAACGGCCGGGAGCGGCGCATGGCGTGTCAGATACGTCGGGCAGGCAGGACGCCACGGCTACGGCTACGACTCCTCGTTCCAGGCCGTCGTGGCCGAACGGATCGCGTTCAAGTCGCCGGCTGACGCCAAACCGGCGTGGTAGAACCGCAACTCGCTCGCGCCCGCGTCCCGCAGCCGGACCGCGTCCTTCGCCAGGCTGTCGACGCGCCCGCCCATGTTGGCTACGGCCAGCAGCGACGCGACGACCGGCACGTCATCCGGAGCCTGTTGCGCGACAGCGGACACTGTCGCGGCCCCGTCGTCGATCGGACCCCAGCACTGCAGCACCGGGCCCACGGACTGCGCGAACAGACTCGCCGGGTCAGCGCCCGGATTCGCCCCGATCCGACGCGGGTCCGGATGCGTGTGCAGCAGGATCGGGAGTTCGGGACGTGCTTCACGCACCGCCGAGATCACCTCGGCCCGGAACCGATCCGCCGCAGCCTCGCGCACCGCGTGGACCGGCGCGAGCGTGGGTTCGAGCGTTGCGATCGTGGCGTCGTCTAACGCGCCGGGACTGCCCGCGAAGACCGGTTCAAGCGCTTCCCGCACCTGGTCACGCAGCCACGCCGGAGCGATGCCGACATTCGCGTAGTCGATCTCGCACGCCGCGCAGAAGCACAACGACAGCAGTTCTCTGGCCTGCGCCGGCAGCGCGGACGAGCCGGTCTTGTCGTGTGCGTGCAGGTGCTCGAAGCCGTACCAGCCGCAGGATTCCAGCTCCAGGCCGTCCACCTCGGGCAGCGCGGCCACCTCTGCGGCGAGCGTCGAGGCATACTCGTACACCCGCGGATTCGCGGCGCACAACGCCCAGGGGTAGCGATCCCCGAACGCGTTGACGACAGAGATCTCCGGATGAACCGTGCCGAGACGCTGATTGTGCGTCAGCACGGTCCAGGCATAGACCTTAAGCCCCGCACTGCGAAGAGCCTGCGCGCCCTCGTGGAAGGAGCCCGGCGCCCAGGTCGCGACGACCGGCTGCACCTCACGGCCGCTCCACCGCGCCCGATCCGGTTGGTAGTAGACCGCGGAGTGATCGGCCGTGACGACCTTGTGCTCCGGGTGCGCTGGAGTCAGGGCTCTGACGGTGTGATACGCGGCCGCGAGCAACACGCGGTCCACGCCGAGACCGGCTATCCGCTCCGCGCAGCCCGGATCGCCAACCGCGTCCCAGGGATACAAGTACACCCCGGCGCCGCTCATGCCAGCGCCTCCCGGGCCTGCTCGACCAGCGCCCACGCATCCTCGACGTGCGCCGCAGCCGGCTCGGTCAGCGGAGCGCGCACGCCGCCGACCGCGTGCCCCGACGCCACCGTCAGGGCCTTGACCAGCGACACCGCGTACCCGGGATGCCTGCGGCGCAGCTCCACGTACGGCCGGAAGAACACGTCGATCAGCTTGTCGAGGGTCGCCGCGTCGCCCTTGTCGAGCGCGCCGTGGAACGCCAGCGCGATGTCGGGGGCGAAGCAGAAGACCGCCGACGAATAGAGCGGCACGCCGATCGCTCGGTAGGCCCGCTGCGTGGCCTCGGCGGTAGGCATGCCGTTGAAGTACTGGAAGTCCTCGACACCTGCGGTACGCACGGCGCTGACGATCCGCTGCATCTGGTCCAGGTCGCCGCGTCCGTCCTTGAGCCCGATGATGTTCGGCACCGCGGCCAGCTCGACCACCGTTTCCGGAGCGAACACCAACTGGTCGCGCTGATACAGGATCAGGTCCAGCGGCGTGGCCGCGGCGAGCGCCCGGTAGTGCGCGATCAGTCCGGCCTGTCCGCCGTCGGCCCCGGAGGGCGGGAACACCAGCAGACCGTCCGCACCTGCGCGCTCGGCGGCCCGCGCGTATTCGGCGGCCAGCGCGGTGCCGTAGCCGGTGCCGCCGAGCACCGGTACCGTCCCTCCTGCGGACCTCGCCGCATCGACCGCGACGCGGACACACTCCTCGTACTCGGCCGGGGCGAGCGCCGGGAACTCCCCGGTGCCGCAGGCGGCGAACACCGCCGCCGGCCCCGCGGCCAGCCTGGCCTCGACATGCGCCCGATAACCCGCCGGATCGAAGGACCCGTCCGGGGCGAAGGCGGTGACCGGGAAGAACAGCAGGCCGTCGAGGCGGCCGAGCGGCGTCTGAGGTGTTCGCATGCATGAATAGTAGTCTCACTTGTGAACGCTTGCCGAGCGTGTGAGGATGGGCAGTGGCCGAAGCGGCGAAGCAGTTACATCAACGGCGGCTAGACGAAGAGCGGCGTTTGACGGCATGGCGAGGGAGAGGGGAGCGGTGAAGCAGAGCGGAACGGCGGCGCAGGCGGCCGACGAGAAAGCGGACGGCTCTGCCGCCCCGGCCGCACCCGTGGTGCCCGTCGGGACCGGAGCGGTGAAGTCCGCGGACCGCACCATCGAACTACTCGAACTGCTGGCCGGCTATAGCGAACCGCTGACGCTCAGCGAGATCCACCGCGAGCTGTCGTACCCGAAGTCGAGCCTCTTCGTGCTGCTGCGCACCCTGGTGGCGCGCGGCTGGGTCGAGACCGACCGGCGCGGCACCGGCTATTCGATCGGCGTGCGCGCCCTGCTGGTCGGCACCTCCTATCTCGACCGCGACCCGGTGATCCGCGCCGCCACCCGCATGCTCGAGGAGCTGCGCACCGAGGTCAACGAGACCGTGCACCTGGCCCGGCTCGACGGCGCCGACGTGGTCTACCTGGCCAGCCGCGAATCGGCGCATCACCTGCGGCTCACCTCGCGGGTCGGCCGCCGGGTGCCCGCGTACGCGACCGCGCTCGGCAAGGCGCTGCTGGCCGGCCGCACCGACGCCGAGGTGGACGCCCTGCTGCCGGCCAAGCTCGAACCGCTCACCCCGCAGACCGTGACCGACCGCGCCGCGCTGTTCGCCGAGCTGGCCCTGGTCCGCGAGCGCGGCTACGCGACCGAGCGCGGCCAGAACACCCCCGGTCTCGGCTGCTTCGCGGTCGCGCTGGAGTACCGCCTCCCGCCGATCGACGCGATCAGCTGCTCGGTGCCGTACGCGCGGCTCGACGATCCCGACCACGCCGCGCAGGTGCTGGACGCGGTCCGCAGACACGCCGGGCAACTAAGTTTCCTGCTACGGCCCTGACTTCGAGCATTCACACACTCACAGCGCAAGAAACCGCAAGAAACGCGGTGCGACGAAAGGCGGGTGGATCGTTGTCCACGATTCTGATCACCGGCGCGGCAGGCGGGATCGGCAGCGCGATGCGCTCGCGCATGGCGCGTCCGGGGCGCACGCTGCGGCTGCTGGACATCGAGCCGCTCGAAGCCGGGCCGGGCGAGGAGACGGTCCGCGCGTCGGTCACCGACCTGGCCGCGCTCACCGCGGCCTGCGAGGGCGTCGACGCGGTGATCCACCTCGGCGGCAAGTCCGGCGAGGCACCGTGGGAGCGCATCCTGGAGACGAACATCGACGGCACGTACAAGGCCTTCGAGGCCGCGCGGCGGGCCGGTGTGCCGCGGGTCGTCTTCGCCTCTTCGAACCACGCGGTCGGCTTCCACACCCCCGACGAGTACCCGCTGCCCGAGTCGGTGCAGACGCTGCCGGACACGTATTACGGCGTGTCCAAGGTCACCGGTGAAGCGCTCGGCGCGCTCTACCACCACCGCTACGGCCTCGACGTGATCTGCATCCGGATCCTGTCCTGCTTCCCGAAGCCGCCGAACCAGCGCGCCCTGTCCACCTGGCTGTCGCCTGACGACTGCGCCCGGCTGTTCGAGGCCTGCCTCGCGGCGGAGAAGCCCGGCTACAAGATCGTCTACGGGGTCTCCGCGAACACCCGCGGCGGCTGGGTCTCCCTCAAGGGCGCCAGCGAGCTCGGGTACGAGTCGAAGGACGACGCCGAGGTCTTCGCCAGGGAGCTGTTTGCCGAGCAGGGCGAGTTGCCGGCGGACGACCCGGTCTTCCAGCATCTTGGCGGCCAGTTCACGCTGCCTGACCTGGACGCCGACAACCTGTGACGATGAGGACGGATACGCGATGAACAGCATCCAGGGGCACGACCCGCGCACCGGCGGCCCGGTCGGCGACCCGGTGCCCGCGACCGGAACCAAGCAGGTCGACGCGCTTGTGCAGGCGGCGTTCGCAGCCTTCGAGACCTGGCGCGACACCAGCCGCGCGGCCCGCGCGGCCGCGCTGGAGGCCGTCGCCGACGCGCTCGACGCGCACGTCACCGAGCTGGTCGCGCTCGCCGACTCGGAGACCGCGCTCGGCACCACCCGGCTGACCGGCGAGGTGGCCCGCACCACCGGCCAGCTGCGGCTGTTCGCCGAGGTGGTGCGGGATGGCTCGTATCAGGGCATCGTGATCGAACACGCCGAGGCGGCGCGGCCGGACCTGCGCCGGATCAAGCGCCCGATCGGCCCGGTCGCGGTGTTCGCCGCGTCCAACTTCCCGTTCGCGTTCTCGGTGGCCGGCGGCGACACCGCCTCGGCGCTCGCGGCCGGCTGTTCGGTGATCGTGAAGGCGCACGAGGCGCACCCGCGCACGTCGCTGCGCACCGCCGAGCTGGTGCGCGAAGCACTGCAGAAGGCGGGCGCGCCGGAGCGCGTATTCGACATCGTATTCGGCATGGAGGAAGGCGTCGCCCTCGTGCAGCACCCGCTGCTCAGCGGCGTCGGCTTCACCGGTTCGACCCGCGGCGGCCTGGCCCTGGCCAAGCTGTGCGCCGAGCGGCCGCAGCCGATCCCGTTCTACGGAGAACTCGGCTCGGTCAACCCGGTAATCGTGTTCCCCGGCGCCGCTCGCAGCAAGGCACAGGACATCGCGCGCGGCTACGCGGCCTCGCTGACCCAGGGCGTCGGCCAGTTCTGTACCAACCCCGGCGTGCTGTTCGTCCCCGACGTACCGGAACTGCTCGAAGCCATCGAGTCGGCGGTCGCGCAGACCACCGGCGGCCCGATGCTCTCGGAGCGCATCCACGCCGGTTACGTCTCAGCGGTCGAAGAACTCGGCGCGCGCGGCGATGTCAGCCTTCTGGCGAGCGGCAAGGCCGGGGAGGGCCCGTGGTCCGCGGCACCCAAGGTGTACCGCACCACGCTCGACGCGGTCCGGGAAAGCAGCGAGCTGCTGACCGAGGAACACTTCGGCCCGGTCGGCGTGGTCGTGGTCGGTGCCGCCCCGGCCGACGCGATCGACGTGATCGAGAACGAGAGCGGCGGCAACCTCACCGCGACCATTCACGCGGACCTCGATGGCGACGACGTCCAGGAGGCCCGGCGCATCGGACGGCTGCTGGCGGAGCGCGCGGGCCGGGTCATCTTCAACGGCTGGCCGACCGGCGTCGCGGTCACCTACGCGCAGCAGCACGGCGGTCCGTTCCCCGCGACCACCACGCCCGCGTACACCTCGGTCGGCGCGGCGGCGATCGACCGGTGGCTCGTCCCGGTGGTCTACCAGGACTTCCCGCCGGAGCTGCTGCCGGACGAACTGCGCTGACTCAGCCGAGGACCGAGGAGCTGGCGATCAACCAGCGGCCCCGTCCCTGATCGAAGAGCAGGCCGAACTGGGTGCGTTCCTTGGCGAACGAGCCGTCCTTGTAGTAGTAGTCGATCGTCGCCGTCACGGTGGAGGGCAGCGTCGCGGTCACATCGGAGACCGTGACGCGCTGAATCTTCGACCAGAACGACTGGTAACCCGACCAGCCGCCCGCGTGGTTCTGCTGGTAGTCGGGAGTCATCCAGGGCCACGCCTGGCTGAGGTTCCCCGGCACCAGGTGGTAGTAGGCGATGATCGTCGACGTCAGCTGATCCGCGCGGCTCTGTGCCGGAGCCGACGCGGCCGTGGCCGACGCGGAAGGAGACGCAGAGCTCTTCGAACCGCTCGGGTTCGACGGCCGCGACGACGCGGACGGCGCAGCGGCGGTGGAGGCCGCGGCGTGGCTGGTCGGTGTGCTCGCCCCGGCCTTCGCTGTGGTCGAGTGGCCGCCGAGCGCGACGGAGAGCCCCCATCCGCCGAGCGCGAGAAGCAGCGCCGCGATGAGCACCGCGATCACCGCGCGACGGCGCGTCCCGAGAGCGAAGCGCTTTCGCGGCGCGGGTTCCGAGGAGGCGGCCGCTGGGACAGCAGGCGGCGGTGTTGGCGCGGGGCTGTCGGCGTAGGGCCGATCGGCGGGTATCGGGGCGGCTGCCACCAAAGGCGTCGTGCGGGCGGCGGCGGGTTGCTCGGGCTCCGGTTCCGCGGGTACCGCGTCTTCGGGCGCGGTCTCCAGTGCCTTCAGTGCCCGCTCCGCGTGCGGCATCGCCGGCCGCAGCGTCGGATCGCGCGAGAGCATCCACAGCAGCACCGGCTCCAGCGGACCGGCATGGCGCGCCGGGATGATCTCCTCGTGGATGATGCGGTACAGCTGCGCGACCGCGTTCTCGGTATTCCCGAACGGCGGCTGGCCTTCGACGGCCGCGTACAGCGTCGCGCCGAGCGAGTAGACGTCGCTGAGCGAATCAGCAGGCTGACCCTGGGCGACCTCCGGCGCGATGTAGCCGAGCGTTCCCAGCAGCAGGCCGCTGGCGGTGACCGTGGTGTCGCCCACGGCCCGGGATATCCCGAAGTCCGTGAGCTTCACCTCGCCGTCTTCCGCCAGCAGGACGTTGCCGGGTTTGACGTCGCGGTGCACGATGCCGGCGTTGTGCGCGGCGGTGAGGGCGGAGGCCAGCTGGGCGCCGATACGGGCGACCTCGTGCGGGGGGAGCAGCACTCCCGCGGCCATCAGCTGGGCCAGGCTGCGCGACTCCAGGTACTCCATGACGAGGAACGGGCGGCCGTCGTGGTCGACGATGTCGTATACGCCGATCACGTTCGGGTGGTGCAGCCGCGCCGCGATGCGGGCTTCGCGCATCGCCCGCCGCGTGCCCTCGTCGCCGAGGCCGGCGCCGCCGGTCGTCGAGCGCACCATGAGCTCTTTGAGCGCTACCGTCCGCCCCAACACCTCATCGCGCGCCCGCCACACCACGCCCATGCCGCCGGTGCCGACTTGGGCGAGCAGGCGATAGCGGCCCGCGATCAGATCGTTCGTCTCAGTCACTTCGGTCCAACCGCGCTCCCGGCTGATCTCAGGACCCTGCTCGCACCGGCCGGAATCCAGCTACCCGTGGGCAGCGCGGGGAAACGGTGCGCCCCCGGTGCCGGGAGGCCGGGGACGGGCAGGTCTGACTGATCTTGTCATATCCCGAGCTTGGCCGAGCGCAGCCGGTTGACCGCCGCGTCGTCTCCGGTCAGCTGCACGTGCGCGGCCTCCTTGCGGCCGCTGGCGAACAGGACCAGTTCACCGGCCGGCCCGGTCACCGTGACCATCAGCGGGGTGGCGGCCTTCGCGACCACGGTCTGCCGCGGGCCCTCGCCGTTCTCCGCGCGCACCAGGGTCACGCCGACCGGCACCGAGCGGAAGGCCAGCCTCGCCTGCCGGCGCAGCCGGTTCCACAGCTCGTCCGAGTTCACCAGGTCCAGTTCGCGCGGCGGATCGCCCACCGCCCGGCGCAGATCCTCGTGGTGCACGAAGTACTCCACCGTGTTCACCGCCGCGTCCATCGCGCCGAGGCGGAAGACGGACCACGGCGGCGGTCCCTTCCGTACCCGCTCGACCAGGTCCAGGTACGGGGTGTGCTGCTTGACGGCGTTCTGCGCCCGCCGCGTGATCGGTGACAGGGGCTTGATGATAATCCCGGCCGCGGCCAGCGGCCTCGAGTCGCGGATGACCAGATGGGCCGCGAGATCGGCGGCGCTCCAGCCCGTGCACAGCGTCGGCGCGTCCGGCCCGACCCGCACCAGCGTGTCGGCCAGCGCCTCGCGTTCCTCACGTGCGAACCCGTTCATGCTGCTACTCCCGCGGTGTTGGTAGGGCTGCAGTGTCGGTGGTGCGAGCGAACCTCCAGGCGGCAACGGTGCTCGCCGCGCAGAATACCGGGATCACACACGCTGTGCGACGAACGCGCCGCCCGGAGCGGGTAAGGGGCTCCGATCGGAAATCTCCTATACCGCGCCGTTGTTGTCGCATTAGAGTCGAACGCCGCACGCACGCGCCAGCCCGCAGGCGCGCCTGAACCGAGGGGAGATCGGCTTGCCCAGCCGAAGCCGCCAAGCCGACGCAGAGCAGAACACCACGGATCTGGCGCAGGGCGGCACGCCCGGACGTTCCCCCTTCCGGCAGGGCCTCGGCGTGCTGGGCGTCGCGATCCGCAGCGCGCCGCGCGTTTTCGCGGCCGCCGTCGCCGGAAGCGCGTTGTACGGCACGATGACCGTCGGCTCCGCCTGGGCGATCGGCTGGGCGACGAACCACGTCGTGCTGCCGGACCTGCATCGCGGCTCGGCCCCGGGAACCGGCCTCGCCGCCGCCGGCCTGCTGATCATCGGCGTGGCGATAGCGAAGGTGATCGGCATCTTCGGGCGGCGCCTGCTCGCCGGAGTGGTGGTCTTCCGCGCGCAGGCCGAGTTCCGGCGCAAGGTCAGCGACGCCTATCTGCGCCTGCCGCTCAGCTGGCATCAGCGCCACCCGACCGGCCAGCTGCTCTCCAACGCCAACTCCGACGTCGAGATGGCGTTCCAGCCGATGAACCCGCTGCCGATGACCCTCGGCGTGATCGTCATGCTGCTGCTGGCCGTGGTCGACATGTTCCTCACCGACACCGTGCTCGCCCTCGTCGGCGTGCTGCTCTTCCCTGCCGTCATCGTGCTGAACACGGTCTACACCCGCTACGCGGGGCCGCGCTTCGCCCGCGCGCAGGAACTTCGCGCGCACGTCGCCGAGGTCGCACACGAGTCCTTCGACGGCGCGCTGGTGGTCAAGACGCTCGGTCGCGAGGAATCGGAGACCGAGCGGTTCGCCGCGCGCACCCGCGCCCTGCGCGACGCCAACATCAACGCCGGGCGCGCCCGCTCCCTGTTCGACCCGATGCTCGAAGCGCTGCCCAACCTCGGCGTGCTCGCGGTGCTGCTGATCGGCGCGACCCGCGTGGCCCAGGGCCAGAGCCGGCCCGGAGACGTGGTCAGCATCGCGTATCTCATCACCCTGCTGGCCTTCCCGATCCGCGCCATCGGCTGGGTCCTGGGCGACCTGCCGCGCGGCGTCGTCGGCTTCGGCCGCGTCCGCGCGGTGCTCAGCGCCGAGGAACACACCGAATACGGCAAGGCGCGGCTCGCCCGCGACGCCGGTCCGGCCGCGCTCGAGTTCGACCGGGTCGAGTTCGCCTACGAATCCGCACCGGACCTTCCGGTGCTGCGCGGCGTCAGCACCCGCATCGAGCCGGGCCGCACCGTCGCGCTGGTCGGCGCCACCGGCTCCGGCAAGTCCACGCTCGCCACGCTGCTGGCCCGCCTCGCCGACCCGACCGGCGGCGCGATCCGGCTCGACGGCACCGACCTGCGCGAGCTGGCGAAGGGCGAGGTACCGCGCGCGGTGGCCCTGGTCGCGCAGCAGACCTTCCTGTTCGGCGAC
>Ga0070739_10005876_pt1 | contig 13768 bp, 8 predicted proteins | sample Coa_R1_7_FD_66445 | JGI IMG/M metagenome (GOLD analysis project Ga0070739, IMG submission 66445) | Surface soil microbial communities from Centralia Pennsylvania, which are recovering from an underground coalmine fire - Coalmine... | ecosystem: Environmental > Terrestrial > Soil > Unclassified ... | reverse complement strand
ATCCCTCGCGCACGCGCACCCGTGGGTCCGGCTCGTCGAGCTGCCGCCGTCGGCCGCGGCCACGCGCGGGGCCCCGATCGTGCGTTCGTTCCTTGCGGGCGAAGCGACGGTCGACCCGTCGGTCGAGGTCGTGGTCAAGCTCGACGCCGACGTGTCCATGGACCCCGACTACTTCGAACGGCTCCTCGGCGAGTTCGCCGTCGACCACGCGCTCGGGATCGCGAGCGGAACGGCCCTCGAATGGCAGGACGGGGAATGGCGGCCCAGGTTCGGCACGGGAACGAGCGTGTGGGGCGCAGCCCGGGCATATCGCCGCGCCTGCCTCACCGCCGTCTCTCCGCTCGTCGAGCGGATGGGCTGGGACAGTGTGGACGAGCACAAGGCGCAGCTCGCCGGCTGGCGGACCCGCACCTTCCCCGGCCTCGCCTTCCGGCATCACCGGGCCGAGGGCGCACGCGACGAGTCGCAGTACGGCGCGTGGCACAGGCAAGGAGAGCTCGCCTACTACCTGGGCTACCGCCCCTCCTACCTGGCCCTCCGCACCGTCTACCACCTGCGCCAGTCACCGGCCGCGGTCGGGCTCGTCGCCGGGTACCTCCGGTCGCTCGTGCGCCGCGGCGAGCGCTGCCCGGATCCCGCCGTGCGACGCCGCGTGCGCGAATTGCAACGCCTGCGCTCGGCACGGAGCCGCATGCGCGAGAAGACCGGCCGGTCGCTCAGCTCCGGCTGAGCGCCGCCTCTCGGAACAGGCCGGCGTACGCCTCGTGGGCGCGGTCGCGCCGGAACGATGCGACGAGCCGAGACCGACCTGCGGCTCCCAGGCGCGCACGGAGAGCCGGGTCGCGGCCGAGCGCGACCAGCGCCTCGAGGAGCCGTCTCCGGTCGCCGTACGGGACGATCAGTCCCGAGACGCGGTCCTCCACGATCTCGGCCTGCGTCGGAGCGTCTCCGACGACCACCGGCTTCGCGAGCGACCACGCCTCGAGTGTCGTGATCCCGAATGCTTCGGCCTGGGACGGCGAGGCGAACACGTCTGAATCCCCGAGCAGGTCGGCCTTGTCCTGCGCCGAGAGGTCGTCGGCGAAGAGCACCCGCGATCGGGCCTCGGCCGGCAAGCGATCGGACCTCGACCGGAGCGCCGGGGAATGTGGCGTCGTCGCACCGCCCACGACGAGCCACGCCGACGGCACGGCGTCGAGGAGACCAGGCAGGACGTCGAGCAGAGCGTCGATGCCCTTGTGCGGGCCCTGCTGGCCCACGAAGGCGACGAGGAAGGCGTCGCGGGGGATCCCGGCCGAGGTGCGAAAGGCTCCGGGACGAGGCGTGAGGCCGGACGGGTCGACGCCGTGGGGGATCACCCGCACCCGATCCGGGCGCAGGCCGCGCTCGACGAGCCACGCTCGCTCGTGCTCCGTGTGCGCGACGGTTGCGTACGCCTGGTTGGCGAGGCGAATCAGGTTGGGCCGCTCGAAGCTCCAGGGGTCGTTGGTATGGACTGCTCCGACGAGGACGACGGGGGGTCGATCGGCGAGTCGAAACGGATAGCGCAGGTGGTTGAGGGGGAACGACGCGGCGCAGATCACGTCTGCGGGTGTCCGCCGCAGCTCCTCGAGCATCCCGGGGCTGATCGGCCCGCTCAGGAGAGTCCGAAGGACGTCGTTGCCGGGCAGGTGTGTGCGCCAGGTCGCCGCGACGGCGAGGCGCAGCGCGCCGCTCCATCGGGTTCGCACCGGGAAGCGCCTGATCTCGACACCGTTCTGCACCTCGTCGGCGGTGATCGGGATCGTCGGTAGGTCGCCATGGGTGAAGTTCCGCACGGTGAACGCGTCCGTCGTGAGGACCGTGACGTCGAAGCCGAAGCGGGCCACGAGCGCTTCGCACAGGTCGCGTGTCGACAGCTCGACGCCGCCGACCGCCGGCGGATACCCCTGGACGAGCTGGACGAGGCGCACTCGGTTCTCCCCCGCGAGCGCGACCGTCTGCATGCTGGGGCACACTACCGCCGGTGCGCCGCGCCGGATTCCTCGCAGCTTTCGTCGCGGTCGCGTCGGTGATCGGGTGCGCCGGTGCCGGCGCGAAGCCGGCGGCGACCAGGACGACCTGGCTCTCACCGACCGGGAACGACGCCACATGCGCGCGCGGCGTCCAGTCGCGTCCGTGCGCGACGTTCGACCGGGCGTTCCACCTGTCGACCGCCGGCGACGTCGTGGAGGTCGAGCCCGGCACGTACCCGGCGACGGACCCTGGGGCTGATGCGACCCGCATCAACGACAACGGGCCGGTGGCAGCGCCAGGGGTCAAGTTCGTTTGCGCGGGCGGCGACGTGCTGTTCAGCTCTCGCTGGTTCACGATCAAGGCCCGCGGCGTGACGATCGACGGCTCGTGCTTCCGGTTCCACACGCTGCGCTTCGGGGAGCCGGGCGACACGACGATCACGGCGCAGCACATCGTGATCGACGGCGTTCACATGGAGAACTTCATCGCCGACGGCCCTGACGACGTGCAGATTCGCGATTCCGACATCGGCCCCAGCGTCGCGTGCTATCCGACCGGCACGCAGGGCACGGGTCAAGACGGCGGCCCCATCTCACCGGCGATGTGGTGCGACCCGTCGAACCCGCTTCAGGCGTTCTACGTCACCCGCGGCAAGACGGACAGCTACGAGAACTACATCCACCCGAACTCCGGGCGGCAGTCGACGAACATCTCCTTGATCGACGACCGGATTCACGGCCAGCAGACGAAGGACGCGTTCAACCTGCACGTGGGCGGGCTCCTGCTCTGGCAGGGAGCGACAGACGCGAACATCGTGTTTCGCGGCGACCGCTGGGACGGCAACGCGATCTACGACATCCTCGCCCAGAGCGCCGCAGGCGTCACGCTCGCGGGGAACACGTTCGGAGCACCCGTGGAGCCGCTCAGCAACGATCCCAGTGGGACGCAGGAGACGCTGCCGCAATTCGCCGACGTGACGTACAAGACCGACACGCCGCTTCGTGATTGGTCGGTGCGCCGGAACAGCTTCGCGCACGGGTTCCGCCCGAACGACGACGCGAACCCGGCGATGACGTACTCGAACGTCGACGTGACCGGGAACATCATGCCGGCCATGGGCTGCGCCTCCGGGTCGCCCGGCATCACCTACGACGACAACTGGCTGACGACGGGCCGGTGCGGCACGAATTCGCGCACCGCGGCTCCGGGATACCTGGTCCAGGCGGGACGCCTGGTCGCGGCGCCCGGTGCCGCCGACCTCGTGCGGTCGGTGTTCCACCTCGCTGCGACCGGGGCTGGGCCGGCGGCGATCGCGAGACGGGTGCGCAAGCAGCTCACCGGCAAGGAGCGCGCGAGGTGGACGAGCGCGCGTGTTCGCCAGGTGATCGCCGATCCGATCTACCTCGGCGGTCAGTTCGGCCCACCGGGCGCCCATCCGCGCCTCGTGATGCCGAAGACGTGGCGCCTCGCCCAGAAGGCGCTCGGCTAGCCCGCGACGGGCAGCGAGCAGTTCGCCCGATCCGGGCGCGCCGAGAGGTCGTACAGGTAGGCGGCGGCGCGCGTCGCGTGCACCTCGTCGAGGCGCCTCCCGAGGCAGCCGAGCACGAACTGCGCTCCCGCGTCGTCCCAGGTCGAGGAGAACACGAACCAGACGCGCCGTCGGCCCTCGAGGGGCCGGAAGCTCCGGACGTAGCCGTCGAGCTCGTGCAGCTGCGTGCCCACGACCAGACCGGGAAGATGCGTGACGAGCGCAACGTCGGTCGGGGTCTCGTCGAGCCGCGGCGGCCACACGACCGTGCGCAGGCCACCGGGCCTGAGATCGCCGCACGCGCGGCAAGCGGCGTAGTAGCGAAGCGGGAACTGCGACTGCCACCAGACGTACAGCGCGTCGCCCCGGCGCCAGCGCGCATCCACGTACCGCAGCACCGTTCGCACCTCCTCGTGGCCCGGTGGCGACAGCGCGTCACGTGCGGCGACACCCACCGGGTAGACCAGGACGAGCAGCACCGCAGCCGCGGCGGCGAGGGGGAAGACGCGGGCGATGAGCCTCGCGAGCTCGACGGTGCCCGCACCGACGAGCACGGCGAAGAAGGGCGCCAGGAAGAGCACGAACCGGTCGGTGAACGGGTAGAGCCCGAGCAGGGCGGCGACGAACGTGGCTGCAGGAGGGGCGAGCACGAGCCCGACCAGCAGCGGGTCGCGGCGGAGCAGATGGACGGCGCCGGCGACCGCCGCGGTCACCACCAGGCCCGTCGTGCTGTCCGCGGTCCCGATCACGTTCCCCCACGCGTGCCAGGCGTCTTTGAACGGCGCCAGCCTTCCGCCCACTCCCGGCGTGCCGGTGAGCGCAGCGTGAGCGACGGCCGAGGTGTTCGCTCGGTTCACGACGTAGGCGACGACCGTGCTCACCGCCCAGATCGCCGTGAGCGGCAGCAGGGCTCGCAGGGCGCGCCGGTCGTCGCGGAGCCACGCGCCGGCCACGAGCACGGCAACCAGCGTCGGCAAGACGATCAGCGCAGGGTGCGAGAACCAGACCACGGCGGCTCCGCCCACGGCGAGCAGGAATCCCCCCTGCCGACCGACGGCGCGCCACTCGACGGAGACGGCCGCGAGGAGGAGCACCGACGCGGCGGCGACGTCCGTGGAGTACTGCTTGACCTCCGACGAGTAGTAGACGAGCGGTGCAGCGACGCTGACGAGCACCAGAGCGACGAGCGATCCGCCGGGTGTGAGGAGCCGGCGCGCGACGACCGCGAACACGCACAGCGCGACGATCCCGCAGAGCAGCGGGAAGAGCCTGAGGGAAAGCTCCGTGGGGCCGAAGAGGTCGACGTCGAGCCGCTCGACGAGGAGGAATCCCGTCGGGGCCCCCTGGAGGTACTCGAGCCGGTGCGTCAGTTGCGCGGCGGACTTCCCGATGATGTTCAGGGCGAGCGCGCCCTCGTCGCCCCAGAGCGAACGATCGTGCACCCAGCGTTCGACGCGCAACGCGAGGCCGCAGGCGACGAGCGCGACGACCGCCCAAGGCGAGGCGATCGCTCGTCTCCCGGCCGCGACCCAGGTCGCCGACGAGCGCTCGGCGATCGGGCCGAACCGGTCGAGGCCGACGGCGCGCGGCATGCGGATCATCCGGGCCGCCGCCCCAGGACGAGGCGAACCTCGTCCCATCGGAACGCCCGCAGCGCGAACACGCCCCCGAGGAAGATCGCCTCGCCGGCGACGAAGGCGACGACCGAGGCTCCGCGGAGCAGCACCGCGGCCGCGACCGCGGCTCCGGCCGCCGCGAGCACGCGCCCGACGGGAGACCAGTCGACGCGCGCGCCCGCGAGCCGACGACAGAGCAGGAACGTGCAGCAGCACGTGAAGCCCTCCGACGCGACGGTTGCGGCCGCCGCACCGTTGTACGAGAACCGAGGAATCAGGGCCAGCGTGAGGGCGACGTTCAGCGCGAGCGCCACGATGCCGAGCCAGACGAGTGAGCTCTGCCTGTCCATCGCGATCAGCAGGTTGTAGAACACCGGGCTCACGAACAGGAAGACCAACGCGGGAGCGAGGATCCGAGACGGCTCGACTGCGTCGTGGAAGGCAGGCCCGGCCACGACGCGCACGAGCAGAGGGGCGAGCGTGTAGACCGCGAGCGCCACCAGGACCGCCCCCACCAGGAGAACCTGGAACGCTCGATTCACGAGACGGTCGCGCCGTTCCCGATCGGCGGAGTGCGCGTAGCGGGTGAGCGTCGGGAAGACGGCGGCCATGAAGAACCCGGGCAGCACGAACGCCTGGTCGATGAACCGGTAGGCGATCGAGTAGATGCCGACGTCGCGCGCCGGCTTCAGCAGGGACAGCAGAACGGCGTCGCCCCGGTAGTGGAGCAGCCCGATCATGGACACGAGCCCGATCGCGACCGCGCTTCGCACGAGCGTCCGCGTCTCTTTCGAGGCCGAGAACCGCACGCCGGGGCGCCAGTAGGGGCGGACGAGCCGGAAGGACGCCGCGGCGACGACGACGTTGGCGGCCGCGAGGAGCGCCACGACCGGGAGCAGCCCGACTCCGATCCAGATGGCGACCCCGAGCGCCGCGAGGTTCAACGTCTTCTGGGTGAGATCCAGCGCCGCTTGCCGCTGGAGCGTGAGGTTCACCTGGAAGAACGCCTTCGAGAAGGTGCCGACGCTGGTGAAGAAGACGCCGACGAGCGACAGCGCCAGCGCCTGCTTGACGACGCCTGCGTACGGCGAGAACGGAATCGCCGCGAGCACGAGGAGCGTGATCAGCGCGGAGCTCGCGATCCGGAACGCGAGCAGCCGAGCGGCAGTCTCCTGTGATCGCTCCGCGTGCCTCGCGAGCTCGCGCGCCAGCGTCGTCGCCACTCCGAGATCCGCGAGCGTCACGACGAGGGCTCCCAGCGTCATGACGATCGCCAGGTCCCCGAACCGGTCGACACCCAGGTACCAGGTCGCGAGGCGCAGGAACCCGAAGGAGAGCAGCGTGCCCACGACGAGGCCGCCGACCTGCACAGCAGTGTTCGCGGCGACCCGCCGACCGAGCGGCGGCGCCGCGGGCCGCGCGACCGCCAACGACGCCTCCGCGCCGTCGCCGGGGTGGGGCACGCGCTCGCGTATCACCGTCGGACTGTACGGCCGGGGCGGCACCGGCACAAATTCGGCGGGGGCACGGCGCCGATTCGGCGCCGTGCCCCCTTCCGTGCCTCAGGGCTGTGCCGGGGTACGAATCGAGCCGCCGCTGTTCCCCGAGATCGTGAGGTTGCTGTACGCCGGGGACGAGCAGCCTCCGAAATCGAGGTCCCAGCCGTGCTGGAACGTGTTGTTCGTGATCGTGTAGTTCCCCAGGTTCTGACCGTTCTGGCACTTGACCTGGAGCTCCGTCTGCGACGTGTCCGTCTCCTGGTCCCAGGTGCTGCCGGTTTGCACAGGCTCGACCGGGTGATTGAACGTGTTCCCGTCGAGGGTCAGGTTCCACGCTGCGGGGGTATCGACGTGGATGTCGTCGGTCGCGCACCCGGTGAACGACGTGCCGCGGATCGTCACCGAGCCGCCCTGGGTCCAGCCGAGCCACAGGCACGACATGTGCATCGCAGCAGAGTCACGCGTCTGGAGCTCGACGAACCGGTCGTTCGAGAGGACGACGTTGGCCGGGTTCGTCGATCCGATCGTGTGGATCATCGGCTCGACGTAGTCGGTGTTCCCGCGCCCCGCGTTGTACCAGTAGGCCTCGTTGGTCGACGAGTTGTTCTGGCACGAGGCCGCCTGGCCGGGGGCATAGCACGCGACATCCGGGCCGACCTGGCTGTTCTCGATCGTGACGTTCGACGAGCCGGCGATGTTGAACGACCACATCGTCACCCCGTCCACGGTCACGTCGTTCGTGGGCACGCCGTTCGCACCGTCGCCGACCCAGAGGCGGTTGAGCGCGAAGCACCCCCCGCGGATGGTGACATGCTGGGCCGTCACCACGAGCTGGTCGGCCGGTGAGGCGAACGTGACCTTGCTTCCGTCACCGCACGCGAACACGACGTTGGTCGAGCTCGTCTTGGTGGCGTCGGGGCGGATCTTGACCGCGCCTTCGGAGGGATAGTCGGCGGTGTAGGCACCGCCGAGGACGGCGACGACGTCGCCGGGTTGCGCGACCTGGTAGGCACGGTCGAGATGCTGGCAGGGGACGAGCGACGAGACGGCCGCGGGGGCTGCCGACCGTGCGCACGTGCTGTCGCTCCCGTTCGGCGAGACGGCGACGTTCGCCGCGGCGACCGGGGTCCAACCCGAGCTCTGCGGGGTGGGCGCCGGAGCAGGCGCAGGTGCGGGCGCCGGAGCCGGAGCGGGCGCCGGGGCCGGGGCCGGAGTGGGAGCCGGAGCAGGCGCGGGCGCCGGAGCCGGGGTCGGCGAAGGCGCAGGAGAAGGAGAGGGCCTCGGCGCAGGCGTGTGCGTCGGGGCCTGACACGCGCCCGTCGACGCGCTCGTGCTGGTCTGCGTGCTGCGGCCGCCGAAGCGACCGAACGCATCGACGGAGACCGTGTAGTCGTGGCCACAGCTCAGGCCCGTGACCGTGTAGCTCGTTCCGGTCAGGGTGGTGGCGAGCTTTGCATCGAGGTAGACGTCGTACCCCGAAGGAGCATGCTTGTCGGTCGGAGCCGTCCACGACACGCTGAGCGCTGTCGAGCCGGAGGCCGTGACCGTCAGCGACGGCGGGGCAGACGGGACGTCGGGCATGCCCGGGTCGTAGAGCCGCGCCGACGCGCCCGACGAAACGAGCAGGACGGCGGGAAGAGCGACCGCCGCCCCGAGGGCCGTGAGGAGACGTGGATGTGAGGGAAGGAAACGCATCGCGGCCTTGGATCGGAGGCCGTCCCGGCTGCCTGCATCCCTCGAACGGGCCGCGGCGGGCCGCCGGAAATCGGGCCGCTCGTAGAATCCCCGCGTGCAGAGCGCCATCTCCCTGGCCGGGACACGCGTGCTCATGCTCGTCGAGAACCTGTCGGTGCCGTTCGACAGACGGGTCTGGCAGGAAGCGCGGACGCTCGCGGACGCCGGCGCGACCGTGGTCGTCGTCTGCCCGCGCGGCTCGACGCGCGATCGTGCCACGCACGAGGTCGTCGAGGGAATCGGGATCCATCGCTTCGACCTTCCGTCCGGGGCGACCGGTGTCGCCGGATACGTGATCGAGTACGCGCTGGCGCTCGCCCGCATCCGTCGCGTCGTGGCGCGCCTGGCGCGGACCGGCCACCGTTTCGACGTGGTTCATGCGGCGAACCCGCCCGACCTGCTCCTCCCTGCGGTGTGGCGGCTCAGGCGCAGTGCGCGGTTCGTGTTCGACCACCACGACCTCGCCCCTGAGCTCTTCCTGACTCGCTTCGGGAGGCGGGGCGTCCCTTTCCGCCTGCTCGAGGCGGCCGAGCGCCTTTCGTTCCGCCTCGCCCACGTCGTCATCTCGACCAACGACTCGTACCGGGACATCGCAACCGGCCGAGGCGGCAAGGCCGCCGAGGACGTGTTCGTCGTGCGCAACGCACCGGACCTCGAGACCTTCGCGCCCGCGCCAGGCACAGCCCACCCCGCGTCGCCCCATCTCCTCGCCTACGTCGGGATGATGGGCCCTCAGGACGGGGTCGATCAGGCCCTGCGCGCGCTCGCGTCACTGCGGACGCGGAGGTCCGACTGGCGCGCGGTCCTCGCCGGCGACGGCGACGCACGCCCGGGTCTCGAGGCGCTCGCGTCGGAGCTCGGGCTCGACGACATCGTCACGTTCGCAGGGGTGGTCGCGCAGGACGAGGTCGTCGCGTTGCTCCGGTCCGCAACGGTCTGCCTCGCGCCCGAACCGCGCAACCCCCTGAACGACGTGTCGACGATGATGAAGGTCGCCGAGTATCTGGCCATCGGTCGACCCGTGGTCGCGTTCGACCTGCTCGAGACGCGCCGGACGGCGGGAGACGCGGCCGTCTACGCTCCCGATCGGGACGTCGAGGCGTTCGCGGACGCGATCGGCCGGCTGCTCGACGACCCCGACCTGCGGACCAGGCTCGGCGCGACGGGACGCGCGCGAGTCGAATCGTCGCTCTCGTGGCATCACTCGCGGGATCAGCTTCTCGCGGCCTACCGACGCGCACTGGCGGGAGCGCGGCCCTGAGCGCCCTTCGATTTTCGGCTCCGCCCAACTATTGTGAAGCGAGATGTGTGGGATCTGCGGTGCGGTCGCGCTGACGCGTGACGGTGGGCTGCCGCTCGAGCTGGAGACGCTCGTGCGGATGACGGACGCCATGACGCACCGCGGGCCCGACGAGCGGGGCACGTATCTCGGGTCGGCTGCCGCGCTCGGTGCACGGCGGCTGTCGATCGTGGACGTCGCCGAGGGCCATCAGCCTGCCGTCAACGAGGACGGCTCCGTGCGCGCAATCCAGAACGGCGAGCTCTACAACCACCTCGATCTCCGGGCTCGCCTCGGCTCGCACACATACCCGAGCAGGTGCGACACGGAGATTCTCCCGCATCTGTACGAGGAGCACGGCGAGCGCTTTCCCGAGTTGCTCCGCGGCAAGTTCGCGATCGCGGTGTGGGACGAGAGACGACGGCGGCTCGTGCTGGCGCGCGACCGCCTCGGCGTCAAGCCGCTCTACTACGCGGAGCGCGACGACGTCCTCGTGTTCGCGTCCGAGCTGAAGGCGCTGCTCGCGAGCGGCCTGATCGAGCCGGAGCTCGATTACGACGCGCTCGACACGTACCTGACGCTCGGCTTCGTCACCGCGCCACGGACGCTCCTCCGAGGCGTGTCGAAGCTGAGCCCCGGGCACCGCCTCGTGGCGGGGCCCGACGGCGTGCGGGTGGAGGCGTTCTGGCGCTATCCGGAGGCGGCGCCGGACCGGTCGCGAAGCGAAGCCGAGTGGCGTGAGGCGATCATCGAGTGCCTGGAGGAAGCGGTCCGCCTGCGGCTGATGAGCGACGTCCCGCTCGGCGCGATGCTCTCGGGCGGGCTCGACAGCAGCCTCATCGTCGCCCTGATGGCGCGGAACATGCCGGAGCCCGTCAAGACGTTCTCGGTCGGCTTCAGGGAGGACGGCGCCGGGAACGAGCTCGCGGACGCGCGCGAGGTCGCCGCCTTCTACGGGACCGAGCACCACGAGCTCGAGCTGTCGATGGTGGACGACGGCGTCGATGCCGCCGAGCTCGTCTGGGCACTCGACGAGCCGGTGGCCGACCTGTCGTCGGTCGGGCTCCTCGCGCTCTCGCAGCTCGCCGCACGGCATGTCACCGTCGGGCTCTCTGGACAGGGGGCGGACGAGCTCTTCGGCGGCTACCCGAAGCACGTGGCAGCGGCGGCGCTGCGAACCGCCTCCGCCGTCCCCGGCGGACGGGCGCTGGCGGGCCGCGTCGCGCGCGGTCTTCCCGGGGGCCGCGCGCAGCGCTTCTCGCGGTCGGCCGCGGCGCAGTCTCCGGCCGACCTGCTGCTCGCGATGAGCTCGCTCGCGCCGCGCCGGACGTACGACCGCCTCTATGCCGGCCCACTGGCGGAGCGCGACGGCGCCGAGCCTCGCAGCGCGCTCGAGTCGCTCGCTCCGGGCCCCGCCGTTCGCGACCCGCTCGCGCAGACGCTCCACATCGACGCGCAACTGGCGCTGCCCGACGACATGCTGCAGTACTTCGACCGGGCATCGATGGCCCAGTCGATCGAGCTGAGGGTCCCGTTCCTCGACCACGAGCTCGTCGAGCTGTGCGCCCGGATCCCCACCCGGTTGAAGGTGCGGGGCCGTACGACCAAGTACATCCTGAAGAGCGCCGCACAGGGACTCGTACCCGAACGGATCATCACGAAGCCGAAGATCGGCTTCTTCCACGGGGCAATCGGCGCGTGGTTCTCCGCGCAGGTCGAGAACGCGCTCGGCGAGTACCTCGCAAACGATCGGCGGCGCACTGCGGACTTTCTCGATCAGGACGAGCTCGACCGCCTCCTGCACGCCCACCGGACCCGGCCCGACACCGGCGTCAGCAGGCTCCTCCTCGCCATCCTGCTGCTCGAGATCTGGCTGACGGAATTCGTGCCGCAAGCCGTGGCAGCGCCGGCCTGAGCGCCGGGATGCTCCGCATCGCGGTCACGCCGCCGTCGGCTCTCGCGACGCGCCGGCGTCTCTTCGACGGGCTGGCGAGCCTCTTCCCGGTCGAGCTCGTCGCGACCGCAGCACACGAGACGCCGGCGTTCGACGCGGTGATCGCGTTCGGAGCCGAGCCTCGCCGGGCACGGGCCAGCCTGACGCTCGCAGACGGGCCCGAGGCGCGCGACGAGCCCGTACGCGTCGGTCCGGGCTCTCCGGCGGACCGCCGGCTGCACGGGCTGTGCCTGCCCGCGTTCGTTCACGAGGCTGGTATGGCCGTCCGAGCAGGCGCCGACGTCGCCGCCGAGACGGCCGCCGGCCGGCCCGTCTGGACACGCTTCGGCGACCGCGCGTGGTGGACGGCCGCCGAGCTACCGGAGCTGCGCGAGGGCGAGACGCTGCGGGACCGCTTCTCCGAGGGCGGCTGGCTCGGCGGCGTCGCGCTCTTCCAGTTCCTTCGCGAGCTCACCTCGGGCCTGCTTCCGGCACCTCCACCGACGCGGGCGACGATCGTCGTCGACGACCCGAACCTCCGCTGGTTCAGTTACGGCCGGCTCGACTACCGGCGCGCGCTCACGCACGCGATGGCGGAGGACTTCCACCTGGCCATCGCGGCTGTGCCGCTGGACCTCCGCCTCTCCCACCGCGGGGTCGTCGACTTGTTCCGCCGGCACCGCGACCGGCTGTCGCTCGCGGTGCACGGAAACAACCACACCCATCGTGAGCTGGCCGACGGAGCAGACGCGGACCAGGCGCTCCGGGCGCTGGCACAGGCCTGGCGGCGCGTCTCCGCGTTCGAGCAGCGCACCGGCCTCGAGGTAGCTCGTGTCGTCGCCCCACCGCACGAAGCGTGCGGCCGGCAGGCGATGAGGGCGATGGTCGCGCTGGGATTCGAAGCCGCGACCCTCAGCCGCGCGTTCTCGTGGGTTCCGGCGCGGTCCGTCTCGTCTCCGTGGTCGGACCCCGAGGCACCTCTCCGGGTCACCGGCTTCTCCCCGGCCGAGGTGCTGCCGGTGGGCCTGCCGGTGATCGTGCGCCGGGATTTCGCGAGCGTTCACGACGCTCCGCTCTTCGCATTCCTCGACCAGCCGATCGTCCTGTACGGGCACGAAGGAGATTTCGACGACGGCCTCGCCGTCGTCGATGCCGCTGCCGCCACGGTCAACCGCGTCGGCGCGGTTCGCTGGACCGACCTCGCGACGATCGCCGCAACCAACTTCTCGCTCCGTCGTCACGACGCGACGTTGGCGGTTCGCCCGTACGGTCGTCGGATCGAGCTCGATGTCCCGGAGAACGTGGAAGAGGTCGTGCTGGAGGCGCTGGTGAGGCAGGACCGCGAAGCGGAGCATCGTGTCGAGCCGGGGGCCGGCCGAGTCGAGGTCGGGCAGGCGACGAGGACACGGCTCTTGCTGACGGCGGGCCCGCAGCGGACGCTGACGATCGACTTCACGAACGACGCCGCGACGTCGCCGGAGAGCGTGCCGCGCCCGGCGCCCGCGCTGCGCGCGGTCGTCCGCCGGATCGCGACCGAAGCCCGCGACCGCGCTCGTGTCGGGGGTTGAGCGCAGACCGCCTGCGGCCTCGTCTACGCTGGTGCGATCGCGCGGACCGACCTGATCGTCGTCTCGTACAACAGCGCGCCGTTCCTCCGCGACTGCGTTGCGGCGTTCGCCGATCATCCCGACTTCGACGTGTATGTCGTCGACAACGGTTCGTCCGATGCGAGCCTCGACACCCTCGTCGGGCTCGATGTCCTCGCGTTCCCGCTCGATCGGAATCACGGCTTCGCCTTCGCCAACAACGTCGGGCTGCGCGAAGGGAGCTCCGAGCTCGTCCTCTTCCTCAACCCCGACGCCCGCATCTCTCCGCACGACGTGCTGCGCCTGGCCGCGACCTTCGAGGACCCGACGGTGGGCGCCGTTGGGCCGAAGATCGTGGATGCGGACGGCCGGCTCGATTTCTCGCAGCGCCGGTTCCCACGCGTTCGCTCGGCGTTCGCACGGGCGCTCTTCGTGCACCACCTCTTTCCGAGCCACCCCTGGAGCGACGACCTCGTCAGAGACTCGTCGGCGTACGAGGCGGCGCACTCGGCGGAGTGGGTCTCCGGCGCCTGCATCCTCGCGCGGCGAGACGTCATCGAGCTCGTCGGGATGTGGGACGACGATTTCTTCCTCTACG
>Ga0070739_10005875_pt1 | contig 13770 bp, 11 predicted proteins | sample Coa_R1_7_FD_66445 | JGI IMG/M metagenome (GOLD analysis project Ga0070739, IMG submission 66445) | Surface soil microbial communities from Centralia Pennsylvania, which are recovering from an underground coalmine fire - Coalmine... | ecosystem: Environmental > Terrestrial > Soil > Unclassified ... | reverse complement strand
GTGTACAAGATGCCCAGCGAGTGGGGGAAGAGCACGCGATCGAGGACGGTGATGTCATTGCCTTGGCCTAGCGCGGTCAAGGTCGAGGCGAAATCCCCGAAGCCGTCCACGCTGAAGATAGCAGCCCGATCAAAGCCGGAAACCAAAAAGCAACTGGCGGCATGGCACAGGTGGTGCTCGACGTTGTGGATGCGTGCCCGTAGGCGGTCGGGCGAAATGCCCAGTGTTTCGCAAATCATCTTGGGCGCCTGTTGAGCGCGAGCCCGGTATTGCAGCCGTTGCCGGGCCATCTTCGGGATGCGGCTTAGGTTGGTAGCGACGAACCAGAGCTTGGCCCATAAGCTGGCCTTACTGTCCTTATTGATGCCGATGTGGTCCACGTCCTCGATGCCGATGCCGGCTATGTCCAGCACCTCGCGGATAGACTGTGCCGGGAAGCCGGCGAAGTGCTTAACCCGATTGAGACGTTCTTCGGTCACGGCGGCGACCAACTCACCGTCGCGGAGCAGGACTGCTCCCGAGTCAGCGTGGTATGTGTTCAACCCCAAAATGTAGGTAGGTTTCATCGGGATGCCTTTCGCTATGGAGGTTAGGAGGTCATTAATTCCTGCTTGTTACCCATACTGGACGTGCTACATACCAGCGACTTGTCGGACGGTGATGTCCCGTTCGATTCGGGCTGCTGCATAGTCCTTTCGTGGTTTGATGGATTGCGGCCATCGCTTCGACTGTGCGGCTTCAAAAGCGCCCGCAGTTCCCTGTCCCACCGATCCAGGGTCTTTTCCTTGGAGAAATGAGACTGGTAGACATCGCGGCAGCGCTGACGCAAGACGTGTAGTTCCCTTGTATCCTTGGCCAACCGCCGCAATTCGTGGGCCACTTGAGGCAACGTCTCTCGGTCCAGTACCCAGCCGACACCATATTCGCCAATCCACTGGGCGATGGCCGCATCCGGTGAGCCGGCGAATAACACCGGTCGGCCGACCGCCAGTGATCCGAAGAACTTGGAGGGGACCACTACCCCAGTCCAAGCGGGGCGAAGGCTTACCAAGTGGATGTCGGCGGCCCCTAACCGTTTCTCCAAGGCCGACTCGGGAGCGAAGCTGGCGAAGCTCACATTGGCGTCCTCTAATTGCACGGCCGCGCGCAGTTCCGCCGCTTGGTTGCCCCGCACGCCGAAGCAAAAGTGGATCGGTTCGCCGCGCAGATTGCGGGCCAATTTAAGGAATTCTTCATGGCAGTGGGCGCGCCCGAAGTTGCCTGAGTAAAGCAATCCCAGCTTTGCCTCACCGAAAAGCTCCTGGCGCGTAGCGGGATCTGCCGGAACGACTTCAGCCGGCTCGGACAAGGCCCAGGGAACCAAGGTCACATGGCGAGCCGGAGCGTTGTAGCGCTCCAGGAGGCGGCGCATGCAGCCGCCGAGGTCCGCCAAAATGGCGCAACATCGGTAGGCCGCCCCGGTTAGACGCTTGAGAAGGCGCACGAGGACAGAGTTCTCGCGGAGCATCCCTTCGGCAATCGGCGCTTCGGGGTACAAGTCGTAGCACCAGTGGGCGATCTGTACGCTGGGCCGCAGACGTTTGACGAACCAGGCGACCAGCACGCTCAGGACGGGATCGGTGCCGATAACCAGCACATCCGGCAGGTTCTTGCGGCGCCGAACTACAAGAAGCAAGCTCCAGGCGAGGATCATCCACACAGCGTTGATCAGCCGGCCGATTGTCGATGCTTGGCGCAGGCGCGGCCGCCACACACGCCGAATGGCGATACCACACCAGGTTTCGCGGCGCGGGTACGTCTGCCGTTCATCGCGGCAGCCTCGGTTGCAGGGCATGGCCTCGACTTGCCAACCGCGAGCGACCAAGCCTTTGCAAAAATCCTCAAAATGGCGGGCGCTCACCACATCGTCGGGATAAAAGTAATGGTACAAGACCGTGACTTTGGGCGGACGCATTCTACCTCCTCTAGCCGTACGTGTGGGACCTTGCCGCAGAGGCAAGGCCCTATTAGTACACGGGACACGGCTTATTGTTGACGACCTGATCGTAAATCCAGGCGTAGGTCTTCTCCAGTCCTTCCCGCAACCGGATGCCCGGCGCCCAACCGAGCAATTTCCTGATGCGCGTGTTGTCGCTGTTGCGTCCGTTGACTCCCTTGGGGGCGCTCAGGTTGTATTTGCGACGCAGCTTAATGCCGGCGATGTCCTCAACGATGTCCACAAGGCCATTGATTGTCACCAGCTCGTCACTGCCGAGGTTGATCGGCTCCAGAATATTGCTGTGCAAGATCGACTGCGTGCCCTTGACGCAATCATCAATGAACATGAAGCTGCGGGTCTGGCGTCCATCGCCCCAGATCTCGATTTCATGCCGGCCGGATAACTTGGCCTCAACCACCTTGCGGCAGATGGCGGCCGGCGCCTTCTCGCGTCCGCCCTTCCAGGTGCCGTTTGGCCCATAGACGTTGTGATAGCGGGCGCAGCGCGTCTCAAGGCCGAAATCCTCACGGAAGTGCCGGCACATGCGTTCGGAGAAGAGTTTCTCCCAACCATAGCCGTCTTCCGGCATGGCCGGATAGGCGTCTTCTTCCTTGAGAGGAACGACCTCAGCGGACTTCTGTTTGTCGGCGGCGTACACGCAGGCCGAGGAGGAGAAGAAATAGCGGCGGACTCCCTGTTCCTTGGCTGCCAGGAGCAGATGGGTGTTGATGAAGACGGAGAGCATGCACAGGGCTTTGTTGTTCTCGATGAAGCCGATGCCTCCCATGTCCGCGGCCAAGTTGTAGACCTCGTGGGCGCCCTCCACAGCGGTCTCGCAATTCTCGCGCAGTTGAAGATCCAGCGACAAGTTCTCGACCTCGGGGAAGCGCTGCCACCAGTCGTCTAGGGGCTTAAGGTCAACAGCGCGGACATTCGTATGCCCTTGGCGAAGCAGGTCGGCGACCAAATGTCCGCCGATGAAGCCGCCGGCCCCGGTTACGACGATAAGATCATTCTTCATGGAAACCTCCGTTGGGGGTAGCTAGAGACGCAAGAAGGATGCGAATTCGTTACGACGGACGGTCAGCCATTGCCGGACGAAACATCTCTTCAAATGCGGAGAAAACCTAAAAAGATTCAAGAAAAACATGAGCGGTTACCTCGGCGCGGTCTTTTTATCCACGAGCGCTTGAAGCTCACCGACATTCTTCAGTCGCAGCACTTCCAGCGTCTTGAACCGAATGGCGAACTCTTTTTCGATCGCAGCAAGAATTCGTACATGGTTCAGCGAGTCCCAACCGGGGACTTCAGAGGCGAGCGTCTGGTCCGTGAGTGGAAAGTCATCCTGGTGCAATTCGCGCAGGATGACCTTTTTGAGTCGGTCACTTATCATCGCGTCCTCCTTACTCTTGGCTCTTCAATTCATTCAGCACGCGTTCACGATTCGCCCGACGGCTCGGCTTGCCTGCAGAGCTTTTGATTAGCCAGCGCGGCGGCACGATATAGACTTCGCTAATAGTTATCCCGATGTCCATGCCCATCATTACGACTCCCTGGCGCACTTCAGCGGCTTCGGGCTTGCCGTAATGCTCGGACTCCAAAACTACTGCCACTTGCTGGGTCCCCAGTTCCGGATCGTCCACTCCGAACGCCACTACACGTCCAGGAATGACGCCGGGCACCCCGTTGGCAGCGTCCTCGATGTCTTCGGGATAGATGTTTTTGCCGGCGACGATAATCAGGTCCTTTTTTCGTCCGATAACATAGTATTCGCCGCAGTGCCTAAAGCCGTAATCTCCACTATGGTACCAGCCATCTTTTAGCACTTCCGCTGTTTTTTCCGGATAATTGCGGTAGCCATCGAACATCGATGCCGAGCGGATGATCAATTCTCCGACCTGATCGTCCGGCAAGTCCTCACCCACGTCATTGACTACACGCACGGCACAGTCGGCGATTGGGACTCCGGAGGAAACGCACACCCGGCTTTGCGGACCCGGCTGAATAGGCCGCACGTATCCGCGGGCCAACTCGGCCCGATCCACCGTGAGCTGAGGAGCGGGCCGGCATGGCGTTGTTTGGGTCACCGCGAATGTAGTTTCGGCCATGGCATAGCAGGCTGCCAGCGTTTCCGCGCGGAAACCGTAGGAACCGAAGCGCCGCAGGAATTTCTCGTGGGCCTCGGCACGAACCGGCTCGCTACAATTGATCAGCATGCGCATCCGATCGAACCGAAGTCCTTCCAGATCATCCTCATGAATGCGCTCGGCCATAAGATGGTAGGCGAAGTTTGGCAACCAAGCCAGCGTCGCTCCCTCGTGCGCCGCAGCTTCCAGAAACAGGACGGGCGCCTGCACCCATTCGAACGGATCGAGTTGGATTAAAGGGATGCCACATGCCAGCGCCAGGTGGAACGCCGCAATCAACCCCATGTCATGATACAGCGGCAGCCAACTCACAATCTTATCGTCTGCTGTCAGGCCGATGGCACGCTGATAGCGATCGATATGCCCCAGGACGGCCCTGTGAGACAGCACTACAGCCTTTTGTAGACCGGTCGTGCCGGAGGAATGCTGGAGCAGGCAGGGACTCTCGGCCGGGGCCATCGGCGACAAGTGTGGATATGACCTCGTTTGGGTTGCGACATCGATCTCAAGCGGGAACAGCAGCCCCTGAATGGTGCTCCCTCTGCTCAGCACGAGGTCGCGAACGATCGGCTCCAGTTCGCGTTCGGAGAGCACCCAGTCCAACCCCGAGCGGCGAGCCATGCCCTCCAACCCCTGCCGGAATTTATCCGGATGCGTACGTGCATTAGGGTATGCCAGGACGGCAGGCAATGCCCCGCTCAAACTGATTCCCAGGTACACCGGATAGAACCAGGGATGATGCCGCAAAATTATGGCGCAAACTTGGCCTGGGCGGACTCCCTGCGCCGTGAGCCACCCCGCTACGTTGTCGGCTCCGCGCAGGAGATCTCCCCACGTCCAACGCATCGGCTCGCTCCCCGCAACCCAATGGGTCACGGCCACTGCCTGCGGGGAGGCATCGGCGTGACGACGCCAGCGATCACCAAGCCGCTCCTCGGGCGAGAAATGTACAATCGAACTCAGCATAAGTACACTCAGAACTGGAAGTAAACAAAAGTCTTGGCCTCTCGATCAAAGACAATGACGCACAGAATAGCCAACGCATAAACTATCGGGCGAAGAAATTCCCACGCTCGGAGTCCGAGGGCTGATTGCTGAGTCCATCTGGTCCAGGTCTTGTGCATGGAGTACGCCGCCATCATGGCGATGAAAACCGCACCAACAAGCAGGACACCGTTTTCTCGCACGATTGCCGGCCGGATGCCCCCGTGCAGCGTGAATATGCTGACTAGCAGGTTCCAGCTTTGCTGCAGAGACTCGGCACGGAAAAACACCCAGCCCAGATTGGCTACTATGAAGGTAAAAATCGCTGCCAGCAACAGCTGCCACCGGAATTGGCCGCCGCTTCTCCCTGCCGGCCGGGGAGACATGCCTTGCCGTATCATTTGGTTACCGGCGAGTAGGATACCGTGCCAGATTCCCCAAACCACGAACGTCCACTGGGCGCCGTGCCACAGGCCGCACAGCGCCATCGCCACCACCAACCACAACAGCCCCAGCGCCGGCCTGTTACGGGAAAGAAACGTCAATGGCGTAAAGACATAATCGCGAATCCAGCTTGATAACGTCATATGCCAGCGGTTCCAGAATTCTTGCGGACTGGCGGCGGCATAAGGCCAGTTGAAGTTTTCGGGGAACCGATAGCCGAATAGACGCGCCGAACCAATAGCGATGTCGGAGTACGCACTGAAGTCGAAATAGATCTGCATGCCGAAACCTAGGATGCCTACCGAGGCATCAAGAGCATTGGCGGTCCCTTTCGATAGAAACACCATGTCCACGATCGGAGCGAGGTTATCAGCAAGCACGACCTTTTTGAAAAAACCGAACAAGATCCGCTGACAGCCAAAGGACAAGTCTTCGTAATCGAGTTGGCGCGGCGTTTCAAGTTGCTGACGCATCTCGTGAATGCGGATGATCGGTCCAGCGATCAACTGCGGCCAAAACGACTTGAATAGCAAAAAATCCGACAGACGCACCAAGGGCTCCTCTCCCGTCACCACATCCACGAGGTAAGCGATCCCCTGAAAGGAGAAGAAGGAAATTCCGAGCGGCAGAAGGATGCTCATGGCCGGCGGCGTCCAGCCCGAGCCAAACCAGTGCGCCACCGCGGCGGCATTCTGGATTAGGAAACCGCTGTACTTGTAATAGACGAGCGGCGTCAGATTCACACCCACACCGAACAAGAGAGTCGGCAGCGATGGCCAGCGCGGCAGTACCCACCGGCCGTAAAACCAGTTATAGAGGCTGACGCCCAACAGTAAGAACCCGAACTCCCAGCGCCAGGAACAATAGAAGATATAACTGGCGCCGATCAAGAGCGGCTTGCGCCAGGATACAGGTACAGACCAGTACAGTAAGAAGACCGCGGTCAAGAAGGCCACGTACGTGTAGCTGGTGAAGATCATGGTGCCACCTCAGAATTTGCCGAGGAAGTCAAAAGCGAGCCGAATTCTTGCTCCAGTTTCGACGCCACTCGCCGGTGAGCGGCGCCCTTGAAATGCTTGAAGTCGGGTCCGCCCATAAACATACCCCATTCCTCGGTCGGTACGAGGTTCTCCAGGTTCGCAAATGGCACGCTGCGCGCGATCGCCAAGCCTTCGATCCATGTCTTAAATTCCTCGTATTCGCGCGGGATGTACGGGTTATCCGCGAGAGGGTTCAGAGGAATGATATAGGCGATGAACTGCACGCCCGCTCGCTTGCTCACGTCGATTATCAGCTCGAGAAACTGGCGGTTCATGTCGTAGCGAGTCCGAATAATCGGCCGCTTGGAGGTGTTCTTAAGGCCCAGCAAACTGTTGCGGAAAACGTACAGCCGCCCCTGAATAAAAGCATTCAGCTCCTTACGCTCTGCGACGATCGGAATGCCGGTGCTGACAAAGTCCCGAAGCGCCTTTTCACAGACACTGTTTGCTGGCCGGTCGTGCTCCTCTTCGCTGTGAAGATCGCGAAGTGTCTGCAGCATCTTATCGGCAGCCAGCGGATATTTCACTCTATACTCCTCCGCTGTCTGTTTCCAGGCCGCCACCAAATGAGGCTTGGCTTGAAGAAACGTCATGTACCCTGGCCGAAGATCAATGTTGCGAAATTTATCGAAACACACTCCATAGATAAAGCTTCTTGGCGTAGTCTGCGGCTGTTCCAGCAAGGCGAGGAGTAGAAACAGGGCTTCTTCGTTACACAGATTGGGAGCTGCAAGGCCATAAACCCGTACTCCACGAGGTGACAACCGATCGTCCAGTTCCTCTGAGATTCGTTGGTCTTCCGGTTGTGGCTCGTTGATCGTAAACATTTGTGACATACCACTCAGAACTACCAGATGATTCTTCGTGGCGTCGGGGATGCCACTCCAAGTGGCAAGGAGGTCTTCGCCAAAAGTATAATCGTAGCGATTTGACTGGTTGAGCGCTTTCACGTCCCCAACGGTCAGGTTAGCACGCCTTTCTTCAGCCATGCTGCTTTTCCAGTGAAGCACGGCGATATTCGCTACCACGAGCAACAGGATCACCTTAGGACACGCACCTCGCAAAAAGCGGCGGTCCCGTAAAATCCGGATGAGGGCGTTAGATGACATGCTTTTATTCTCCTTTAGCGTCTAGCTGCGTCGCCAGCAGATCGATTCTCTCCCGCGAATAAGCTGAGCTACTTTCATTACGCAAAGTGGACGTTGGTATGGCATTTCCTTTTAGGCTGGGCGGACGTAGATCGGTGTGCTCATCGTGGGAACTTGATTCAAGTCGATGAGAGTGGAACCATAATCGTCGAAGACGATGGGGAACGCTTGCAGGTCGGTAAGGGCGCGATCCAACCGTTCCTGCTCACTCTCCGCCACATAAAACAACAGAAAGCCACATCCACCCGCGCCGAGCAGCTTTCCTCCCTGGGCGCCGTTGCGCAACGCAACATCGTAATAATGATCGATGCGTTCATTGGAGACGCCCTTGGCCAATTCCTTTTTGTACATCCAACCGGTGTGCAGCGCTGCACCCAAGGCATCGATGTCCCCTCGGCCGAGCGAGGCGTAGAGATCGCGCGCCAATTGAACCATCTTGCGTAGTGTTGCTACTTTACTGGGATCTGAACGGATGTTGTTCTTCTGTTCGTGCAAAACTTCCGAGGCGGAGCGGGTTTGACCGAGATAATACATGACAAGGTTTCTCTGCAATTGCTGATAATGTCGTTGGCTCATGTTAACCCGTTCTACGCGAACCGACTCGTCCGGATGAAACAGAATCAGGTTTAAGCCGCCGAAAGCCGCGGCATATTGATCCTGTTTGCCGATAGGCTCGCGCAAACGCTCGATTTCTACACGGCATGCGCTTTCCGCCAACTCAGTCGTTGTCATACGTCGGCCGATGTAGGCGTTGCACAGGTTGATGAGACCGACAGTGAACGAGGAGGACGAACCCAGGCCGGTGCCGGCCGGAACATCAGCACTCGAATTGAAATCAACCCCCGTAATGCCGTAGCTGGAGAATACCTCGTGAATAATGCGGTGTTGAATCTGCTCTACGGAATCGACTAGCTCGCTGTGTGAATACTTCAAGAAGATTTTTTTCTCGTGAAAATAGGGGTGCATGGACAGAAATACATATTTGGCGAGGGCTGCACTGAGGACGGCACCGCACTGTTCGCGGTAGAACTCTGCCATGTCGCTGCCGCCGCCGACGAAGCTGATGCGAAGCGGGGTCCGCGTGATAATCATGTTGTCTCCTCACTGCTTTCTCACACGCTCTCCGCATGGGAGAAGGTGCGAAACCTCACACCGAGAATATTCTGAATGCTTTCCGGAAGATTCGACGCCGAATGATCCGCCCAGGTACTCGGAGCTATGCCGTTACACAAATGCACGGTTGTACAACCAGCGCGCTTACCAGCGATTAGGTCGCTCTCGCTATCGCCAATCATCCACGAACTCGCCAGATCGATGTTCCAATCCTGGGCCGCTCGAAGGAGCATGCCGGGATTGGGTTTACGGCAGTCACATGGACCTTTCAGATGTCGCACTTCGCCGGGAAAGCCGGATTCGGGATGATGCGGGCAGTAGTAAATCGCATCAACAAAAGCATGCTCGCGCCCTAGCAGTGTCTCCATTTTCTTGTGAATGGCGCGAAGTCCCTCCTCCGTCAGGAACCCTTTGGCGATCATCGGCTGATTGGTGATGACCACGGCCAAGTAATCGCTGGCATTGATCGCCGCGATCGCCTCTCCGACTCCGGGTAGCAGCTCCACGTCCTCAACGCGCGCTAGATTATCGACGTGGCGGAACAGAACACCATCACGGTCAAGAAATATGGCCGGTCGTTTATTGCGAAGGTTCCTTCGAGCGATACGGCCGCTGAGATAATCGCTCGTGACCGCGCGCCAACGCTCAGGCGTGCCCATGTCGCTGAGATATTCCGTTGTGCGGTAAGCGCGTAGCCGCTTGCCGCTTCGCAGCACGGTAGGCAGGATGTCCCGTCCGAAATCGAGGCTGGGGCCCAAAGGGATGTACGGAAAAATCTCCGGCGAGAGTATATAAACCCCCGCGTTTACCAGGTTATGGTAATGGCCGCCCGGCAGTCGCGGCTTGGGATAAAAAGCGTGGATCGTCCCATCCTCGTTCACCTCCAGCAGATCGCTATCGTCCGGGTGGTTATTAGGGTGAACCACGAGAGTCGCTATCGATTCTCCCAACCGATCGTAGGCGATCAGGCGCTCCAGATCCATGTCGAGCATGACGTCGCCGTAGAGCACGAGAAAGCGTTCGTGGAGAAGATGTTTGAGCAACGCGACGCTGCCTGCCGTCCCCAAAGGGCAAGGCTCGACGATGTGCGTAGCATTCATTCCGTAACCGCTGCCGTCCTTGATCTTCTGGAAAATAACGTGGGCCAGATGGCCGGACAGAATGTACACGTCCGTCAAGCCGTAACGCCGGAGCAGCTTCAGCTGGTGCTCGAGGATCGTGCAATCGCCAATGGTCGCCATCGGCTTGGGCACATCTGTCAGGCCTAGGCGCGTCCCTTTGCCTCCGGCGAGAATGAGGGTCTTCATTGTCGTTCTCCCACCATTTCGCGGATAGCAAGTCGAACCGCCTCGTCGGAGTTGGCGCGGGCGTGCCACCCAAGGCCGTGAATGCGATCTAGGCGATACTGAAACTCCGGCACGTCGCCGATCCAGCCTCGTGCGCCGCCACTGTAGCGGATAGTCGCCGACAGGCCCATCTCCTCGATGACCATTTCGGCAATGGACTTGACCGAGGTACGCGATTCGACGCCGACGTTGAACACGTTGATGCGCTCGCCGGCCTTCTGCCAGATCAACAACATCGCCGCGAGGAGGTCGCGCACGTGCAAGTACGGTTTGTTTTGCCGGCCGTCGCCGAGCACTTCCAGAACCTTGGGGTTTCGCCGCAGTTTGGCGATAAAATCGTGAAGAACCCCATGAGTAGCGCGACCGCCGACCACATTGGGAAAGCGAACGATCCAAGCGTGCAAGTCGTAATTGCTGGCGAAACTGGCGATGAACGCCTCCGAAGCCAGCTTGGCAGCCCCATAGTGCGAGACGGGCAAGAGAGGCCCGGAATCCTCACTCAAGGGGCCTCGCAATTCACCATAGATGGCCGAGGTCGAGGCAAACACGATTTGCCGTACTCCATGCTCCTTCATGGCGCCAAGTACGGCGTAAGTGGTAGCGAAGGTGTCATCGCGGTCCACATCGGGATCGTGATGGCTACGCGCGATGTCGGAGTTGGCCGCCAGGTGAAAGACAGCATCGAAATGCTCGGCAGCAAACAAGCGATGCAGCTCCGTCTTATCGAGCAGCTCAAGACGCTGAAAGCGAAAGCGAGGATGCATCTTCAGGTGCGCGATATTCTGCTCCCGCCCCAGTGTGAGATTATCGGCAGCGACGACGTAGTGCCCTTGGTCGAGCAATGCATCCGCAAGATGACTGCCGATAAATCCTGCCCCGCCTGTGATGAGGATGACCTTACTACTCATGAATACTTTCGTTAATTGTTACTTGAGACAGCACAAGAATGCGGAGTCAAGTGGTTCTCTGGCTCAAGTCTTGAGGGGCAGCATCGACTTGCCGCTGAAGCTCACTGGCGGCTACAAGTGGGTGTGGTGCGCCTCGAGGTTCCCACCGGACTGTGGGCAACTTCCCCGTCGCTTGATACTCGGCCCGTTTCAAATCGATCCAATACATGAAGCAGGTGTGAAGTAAGATGAAACGGAGACCGATCAAACCATCCAGTAGGCCTAATCGCACAAAATAGCGATACAGGAAATAAAGCAAGGGGCGTCCGGGAATGCGGTAATACCACTTCCGCTGCCACGCTTTTCGTTCAGTCGGAGTGCCTAAGAGCCGAGCCTTGACGCCGCCGGTGAGGTCACCCTGGATTATACTAATTGCTTCCAGCGAAGAATAGCGATTATGTTTGTCGATCCATTCGGTCAGCGACTTATAATCGTAGTGATTGACGTAGCTTTTCAACGTGCCGACTCGTCCCTGCACATGTGCGTGCTCGCTCGTGGGTCGCAGATCAAAGATTGCGCTTCCTGTTCTCCACAGACGCAGATCGTGGACGATGGGCCAGGCGAAGCGCAACGGTTTTCCCATGAAGAAAAAAAGGCGGCGGAACTGGAGGCCATGAAGGTCCGGCGGGGCGGAGCGAACCACCTCTTCGAACTCCTCTTTGAACTCTGGAGTAACGCGTTCGTCGGCATCGAGTTTGAGAGTCCACTCGCCGGTTATGGGCAAGTGTGTGAGCGCCCAATTCCACTGGTCGGGATGATTCTTAATTTGACGTTGAACGACACGAACGCCATCCGCCGCACGTTCTAGGGCAATGTCCACCGTGCGATCCGTGCTGAGCGAATCGACGACGAAGACCTCCGAGGCCCAGCCTTTGACCGAGTCGAGGGCCGCCGGGAGGTTTGACTCCTCGTTGTAAGTAAGAATAATAACCGAAACGGACGGTTTCATGTGTTGCGGTCCTCGGTGCATCTGTTAGTTGGTTTGCACCCATGCCGGCGGTGCTCCTCCACCGATCAGCCAGTGGTATACCTCGAGCATCATTCGCCCACTACGTTCCCAGGAAAACTCTTTCTCCATCCACTGCCGGCCGCGGCGACCCTTCTCGCGCAACTTCTCCGGTGAGAGAGCCAGTGCCGATTGGAGACAGTCCACAAGCGAATCGACCCCTTGCTCAATCCACCAGCCGCAGTCGTGTTTTTCCAGGCCTGGCCACGGTGCGCCCTTCGTCACGATCGCTGGAAGCCCGTGGGCCAGCGCTTCGGAGACCGCCAGGCCAAAATTCTCCGAATGCGTCGGAAGCACAAACAGATCGGCCTGCTGATACGTCCGTGTCTTGTCTGCGCCGTAGGCAGGACCGGGAAAATATACACTGCGAACGCCGAGGCTGCGTGCCAATCGCTCCATCTGTGCCTGGTAGTTGGGGGGATCGCTTGTTCCCACAATGTGCAATTGCCATTCGGGGAAACGAGGCTCGATCCTCTGCCAAGCATTCAGCAAGATATCGATGCCCTTTTTGCCATTGATCCGGCTGAGAAACAGCAATCGTCTGGGACCGCTGGCCGCTCCGTTCGATTTCCACGCGGCAGGGATATCGATGCCGTTGGGAATGATCGCCACCGGCGCCCGCAAACCGGCACTCCGAATTTCCCGATACTCGACATCGGCCGTGGCGTGAAGACAATGGGACGCATGCAAAGCCCGTCTTTGCCCCAAGTACCACATCACTCGTTTTTTCCACACGGACCTTCGCAAAGCCCAGGCGGACAACATGCCGCGCGGCGAGAGGACCAGACGACAAGCCGTTCCATGCACGGCCCATCCCGGATAGATATTGGGCATCATCCACAGGGCGTGACTGTGGATCACGTCCGCAACACTGGCCTCACGACGCAAGGCGCGCCGCATCACCGGCGAAATCCCCAGACGATTCAGAAATCGCCAACTGGGATGGGCATGCGTCTGATAGGTAGGAGGCGTCTGCGGAGCAAGAGCGAGTACATGCAGATGAACGTCGGCACCCAGTTGACCCAGAGTATCGCACAGACGCGGCACGCTGTACGATGGGCCGCTTGCTTCATCTGAGATCCGCGATACAACCTGGATGACCTTCAAGACGCACCTCGTCCTCATCTGGATGTCAACCATCGTATTGGACAACGCCCATAACGAGCCGAATAAGCAAGTAATATACCAGGAAGAGGGCAAAGCCGATGATGTAGGTAGGCACGAACCAACTATCCATTCGCATTCCCATCATGATACCAAGGAAAGCACAGGGTAGAAGCAGCCATTCCGAGCGGGCCAACATCAGCAGACTAGTGCGCGAGATCCATGCGAAAACGACGCCGACGTAGCCGCAGGCCAAGACGACCACAAGCCAGCCCCCGTTCCAATAGGTTTCCCCAAAAATAGTCGGAGCTGTAGCGGTGCCGACGCCGTTTTTTCCCTTGACAAGAACCGTGAAATCCTCCCCTACATACTTGACCGGTTTTTCCGGCCACAGGAACCGAGGAATCCAGGCGTAAAGCGCAAGCGAAAACGAGTCGCCCGAAGAACCGGAGTCATACAAGTCCATGCCCGCAGCTTGCCAGTTGGTATAACAAAGCCTCGCCCACCAGTCTT
>Ga0070739_10005873_pt1 | contig 13774 bp, 10 predicted proteins | sample Coa_R1_7_FD_66445 | JGI IMG/M metagenome (GOLD analysis project Ga0070739, IMG submission 66445) | Surface soil microbial communities from Centralia Pennsylvania, which are recovering from an underground coalmine fire - Coalmine... | ecosystem: Environmental > Terrestrial > Soil > Unclassified ... | reverse complement strand
TGTGCCACGGCTGTGTCAGCCGTGGAGAGCCGCCACGGCTGACACAGCCGTGGCACACCCGGCTGACACAGCCGTGGCACACCCGGCTGGGCAAGTTTGAGATTCTCCAAGAACTGGGTTCCGGGGCTTTTGGCACCGTCTACCGTGCGCGCGATACCGCGCTGGATCGCATCGTGGCCATCAAGGTTTCCCGCGGCAGCTTGGAGGGTCGGGAAGAATTGGATCGCTTCTTCCGTGAGACCCGTAGTGCAGCGGTCCTGCGCCATCCCGGCATCGTCACCGTACACGAGGCAGGCCAGAGCGGAGGCCGTTGTTACCTGGTGTGCGAACTGGTGCCGGGACCGGCGCTGGCGCAGCGGCTGGCCACAGGGCGATTGCCTTTCGGCGAAGCCGCCGAAATCGTGGCCCGCGTCGCCGAAGCCTTGCACTACGCGCACCAGCAAGGCGTGATCCACCGCGACATTAAGCCCTCCAACATTCTGCTCGACGCGGGGGACCGGCCCCTTGTGGCGGATTTCGGCCTCTCGCGGCGGACGAACGACAACACGTTGACCGTGGAGGGTCAGATCCTGGGCACACCCGCCTACATGCCTCCTGAACAGGCGCAAGGCGATGCCCACCGGGCCGATGCCCGCAGCGATGTGTATAGCCTGGGCGCTGTGTTCTACGAGATGCTCACCGGCCTCACCCCCTTTCAGGGAAAAGGCGAGATGATGCTGCAACGAATTGTCGAGGAAGAGCCGGTCGCTCCCCGCCGGCTCGACGACGGCATCCCGCGCGACCTGGAAACCATCTGCCTGAAAGCCTTGTGTAAAGAGCCGGCCGGCCGCTATCAGACGGCGGCGGAACTGGCCGAGGAGTTGCGGCGATTCCTGCGTGGCGAACCGATTCGGACTCGCCCTCCAAGCGCTGTCGGCCGACTGGCGCGCTGGTGTCGCCGCAAGCCGGTCGTGGCAGGCCTGCTGGCTGCATTAGTGCTCGTGACGCTTGTGGGTTTCGCCGGCATCACCCTGGCCTGGCGAAACGCCGAGAGCCACCTGGCCGAGGCACGCTATCAGAAAGAAGAAGCCGAACGCAATTACCGCGAGGCCCATCAAGCGGTTGGCGAGTTTGCCAATCTGGGCCGGGACCCTCTGATAACCCGAACGCCCGATGTGAACCCCTTGCGCGCGGACGTGACGGCGACGGCCTTGAAGTACTATGAGCATTTTCTCAAGCGGCGGACCGACGACCCCTCTCTGCGTCTGGATATCGCAGAATCGTATCTCCATCTCGGCTTCCTTTACAACAACACCCCTGGAAACACAGCCAAGGCTGGGGCCGCTTACCGGAAGGCTTTGCCTTTTTGGAAGGATTTGGTGCGGGACCATCCGGAGGAATTACGGTTCAAGCGATCGCTGTTCGAAGTGTGTCTCCCGCTGGGAGAACTTTGCAGAGTAGAAGGCAAGAGCGATGAGGCCGCACCACTGCTGAAGCAAGCTTGCGACTTTCTGACCGCGCTGGTTTCCGCAGAACCCAACAATGTGGTCTTTCTCATGGAACTGGCCTATTGTCACCGGGTTCTCGCCAACATCCTCAGTGATGTAACCCACGCCAAGACCGCTGAGCGTCTTTGCCAGCTAGCGCTCGACCTACTGGAAGAACTACACCGCAAAGAACCAAACTCGCGCACCTATGCAAGTCAATTGGCCCAGAGCTTCCACCAATTAGGGGCAATAAAGTGCGACAACGGGCAAGGCGCCAGCGGGGAGCGCCTGTTCGAGAAAGAACGCGCGCTGTTGATGGAACTCTCGAAGGACACCCCCGGCGATATCCGCTGGCAGCTTTCGTTTGCGGATAACCTGTTTCACATCGCTCGTGCCCAGGATCGTTCGAAGCGCCCTAGCGCCGCCCTCGCCTCGTTTCGAGCGGATGCGTTGCTTTGGGAGGAACTCGTTTCCAAGCGACCCACGGATGAAGCTTGCCTGGGACCGCTGGCGGCTTGCTATCACAAGATCGGCACCCTGGAAATGGAACTAGGGCGTCCGGCGGAGGCGGTCAAGGCATTGCAGCAGTCCCTCGTCGTGCGGCAGAAAGCGTGCCAACTCTATCCGGAGAGTGCGATCAACCGTAGCGACCTGAGCGGGACCTTGTATCGATTGGGAGAAGCTCTGGAAGCAGTCAAACGCTTCCCCGAAGCCGAACAAGCCTATCACGAGGCGCTGCGGCACGAGCAAACGGTTTTCGCCCGCCAGCCGGACGATGCCAACGCGCGAGATCGTCTCCGGGACCGCTGCGAGTCTCTGGCCCGCGTGTACAAGAAGCTGGGCCAGACGGCGGAAGCGGGAAAAACCGTTCTGGAGAGCAAAAAGCTGTTATCCGCCGTGGACACGCTCCCAACCGCTGGACCGCGTTAGCAGGCTGAGGCTATGCCAGGGCCGGACGGCGATGACGCCAACAATTCCAGCCGAGCAAACCAAGGACGCCTACACTGGCTAACGTAAACCCGGATGGCGCCGGCCCACTTGATACGAGGGGCGTGTCTTGAAGGTCCAGGGAGCCGACCTCCACCAGCGTAGCCGCATTGTAAGAGTAGGCGCTGATCGTCAACTGGGTAAGGTTGCTGGTATTGCTGACTATCCCCACATATTGGGGATTGCCAGCGCTGCTTCCGATTAGAAAACTCTGGGAGAACCCGCTGGAATCGAACGCCGTGATCTGAAAGCCGGTTCCGAATGCGAAACTGCCGCTTTCTTCCCATGCCTCCATGATGCCTCCCGCCGCCGTGACAGGCTGGCTAAAGGTGAGGGTTATTGAGGCAGAACTTGAAGTGCCGAATGTGCCATAGGTTACGCCTCCAAAATCCGCAAGGGCCGGCGAACCGGATAGAGTCGTGGGGCCGAAGGTGGAGTATCCTGATCCGCTACCTAAGGCCTGGACATTGATTCCATTCGTGGAAACAACGATGGGATTATTGACATCAAACCCACTCAAGCTCGCAGCATCGTTCGCGCCCAGCGCGGTGGGAGATGTAACGAGCTGGAAATCTGCTTTGGCTGGTGTCGGCCCTGCAAGAGCGGCGACCACAACGAGGACGAGGGCGGATCGGAAGAAGACAACTCTGCTTGCTCTCATGGTTTGATTCCCCTTTGAATCACGGTTTCAGCCCGGAGGACGGTCCCCCCTACCGCGGACGGACGCACGTCCTTCCATCGGCCCGCGCCGGTCCTTTCTTCCGGCGCGCGGTTTGTGCTATTAGGTAAATCAGGAAAAGACGCGGAAATGGACAAAAATTCCCTTCGTTCGCCCGCAAAGCGTGGACACGAGGAGAAACCCCCGGCAAGCCGGGGGCTATATGCTGGAATCGACACCTGCACCCACAACCACCGATTTAGCGCCTTTTTCCTTGTTCTTGCCCCTGTTCCTCCTTAGAATCCCCCCATCGACCTCGTGCTTGCACGATTTATGGATTGCCTTCATCCCAACCACGTAGAGGGAGGGTCCCGACTGATGAGCGAGCTACGGGAACACTATGACCCTGACCGGCGAGACGCCGGTCCCACCGACCGGCGAGACGCCGGTCCCACCGGCCTGTCGCGGCGCGATTTTCTGCGTACCAGCGGCGCCGCTGCCACCGCCGTCGCCCTCGTCGAAGCGCCGGCGGCGCTGGCCGAAGCAGCGCCGGCCACCATTGGCGCCAAGGCCGTCGGGCCGCAGGCGGTCAAGCTCACGCTTGATGTCAACAACGCGGCCATGACTACCACTGTTGAACCGCGCGTCACCCTGCTTGACGCCCTACGCAATTACCTCGATGTCACCGGCTGCAAGCGTGTCTGCGACCGCGGCACCTGCGGCGCTTGCACGGTCATGGTGGACGGCAAACCCGTCTATTCCTGCACCATGCTGGCGCTGGAAGCGGAGGGCAAGAAGATCAAGACCGCTGAGAGCCTCATTGACGGCGGCAAGCTCGATGCGGTGCCGGCGGCGTTCGCCAAGCACGACGCCCAGCAGTGCGGCTTCTGCACGCCCGGCTTCGTCGTCGCCATGCGCGCCGCCTTCGACAAAAATCCCAACGCCACGCCTGCTGAGATTGAGGAAGCGCTGTCCGGCAACATTTGCCGCTGCGGCACCTATCAGCAGATGCGCGATGCCATTGCTTCGCTGTGCAAAAACAACTCGCGGAAGGGAGGCTAAATCATGGCAACATCCTGGCCGAAAAAACGCCGACTGATCGGTTCCAAAATTCAACGCCTCGACGGCCCCGCAAAGGCGACCGGCAAGGCCAAATACAGCTACGACATCAATCGCAACGGCATGTTGCACGCTATGCTGCTGCGCAGCCCGCATGCCCATGCCAAAATCAAAAGCCTTGACACCAGCGACGCCGAGAAGATGCCCGGAGTCAAAGCTGTCCATCCGATCAAGAAGGCTGGCGACGAGTTGTTCTGGGCCGGCGAGGAAATTTTGGGACTCGCCGCCGACACCGAGGAACACGCCGCCGACGCCCTCCGCGCCGTCAAGATCGAGTATGAAGTGCTGCCGCACCTGGTCAAGGAAGAAGACGCGCTGAAGAAGGACCCGGAAACGGCTCCCCCCGTCCGCGGCAAACGCACCAACGTGCAGCAGGCCGCGGAGGGAGCCTCCAAAGATTTCGAGAAAGGCATGGCCGACGCTGCCGTTACCGTAGAGGGCACTTACGGTGTGCCAACCATTAACCATCAGTGCCTGGAATCGCACGGCCTGGTCGCCGAGTGGGACAAGAATGGCGGGTTGACGGTGTGGGCCTCGACGCAGGCTGTCGCCGGCACGGCCGGCAGTCTTGCCCAGCACTTCGCCATACCGGCCAACAAGGTCAAGTGCATCACCCACTACATGGGCGGCGGCTTCGGTAGCAAATTCGGTCCCGACATTCAGGGCATCGTCGCCGCCGAGTTGGCGAAGAAGGCCCAAGCGCCGGTCAAGCTCATGCTCGATCGCGCCAGCGAGATCATTGCCGGCGGCGCCCGGCCCTCGGCCTATGGCAAGGTGAAAGTCGGCGCTACCAAGGAAGGCAAGGTCACGGCCTACGAAGTGGATTGCTACGGAACTGCCGGCATTCAAGGCAGCCAGACCGTTACGTTCCAAGCCCTCCCCTACGTTTATCCCTTCGAGTTTAAACGAAAGCACACGAGCATCCGCACCAACGCGCAAATGCAGCGGGCCATGCGGGCGCCGAACCATCCGCAGAACTGCGCGCTCACCGAGTTCATTCTCGATGACCTGGCCGCCAAGCTCGAAATGGACCCGATGCAGCTGCGCTTGAAGAACCTGCCGCAAAACGACCCCAACGCGGTCAAGAACGCACCGCACTCTCTGGCGGCCTTGCGGCACACGATCTATACCGAGGAAATCCAGATTGCGGCGGACTTGTCCAAATGGAAGGCGAAATGGCATCCGCCGGGCAAGACGCCGGGCGTCATCAAGCACGGCATCGGCATGGCCCTACACACCTGGGGCGGACAGGCCGCTCAACGCAACGAATGCACCATCATCATCACGGCCGATGGATCGGTGACGGCCCGCACTTCGACACAGGATCTCGGCACGGGCCAGCGCACGGTGACGGCCCTGGTGACGGCCGAGATTTTGGGACTGGAGCCGGAGCAAATTATCCTAGAATTCGGCGAAAGTCCCAATGGCGCCTCGACCGGATCGGGCGGCAGCACCACGATTCCCTCGCAAGCGCCGGCTACTCTGCGAGCAGCCACAGCGGCGCGCGATGAGCTGTTTGCCAAGATTGCGCCCAAGCTCGACACCAAAGCAGAGAACCTCAGCATCGAGCGCGGCAAGGTCGTGGACAAGAGCGGCAAAAGCTGGGACTGGAAGAAAGCCTGCGCCGCCCTGGATGGCGAACAAGTCAAGGCAACCGGCTTCTGGTCCTTCGCCGAATCGGTGAAGCCGGAGAACAAGGACGTATCCGGCTCCGGCGTCGGCGGCGTGCAGATCGCTGAGGTGCTGGTCGATACCGAAACCGGCGTCGTCCGCTGTACGCAGATTGTGGCCGTGCAGGATTGCGGCCTGGTCGTCAACCCTCTGACCTGTGAATCGCAGGTGGCCGGCGGAGTCATTATGGGTCTGAATTATGCGCTTTTCGAGGAGCGTATCATGGACCGCGTAACGGGCCGGCAGGTCAACCCGGACATGGAGTTCTACAAGCTCGGCGGCATCGAAGACATGCCGAAGATCATCGTACATCTGCACGACATGCCGGAGCGCGGCGTCATCGGTGTCGGCGAGCCGCCGGTGATCTCGACGCACGCCGCCATCGGCAACGCTATTTTCAATGCTCTGGGCGTCCGCGTGCCGCACACGCCGTTCTCCCCGGAACGCGTCTTGGCCGCTCTGGCCGCGAAAGGAGTTTAAATATGAAGAATTTTGCCTATTACCGTCCCGTGACGCCGCAACAAGCTGTTACCTTGCTCGATGACAAATGGGGCACGGCGGAGCTGTTGGCCGGCGGCACGGACTTGCTCGATCTGCAAAAAGAGTACGTCGCCCAGCCGGACAAAATCATCAGCCTGCGCGACGTGCGCAGCTTGTCGGGCATCCAGGCGATGCCCACGAACCTCACCATCGCGGCGGGGACCACGTTGGCCGACATCGCCGCCAACACGGTCATTCGCAATCAGTTTCCGGCCTTGACCACGGCGGCCAGCGACATCGGCGGACCGCAAATCCGCAACATGGGCACGCTCGGCGGCAACCTGTGCCAGCGCAATCGCTGCTGGTACTTCCGCGATGAGCCGACGCACTGTCTGCTCAAGGGCGGCGACACCTGCTTCGCCATCGACGGCGAGAATCGCTATCACGCCATCTTCACGCAAGGACACAAATGCGTCATCGTCAATCCCTCGACGCTGGCGCCGGTGTTGATTGCGCTCGGCGCTCAAGCCGACGTTCTTGGCCCAAAAGGGAGCCGTAAAATCTCTCTTGGGGAGTTTTTCCACGCTCCCAGCTCGGCGAGCGAGCGTGAGCATGTGCTTGCGGCGAACGAGATGGTGCTGTCGGTGACAATCCCCGTCACCGGCGTGAAAAACGCCAGCTACGAAGTCCGCCACAAGCAGGCTTACGATTGGCCGCTGGTGCAAGCGGCGGTGGCGTTCAAGTACGAGGACCAGAAAGCCAAGGACGTGCGCATCGTTCTGGGCCACGTCGCCCCGACGCCGCACGTCGCCACAGCGGCAGCCAAGGCGGTGGAGGGCAAGGAAGTGACCGAAGAGACGGCCAACGCCGCCGGCGCAGCCGCCTCTGAGGGCGCGATGCCGCTAGCCCAAAACGCCTACAAGGTCAAACTCGCCGCCGTCGCCGTCAAGCGCGCGTTGCTGACGGCGGCGGGACAGAAGAAGTATTGGGAGGTGTAAGAGCCCCATCTAATCCGCATATTCTTTCCGAGCCGCGCACGCAGCGCAGCGGAGTAAGCGGTTGCTTGGCACGTCCGCTTCCTCCGCTGCGCTGCGTGCGCGGCTCGGATGTTTCTCTCGTTCCCACGCTCTGCGTCCCCTTTCTGCGAGTGAGCCAGCCGCGACGCAGAGCGTCGCATCCTTGCGTTCCCACGCAGAGCATGGGAACGAGAGGAGCCAGCATCCTCAAATCGGTTTGGAGTTCTAACGGTTAAGAAGAGAACGGATTATACCCACTATGGCGGCGCCTATCCAAGTAGTGACAAAACCTACGATTGCACCTACAAGGACGCCACAAATGATTGCTTCAGCAAAATCATGAGGGTGAGCTAGCAGATAACCGAACCAGCAACCTATTACAGCACCGCCTATGGAGCCAGAAGTAATGCTCGGAAGGAGCATATCGCTAACCCAACCTTTGCGAGCCTGCAAGGGGGTAATGTCTCTTCTGTCTTCCATACTTCCAGATCTCTTGAAAGTATTCACACGCGCCACAGCGCCGGCAATTCGCGCAGCAGGAAATGTTCCAGCGCCCGCATGACCAGCCGGCTCTTGGCAGCCCGGTGCGGTTGGCCACGCATACGCCGCCAGACATAGCGCATCGCATGTCCGAACCAGCGTATCGGTGCGTCCAGTGTCAGAGCAAGTTTGTAGAACAACAGGCCGGCCGACGAGCAGCCGTGTTTGCGCAAAAAGCGTGTGACGCCGATGACCGTGTGCGAATACGAATAGCCGATGTGTTGCCGGCTGCTGATGCGGTTGAAATGCACAATCTCCAAGCCCGGATGATAGATCACCCGGTACCGCTTCCCGACCCGCGCGCACAGGTCGATGTCCTCGCCGCCGAAGGTGTATTCCTCATCCCAGGCACCGCAGGAACGGAAGACGGCGCGCGGCATGAACAGAGCGGCGCCCATGAGGACATCGACGGGCTTCGGATCTCCTCCCGTGTCGTTATCGCGGCCTCGATAACGGCGATACACGCCACGAAACAAACCCAGCCAGCGCAGCCAGGTAATGCGGTGCAACAACGCCGTCAACGTCGGACGGAGACGGTACGACAACTGGGGCCGGCCCTGCTCATCGCGCAATTGCGGACCAAGGATGCCGGCTTCCGGATGCGCCTGTGCATAGTCCAGCAAGCCGCGCAGCGTGCCGGGCGGCACGACCGTATCGTTGTTGAGAAAAAACAGATAGCGGCCCCGCGCCATCCCCGCTGCCTGATTGTTGGCGCGCGCGAAACCGGTGTTTTCGGCATTGCGGATCAACACGACTTCGGGAAACAACTCGGCCACCATGTTCGCCGCCCCATCGCTGGAGCCATTGTCCACGACCACTACTTCCAGCGATACCTCCAACGCCGCCTCACGCAGCGATTGCAGACATGCTTGCAGATAATCGCGGCAATTCCAGTTGACGATGCAAACCGAAACGTCACACGCGAGCTGCGAAACCCGTAATCCGCAACGAGCCGGAAGCGTTAGCGACGGCACGACCGGCGAGACGCCGGTCCCACCGTCCGTCGCTAACGCTTCCGGCTCGTTGCCAGCGTTAAGCGGCGACAGCGACATACCTCTCCTTCCTCTCTTCCTCTCGATTTTCGATTTTCGTGTTTCGAATGTCGCTGTTCAAACACTTACTACCCAGATGTTCGCGCAACAGGTAGGGAGCGAAATGTCCGGGGCCAAACAGCAATCGTCCCAGCTGCAAACGCAGATAGCGCATCAACGGCAACGGCATGCGAGCGTGGTGCCTCAAGCGCGTCTGGTACAGATGGAACTCATCGTCGGTGATAGACGGACGCTCCTCGCGGAAGGCTAATCCCCAGACGTTGGCCGGACGCGGCGTGGGACCGTGATAGCCGATGATCTTGCTTGGATAGGGCGCCAGCAGCATCTCCAGCGCTTCCGGCGTGAAACGCCAATAATCGTTGGGATGGGCGTGACGATGGAAGTAAAACGGACAGGCGACGAGCAAGGCGCCGTCGGGTCGAAGGACGCGGTGCATCTCGTCGAAGGCGCGCCAGAAGTGGGGCACATGTTCCAGAGTGCTGATGGCCAAGATGGTGCCGATGGAGCCGGAGGCGTAGGGCAGCTCCTCGACGTTGGCCAGCAGATCGACGCCGCGGCCGGCGCGAATGTCCAGGCCCAGATACGAGCGGCCAGGGAACAACGTGCGCAGGTCGGCGACGTTCTCCTGTCCCACCACCTGATAGGAGCCAATCTCCAGGATCGGGCCAGGCAGCGTGAAAGTCTCGGACACGGTTCGCACCAGCCCACGCAAGATGGCGTTCATTGGCTCCTTGATCCTTTAGAAAGGAACCACAGAGACACAGAGAGAAGAAAACAAATGAGAAATAGAACCATTCGAATTATGAAATCAACCATAATATCCTAATTTTCTACTCTTCTTACTTTTTCTCTCTGCCTTTTCTTCTCTGTGTCTCTGTGCCTCTGTGGTTCATTTTTTATTCCAAGTAGAAATCCTGTTCGCCGCTCTTGCCCGGACGGACCTCGCGGAGCAAACCGGATTGTTCGGGATCGCTGTACTTCCGCGGCAGTTCGATGGCAGGCGGCGCGGCGGTTTGTCCGGGTGCGACAGCCAGAGCGGGTGCGGCGATGGTGACGCGGTGCCAACCGGGAACGGCGCCGAGCTTGCCGCCGCTGCGCAAAGAGAAGCGGCCATCGGCGGCGATCTCGCCGCAGGCCAGCGGGCCGTTGCCGCCGCGCTCCGCATCCGGCGTGAAGACGATGGTGCCGCCGGGCAATGGTTGGCCGTGATAAAACACCCGACCGTGAACCGGCGTCAATCCATCGTCTTGGCCGCAGCCGAAGACGGCCAATAGCGCAACGACCAGGCCGCAGCGAAGCGGCGTGCGTGGCGTACCCACATCCGTTCCTCAATCCAGCACCCGCAGCCCCACGCCGAGCGCCCATCGCTGGCGCTCCGGGCTTGTCAGGGCAAGGGGCGAAACCGGGCGAGCGTGGGGACCGAGTATAACAGCGCAGGCCGATTTCGTGCAATGCACTCTCCGCAATCCGCAAACCGCAATCCGCAATCCGCCAAAGACAAAGGCGGACTGCGGGCAGCGGATTGCGGATTGCGGTCTTGACCCGTGACAAGGGCTAGAGTAGAACCCAGCGCTCACCTGAGGCAGCAACCGGCGGGGTGGAGGGAGTGACCAAACCGACAGGACTCCTCCGGGAAGCGGTGTCGCGCCGCAGACTGTCGGCCATTGCGGAACAGGAGAACCGAACCGTGAAGAAAGCGGTATTGGCAGCGGGGATGCTCCTCGCTCTGGGGGTGCTCTGCTACGTCGCCCCTTCGAGGGGGCAGACACCAAACAATTCCACGGCTGCGTCCCCGTCGACGTCCTCGACCGGCACGCGCATCGCCATCTTGAACATCACCTATGTCCTCAAAAACTACGCCAAGTACCAGCATTTCCAGGAGGAAATGAAGGGCATCGTCGATCCGTTCCAAAAGAAGCATGAATCGCTCCAACAACAGTTGCAGGATCTGCAAAAGCAGGCGCAGCAATTGCAGCCCAAGGGACAGTCCGAGCAGGGCGCCGAGTTGGAAAAAAAAGCCCGCGATATTCAGCGCCAGATGGAGGACAACAAGAACGAGATCCAGTTGCGGCTGGGCAAGCGCAGCGACGAGGAGATGAAAATCCTCTACATGGATGTCTACCAGGCCGTCCAGGGTTATGCCGCCTCGCACCACTACGATCTGGTGCTGCACTATAACGACGCCATCACTCAGGAGGACTTCCTCAGCGCCCAGAACATCGCGCGGAAACTGAACACCGGCGCGCTGATGCCCCTGTACACGTCGCGAAATCAAAGCCTGGACATTAGTCAGGACATTGTCAAATTGCTCAACGACGGCATGGGCGCCCCGAATGGAGCAGCGCAAGGGACGCAGCCCGTCGGAGGTCAGCGCTAAGGTGTTATCAAACTGGCGAGCGGGGTCGCGTAAGCGCCCCGAGTAGGCGAACACTCGGGGCGCTTACGCGACCCCGCTCGAAGAACTCGGGGCGCTTACGCGACCCCGCTCGCCAGAGAAGCGGCGCGGGCCAAGAAAGGACGAGGCCAACGTGAGACGGTTCAGTTATCGCTATCAGCGGACCCTCGCGAGGCCGGCCGAGGTATGGGGCGTCGGCTATCTGACCGGAGCGACGGTGCGTCTGCGCTTTGTGCCGGCGCCGCCATCCACGGGCATCGTTTTCGTTCGCACCGACCTGCGGCCCCGCCAACACGTCCAGGCCCACATCGATCACGTCACCGGAACGCAGCGGCGGACGACGCTGGGCCATCCGCCGGCTCAGATTGGCCTCGTCGAGCACGTCCTGGCAGCGCTGGCCGGCTTACGCATCGATAATTGCCAAGTCGAGCTGAACGCACCGGAGCCGCCTGGGCTGGATGGTTCGGCGCGTGGCTTCGTGACGGCTCTGCTCGACGCCGGCATCTGCCGTCAGGAAGCGTCTCGTCCCATTTTCGGCGTCGATCAGCCCGTCGTATTGTCGGCGCGCGGCGCCACCCTGGCCCTGCATCCGCCGATGCGGGAAGTGTTGTCCACAGATCCTGTAGGTGCCGCGAGCCGAGCGGCACTCGATGGTCCGGCTCGGCTCGCCGGACCTACAACGCCGGAGCATGAACTGTACCTCAGTTATTTTCTTGATTATGGCTTAACGTCTCCCATCGCCCGCCAGGTCCACACTCAGGCCCTCACGCCCGGCTCGTTTGTGCAGGAGTTGGCCTCGTGCCGGACGTTCATTCTGCAAGAGGAGGCCGCCGAGCTGCGCCGCCAAGGCCTGGGAACGCGGACCAGCGCCGCCGATCTGCTCGTCTTCGGCCCACACGGCCCGGTGGACAATTCGCTGCGCTATGCTAATGAGCCGGCGCGGCACAAAGTTCTCGATCTGGTTGGCGATCTTGCCCTCTTGGGCGCCGACCTGTGCGGCCACGTCGTCGCCTACCGTTCCGGTCATCCGCTCAATGTCGAGCTGGTCCGCTGCCTACATCAGCGGTTGCCGGCCACGACCGTTATACCAGAACGTCAGGCCGCCTGACAGAAGGAGATCAAAATTTACCACGGAACACACGGAAAACACGGAAAAAAGGAAAAGGCGAACAAAGCGACTCAATTGAAATGTTTTTGAGATATTTATTGTAAATTATCTCTAAAAAAGAATCTACTCTTTCATTTTTCCGTGTTTTCCGTGTATTCCGTGGTGAATTCTTCGGAAAGAAGGGATTTATGGCGCCTCTGCGGGTGGGAGTAGTGGGAGTTGGGCATCTGGGCAAGGAACATGCTCGCATTTTGGCGTCGCTGCCCGATGTCCAACTGGTCGGCGTCGTCGATCCCAATGCCGCCCAGGTCGAGATGGTGGCCCAGCGATGCCGGACTCGCGCCTTCCGCGATCATCACGCCCTCTTGCCGCTAGTGGACGCCGCCGTCATCGCCGCTCCGACCTCCTATCATTCCACCCTCGCCGCCGATTTTCTCGCGCGTCGCTTGCCGCTGTTGGTCGAAAAGCCGATGGCCGTCACCGTGCGGCAGGCCGAGGAGATGATCGAGCTATCCCGAAAGCACAACACGCTTTTGCAGATTGGCCACATCGAGCGCTTCAATCCCGCTTTCGAGGAATTGCGACGCCATCCGTTGCAGCCGAAATTCATCACCTGCGAGCGCTACAGTGGTTTCTCCGGCCGCTCCACTGATATCGGCGTGGTGCTCGATTTGATGATTCACGATCTCGATTTGGTGCTGGCGCTGGTGCAGGCGCCGGTGCGAACGGTCGAGGCTCTGGGCGTGGCTGTGCTGGGCGGCAATGAAGATCTGGCCCAGGCGCGGGTGACGTTCACCAACGGCTGCGTCGCCGACTTGAAGGCCAGCCGCGTTCACCCCACGCCGGTGCGCTGCATGCACGTCTTCGGTCCCGAAGGCTTTGCCGGGGTCGATTTCGCTCGCCGGCATCTGACGCTGATGCAGCCAGCCGAACATCTGCGGCAGCGGCAGATCGATACGCGCCGCCTCGACGCTCCGGCCCTGGCGACGCTGAAAATGGAACTGTTTGGCCGGCACGTGCAGGTCCAGGAGCTGGACTGCAACACCGGCGATCAGCTGACACGCGAGCTGCAAGATTTTCTTCATTGTGTGCGGACAGGCCAACAGCCGCGCGTCGATGGCACGGCAGGCCGCGATGCTCTGGCTCTGGCCGGCCGCATTCTCGATAGTCTGCGGGCACATGCCTGGGAAGGAACGCCCGATGGGCCGACCGGTCCCTGGCACCTTCCGGCACCGCGAGGCTTGCTGTTCATTCCTCCCTCTAAGCCGATGGCTGCATAGCC
>Ga0070739_10005872_pt1 | contig 13778 bp, 10 predicted proteins | sample Coa_R1_7_FD_66445 | JGI IMG/M metagenome (GOLD analysis project Ga0070739, IMG submission 66445) | Surface soil microbial communities from Centralia Pennsylvania, which are recovering from an underground coalmine fire - Coalmine... | ecosystem: Environmental > Terrestrial > Soil > Unclassified ... | reverse complement strand
TATCGAGAGAGCGAGGGCATTCGAGAGTGACGGCCGGGGCGGAGTCGGGATTGCTGGAGGATGGCGGGATCTTGCTAACCGCTCGCCACGGATCTTCCTCGGCGGCAGCGGTCAACGACGACAACAACACGGCCAGGGTTGTGACCCACCACGAACTTCGCTTGGTCATGGTCCCACCCTCTCCTCCCTGAGGCATCTCACGTCGGGTGCTTTCTCGCCCGGGGCGGTCCTTCGCCCGTCTTCTATTCGACCCCGCGACACCATCCTCCACCCAAGAATTGATGATTGAGAATTGTTGATTGAGGATTGTAAGCCGCAATCTGCTTACAATCCTCAATCCTCAATTCTCAATTCTCAATTATCCCAAAGACTGCCAGCCATCGCCGAGAAGCGAGCGCTTGGTGAGGACCGGCGGCGGGTCGGCGGGCTGCGGGGCGGGCTGCGGTGCGGGCGGTGGGGCCGGGGGTGGGGCTGGCGGCGGCGCGGGCGGCGGAGCGAGCGGCGGTCCCTGCGGATTGACACTTGGTCCCGCCGTTACCAACCCGAAATCGTAACACATCGCGTCGCCGCCCTGAGGCAGGGCCAGGAGGATCTCCCCGTTGGACACCACACCGCCATAGCTGCCCGGCGTTGCGGCTCCCGCCGTGTACTGCGACGGGACCGGCTGATCGGTCAGCGCGTAGATGCCCGGCTGCAAGCCTGTGAAACTGAAGTGGCCATTGGTGTCGGTCGTGGCCGTCTCGGACACTTGCTGTTGCGCGAGCGTCACGCCGGTCAGTGTCACCGTCACATTGCCGACTCCGGGATCGCCCTGGGCATAGGGAGCGGTTTGGGTCGGAGCCACGTAGACAATGCCGTTGATGGCGGCAGGCCCGGTCGGTGCCTGACACGGCGGCGGCGCGGGCGGCGGAGTTTGTGGCGGCGGGGTCTGCGGCGGCGGCGACATGCACGGCGGCGGAGCCGGTGGCGGCGACGTACACGGCGGCGGGGCTGGCGGCGGACTCGCCGGCGGCACCGGCGGTGGAGCAGGCGGCGGCGCGGGCGTGTAATTGTAAATCACCGTTACCGTGCCCGAGCCTTCCGAGTTGATGTGGACTTGCTCGTTGCCGGAACCGGACACCGTCGAGGTCGATTGCGCCGACTCGGCCAGGGCCACGTTCCCGCTGCCTTCCCAGGCGGACAGATTGCTCGTCAGCGTGATCGATTGCTGCGCTGCCGCCGACTGTTGGCCGAAGTCGTGTCCGCTGGTTCCGCCGTAGTCCAGCGTGCCATCATACGGAGACAACGACGTAGTGTTTTCGCTGATCGTAGGTGTCACGGACAGCAACGAGCCGCCTGGGCCTTGCAGCGACAGATTGCCGTTGACCTGAGCATTGACCGTGCTCGGTGCAGCGTCGAGGTTCTCAACCTTGACATCGCTGCTGAGCGTGCTATTGAGGATGATCTGGACGCTGTTGAGCGTGCCCAAGGCGGGATTGAACTGGGCCACCGACTGCGTTTGGCTGCCGCCGGTGGTAAACGGAGTGAACGTGGCCGTCGCCTGCTGTGTCGTCGGCGCCGAGGCAGCAACGGAGTTGGTGTTCACGGTATTGTGATTGGTGCTGAGCAGCGCCTGTAAGTTGGAGACGCCGCCGGTCGCGCTGGGCATCCAACGCTCCTCCAGCGCTTCCAAATTAGGCACCACGCACTGCTTGGTCTTCCTCTGCGCGGCGGCCCGACGGGAGCGGCCTACCAATCGGAACACAAATGCAAACATGAAAATGCCCTCCTGGCAAGGTGTAAAAACCGCTGTTCACCCGTCCGCAGGGCATCCCTTTTTAGCGCTGCGGGCCGGCGGGGTCTTGAGGTGCAAAGTCAAGGTGCGTGTCGGAATCAGCCATGTTTTCATCGGCGTCGCGAACCGATTGCAATGAGCAGATGCGAAGCAATGGTGCCGTGCGAGGTAGCAAGTGTAGCGAGGCTGCGGAGAAAAACGATCACACCGCCGAAACAGCACTAACCACAGAGACACAGAGGCACAGAGATAAACGCAAAAGAGACAAAGAAGAAAAACCATCAGGCAATTGAGATGCCCATACGTTCTCGTTCGATTCTCTTTTGTGTTCTTCTCTGTGCCTCTGTGTCTCTGTGGTTAATGCTCTTCTTACCAGCGAATGTCGAGTCCGAACTGGATGCCCTGCACCCAGAAATTGGAGCCATCGAAGGTGAATGCCGGCCGATTGGGTCCACCGGCGACCACCGGCGGAATGAGGTTGGGATTGACGTTGAGATCAATCTGCTGGCCGGGGCGAATCACGTTGCTCCAAAACAGGAAGTTGTAGCCCACGAAGCCGCGTATGTGGTTGGTGAACTGGTAGCCGACATTGAGGCCGACTTCTTCGACAAAGCTCACCATGCTGCGCGAGTGCGTGCCGATGTTCGATGACAGCGCCAGCAAGCCGCCCGGCAAGGTCGTGGGGAGGATGCCCGGTCCCGCCGAGGTCGTCGAGCCGGAAACATTCGCCCACTGCATCGTACCACCGACGCCGACGCTGGTCCGCAAATCAAAGCTCCAGCGGCCCAGGCGATATTCGCCGATGGCGCCGATCTGTCCGCCGTTGAACAAGTTGTTGGTGGCGAATCGATCATTGACATTGAACGTCGAACCGGCCGGCAGGGCCGGGTTGTTCGAGCTGACGACGGCCAGGTTCTCGTTCATCGACAGCGACTCGTTCAAGCCCAGCAAGCGCCAGCCGATGAATCCGTCGATGAACCAGTTGCAGCCGCAGCACAGATTGCGGCGCAGGTTGGCCTCGGCGCCGTAAAGGAAGAAGGTGCTGACAGCGGAAAAGGTGCCGGCCAGACCCGGAGCAGCCACAGCCTCGACATCTTGAACGCCGGTCAGGACGTTGAAGAACGGCCGGCCCAAAAACGGAATGCCCACCGAGGAGGCCCGGAAGTTCCTATTATCGCCGCCGAGGAAGAAGCCGCCGATATCCAGTCCCAGACCGTGACAGTCGCCGAACCAATAGCCCGCGCGCAAGCGCACGCCGGAGTAGGGATTGTTGTTGAAGCTGCTGTTATTGCCAAACAGGACGGCGGTGCCCGGTTGCCCCAGCGCGCCCGGCACCGGAGCAACAAGCGGGCCGGTGGTCAACAACGGTGGCAGTGATTGCCCGCGGATGAACCACAGCAGATATTCGGCCGAGGCGTACCAGCGATTGCCGAAGCAGCAGCCGTTGCCCCAGCCACCGCAGCCGTCGCAACAAGCCCCATCGCAACAGCCCGGGGCGCAGCAGCCCGGCGAACAGCCCGGCGTGCAACAATCCGGCGCGCAGCAGCCAGGGTTGCAGCAGTCGTTGCCCATACCGCCATCAATAATGGGGCCACCCATTGGTCCGGTGACAACTCCTGGTGCGGCGACGCTCCCCGGAGGCATCACCGTACCCGGCGTCGTGACGATTCCCGGAGAAATCACCGTTCCCTGCGGCAGCGGTGTTGAAGCCGAGCCGAAGCTTGTCCCCGGCGGCAACTGCGTAGCGGTGCCGAAGCTGGATCCCGGTGCCGAGTTGGGCATCTGCATCAGCGGCATCGACATGGCGCCTTGCGGCGGCGGCGACGAAGTCGGCGGTTGCCGCCACGAGTACGGCACGTCCGGCGGCGACGGCGAAGTCGGTACCGGCGAGGGCATGGGCAGAGGGACGCTGTTCGTGCTGGGGCCGGAAGGCATCGGTCGAGCTACCGGGAGGCTGCCGGCTGGCCCGATGGCGAAGCTATTGTCGTTGCCTGAGGAGAATAAGCCGGCTGGCTGGATCTTATGATCGACGGGCCGTTCGTCGTCCAACGGTATCGGTCGTTCCAGGCTGGCCGCCGGCGCCGAGTCGGCGCTCTCCGGCGCTGCGGGTTTGGGCCGCGGCGTTTCCACCGGCGGATAGGGTTCAATGATCGGGGCTGGCGGCTCGGCCCTGAGGACGGCGCCTTGGCCCGTCATCAGAACGCCCAGTGATAGGGCCAGACTTCGAAGCCATCGCTGTCTCATGCCAGTCGTCCTCCCTGACTCGGCTTCTAGCTCCCCGGTGACTGGGCGCGGTCGAAACCGCGACTGCGAAGGGGAGAAACGGAGTGATTCCTGTTGCATCCTGCGGGTTGTTATCCAGTCTCCCAGCCAATGAATTCGGCCGCCGTGCCGCCCGGCGAACAGCCGGAACAGCGTTCTTTGCCGACCGCCGCCTTGCCAGGCTAACCCCGTTCAGCACAGTCCACAAGGTTTACCACAATCGTTAATTCGTTTAGCCGCGAGCCGCAGGCGAGCGCTCATCTGGTGGGACCGGCGTCCCGCCGGTCGAGCGCTCGCCTGCGGCTCGCGGCTAAACGAACCCATATTACCCAATCACTCCAGCCCCGCGCCGCGCAGCTTGCGCTTCGCCGCCTGGGCCAATTTTGTCTTCGGCGAACGCTTGATAAGCAAGCGCAGCACTTTGCCCCCAAATTGCTTCTGCTGCCCCACCTGTTCCGCGAAGTGAAATCCCAGATAGTACAGATCTTCCGGTTCCAACCACTTGATCTTTTCCAACTCCGCCGACAACTCGGCCTCGTATCCCTGACAGAGCGTGGTGAACTGCTGCAAGCACGGATCGCTCGCCCGCGCTTCCGGCGACAAGTCATGAGCGGACACCTTCAAACCGCAGCACGCCAATTCCAAACGGATCGGAAACCCACTCGACGGATCTCGGACCAACAGCCGCAGATATAGCAGAGCCGTATCATACGCCTTTTTCTTGCGCCAGTGGATCGCTCGATCTTCGAGGCGCTGGCGCAGCTGGGCGGCATCGGCCTCGCGCAGAAGAAACAGCAGAGCGTCGGCCCGGCGGTCGTTGGACTCAAGATAATCGCATACTTGCGCAAACACTTTTTCGCGCCACTCCTCCGGATAGCTACGAGCGAACGGCGCTTGCGCCCGCCCCAGTACCCATGCCTGATCCGGCGAATCTGCTTTGAGCAGGGCCGTCGTCAGTGCCTTTTGCCCCTGTTTCAGCCGTGTCAGCCGCGCCAAGGCGGCTTCGCGCAGCGAGCGGTCGGGATGCTGAAGCTGCCGCAAAAGAGCGCCGGCCACCTCAGCAGTGTCGCGGTCGCCGATCTTGTCCAGGGCTAGTCTGCGCACCGCCACATCGGGCGCTTGCAAGAGCGTCAGCCATTCCGACACCATCCGTTCGCCGACCGGCAAGTTCTTGAGCAGCACCAGTGCCGGCGCTGCCAGACGAAAATCACTATCGGTAGCGCAGGCGAACAGTCGCTTGAGCTGTTCCTTGCCGGGCGAAGTCGCCCACTTGCCCAGCGCTTGCAATGCAGCGGCACGCACTTCCAGCGGATACGGCGGCACAATGCGCTCCCACAGCACCGCCTCGGCGCGCGGATCGTCGAGCACGGCCAGCAAACGCAACACCGCCGACTCGGATGGCGGACTTAACGGCTCCTTTTTATTGCCTATCAAGGCCAGCAATTGATCGGCCAGCGCCTTGCGATGAGCCGGAGTCAGCGTCGGCACTTGCGCCAAGAGCGAGCGGCCGGCAGCCTCAACGAGGCCGGGATCGCGGTCGAGCAACACGGCAACCGCCGCTGTCTCGGCACTGGACGTACCTGCCGCCGCCAACGCTGAAGCGATGTAACGCCGCAGACCAGGAGCGACTTTGGGCATCAACTCTTGCAGGGCGCGTGTGCCTTTGGCTCCCAACTTCGCCGCAGCCTGAGCAGCCTGTTCCGCCTCTTCGCCGCCCTCCTTGATGCGCTCCAGCAGTTGCGGTAGCGCCGCCTCGATACGCAGCTTGCCCACCGCTTTGATGACCTGCGTCCGCAGCTGCGCTTCGCCATCCTTCAAGGCATCGCTGAGAGCGCGGGCCAACTCCGAGTCTTTGTCGCCGATCTCGCCAAGCACCACGACGGCGGCGCAGCGCACGTCCAGCGGCTGATCCGGCTGAAGTAAACGAAGGATCTTCTTGGCTGTATCCGTCATGTATGGCCCATAATTCGCACACGGTTGGCCCTGGCCGTGGTTGATTCTATGGGCTTTACCCGGAAACGGATGCCTTAAGAGTGCGAATTGTTACGGAACTATTTGGAGGCAAATAACCTCTGTTTTATCTCGAATGAACAAGTGCCCGTTTGCGAGTGCCGGATGCGCCCATGTTTCCGGACCGCTGACTTTCGCTCGCGCCAGTTCGCTGTATTCCTTGGCATTCGCTTCCAGAAGGACCAATTCTCCGTTGTCGGTCAGCATGAGCAGCTTGCCGTCACCAGTTCGCATCAGCGAGGCGTGATAGGTGCCGATCTTCGCCTTTTTCCACAATTCCTTGCCAGTTTTCGCTTCGATGCAGTGCAGGTCGGCCGACGGTTTCGTGAACGGGCCAGGTGTCGCACCTGTCACCATGTAGATGTGGTCCGCGCCGATGGCAACCGGTGTCGAAAAATAGGAAGTCAGCTCCTTGTTTTTCCAAGCCTCTGTGACGACTGGCTTATTGTCCTTTGTCTCCAGCTTCAAGCCGACGCTGCCGTAGGTGATGGAGCTGGCCAACAAGAGATCGCCGGTGCGGATCGGTGTCGTCGAACTTTCCATCAGACGATCCACCAGCGGAAAACGCCAGTACACGCTGCCGTCGGCTGGGTTGAGCGATGCCACATTCCCTCCGGTTAAGAAAACCACCTGTCGTTGGCCGCCTTCGCCGAAGACGATCGGTGACGAATAGCTGGCCGGGTCGTCCATGCTCGTCCAGGCAACCTCGCCCTTGCCGCAGTCGAAAGCGACGATCGAGTTGCCCTTGCCGCCGATATTGACGATCACATGCTCGCCGGCAACCAGCGGCGAGCAAGCCATGCCGAAGAACAGGTTCTTGGCATTGAATTTTTTCAGTGTATCCACCTGCCAGAGTTTCTTGCCCTCTTTGGTATCCAGACAGGTGAGCACTCCCGTGATGCCGAAAGTGTAGAGCCGATCCTTGACAATGGCCGGCGTAGCGCGGGGGCCGTTGCCGAAGAGACTGCTAAAGGCGACGCGCTCGTAGCGCGTTCGCCACAATTCCTCGCCGCTTTTGGCATCGAAGGCAACGATTTCCTCTTCATTTTTGTTGCCAACCTTGGCGTGGATGAAGACGCGGCCATCGGCGACGACCGGCGAGCTGTGCCCCTCGCCGACCCGCTTGCGCCATAGCACTTGAAGCTCGCCCTTCCAGGGTGCGACTTTCTCCGTTGAGGAATTATCCCGGCGCGGCCCGAGCCATTGCGGCCAATCCTCGGCGAAGGCCGGCACCATTGCAAAAGAGGAAATCAACACTGTCAGCAAGAGCGAACGTAGCGAGGGCATGAGGAATCTCCTTTCGAGCCGCAGGCGATATTCTAGTGACTGTCCGAGCCGCGCACGCAGCGCAGCGGAGTAAGCGGCACGCCCACGCAGCCGCTTCCTCCGCTGCGCTGCGTGCGCGGCTCGGATTAGTGCTCCTTTTGTTCGCGTAGAAAATGGTGCAGCGGCGCATAGCGCCACGGCAGATCATGGATGCGGGCCAATTCCTTCAAGCGGTGCAGGTATGTTTCTGTGATTTCCTGACACGTTTCTTGATAATTCGGATCGCAATAGTAGACCCGACAGCCCAACGGTCGCGGCTGCCGCGCCGTGCAAAGATTGCCCTTCTGAAAGGGGCAAAAATCCTCTGATACCGTTTGCGGATCATACGGCGGAGCATCGTTCAGCAGCACCTCGGCTTCGAGATTGCTGAGAAACAGCGTGTGTCCATATTCCTTGAAGCGGCAGCAGCGTCCGCTGGCTACGCACACCGGCCCGGCTGCTGCCACCGCAGCATCGACTTCCTGATACAACTCCAGCACCTGGCGGCGAAGCGATTCGGACATTCCGGCACCTTCCTCAATGTGAGCCGCTCATCGAGTTCTCGGAGATTATATCGCCACGAGCCTCTGTCCTGCCAGAGACGATGTGATGGGAAAAAGTTTGCCATTTCGTGCTTGTCTTCCGGCCCGCTCGGTCGATAGAATTTACTTATCCAGCCGTTTGGATACCTCGCAGGGCGTCGTTGCTCCGACCCCTCTTTCAGTCCGTCGTTTCCCCACCCACCGAGCGAAGGCGCGGCGGACCCTATTCTGTTTCACCCAATCCGACAGGAGTAACGCGCATGTTTGGTCTTGGCATGGCAGAGATTTTGGTCATTTGTATCATCGGTTTACTGTTGTTCGGCAATCGGCTGCCGGGTGTGGCACGCTCGCTGGGCAAATCGCTCATGGAGTTCCGCAAGGAACTCAATAGCGATTGATCGGATATGGATTCGAGGCGGTTTTCCGCTTGTCCGAGCCGCTGGCTCGTTGCTATAGTTTGTGTGGTGCGCTTCGTTACGCTGATCGAGACGCGCCGTTACCATCACGAGAACAATCCTGCGAATGAGGTTTTCCTTCCATGACTCCGCTGTTTGCTTTTTTCAATCTCGGCCCGCAAGAGATGCTGATTCTGCTGATTATCGGCATTCTGCTGTTTGGACGGAAACTGCCGGAAGTTGGCCGATACCTGGGAAAAGGCATCGTCGAATTCAAGAAGGGCATCAAAGGCCTGGAAGACGAGTACGACGCCTCGGCCACGGTTCCACCGCGTCAGGAGCCGCTGCCCCTAGAGCAGCCGCGTCCGCCGCAGCGCATCACCACGACGGCGCCGAAGTTCGAGGAGAACATTACGACGCCAGGCAATAACATAACCACGCCCCCCAAGGCGTGACTTGGGGCTTGTTTATGGGCCGGAGGCGAGTAAACTTAGCTCTGCCCCAACCGGCTCATCCGGGCGCTTAACTCAGCGGCTAGAGTGCCATCCTCACACGGTGGAAGTCACTGGTTCGAATCCAGTAGCGCCCACTTAATTCTAATCCCAACAAGGATTTACGGCGAACGATCTTTGCTAGTATTCAAGTGCAAAAAAAGAGTGTCCAATCCATAGAGGCATCTACGGGTTGGCCAAACAAGTTTTCTTGTAGCGGGCATGAGCTTCGACCACACTGTGTAGCGACTCTTTTCAGTCCTTTTTTTGTTCCGACTGCACCATCAGCCTGCCCTCGGGCATCAGTAACACCAGACAGGCCATCGCCGTGGCATAATGTGAATCAATCACGTCATTCCACGAACCGTTACCCTGTTGTTGTCCCCGTAGTTCTTTGCTAATGGCCGTGAACCAATCCTTCCCCGCTGCACCACTGCGCCTGTGCATGACTCGTGCTGCGTAGTAAAGCCCGTAATAATAGTGCATGTCCGGTCTAGGGGCGCGAGCAGGTTGATTCTTGTTCAAAAAGTCCAAACCCTTTTCTACCTCCTCACCTTTGTGAATGCCCATCGCCTGTAGGGTCGCCACTGCCGCTGCAGTACGGGAATACATCGGCTTGCCGCCGCCTTGCAGCATGTACGCGAAGCCTCCCGTCGCAGGCATGAAGCACCGCTTGATGTAGCTCACTCCCGCGTTGATCGTCTTCTCCGGCACCGTGAGGCGCGACTGCCGAGCCACAGCCAAGGCCATCATCTGGCCAGAAGTCACCGTGCTGTCCGCATCCCGACTGGTGGGCATGTAGCGCCAGCCGCCATCCTTGTTCTGACTGCTGACGATGAGTTTGACGGCGCGCTCAAGAGCCTCATCGCGCTTTGCGGCCTGCTTTTTATCCTTGCCCTTGCCGCGCAGGTAAGCCAGCAACAGGGTGGCAAAGCCGTGGGAGTACATGGGTCCGTGCGGTGAGGCGTCGGGATTGTGCAGGAAACCCGGATGTACGCCACTCCGGTTCTCTTGAGTGAGGATGAAGTCCACAGCCTTGCTGAGGATCTTGCCGCGCGGACTATCGTCCGGCTGATGCCCCGCGGCGAAGAATGCCAGCCCCGCCAAGCTCGTAACTCCGACATTGCCGTTGTAGGCTCCCTTACCGAAGGAGCCGTCCGCGTGTTGCTCGTCGGCGAGAAACTTTAGTCCCGCCTCGATGGTCTTCTGCGTTGCAGGTGCGATCAACTTGCCCGCTTCCTCCTTTTGTTGCACCGGAACATCGAGAGCAGAGAAGACTGCTTTGCCACGTCCCAGAGTCAACGCGAAGGCAGCACCCCGTACAAGAAGCTGACGGCGAGTACACATGACGAGACCTCCGTTGACGCAGATAAGAATCCGAACGCTACCGCGACCTACAATTAGCCAAGTTGCTTGACCATTCTCTCACGCTCTCTATCATCGTCGCCAAAAAACTGGCGCAAGGCAAGCAAGAAATAGTGCCTGTTTCGAGTTCCTAGAGCGGTTCTCACGGCTTCGTAGAAGCGTCGTCTGTCCCTCCGCCGCTTCTACGAAGCCGAGCGAACCAGTACAGTATCCTGAGATGCGCTCTAGGTTCGATGCCTCCACTGGGCGACAAAAGGTCCGCAGAATACCCCGCAAAAAAGGAATGCACCTGTGACTAGCGCCGATCCAGACGATATTCCGTGCAATCCAGCCTTGGCTGCTGTCCGCATGTGCCGAATCTCCCCTTCCGGCTCAACGCTTCAGCCGGACCTGCTGGCCGTTGAGGAACCGCTGGAAGTGCGTCTCAGTCACGAGGTTGACGGGCGGCGCGTTCACGTCCCTGTCTCGGTCACGATGCGAACGCCTGGTCACGACGACGAGCTGGCGGTTGGCTTCGTGTACACCGAGGGCATTGTCCTTGCACGAGAGCAAGTAACGAGCGTCCACGCCTGCGGCGGGGGCAATGTAGTGCGCGTCGAGTTGGCAGCCGGCGTTCGCGTGGACCTGGCCCGGTTGCAACGGCACTTCTATACTTCCTCAAGCTGTGGAGTCTGCGGCAAAGCGTCCTTGGAGGCGGTGCAGGTCTGCGCTCGTCATCGCCTTGCCGAGGTGATGCCCGTCATCGATGCCGAAGTCATCCATCACCTGCCTGAAGTGTTGCGGGCCTCACAAACCGTCTTTGAGCACACCGGCGGCCTTCATGCCGCGGCCTTGTTCAACACACAAGGGGTACTCGTATGCTTGCGTGAGGACGTCGGCCGGCACAACGCCCTGGATAAACTGATTGGCGCTCAGTTTCTTGCGGGCCGCACGCCGCTCTCGGACAATGTGCTGTTGGTTAGCGGCCGGGCGAGCTTCGAGCTGGTGCAGAAGGCGGTGGTCGCCGGCATTCCTATTCTGGCGGCAGTGGGTGCCCCTTCGAGTCTGGCCGTGAGCCTGGCTCGCAAACACGGGCTGACTGTGATCGGCTTCGTCCGCCCAGACCGATTCAACCTTTACACCGGGACCGAGCGCATCCGTCTGCAATCAGGGTAAGCACCGATGTTCCGACTTTCGCTTTCAAGCCAACCGCAACCGTCCCGGGAGCCGTTCAGCCCCCAGACCTCGGCGAAAACTTCACGATTGCGTGGGGCTACCGTTACCGAGAGTGTCTGTCCGTATTGCGCCGTCGGTTGTGGCCAACTCATCTATACCAAGGACGGCAAACTCATTGACATTGAGGGCAATCCCGAAAGCCCCATCAACGAGGGCACCCTCTGCCCTAAGGGGGCCAACGCCTTTCAGCTTGCCGTCAATCCGCATCGTGTAACCCAGGTTTTGTATCGCGCCCCCTTCTCCGACCACTGGGAGACGCGTTCGCTGGATTGGGCGCTGGATCAAATTGCTCGCCGCATCAAGGACGCCCGCGACGCTGACTTCACCGCACGCTCGGAGGACGGCCGCTTACTCAACTCCGTGCGCAGCATCGGCACGCTCGGCGGGGCCACCATCGACAATGAGGAGAACTACCTCATCAAGAAGCTGTTCGGCGGCGGACTCGGGGTCGTGTCCATCGAGAACCAGGCGCGGATATGACACAGCGCCTCGGTGCCCGGTCTGGGCGCCTCGTTTGGCCGCGGTGCGGCTACCACCTATCAGCAGGATCTCGCCAACAGCGACGGCATTCTGTTCATGGGTTCCAACATGGCCGAGGCGCATCCCGTCGGCTTCCGCTGGCCGATGAAAGCGAAAGAGAAGGGCGCGACGCTGATTCACGTTGATCCGCGCTTCACGCGCACCTCGGCCCTATGCGACGTGTTCGTCGGCATCCGCGCCGGCAGCGATGTCGCCTTCCTCGGCGGTCTTGTCAACTACGTCCTCAGCAACGACCGTTGGTTCAAGGACTACGTATTGAACTACACCAACGCATCGACAATCATCGCGGAGGGTTTCCGTGATACCGAGGACCTGGCGGGGCTTTTCAGCGGGTACCACGGCGATGGGCAGAGCGGCAACTACGACGCCCAGGAGGGTCATTGGGGCTACCGGGACCGCACGAATGGGGACGACACGTCGCACCCGGCGAAAACGCAAAAGGAACAACAGGGGATTCACGGATACCACCTGCAAGGGGGCGCTCCCACGCACTCCGCGCCGCGAATGAAAGTAACGCACACGCTCGCCCGCAATCCGGCCCGCGACCCGACGTTGCAACATCCACAGTGCGTCTTTCAAATCCTCAAGCGACACTTCGCTCGCTACACACCGGAGCTTGTCTCTCGAGCATGCGGCTGCACCCCGGAGGAGTTGGTGCGCGTGGCGGAATTGCTGTGTGTCAACTCCGGTCCGGAGCGGACAAGCGCCATCGTCTACGCGGTGGGCTGGACGCAACACACCACAGGCGTGCAAATGATCCGCACCGCCGGCATTCTTCAGTTGCTCCTGGGCAACATCGGCCGGCCCGGCGGCGGCATCATGGCCATGCGTGGCCACTCCACCATCCAAGGCTCAACCGACGTGGCAACCCTCTACGATGTGCTGCCCGGCTATTTGCCCCAGCCGGTCGCCGATCCGCAGCACGAGAAGCTCGACGCTTATGTTGAACAGGAGGGACTACCCACGGGATACTGGGCCAACTTCCGCAAGTTCATCGTCAGTCTGCTCAAGGCCTGGTATGGCGATGCTGCCAAACCGGAGAACGACTTCTGCTTCTCCTGGCTGCCGCGTGTGGATGCCGACTACTCGCAGCTGCCGTACTTCGACCGCATGGCGAAGGGGGAGGTCAAAGGCTACTTCCTGTTCGGACAGAACCCCGGCGGCGGCGGTCCCAACGCCGGCCTGCACCGGGCCGGTCTGCGCAACCTTGATTGGCTGGTGGTCCTCGACTGGTTCGAGACCGAAAGCGCCGTCTTCTGGAAAAGCGATCCTAGTGGCCCGCCGCCCACCGACATCAAAACGGAAGTCTTCTTCCTTCCGGCGGCAGCCGCTCCGGAGAAGGAAGGGACACTCACCAACACCCAGCGTCTGATCCAGTGGCACGATAAGGCCCTCGATCCGTTGGGCGACAGCCGCTCCGATGCCTGGTTCATCTATAACCTTGGCAAGCACCTTAAGCGCCTGTACGCCGGATCGACCGACCCCAAGGACCAACCGCTGTTGCACCTCACCTGGGACTACGACTTCGACCGGCCGCAGCGCTTGCCTGATGGCACGCTCAGCCGCATCGTGGGCGAGCCGGATCTGGAAAAGGTCCTCCAAGAGATCAATGGCTACGAGCTGGTAGGTCCGGCGAGCCGAGCCGGACCGGATGCGCCGCTCGGCTCGCGGCGCCTACTCCGCGGCTTCAGTGAACTGAAGGATGATGGCTCGACGGCGTGCGGTTGCTGGATCTACAGCGGCGTCTTTCCCGAACCGGGCCGCAATCGGGCGCGCGAGCGCAAACGCAGCGAGCATCCGCTTGAGCCGGAATGGGGTTTCGCCTGGCCGCACAACCGCCGAGTTCTGTACAACCGCGCCAGTGCCGCTCCCGATGGCC
>Ga0070739_10005868_pt1 | contig 13782 bp, 13 predicted proteins | sample Coa_R1_7_FD_66445 | JGI IMG/M metagenome (GOLD analysis project Ga0070739, IMG submission 66445) | Surface soil microbial communities from Centralia Pennsylvania, which are recovering from an underground coalmine fire - Coalmine... | ecosystem: Environmental > Terrestrial > Soil > Unclassified ... | reverse complement strand
GAGGGGAAGAACATATCCGGCGTCACCGTGCAGACGATGATCGCGTTGACCTCGGCCGCATCGATGCCGCGGTGCGCCAGCGCGCAGCGCGCGGCTTCCACGGCCATATCCGAGGTCGCCATATCCGGCGCGGCGATGTGGCGCTCGCGGATGCCCACCCGCTCCATGATCCACTGGTCGTTGGTCTCGACCATTTTCTCCAGGTCCTGATTGGTCAGCAGCTTGGGCGGCGCGTAGCAGCCGAGCGCAGTGATTTTGGCCTTGGGCAATGTAGTCGTTCCCTTAAGTGTTCAGGTTATCGCAAATCCGCCGCGCGCTGCGAATACAATGGACGGTCCGGGTTCGCGATGCACGCCACTACGGATTCCCGCACGCCATGGTCCGCCGTATGAAGGTGCCTTTTCTCGCGCTGCTTGTGCTCGCCGCGGCGGCGGCGCAGGATACGCGCGTCATCCTGCTCGGCACGGGCACGCCGAATCCCGAGCCGGAGCACAGCGGACCGGCGGTGGCGGTGGTTTCCGGGGAGAACGTCTACATTGCGGATGCCGGCCCCGGTGTGGTGCGGCGCGCCGCGCAGGCCGGAATCCGCATGGACCAGATCACGCGCGTCTTCATTACGCACTTGCACTCGGACCACACCGCCGGCCTGCCCGACCTGATCTTCACTCCGGCGGTGACCGGACGCCGGCAGGCGCTCGAACTCTACGGCCCGCGCGGCCTGCGCTCCATGACGAACTTCATTCTGAAGGCCTGGCGCGAGGACATGCAGGTCCGTCTGCACGGCCTCGAGCCCGCGATACCCGCGGCGTACGTGGTGCATGTTCATGAGATCGGCGCGGGCGAGATTTACCGGGACGCAGCCGTCCGGATTTCGGCCTTTGCCGTCGCGCACGGCTCGTGGAGATACGCGTACGGATACCGCTTTGTTGCGCCGGACAAGACGATCGTGATCTCCGGCGATACTAGGCCCAGCGAGAGCCTGGCCGCGGCGGCGAAGGGCTGCGACATCCTGGTCCACGAGGTCTATTCGCAAAAGGGCTGGGAAGCGCGCACGCCGGAGTGGCGGCGCTATCATGCGGCGTTCCACACTTCCGCCGTGGATCTGGGCCGGATCGCCGAGCGGGTGCAACCGAAGAAGCTGGTGCTCTACCACGAGTTGCCAATGGGCCAGTCGGAGGAGGAACTCCTCCAGGAGATCCGGAAGAACTTCCACGGAGAAGTGATTTACGGCAAGGATCTGGATGTCATCCAGTAGGCCAGGCCCGCGCGGCCGTTGATATAATCCCGCCATGTTGGATGGCCTGCGGCAGGATCTGCGCTACGGCGTGCGCGCATTGCGCAAGACGCCGGGCTTCACGGCGGTCGCGGTGATTTCTCTCGCGCTCGGCATCGGCGCCAATCTGGCGATCTTCAGCTTCGTGAATTCGGCGTTATTTAAGCCGCTCCCGGCCGAGCGGCCGCAGGAGCTGGTCTCCATCTATCACCGCCCGGACGCCCGCGCCGGTGCGGAATTCTACTCCACTTCGTACCCGGAATATGAGTTCTACCGCGACAACAACACGGTATTTAGCGGGATGCTCGCGTACCTTCGCGTGCCGATGATTGCGGGAGAAGCAGCCGCCGGCCAGCGGCTCTCGGGTGAACTGGTGAGCCCCGGCTACTTCGATGTGCTCGGCCTGCATCCAGCCGCCGGGCGGTTCTTCGCGGCGCGGGAGAGCGGCGCCGTGGCCGTTATTGCCGATTCGCTCTGGCGCGATTGGTACGCGCGCAACCCGGCGGCGATCGGCCGCTCGATCCGCATCGGCTCGGGCCGGTTCACGATCGTCGGCGTCGCGCCGCGCGAGTTCCGCGGCATCGTGCTCGATTGGGCCGAACCGCCCTCGCTGTGGATCCCGGTGGAACGCTACGCGGAAGCCGTCCCCGCATTCCCCTTCGACATCACGCGCGCCTGGGGCATGGAGTCGTACCTGGTCACGGCGCGGCTGCGCCCCGGCGTATCCGCCGCGCAAGCCGGCGCGGAACTGGCCGCGCTTACGGCGCGGCTGCGCGAGGAGCGGCGCCGCCGCGAGCACCAGACGGCCGTGGCCATTCCGGTGCAGCAGGCACGCTTCTGGCCCAGCTATCGCGGAGGCATCCTCACTTTTCTCGGCGCGCTGACGGCGCTGGTGGGCGCAATCCTGCTGCTCGCCTGCTGCAATATCGCCAACCTGCTGCTGGCGCGCGCGGCCGGGCGGCGGCGCGAGATCGCCATGCGCCTGGCGCTCGGAGCGGGCCGCGGGCGGATCGCGCGGCAGTTGCTGGTGGAGAGCCTGCTCGTGGCCGCGGCGGGCGGCGCGGGAGCGGTAGCCGTAGGCGCCTCGTGCGCCCGATTTCTGGCGGGCTTCCACCGGGCGTTCCGCATTCCGCTGGCAATCGACACCTCGTGGGACTGGCGCGTGGCCGCCTTCGGCGCGGCGCTCATGGTGCTCACGGGAATCCTGTTCGGCGCCGCGCCGGTGCTCGACAGCTGGCGAGCCAGCCTTACGGACGCGCTCGCTGCCGGGTCGGCCGGCGCCGGCCAACCGCGCTCGCGGGTGCGCGGCCTGCTGCTTGCCGGGCAGGTGGCGCTGTGCACGGTGCTGCTGGCGGGAGCGGGCCTGTTCGTGCGCACGCTGCGCAATGCCCGTGCCGAGGTTCCCTACGCCGCTCCGGCGCACCTGCTGCTGGCGCGCCTGGAGCCTTCGCTCAACGGCTACACGGCGGAACGCGGCCAGCGGTTCTTTGAGGATGTGCTGGCTCGCGTCCGCGCGATTCCCGGCGTGCGCGGCGCGGGGCTGGTTTTCGTGGTTCCGTTCAGCGGGATGCGTGGGGGCCACGATATTCTGGCGCCGGACGGTAGCCGTCACCAGGTCGATTTCAACGTGGTTTCGCCGGGCTACTTCGCGGCCGCGGGCATGCCGCTGGTGCGCGGCCGCGACTTCGCCGCGCGCGACGGCAGCGGCTCCGCCGGCGTTGCGCTGGTCGACGAGCGCTTCGCCGCGCGCTTCTGGCCGGGCGAGGACCCGCTCGGCCGGCAGTTCCGGATGCTGGACCCGGCCGGCCCCGCCCACCCGCTGACGGTGGTCGGCGTCGTGCGGGATGGGAAAGTCCGCGGATACCGTGACGCGCTGCGGCCTGGCTTCTACCTGCCGGCAGCGCAACATTACGTTGGCGAGATGACGCTCGAGGTTCGCACGGACCCGCCCGCGGCGCTCGTGGCCGGCGCGGTACGCCGCGAGATCGGCGCGGTGGATGCGGCCATGCCGCTCACCGATCTGGAAACCATGGAGGCGCGGCTCGACGATGCACTCTCTGAAGAGCGGCTGGCCGCGGCCTTCGCCTCCGGGCTCGGGATGATCGCTCTGGTGCTCGCCGCCACGGGCATTTACGGGGTGCTCGCATATTCGGTCTCGCGCCGCACGCGCGAAATCGGGATTCGCATGGCGCTCGGGGCGCGCCCGGCCGCGGTTTCGCGGATGTTCCTGCGGGAGTCGGCGCTGCTGACGGCGGCCGGGCTGGCCGCCGGCGGTGTAGCGGCCGGGCTGCTGGCGCGACTGGCGCAGTCGCTGCTCTATGGGGTTACGCCGCTCGATGGGCCATCGTTTGCCGCGGCATTCGCAATCCTCGCCGGGGCCGCCGCGGCGGCCGCGCTGATCCCGGCGGTACGGGCGGCGCGGCTCGACCCGGCGACGGTACTGCGAAGCGAGTGAAGCCGCTTACGCGAACGGGTTGACCACCTCCAGGCCGCAATTCGAGATCCGGCCCGGTAGATCCTCCGAGTACAAGCGCTTCACACCGCATCCCAGGCAGGATGCCACAATCATGGCATCCCAGAAGGACCATCCTTCATCGAGGTGGAGGCCTTTTGCCCGTCCGAACACCTCGGATGACGGTAGGATGAGCGGAAAAAGGCCAAGATACTCGGCCAGGCGGTCCCAGGCATTGGCCGTCGTGAAGCCTTGTGATTTCAGTTTGCGGGACGCGGCGATGAACTCGCAGGCAACCTGCCAGAGCAGCACTCCGTCCGCCGCACTCCACAGTAGATCCAGCGCGATTCGCTGCCGCCGGCCGTCCGCCTTGTCACAGGCATAGATCAGGATGTTGGTATCAAGCGCGGTCATGCAACGCGTCGCGGCTGGGCAGAGGTTCGCGCAAGAAGAAGTCCATCGCCGCGATTCCGGAGCGCAGACGATCGAATGCCGCCTGGCGATCTCCGGATTCTGTTTCGTCGTCGATCGGCTCGATAATCAGCCGCACTCGCTGGGCTTCGCGAAGCGCCAGATTGCCTTCGGGCTTCAAGATGCCGTGCGTAAAAATCGCTTCCGTGACTTGAGCCATCGTGCCGCCTCCTTATTCAGGTTAGCATCGCAAACTATCCTGTATCCTCCCCGCTACAATCGAAGATTGAGACAGATCACCTTCGAAATTGTCGCCGAGTGCCCGCACACGCGCGCCCGCGCCGGCCTGTTGCACACGGCGCACGGGACCATCGAAACTCCGGTGTTCATGCCGGTCGGGACGCAGGCCACAGTCAAGGGCCTCACGCAGCGCGATCTCGCCGAGGACCTCGAAGTCCGCATCCTGCTGGCCAACACGTATCATCTCTTTATCCGCCCCGGCCACGAGCTCATCGGCCGGTTGGGCGGGCTGCATCGCTTCATGTCGTGGCCGCACGCGATCCTGACCGATTCCGGCGGCTTCCAGGTCTTCAGTCTGAGCGGGCTGCGCAAAATCCACGAGCACGGCGTGGTCTTCCAATCGCACCTGGATGGCGATCTGCACACGTTCACGCCGGCATCGACCGTCGATATCCAGCTCGCGCTGGGCAGCGACATTATGATGGTGCTGGATGAGTGCCCGGAGTATCCCGTCAGCCACGAGTACGCGCGGGAGAGCATGCAGCGGACGGTGCGCTGGGCGCGGGAGGCGATGGAGCACTTCCGTCATCGCCTGACGGTCGCGGAAGCCGGAAACGCGATCCACAGCGCGTTGTTTCCGATCGTGCAGGGGTCGATGTTTCCGGACCTGCGGCGGGAATGCGCGGCGGCCCTGCTCGAGCTCGACGCGGATGGTTACGCCATCGGCGGCCTCTCGGTCGGCGAGCCGCGGCCGATGAGTCTGGAGATGGCCGAAGCCACCGAAGGCATCCTGCCGCGCGACCGGCCGCGCTACGCGATGGGTGTCGGTATGCCGGCCGAACTCGCCGAGTATGTCGCGCGCGGCATCGACATGATGGATTGCGTACTGCCCTCGCGCAACGCGCGGAACGGCTACCTGTTCACCTCCGAAGGGCGGGTGATCATCAAGCACGCCCGCTACCGGGATGACGAGCGGCCCCTGGATCCGGAGTGCACGTGCTATACTTGTCGAAGATACTCCCGAGCATACCTTCGCCACCTGTTCCAGGCCGGGGAGATTTTGTACGCGGTGCTGGCGACAAGGCACAACATCCGGCGGTACCTTGACATCATGCGTGGGATTAGGCAGGCTATAATATCGAATTCGTTTCCCGAATACCTAAGGTGTGTGCGCCAGGCCTCCCGCGAGGAAGAGTAGAGCGCGCCCCGATCTGAGTTCGCAACGTGGTTTTCAACCTCTTTTTACAAGGCGCGGCGCCGGCCGGCGGCTCCTGGATGGGATTCCTCCCCATCCTGCTGATCTTCGCGATTTTTTATTTCCTTCTGTTCCTCCCCATGCAGCGCCAGCGCAAGAACACGCAGAAGATGCTGGCGAGCCTCGAAAACGGCAATACGGTGGTGACCAGCGGCGGCATCGTCGGAACCATCGTGGCCATCGAAGGGGATGATACGCTGGTGCTGCGGGTGAAACCCGACAATGTGAAGCTGCAGGTGGCGCGCAGCGCCGTGACGAGCCTCGTTACGGAAAAGAAGTAGGATTAATCGAAGCAGGCACGAAACTCCCATGAACACAAACGTAAAGGCGCGGACCATTGTGATCGTCGCGACGATCCTGATCTGCATCTACGGCATCATCGGTCTCCCGACATCCTGGGCGGCTCTGGTGCAGAACGTAAAGGACAACATCCGGCTGGGTCTCGATCTCAAGGGCGGCAGCCACCTGGTACTCGAAGTCCAGGTGCAGGATGCCGTGAAATCGGACGCCGACACCACCATGGACCGCCTGAAGGAAGACTTCAAGAAGCGGAACATCCAGTGGCAGAGCATGGACCGCAATGAGCCGCAGTCCGTGGCCGACGCCAATAACGTGGTGATCTCGATCAAGGGGATTCCCTCGACGGAATCGAGTGCCTTTCGCGACCTGGTGGCCGAGAGCTACCCGACCTACCTGCTGACGGCCGTGAATTCCACCGATTACACCATGAAGTTGAAGCCGGAGGAGCTGATCGCCCTCAAGCGCGACACGGTGGAGCGCACCATCGATACGATCGGCAACCGCATCGACCAGCTCGGCCTGGCCGAGAAGAGCGTGCAGCAGTATGGCCGCTCGGGGGCCGATTACGAGATCCTGGTGCAGTTGCCGGGCGTCGACGATCCGGCGCACGTTAAAGAGCTGATCGGCACGGCGGCGGTGCTCGAAATCGACGACGTGAAGGACGGTCCGTTCCCGAGTAAGGATGCGCTGCTGGCGCAGCACGGCGGCGTCCTGCCGCTCGGCACCAAGCCGGTGAAGGCGAAGCCGCGCGGTACCGGCGCCGGCGACGAGTGGTATCTGGTGAGCAAGACGCCCGTGGTCTCCGGCCGCGAGATGCGCAACGCGCGCCCCGGCCAGGACGAATTCCGCAAGTGGGAGACCGGCTTTACGCTCTCGCCCGAAGCCGGCAAGCGTTTTGGCCGTTACACGGAAGCCAACATCAATAATCGCCTGGCGGTGGTGCTGGATAACCAGGCCGTCAGCGTCGCTACGATTCAGTCGCGCATTGAGGACTCGGGCCGCATCACCGGCCTGGGGAGCGAGCAAGAGGCCGAGGACCTCGCCAAGTATCTGCGTTCCGGTTCGCTGCCGGCGGGTGTGAAGTACATGGAAGAGCAGTCGGTCGGGCCGTCGCTCGGCGCCGATTCGATCCATGAGGGCATTGTGGCCGGTATCGCGGGCCTGCTGGCGGTCGTGGTGGTGATGCTGGTGTACTATAAGCGCAGCGGCGTCAACGCGGTGCTGGCGCTCCTGCTGAACACCATCATCCTGCTGGCGGCCATCTCCTACTTCCACGCGGTGCTCACGCTGCCGGGCATCGCCGGCGTCATCCTGACCATCGGTATGGCGGTCGATTCCAACGTCCTGATCTTCGAGCGCATCCGCGAGGAGTTGCGCGCGGGCAAGGGCGTCGTCGCGGCCGTCGATACGGGCTTCAACAAGGCGTTTTTGACGATCATCGATACGCACGTCACCACGGTGGTCTCCTGCGCCTTCCTGTTCCTGTTCGGCGAAGGCCCGGTGAAGGGGTTCGCGGTGACACTGACCATCGGTCTGATCGCGAACGTTTTCACGGCGGTGTTCGTCTCCCGGACGATTTTCAGTTGGGAGCTGTCCGGCCGCCGGCAGACGGAGGCCCTGAGCATTTAACACCCGGCGGGGCAGGCCCATGGCCTGCCTTTGGCGGGCGGGAACAAAATTCAGAAGGCCGGTGTCCAAGTTTACTGAAGAACACCGGCATGGCAACGCTCGATGGAATTATTCAAGAACACGAACTTCGACTTTCTGGGCAAAAAGTGGCCCTTTATCATTGCCTCGCTGGTATTGACGGTGGCTGGCTTCGTTAGCATAGCGATGCAGGGCGGGCTCAAGTACGGCATCGACTTCCGGGGCGGCGCGCTCATGACGGTGAAATTCGCCTCCGAACCGCCCGTGGAGAAGATCCGGTCGGCGATGTCGCACTCGCCGGCGCTCCACGGCGATGTGACCGTGCAGAACCTCTACGGCTCGGGCGCGGTGAACGAGGTCGAGATCGGCACGCAGCTCGCGAATGAGACGCAGCTCAACATCAACCGCCAGGCGATGCAGGATGCGCTGACGCAGACCTTCGGGCAGCCTTCGTCCGGCAAGCTCGATCTGAACAATACCGGCGCGCAGGCGCTGGCCGACCGGCTGCGCGAGCCGCTGGCGCGCGCCAACGTCGCCATGAGCGACCAGCAGTTGAAGGATCTCGCGGCCAACATTCTCACCGTCCGCGACCAGAAGTATTCCGGATTGCTGACCGACTTCCAGCAGCTTGCCTCCGTGCCCGGCATGAATGCTGGTATCATGAACACTCTTCAGCAGGAGAGCTATCTGGCTCCCTTCCACGTGGTGCAGGTGCAAATGGTGGGACCGAAGGTCGGCGCGGAGTTGCGGAACAAGGCGGTGCTGGCGACGCTGTACGCGCTGGCCGGCATGCTGGTGTATATCGCCTTCCGCTTCGAGTGGATCTACGGTCTCGGCGCCGTGATCGCCTGCTTCCACGACACGATCATCACCGTCGGGCTGTTTTCGATCTTCCACGAGGAAATCACCATGACGGTGATTGCCGCGCTCCTGACGCTGGTCGGCTATTCGATGAACGATACCATCGTGATCTTCGACCGTATTCGCGAGAACCTGAAGCTCTCGCGGCGGGAGCCGCTCGAGCAGGTCATGAACCGCGCCGTCAACCAGACGCTGAGCCGGACCGTGATGACCTCGGGCCTGACGTTCCTGACCGTGATCGCCCTGTTCCTGTTCGGCGGTCCGGTGCTGCATGGATTTTCTTTCGCGTTGGTTTGTGGCATTCTCGTCGGAACATATTCTTCGGTTTTCGTTGCCAGCCCCATCGTGCTCTTCTGGCATAATTATGCGGATAAGCGCAGGCCCCAGCGCACCCCGGCCGTGACCGCCACGGTGCGCGCGGAGCCGGCGCGGAAGAGCCCGTCGAGGGCGGTGAAGTAACGCAGGACCCGCGGGGGCGCAGCTTGGCAGGCGTTGCCGCGGCAGGCTAGGAAAGGAAAGCTTTCTATGTTCGAGCAGACTTTTGTAGGCGAAGGCAAGACCAAGAAATCCTGGACGGTTCTGGTCGCCTTCGCGATTCAAGCTGTAGTTCTGGTTGTGCTGATCATCATCCCGATGATCTGGTTTGACGCGATCCCGGGCGTAACGCTCTCCAGCTTCCTGGTGGCGCCTCCTCCTCCTCCCCCGCCGCCACCTCCTCCGGCCGCCGCTCCCATCAAGGTCGTCAAAGTCATTCCCCGCCAGTTCGACGCCGGCAAGCTGATGGCGCCGAAGGTGGTCCCCAAAGAAGTCGCGCAGATTAAGGAAGAGGAGCTGCCTCCCGCCACCTCCGGAATCGGCGGTGTGGTCGGCGGCGTTCCCGGCGGCGTAGCCGGCGGGACCGCGGGCGGCGTCCTCGGCGGCATCATCGGCTCGGTTCCGACGGCAGCACCGCCGCCGCCGCCTCCTCCTCCCAAGGAAGCCCCCAAGCCCGTGACGCCGCAGCGCATCAAAGTCGGCGGCAACGTGCAATCCGCCAAGCTGGTCCGTCAGCCCCGCCCCATCTACCCGCCGCTCGCCAAGCAGGCGCGCATTTCGGGCGTGGTGCACCTGAGTGCCATCATTTCCAAGGACGGAACCATTCAACATCTCGAAGTGATCAGCGGCCACCCGCTGCTGGTCCCGGCCGCTCTCGAAGCGGTGAAACAGTGGGTGTACCAGCCGACGCTTCTCAACGGAGAGCCGGTGGAGGTGCAAACTCAGATCGACGTGAATTTCACGTTGAGCCAGTAGTAACCCGGCGGCTATACGCGCACGTCGGTAGAGAAGTACCAATTCAACTCGCAGGAGAGATACAACAATGCTATTGAAGTTTCAAGTGATGGCGCTTTATTTGCTGCAGGACACCAGCGGCGGCCAGTTTGACCTGATTTCCATGTGGCACCAGATGGGCTTGCCGGCCAAGCTGGTGGTCATCACCCTGTTCATCATGTCCGCCTACTCCATCGGCGTCATGATCGACCGGTTCATGGCCTACAACGCAGCGAAGAAGCAGTCGCGGCAGTTCGCGCCGGCGGTGGCCGGAGCCCTGCGCGAAGGCAAACTGGATGAAGCGGTGAAGATTGCGGACCGCTACAAGCGCAGCCACCTCGCCAAGGTCGTCGTGGCGGGCTTGCAGGAGTTCCAGGCTCACCAGCTCAGCTCCGAGATTCCCGGCGAAGAGATCGAAGCCTCCAAACGGGCTCTCGAGCGCGCCAGCGCGATCGTGCACGCCGAGCTGAAGCGCGGCATTTCGGGCTTGGCGACGATCGGCTCCTCGGCTCCGTTCGTGGGTCTGTTCGGAACGGTGCTGGGCATCATCAACGCGTTCAAGGGAATTTCGAACGAGAAGACGTCCGGTCTCAGCGCCGTGGCGGGCGGTATTTCGGAAGCCCTGGTCACCACGGCTCTCGGACTGCTCGTCGCCATCCCGGCCGTCTGGATGTTCAACTATTACACCTCCAAGGTGGAAGCCTTCGACGTGGAAATGGAGAACTCCAGCTCCGAGTTGCTCGACTACTTCCTGAAGCGGGCGCAGCGCGGCGCCGGCGCTCGTAAGTAGTTTCAGCAGGGATCTCCGGCGAGTTGAACCTGAAGGGAGGCGGCACGCACCGCCTCCCCCGATTTGCTCCCGAGTCCGTGGAGACAGACGATGGCAAAAAAAGACAAGGCTACCAAGCACAAAGCTCCGCCGCCCGTGGCAGACATCAACGTCACCCCGATGGTCGACGTCATGCTGGTGATGCTCATCATCTTCATGGTCATCACGCCCATGCTCGGTAAAGGCGTGACAGTCGACATGGCGAAGGTGAAGAACCCCATCGCCATGCAGGCTGCCGACAAGGACGATGCCATCACGATCGCGGTCACGCGCGATGGCAAGACGTTTCTGAACACCACCCAGATGCCTGCCGAGGACCTGCCGCCCAAGGTCAAAGACCTGCTCGCAAACCGCCTGGACAAGACGGTGTTCGTGAAGGCCGACCAGCGCGCCCGTTACGAAAAAGTCGTCGACGTGGTGGACAATCTCCGCGCCGCCGGTGTGGACAATATCGGGCTCCTGACCGATCAGCTTCAGGAGAAGGGTAAGCAGCCGGCTTCCACTTCCGCGCCGGCTCCGTCCGGCGATTAAAGGAATCTTACAAGGAGCAATTTTATGGGAATGGCAGTTGGCGGACCCGGTGGCGGTCCGAAATCCGATATCAACATGACGCCCATGATCGACGTGCTGCTGGTGCTGATCATCATCTTCATGGTGATCACGCCGCTGACGCCGAAGGGCCTGGAAGCACTCATCCCGCAGCCTCCGCCGCCCGGCCAGCCGCCGAGCCAGTCGGACCAGCGCACGGTGGTGATCGTGATCGATAAGGATCACAAGTTCATGATCAACCAGGATCCGGTTGCCGAAGACGCTCTGGGAGACCGCCTGGAACAGATCTTCAAGACCCGCGCCGAACGCGTGGTGTTCGTCAAGGGCGACCCCGATCTCGATTTTCTGTGGGTGGCCAAGGCGATCGACATCGCGCATGGCGCCGGCATCGATAAGGTCGGTCTGATGACCGCCAAGGTGGAGGCCGGACAATAATGCGCAAGCTCAGCCTGATTGCGGGGCTTTCGGCGGTAGCGGCGGTTGCCGCGCTCACCTCCGGTTGCAACCATCTGCGGGCGCGGGATTCGCTCAACAAAGGCGTACAGGCCTTTAAGAGTGCGAAGTACGACGAAGCGGTGGAGAGATTCAAGACTGCGGTCGAACTCGATCCCACGTTTCCGACGGCGCGCCTCTACCTCGCCGTGGCGTACATGCAGCAGTACATCCCGGGCGCGGAATCGCCCGAGAACAACCGCATGGCCCAGGCCGCTCACGACGAGTTCATGAAGGTGCTGGACCAGACCCCGAACGACAAGGTCGCCATCGCCTCGCTCGCCTCGCTTTATCTCAACCAGAAGAAGTGGGATGAAGCGCAGAAGTGGTACGAGAAGCTGGCCGCCGTCGACCCCAACAATCCGATTCCCTACTACAGCATGGGCTTCATTGCCTGGTCGAAGTGGTATCCGGCCTACGGCACGGCCCGCGCCAAGCTGGGGATGAAGCAGGAAGATCCCGGTCCGATCAAGGACAAGAAGGCGAAGGAAGAGCTCAAAGCGCAGTGGGAGCCGGTGATCAACGCCGGCCTGCAGTCGCTCGACAAGGCACTCCAGCTCGACCCCGAGTATGACGACGCGATGGCGTACGAGAACCTGCTGATCCGCGAACGCGCCGATCTCATGGACAGCAAGGAAGACTACGAAAAGCAGATCAAAATCGCGGACGACTGGGTGCAGAAGGCCCTCGCCACCAAGAAGGCCAAGGCCGAGAAGGCCGCCCAGAAAGGCGCCGGGGGCATCACGACCGACACTACGAAATAAAGGAATTCAGGAGTCAGGAGACAGAGTCAGGGGTCGAACGTCGCACCCGTGGCTTCAGGCTCCTGACTCCTGACTTCTGACTCCTGAATTCTGTCTACTGATTCCTTTTTCCCCCTCCTGTTACAATCAAAGTAGAGTGGCATCTGAACCCACTGCCCTGAGTCCTCCCGTTTCGTCCCCTCAACCGCAAGATCCGGTCGAGCAGTTGTACCGCGAGTTGGAGGCCAAAATCCGCGAGTACCGGCCGAAAGACGATCTCTCGGCCGTCGAGCGGGCCTTCCGGTTCGCCAGCCGCTACCACGAAGGCCAGACGCGCGATTCCGGCGAGCCCTATATGGTTCACCCGGTCATGGTCGCTCACATCCTCGCCGAGATGCGCATGGACCAGGTGGCCATTGAAACCGGGCTGCTGCACGACGTGGTCGAGGACACGAGCGTCACCGTGGAGCAGGTGCGGAGCGAGTTCGGCGACGAGGTGGCGCGCTGCGTCGATGGACTGACCAAGCTCTCCAAGCTCGATATCTTCGGCGCCGAGGAGCGGCAGGCGGAGAGCTTCCGCAAGATGCTGCTCGCCATGGTCGAGGATATCCGGGTGATCATGGTGAAGCTGGCGGACCGCATCCACAACATGCGCACGCTCGGCTACCTCAGCCCGGAGCGGCGCGAGCGCGTGGCGCGCGAGACGATCGAGATCTACGCGCCGATTGCGCACCGTCTGGGAATGGGCAAGGTGCGCGGAGAGCTCGAAGACCTCGCCTTCCAGCACCTCGAGCCGGATGCCTACCGCGAAATCCTCACGGAAATCGAAAGCCGCCGCCATTCGAGCGAGGAATACCTGAACGAAATCCGCCGCACGGTCGAGGCCGAGCTCCGGCGCGAGGGCATTCCGGCCCGCATCGAGGCGCGGGTGAAGCGGCCGTTTTCGGTGTTCCAGAAGCTGCGCCGGCAGAAGATCACGGTGGACCAGGTGTACGACCTGATCGCGCTGCGCATCATCACGGATTCGGTGAAGAACTGTTACGCCGCGCTCGGCGTGATCCACAACCAGTGGCGGCCGATCCCGGGGCGCATCAAGGATTTCATCGCGATTCCGCGGCCGAACCTGTACCAGTCGCTGCACACTTCCGTGGTCGGCCCACACGGCCAGACATTCGAGGTGCAGATCCGCACCGAGGAGATGCACCGCATCGCCGAGGAGGGCATCGCGGCGCATTGGAAGTACAAGGAAGGCCGCAAGGGCCCGGCCGCGGACGACCAGCGGATCGCCTGGCTGCGGCACCTGGTCGAATGGCAGCGCGATATGCAGGACCCCGGCGAGTTCATGTCCACGCTCAAAGTGGACCTGTACCCGGAAGAGGTCTACATCTTCACGCCGCGCGGCAAGGTGGTGGTGCTGCCGCG